>Ga0265297_10003315_pt1 | contig 29545 bp, 32 predicted proteins | sample Munlanlwell13791_FD_192502 | JGI IMG/M metagenome (GOLD analysis project Ga0265297, IMG submission 192502) | Leachate microbial communities from a municipal landfill in Southern Ontario, Canada - Leachate well 137-91 | ecosystem: Engineered > Solid waste > Landfill > Unclassified | place...
GGCGACGGGGGAACAAATTCGGGCGGACATATAATTTCAAGCGAATAGCCCATAATCGGCGCGGCATGCATCCAGCTGGTCAGCACGTTGTTGTCGCCGTCGCCGAACCACACGACTTTTTTACCTTCGAGAGAACCCAGACGTTCTTCCGCCGTCATAAGATCAGCGATAACCTGCCCGGGATGCGAGGAGTCCGTCAAGCCGTTGATGACGGGGACGGTTGCGCCGTCCGCGAGTTCATGCAGTTTATGCGCCGCAAACGTACGGATCATGATAATGTCCACATAGCGCGAGAGAACGCGCCCGGTGTCCGCGATGGTTTCGCCCCGGCCAAGCTGGATTTCGGCGCCCGTCAGCGTCGTGACAGAGCCGCCAAGCTGGCGCATGCCGACTTCGAACGATACGCGCGTGCGCGTCGAGGGCTTTTCAAATACCAGCGCAAGCGTCTTGCCTTCCATAGGACGATAAGCAAGCGGCTTTTTCTTGAGCTTGTGCGCAAGAGCAATAATATTCTTTACCTCTTGCGGCGGGATAAGATTGAGATCGAGGAAATCCTGACATTGGTCGGCTTTGTTCATTTTCGCTGCTCCTTCTTGAGATAAGGTATAGCCCAAAAACAAAAGAGGGGGAAACTTTCGTTTCCCCCGCTTTGTAATCGAAAATCCGATTAACGCTTGCTGAACTGGAAACGCCGACGAGCTTTAACCCGCCCGTATTTCTTGCGTTCGACAACGCGCGCGTCGCGTCGCAGGAATTTGGCAACCTTCAAGGACTTGCGCAATTCCGGCTCGAAATAGGTCAGAGCCTTGGAAATGCCGTGCTTGACGGCTCCCGCCTGTCCGGACAATCCGCCGCCGACAACGTTGACTTCGACGTCAAACTGGCCAGTGCGCTCCGCCACAACAAACGGCTGATGCACGATCATTTGCAGAACGGGACGCGCGAAATAGACTTCGACCGGACGCCCGTTGACGACAATCTTGCCGCTGCCCGGCTTGAGCCAGACGCGGGCAATCGCGTTCTTGCGCTTGCCGGTCGCCGAGGCGCGGCCGTACTTGTCAACCTTCTTGACGTGTTCTTTGGGGCCTTCTTCGGCAAATATGGGAGCTTCGGCAACGACTGCTTCAGGAGCGGCAACCGCCTTTTCTTCCTTCTTGGCTTTTTCCTTCACGGCGGCTTTGATGCCGGTGAGCGTGGATGTTTTCTTGGTACGCGGTGTGGTGGCCATGTTTTAGCCCCTCTTGTTCTTGCTGTTACGGGCGGCGATGTCTACCTTCGCCGGATTCTGCGCGGCATGCGGATGTTCCGCCCCCGCGTACACCTTGAGGTTCGTCATCTGACGGCGACCCAAGGGGCCGTTCGGCATCATGCGTTCGACGGCCTTCATGATCACGCGTTCGGGATGCTCGGACGCAAGGATGTAGGCGCGCGTTCTGGCCTTGATCCCGCCGGGGTGCCCCGTGTGATAATAAAAATTCTTTTCCGTCGCCTTGCGGCCCGTCATCTTGATCTTTTCGGCGTTGATGACGATGACGTTGTCGCCGCTGTCAACGGACGGCGTGAACGTCGGACGATGCTTGCCGCGCAAAATCGCGACAATCGAAGCCGCCAAGCGGCCTAAAATGACGCCGTCCGCATCAATGACGACCCATTTCTTTTTCACATCCTGGTGCCGCAATTCAAAGCTCTTGCTTTGCACCGTTTTGGCTATACGAATTTTTCCGGACATAAGTCTCTCCTTAGTTGAGGGCGCTTTGTACAAATTATCGGGAGGCAAAGTCAATATAATTACGCAAAATCGTGTATTTCTGATGCGTGGTATTATGATACCACATTTTCGGTTGACCCGGCGTTATTTGGTTGCGCAAATGCGCCAAAAAAAGGATAAAGCGGTATGAATTTGAACATGTTAGACGATATTCCCGATCCGGAAGGCCTGAGCTTTGACAAACTGACGGGTTGGCTCAACGAGCGCATAGACGTTATCCGCAAGACGCCTTTTACGCCTGAAATCGCAAAAACCTTTACCTCCGTCGAGTTTAAAGACACCTCCGATCATCCCTTGGGTATCGAGGCTTCTTCCGCATGGCGGCGGTTCTTCCTTGCAACGTTGCTTGCGGATTGGGCGTCTTATGACAAGCCTGTAGACCGCGCCGATTATGCGCGGCTGAAGTACATAATGACGAGCGCCTATCGTTATACCCGCCTGTGGGGCTGCCGCTTGCCGGACGGAAAATTTACGCCTTTGGGCTATACCGCGTGGTACCCCGTCGCAAAATTTGTTTTCGAAGGCGTGCTGAACAACAGCGCCGACGTTGACGACCGCGGCATCATTTTACCGCTGCGCAATGCCACGCCTGAAAATACGCGTTACGGCTATGTCTTTAACATCAGCATCGCCAAGGAGCTTTTTAACACGCCTTATAGTCAAAGACTGGGGCTCGCCTTCAAGAGCGATCTTGAAAATTTGCCCAAGCTTGGCTTTCTGGCAATTACCGTCGATCCGGACGATGCGCAAAGACTTTGCAGTTTGGGAAATTTTGTTCACACAGGCGACGTGTTAATTCAAGGCGCGCGCGAGGCCTTATATGTCCGGCGTCCCCTTTTGGGATAAGACGGTTCGGGCGGATAAAGGGCTTTTTTCAGATCATTGAGTTCGGCACAGAAATACAAATAGTCGTGACCTTTATTTTTAATGTCCGGCATGTTTACGATTTTCATACCCAAACGTTCGGCAATTTTTATGCCTCCCAGATTGCTTTTGCGCGTTCGCGCGTAAAGCCTTTTGAGCCAGCCGTCTTCAATGGCCTTTTTGACTATTTGTTTCGAAACCAGTGAAACTATTCCCCTTTGTTGGTGAATGCCGATGCTTATATACGCGCTGATCTCGGCTTCGCCCTTTTCCCCGGACTCCCATGGAGAAAGATAGACATAGCCGATCCAGTCTTTCTCATCGTTGGATAGGCTTACGCAAATCTTTGGGTAATCTTTTTCTTCGCCGCGCCCAGACCGAAGGGCGTCCAGATCGCCTGAACTGACGTCTATAAAGACATAAGAGCCAATATCGGCTGACATAAAATAACCAATAAATTGTTTTGTTTTGTCGAACAAATAAACGCATAATCACTTTTTCCAGAAAGAGCAATCGGCTACATGCACATCTATACGCATCCTGCCTGTTTTCTACATACGCCGCCTCCGAATGCGGAGCTCGCGTCAAAACGCCTGAATGTCGTGATGGCGGCTTTGCACGCAGAGCGTTTTCGCGGCCTCACTTGGCATGAGCCCCCTGCCCTCGCCAAAGAAGACCTTTATACGATCCACACTCCCGATTACGTCGCGAACGTCCTGCAGCCCATCGAGCCGGGCGAAAAAAGGTATTTTACCTCCGACACGCTTGCCGTAGCCGGAACGGGCGAGGCTGCTCTTCATGCCGCCGGCGCCGTTATGGCTGCGACAGACGACGTTATGAACGGAAAGGCCGATAAGGCTTTTTGCATCGTCAGCCCCGGCGGACATCATGCCGAGGCGAATGCCGCCGGAGGGTTTTGTTTTTTTAATCACGTAGCGCTTGCGGCTATCGTCGCCCAGAAAAAATGGGGCGCCAAGCGCATCGCCGTCGTGGATTTCGATGCGCATCACGGAAACGGCACGCAGGGCTTTTTCTGGAATTTTGAGGACAGGCTTTTTATTTCATTACATGAAAACAGCGGCCTTTCCGGCTTTGCGGACGAAACGGGCGCATGGAACAATATCGTCAACATTCCTTTGCCAAAAAATAGCTCGGGCGAGATTATGCGAGCCTCTTTCATGGAAAAGGCGGTTCCAAAATTGAATGATTTTAAACCGGATATTATATTTGTCTCAGCCGGTTTCGATATGCATGCCGAAGACCCTATGAGCTCGCTGTGCCTGAATGGGGCCGATTATTTCTGGCTGGGGCAACAGTTGGGAGAATCCGCCGATACTCTTTGCGACGGGCGGCTCGTCGCCGTGCTGGAGGGCGGTTATAACGTTGAGTTTCTTGGCGATTGTGTCGCGACTTTCATAGATGGTTTAATGAATTAGTTTCATTATTTTCTGCTAAAATACGGCGCGAAGGCGTTAACCATAGCGTTCATTGTTTATTTTTTCGGAGACATTTGTCGTGGCCAATTTGATCAAATTAAATATTTTTCCGTCGCTCGATGCGAAAACCAGCCAAGAGGTCGAAATTGACGTCGATTCCGTTTACGCGATCGGCCCCCTGAAATTTCAGGACGGCGTTTATTTTCTTCCCATCAACCGCAAGGACGATCCTGCGGAAAAGTTAATTTGTGTGCCAAAAAGTTATTTCAATCAAATAAGCGGAAAAGAAGAATCTCTTTTTCCGACCGACAAAGACGGGCACATCCTTAAAGGACAATCGCCTGTTGTTATTCGCCTGGGCAATTACGTTAACAGCCTTGGTTTCAACGTCATTCCTTTCCCCCTCAGGTCGAATTTGTTTGTCTTTAAAGATATTTTCGTCGCTCCCGATAAAATCAGAGACATTGTGCCTCACTTCGGCGGTTTGATTAATCAGGAAACGAAAAAAGCGGAAGAATCCGGATCGGATTTCATTTTTGACGGCGATTTTTATTTTGAAGGCCAGAAAACCTCGCAAATAAAAACGGGCATGAACAAGCGGGCTGTTTTATACAAAATCAATTATGTAAAATCGCACCGCCCCAAGAAGGTTCCCGTTCCCGCTGCGGCTGCGCAGTCCAGCGTCGGGCTTACGTAACCGATTTCTTTTTGTATGTTCCCTTTAAAGCCAACCTTGTCGCAAGGCATGGGCAAGGTTATAACATTCGTGTGCTTTTCGCGAATGAACAAAGGTGATCCAAGATGCCAAACGATAATGACGTAGAGCGTTGGCAACGGCCTATTCTGCCGACCGGAGGGCCATCGCGCATCGAAATTTTGGGACAGAGGCACGCGATACGCCGCGCCGTTCAAAATTATCTGGATGCGAAGGGATACATCGAGATCGAGCCGCCGCTTCTGGTTCATGGGGCGTCGCCCGATATTTGCATCGACTCTTTCAAGGTCGGAGACCGCTATCTTGTCAGCTCGACCGAATATCAGCTTAAACGCATGGCTCTCGGCGGATTTTCGCGCATCTATTCTCTGACAAAAAATTTCCGCGATGGCGACATCAGCCCCGTGCGCAATCCGGAATTTTCGATGCTTGAATGGGGACGCATCGGCGGCACTATGAACGAGATCGAGAATGATGCTGAATCCATGGTTGCCGCATCTCTCGATGCGTTGAAGCTGCCGTCCGTCATTTCCTATCAGGGCAAGGAGATCAATCTGAGGGCTCCGTGGGAGAAAATGCCGGTCATGGATGCCGTCGAATACGCAACGGGCGTCGCGATGAAAAACTTCGACGCGGCGTCGTGTTGCAGAGCCGCCAAAGCCGTCGGCCTTGAAATCAGGCCGGATTGGGAAGACGACAGGGATTTCCTTTTCAGCCTGCTGATGGATTATATTCAACCGCAGCTTGGCGTGTCGCGTCCTGTTTTTTTGACCGAGTGGCCGTTCTTTCAGACGACTTCGGCCGGCGCCGACGCCGACAACCCAACGATTGCATGTCGAAGCGAGCTGTTTATCGGCGGACTGGAGATTGCCGACGGTTTTGCGGGACTGGCCGATCCTGTTATTCAGGAAAAGCTTTTCGAGGACGCTTTGGCCTTGCGCGAACAAGAAGGCAAGGAAGCCGTCGAGCTGGATCACAGATATTTGGCGGCCATGCGGCACGGCGCGCCCAGAGGCGCGGGCATGGCGATGGGATTTGACAGGCTTGTCATGCTGCTGACCGACCAGAGCGAGATCAAAAACGTTTTAGCGTTCGGGTGGGATGAGGTTTGACCTAAAGCAATAAACAAGATGGATCCCCGCCTTCGCGGGGATGACGAGAATAAGAATACGCGGACTAAATAATAACGGTAAGATGTTTGGCTACTGCCAACCCCGCCCCTAACCCCTCCCGCAAGGGGAGGGGAAAAGAAAGAATAAGAAACCAAATGGGATTCCGCATAAATTCGCCTTGGCGTTCGGGTGGGATGAGGTTTAGATCGTGTATGCATAAAACTTAATAAGCACTGGTATAGCTGCATAATCCCCCCCCCTTGCGTATTAAACAAATCTTAGGCTATCTTTACTATAAGTGAATCGAGTTTGATGCCCATAAAATGGGACGCTGTTCTCGTAACAAATGATGCCGGGTTGAATAATGGCTAAAGTTACCATTCCTGATGCCGCAAAGAATACGTTGAATTGGACGGTCGACTATCTTGAGGCTGCAACGGATGATGAATTTCGTAATGTCGTGACTTCTTTTTCTAATGCTCCCGCGTCCATTGATATAAAGCCTCTTTCTTCTTATATACAAAAAGAAATTGGGGCGAATACTACTATTGCTTCACAGGAAGTGATTCAAAACTTGATTAGCATGAACGTTGGCCGGTTGAGCAAAAATGTTCCAGCAGATGAATTTGTTAAAGAGGTTATAATTGTTTTAAAAGAAAATGGGAAAACTGTTTCAGAAAAAGCCGGCGAACGTCTGACTGAACTCTTAGATCTTAATTCGTTATTTTACTCCTCTCGCGCAAGCGATTTACAGCAGGAGTGTGGAAACCTTTTTCTCGATTCTAGAATACTCAGCGATGTGCGCATGGTTTTTAATAAAGACTGTTCTGCTGCAGCTGGAGCGGTTATAATGCATAGTTTGAAAATCGAGTATTTTCAAGGCATGAACAGGAAGGAGTTTTTTCTTACCCTTGATGCCGATGACATTTCTAAACTTAAGGATGTTTTAAAACGAGCCGAGGACAAAGAAAAAATTCTCAACACAATGATAATCAAAGCGGAGCTTGAAAAATATGCCTAACACAGAAAAATCTATCTTAAACTACAAATATATTCCACCCAATACACACATTAAAGCGACCTCGCACTATATAGTATTTGCTGATCGTATTAGCACCTCCCCTCCCGGCAATGATCCTGCACCTGTGCCCGTCCCCACAGTGGAATTACTTCCTAAAAATGAATCCATTCTTGTGATTGATGATGTCGTTAAAGTGCGGACAGTGATGCGGGAGGCAGCAACAGTTGTTGGTGCGTTTTCCTTTATATCACTCGCCCTTAATGTTTCGTCAAAAATAATAGTCATCGACCCCTTTCTCTCCATTCTTTTTATGATTGGAGCAATCGGTTTTTTCATAATGTCAAAGACAGAGGGTTAGCCCTTGCCTCTTGCGTCATACGATGAACTAATCAGAGAATTTCTGTACAGATATAGTACACCAATAAGCCTTTGCCTCGTTTTAATGTTTATTGCTTTTACAATACATGTTGTTCGTAAATTGTTGAACATTAACTTGGGCATATTTTTAAGCGGGATAGGAAAAGAAGTCTGTGGACTTAGAAACGGCAAGTGGGATGCGGGTTCTGTCAATGCTCTCATATTATTTATCTCCATAATTGCTATGGTTTTATATTATTTTTCTTCCCTTATAGAAAAAATAATTTCAATATCTTTTACTTCTTCGCAAACAAGCAATTCACTAAATGGAGTAGTTATCGGATTAGTATATTTTTTCACGGTTGTAATTTTTGGTCATTATTCGATAAAAAGCATCCAAAAATAAAATCTTCATGCCCTGATTAAGTAGCGGTTATTCCGTTTTATCATATAATTTCATGAACTCTCTTTAGAGTTTCATGCATTCCCAGCAAGGCCGCGACGTGGAAGATCGGCGGGGAGACCGTCGAGCCGGAGATCGCTACGCGCAGGGGCTGCGCTATGGCGCCGAGCTTGAGGCCTTTTTCTTCCGCATACGCACGGAAGATTTCTTCGAGCGCTTCGGACGTGAAATGTTCAAGGTTTTCCATGCGCGCCGTAAGTTCTTTAAGATGCGCTTTGGCGTCGGGCGTTAAAATCTTGAGAGACTTGTCGTCGAACGTGAACGCGCCGGAATGGAAATAAAATCTCGACATTTCGGCGATTTCGACAAGCGTTTGCGCGCGGGGCTTGAGGTCGGGCATCGCTTTTGTCAACAGATCAACTTCGTCGGGCGTCAGATGCCTGCCTAAAAAAGCCACGATAAACGGCACGACGAGCCTTGCCAGTTCTTCGTCCGGCTTTTCCTTTATATAGTGCGCGTTGACGCTGTTGAGCTTCGCAAAATCGAAACGCGCGGGCGATTTGCCGACGCCGCTTAAATCAAACCATTCGATAGCCTTATTCTGCGGGATGATTTCGTCGTCGCCGTGCGCCCAGCACAGACGAAGGAGATAGTTGTTCACTGCCTCGGGCAGATAGCCGCGGTCGCGGTAATCGCCGACTGCAGGCGCGCCGTGGCGCTTGGACAGCTTGGCGCCGTCCGGCCCCAAAATCATCGGCAGATGCGCGAATGTCGGGATGTCCCAGCCCATCGCTTTATAAATCTGAACCTGACGGAAGGTGTTCGTCATGTGGTCGTCGCCGCGAATGACGTGCGTGATGCCCATGTCGTGGTCGTCCACAACCACCGCCAACATATAAGTCGGCGTGCCGTCGGCGCGAAGCAGAACCATATCGTCGAGTTGGCTGTTTTGAACCGTAATTTTTCCCATCACGGCGTCGTTGACGATTGTTTCTCCGGTTTGCGGCGCTTTCAGGCGGATGACGGGCGGAATGTCTTTGGGCGCATCGGCTGCGGGGCGGTCGCGCCAGCGTCCGTCATAACGTTGAGGCAGGCCTTTGGCTTTTTGCTCGGCGCGCATTACTTCGAGTTCCTGCGTCGAGGCGTAGCAATAATATGCCGTGCCGTTCGCAACCATTTGCTTGGCGACTTCGGCATGGCGCTCGCGCTGTTCATATTGCGAATAATAATTGCGGCCTTTGTAGTCCTTGTTATCCCAATCGAGGCCCAGCCATTTCATGCCGTCCAGAATCGTTTCGATAGATTCGGGCGTCGAACGCGCGCGGTCCGTGTCTTCGACGCGCAAAAGGAAATTGCCGCCGTGGTGCTTGGCAAACAACCAGCAAAACAATGCGGTACGGGCTCCTCCGATATGGAGAAAGCCGGTCGGGCTGGGGGCAAAACGCGTGACAACGTGCATGGAAACAACCTTACTTTGTGCTAGAAATAGAGTCCCTAGTTTAATGACTTCTTTTGTACCCGTGAACCCTTTACGCGCATTAACAGAAAATTTCAAACGCGAACGCTCTCGCGCTTCCCTTTGGCTTCCCGTTGCGTTAGCCATAGGCGTCGTCGCCTATTTCGCCCTGCCCTATGAGCCGCCCCTGACAACATTAATAATTACGCCCGTATTGGCGGGCGCGGCCTGGTTGATGCGCCCCTATTTTTGGTCGTTTTCCATAATCCTGTTTGTTCTTACTCTTATTAGTCTGGGCTTTTCAGCCGCAAAGGTCGAGGCCGTGCTTGACGAAAGGCCGATGCTCGACAGGCAATATCCGGAAGGCGAAATTTCGGGTCGCGTCGCGGCCACGGATATTATGCCGGACGGCATCAGGATAACGCTGTTCCGACCCCATATCGAGGCGCTGCCTTTCGAGGCAACGCCGGAAATGGTCAGAGTCAAATTTAACGAGCTGGCTTTTGAGGACATGCCTCCGGCCGGAGCAGAAGTGAAATTTATTGGCCAGCTAAGCGCTTTCAGCGAACCCGTCGCGCCAGACGCGGCCGATTTCAGGAGAACGGCTTATTACAAGCATTTGGGAGGATTGGGCTGGAGCCGCGATGTCATTACCGTCGTCAATCCTTCCCCTGACGATTATTCGCTGAGCGAAAAGTTTTCTTTGATGCTTGAGCGCGCGCGCAAGACTCTTGCACGGCACGTTTACGACCGGTTGCCGGGCGACACCGCCGCCATTACCGCCGCGCGGCTGAACGGCGAACAGACGGGCATTTCGTCACCCGTCATGGATGCCATGCGCACTGCCGGACTTGCGCACTTGCTGGCAACGTCGGGCGCGAACGTCACGGTTATGGGATTGCTGATTTATTTTCCCTTGCGCGCTTTCTTCGCGCTCATTCCGTGGATCGCCTTGCGTTATCCCATCAAAAAATGGGCTGCCGTTGCGGCCATTGCCTCGGCGCTTGCTTTTACTTTTCTTGTCGGATCGCAGGCCGCGACCATGCGTTCGATGATTATGGTAGCTCTTGCGATGCTTGCGGTCGTCGTTGACCGCCATACCAACCTTTTGCGGCTTGTTATGCTGTCGGCTTTGCTCGCGATGCTGTTTGCCCCCTCCGCGACGATGGGGCCGAGCTTTCAGATGTCTTTCGCCGCCGTCTTTGCCCTTATCGCCACGTCGCGCTCTTATGATTGGGAAAAGGAAATTGAACCGCCCTTTTCTCTTCCCCTTCTGGCGCCCGTCTGGAACCTTGTCCGCATGTCTTTAATCGCCATCGCGGCGACTACGCCTTTTTCCATCTATCACTTTCAGACGTTCAACGCTTACGGATTTATTTCGAACGTATTGGCTATTCCCATCACGAGTTTTTGGGTCATGCCTTTTACTTTGATGGCGTACCTGACCGCGCCTTTCGGAATGGACGGTTTCTTTATCGATATGGCGGGCATCGGCAACGCCGCCACCATTCGCATCGCGACCAGCGTCGCCGCGTTGCCGTATGCCGTCATTCATTGGCCTGCAATGCCGGATTATGCCCTGATCGTTATCGTTCTAGGCGGTTTGTGGCTTTGCCTGTGGCGCGAAAAATGGCGCTTTATCGGATTGCTGCCCATTCTTATCGGCATGCTTTATCCCCTTTATACGGTGAGGCCTGATTTCTTCGTATCGCCAAGCGGCAAAGTCTGGGCGGCTAAAATGAACGACGGCTCGCTCGCGGTGTCGAACATCAGGCACGAACGATTTGCGATTGACCAGTGGCAGCAGCGGTCGGGCGACGTTGACATCATTGACGCCAAAGCATTGCCGCCCGAAAACAGGCGCCTTCGCTGCGACGGCATGGGTTGCGTTTATCGCAGATATTCTTATTCAGTCGCGATGCCCGCTGTTGAAATGGCCGCGCATGAAGACTGCGAACACGCCGATATTCTTGTCGCTCCTTTTGTCGTGAAGGAATGCGGCGCAAAAGTCGTCATAGACAGGCAAGCGTTGGACAAACACGGCGCTTATACGATTTATTTTGATTCCGAAACGCCTCGCATCGAATTTTCCCGTCCCGACAAGGGGCAACGGCCCTGGAGCGTCGGATGGACTGCCTCCCGAAGCTTTGGCCACGGGAATTACGCGCGAAACGAATAGTTGCTACTCCAAAATATTCTTGTATGCTTTTATCAAGTGTCTTGGAGGACATCATGGTTCGCAACTGCGGAAAAGCGATTCTAGCGTTTTGCTTTTGCGCTCTTTTATTCGCCCCTGCGGCGGCCAAGGCGGAGGCGACTGCGAACGCCTTGCTGCAAAGATACGATTCCTCTACCCCGGACGAAAAACAACTGACCGAGTTCGCCGTCGAACAAACGGAAAACGGCATCGGCTGGGCAAACAGCTATTTGTTTATGGTCAGGAAAGAGCCTCCGATCTTCTGCCCGCCGTCGAACGTCGGCGTTTCGGGCAGCCAAATTCTGGAAATGCTAAGGCGCGGAATCAGGGAAGAGCCGACGCTCGGCCAATATCCGTTCGGCATGGCTGTGGTTTTGGCTTTGCAGAAATACCTTCCCTGCCCGGAAGAAACTCAGTCAAAAAAGTGAGCCGCAGCACTTCTTGAATTTCTTGCCGGAGCCACATGGACAGGCTTCGTTGCGGCCTGTTTTTGGCGTTTCGAGAGGGCCGGATTTCGGATTTACGACGCTGTCTTTGAAGAGCCACGATCCGTTCTCTCGAAGAAAGTTTCCCAGTTCTTGTTGCAGATACGCCTGACCGTCTCTGACGTAACGATAGGCATATTCTACCTGCCCCGTTTGATCGTCCTTGCCGCCGTCTTTTGTGCTCAGGATTTCAAGGCCAAGCCACTTCGTTTCATCAATCGTGCGTTTAATGTTCTCACGATAGGATTTGCCGCGCTCTTTGATTGTATAGGTGCGTTCAAGATGATCAATGTTGCCCATGACATGAGCCGAATAGCGCGAACGCATCAGCGATTCAGCCGTCGGCACAGGCTGACCTTTGAGATAAGGCTCGCAGCAGGAGGCAAAATCTTTGTTCGAACCGCAGGGACAGAGGGACATTATTTATTTCGCCATCCTAAACTGCTACCGCTACGCAGGGGTATTTGTTTATGTTACTTGGAGGCTATTACTGCTTAACACAGGTAAAATAATTTGATTCATTGCTCCATGGGGTTGCAACGCTCAACGGCACAGGTATATAGCCAGAAGGGCATTTCATCCCTCCGGTTGGGCCTCCGCCAACAATGTTGTTTGAAGCATCTTTTATAAATGGAGCACCGGGGATTGCTATATCCTGTCCATTGCATTTGGCGACGTTTGAAAAATACCATGTCCCCGTATATGCATAACCTTGAGCCATCGCCGCACCGCAAAAGCTGCCGCCGCTTCCCTCAGAAGGGGTTTGCGATTTCCATATAAGCGTTGCATCGGTAATGCTGGTTTTAAGGCAGGCTATGATGTTGACCCCGTCATCATCCATCTTTGTGTACCCCAGTTAAGTACAAGGCTTTCCCACGAGGGCGGCGTTGGCCGACGATGCGCCGATTAACAGAAAGGCAATGGCCTGAATCGCAAAAAAGATTTTCAAGATATGCATAAAAGCACTCTTCTTTCCTGGAAGGAGATCATATTACGGATACATGTAAGAGGTTAAGTTTCTATAAAAATTGAATAACGCAGCCACGGCTTAATATAAAAGGCCGTTCGATAATTATATTAGGTGAACATAGGCAACAAAAAAGCGGGGAGCAAAGTCCCCGCTTTAATGTCGTGGTGTGGTATTGAATTAGTCTTTCTTGGCCTTCTTGGCGGCAGGTTTCTTGGCCTTAGGGGCTTCTTCCTTGTCTGCCTTCTTTTCCGCTTTGTCGGCCTTTTTTTCGGCCTTCTTTTCGGTTTCTTCTTCAGCCTTTTCTTCCGTATCATCGGCCTTTTTGGCTTTCTTGGCGGCCTTCTTCGGCTTTTCTTCCGTCACGGCTTCGGCTGCGCCTTCGACGGGAGCTCCGAACGCCGCTTCGACTTCGGCCTTTTCGGCCTTTGCCTTGATAAGAGCCGCGCCCTTTTGCGCCTGCACGACCGCTTCTTCAGGCGAACGGGCAACGTTGACGACGACCTTAGTCGTCACTTCGGGGTGCAACTTGACCTTAACGTCGAACAAACCAAGGGTTTTGATCGGCATATCAATGTGAATCTGCGAACGTTCCAGCTTATGGCCGGCTTCGACCGCCGCTTCGACGACGTCGCGCGAAGTGACGGAACCGAACAACTGCCCCATTTCGCTGGCCTGACGGATGACGACGAGCTTGAGGCCTTCGACTTCCTTCATCAGAGCTTCCGCCGCAGCGCGGGCTTTCGCGTTGCGCGCTTCGAGCTCGGCACGTTGCTTTTCGAACAGTTCGAGGTTGGCTTTCGTCGCGCGTAACGCTTTCTTCTTCGGCAGAAGGAAATTGCGCGCAAAACCCGGACGCACTTTGACCGTCTGGCCCATATTGCCGAGACGTTCGATGCGTTCCAATAAAATGACTTCAATCATGGGATATTCTCCTTAGTTCGCGTTGCCGCGCTTGTCTACATAGGGCAAAAGGGCGATGAAACGCGCGCGCTTGATGGCTTGCGCCAGTTCGCGTTGCTTCTTCGCCGACACAGCCGTGATGCGGCTCGGCATAATCTTGCCGCGTTCGGAAATAAAACGCTTCAGGGTCACCGGGTCCTTGTAGTCAATCTTGGGCGCATTCTTGCCGGTAAAAGGGCAGCTCTTGCGGCCACGGCGGAATCCGCCAAAACCGCCGTTCGAGGCGCCGCGTTCGGAATGATCGCGACGCGGACGATCGCCGCGATCGCCATAAGAAGATTCATTCATGCTCATACGGTTTCTCCTTCGGAAGAGGTGGCTTCAGCGCGCGGTGCGCGGCGCGGACGATCGGAATGGTCGCCGCCGAACGAACGTTCAGCACGTTCGTCCTTACGCAAAATGGCCGAGGGCCCGAGTTCGTGTTCTTCGACGCGGATGGTCATGAAACGCAGAACGTCTTCGTTCAGCTTCATGTTGCGTTCCATTTCGGCAATCGCTGCGGGCGGCGCGTCTATGTCAAGCAGGACATAGTGGCCCTTCTTGTTCTTGTTGATGCGGTAGGCGAGATTACGCAAGCCCCACGGCTCGGTCTTTACGATCTTGCCGCCGTCCTTGACGATTATGTCGGAAAATATTTTGGTCAGAGCTTCGACCTGTGTGGTCGGCACATCCTGACGCGCAATAAAAATAGACTCGTAGAGTGGCATAGCCAGACTCCCCTTGGGTTAAAACGACCGGACGCTAGCTTTGGGACTATCCCTTATGCTTTAGCGGCTCCGGCCAAGCCCCTTCTCAAGGAAGAGGCAAGGAGCAATAAGTTGCGCGTTTATAGCCGGATATTGCCGGAATGCAAGAAAGAAACGTTATATATACTTTTGTTCCCACGGAACCCGAAAAAAGAATTCGCAAATAAGGCAGAAACGGAACGTTTTTGCGTGTTTTTTTGCGAAAAAGAATACTTGGACTTCCAAGGAATCCGCGTATATCCAATGGTTAACGGGCTTTCTGCCATATTTTTGCCCCATGAAACTATTATTTCCGATGGCTTACACGGCCTTCTTTTTTATAAAATTCCGACCCCGGCGGCTTTTGAGAGGAGATAATTATGTTTTCTAAGAAAAACGACATGGTTTTTCATGGCGGCGAAATGTTGGTTATCACTCCGGAAGGGCAAGCTCCCTACGATATTAAAAAAATATCGGCCAACAGCCTTATCCGGGCTAGAAGCCTGTTGGATGAGGGTAAGCGCTATTCCGCTGTCATTACAGCCTCGGACAGCGAGGTTCACGTTGTCGCCAACGATGCTCTCACCGCAAGCAAACTTTTGAAATTGCCTGTTATGGTCATGCCGACCGATACGTCAAAAATCAGAGCGCCTTTTGTCGTGTCTCCGGATGAACCTGTTACGTCCGTTCAGGAAAAAGCCTCAACAACCGCACCGGGACGGCCTGTCGTTTATGGCTTCACCGCTTATCATGGCTGTCATGCTAGTTAGCAGCGTATTCGAAAAAATTATTTGTTTGGAATCGCGGCGCCGAATTTTCTATACCCTCTGCTCTTAGTCAGATTCTTAAAAAGGAGATTATATAGTGGACGAAAAAATCATTTATTCCGGTGCGCTGTCTCTTGTTGTCACTCCCATGAATGGGGAAAGCTATACAATCCCCTGCATTACAAAAAGAAATCTGCAATTACTCAAAAACGATGTTGAAGCCGACACACGAAAAGGGTTGGTCACTCACGTAAGAATTATTGCGTCCGACAAAGCAGCCCCTGCCGTTGCCGAGTCCGCTCATAAGGTTAGTATATGCTTAAATATCCCCGTCAAAGTCTCGCCAACGCATGATTCAGAAGTGCAGGCTTCTTTTACTGTGTTTCCGAACGACTCCAAGGAGGATGCCGAAGCGAAAGCTGCCAAGACCGTTTTGCCGGAACGGCCCGGGGATCATACTCCGACGTTTTGTCTTTTAGATCCGGCTATCACGGTTTAATCCCGAGTTACGGCTTTCCGCGCGATGACAAACGCGTTATGCTGCGCGCATGGCCACACAGAAGAAACCATCCCTGTTCGATGAACCGCGCGACGGCATTAATACGCCTGAATTCAGCGTCAGCGAGATTTCCAATCTCGTCAAAAAAACCGTCGAGGATACTTTCGGGCAGGTTCGCGTGCGCGGCGAGATTTCCGACTGCAAACTGCATTCGAGCGGACATCTTTATCTGACGCTTAAAGAAGGCATGGCCGTTCTTGCCGCCGTGTGTTGGCGCGGACAGGTCGGACGGCTAGGCATAAAGCCCGCCATAGGCATGGAAGTCGTCTGCACGGGACGGCTGACGACCTATGCCGGACAATCAAAATACCAGTTGGTCGTCGAAGCGATGGCTCTCGCAGGCATCGGGGCTCTTCTTAAGATGCTTGAGGAGCGCAAAAAGAAACTGGCCGCCGAAGGTTTATTCGACGCCTCGCGCAAGCGCGCCCTGCCCTATTTGCCAAACGTTATCGGCGTCGTGACGTCGCCGACGGGCGCCGTTATTCGCGATATTCTGCACAGACTATCCGAGCGTTTTCCCCGCAACGTTTTGCTTTGGCCGGTCGCCGTGCAGGGAGAAGGCGCAGCAGAGCAAATCACCGCCGCCATTCGCGGCTTCAACGCCCTGCCCCTTACCGGAAAAATTGCGCGTCCCGACTTGCTGATTGTCGCGCGCGGCGGCGGAAGCGTCGAAGACCTTATGCCCTTTAACGAAGAAAACGTCGTTCGCGCAACGGCAGAGAGCAAAATTCCGGTTATCTCTGCCGTAGGACACGAAACGGACACGACATTGATTGATTTTGCCGCCGATTTGCGCGCGCCGACGCCTTCTGCCGCAGCCGAAAAGGCCGTTCCTGTAAGAGAAGAACTTTTGGCGCAGGTCGCGGACGATGGCGCGCGTCTGTTTCAAGCGGCCTTGCGCCTCGTTCAGGACAGGCGCGAACGGCTGAGACTGACTGAACGCGCGCTTGGCGAACCGGCGCGGGTTATTGAGCCTCTCGCCCAAAGGCTGGATGAAAAGACAGAACGGCTGTCCTTGGCCTGGAAAGGCTTTTTCGACAGACGCATGTCGCGGTTTAAAGAAGCAAGCGGACGGCTTCGCCATCCGCGCGATGTGTTGACTATGGCCTCGCAACGGTTGGCTAACGTCGAACAAAAAATGGTTTTTGCGTGGAAGGCTTTATATACGCGGAAATCCAATCAGTTCGAAAACAGGAGCGCCGGGCTGGAACTTTTGTCGCCTCGCGCCGTGTTGGGACGCGGCTATGCCCTTGTGCAGGACGCAAAAGGCCGCATCGTCGCGGCGTCAAAACAAATCAAGTCAGGCGATAAACTGAGCGTTGAATTCCACGACGGCAAGACGAACGTCGTTGCGGAATAATTTCGGTTTTTTTAATCGGGAAAATTTTGGGGATTTTTTATTCGGAGGGTTCTTCTGAATCGCTGTCGCCGGACTCTTTCGGGCTATGCGATGACTCGATAGCTTTGCGTCGCCCCGTCGAGATGGCTTCGGCCATCATCGAGATCAACGCGCTTGCCATGCCGAACAACTGCATCGCTTCGTCCACCGACATGACGACATCCGTATTGATCAGTGGATTGCGATAATGTTCCTTGATTTGCGCCAGCATCTGGATAACGCGCTTATCGGGCCTTGTTGCACGATCGTCTTCATCGGCCAGAGCTACAAGTTTCTTGATGTAAGCGGAGTAATTGCGTTCCGTTTTGGAAGGAACGGAGCCGACAAATACTTCATAATAACCCCGCAGCGTCATTTCGACGGCGCGCAATGTATGGACGACGGACGCCGTTCCAAGGCCGAAAGCCAGGGCGCGTCCGGCCAGGCTGAATTCCGTCTGCGCGCCTGCGGGAATGGCGCGGCGCAGATTATCGGCAAATATTTCCTGCGCGTTTTCGGCCAAGTCGTACGTCGAATAGATGCCGCACTTTTCGGCAACGTAAGCCGGTGCGCGATTAAGTTCTGCCGCCAAGGCGTGTTCGAATTTTTCGACGAGCCCGCGTAGCGTCGCAAGTTCATGGGTGTCTATGCGGTCTTCGTTGTCTATGGTTTTGAGAGTCTTGGTTGAGGGATCAATGAAATAACGGTTGAAAAGCGCGCCGATCTTATTCAGCAATTTGACGGCATCGGACTTTGACGTCGAAAAGGCGATGCCGTTTCCCTTGATGAAGCCGTCGAGCATCGTTTGAATTTCGCTTAAAGGCGCGAACATGTCGGAAATGCGCGTTCCGTTCTCCGTCCCCAAAAGGCCGTGCAACTTCGCGCCAAGTTCATAAAAACGATAGGAGTTTAGCTGTTTCATTTTTCAATCTTTTCCGTTTTAGCCTGCGCCAAACAATGCCTAAAAGCTATGGCGCGTCCCAAACATCCGACCGAATGCATTTCAACTAGCAGATAATGAATTTGATGACCTATTCTCGTTACGAAACAATGCCGGATTCGTCAATTAGTTATTATGGTTAACGCCTTTTCTTTATGCTGCATTGCACGCCATTATCGTCATCGCGCCGGTCGAGATGAAATTTTTGTCCCTCCGGCACAGCCCTTTGTTATCGTAGAATACTTTTGAGAATCAGAAGACTTTCCGGATAATCTGCAGACTCACCATTAGGAACATTCCATGCCCGACATTTTCGTTGTTGACGACCAGCATCCCGAAGACATTGCCATGCTGCAGGCGCTTTATTCCCGCAGCCCCGCGAGCGTCGTCAAACATCTGGAAAAATTGAAAGCGTCCGGCAGCGGAAAGTTTATGGATCAATTTTATGTCGGCTACGGCCACGCTTCGATCGGCGATTGCGCGACAACGACCCTGTTCGTCGAGCAGGTTTCAATGCTGGTCGCCAAAGCCATTCAGGACAATCCTTTGTATAACGGACAGGAAGCTTCGACACGATACCTTGATTTTTCAAAGCAAACCGTCGTTGATCCCTACAACACGCCTGAAACGAAAAACATTCAGACTCGCTGGATGGAAATTTACAATCGCGTCCTGCCGCTTTTGACCGAAGGGCTGAAAACGCGTTATCCTTTCGACCCTGCCGAATACAAGAGCGAGAAGACGTGGCAAAATACGTGCGCGGCGCGCGCTTTCGATATTGCGCGCTCTCTTCTTCCGGTCGGAACGACCACGCTTTTAAGCTGGACGACGTCCTTGCGCGCGGCGCGCGACCATTTGCGCCGCCTGAAATTTCACCCCCTGCCAGAGGTGCGCGAGACCGCTCAGAAAATATTCTCTCAATTATACGACAAGTATCCGCACAGCTTTAATCCGGGCGACATGGCCGTCACGGACAGCCCTATTGATATTTATGCCGCCGCAATCGCCTCGCGTAATAGTTTTGTCAGCGCCGACGATCTTTCGTACCAGTTTTCGCCGACGCCGGACGAAATCAAGAGCGTTATGGAGGGCGATATTGTTTCTCGCTCCAATACCGTTGATTTGGACGCCTTGCGCAAAGTCGAAGCCAAAACCCTGTCCATGCGCCCGCCTTATGCGCCGTTGCCATGGAGGCTGGAAGCTTATGGCCGTTATAACTTTCTTTTCCTGCTCGATTTCGGTTCTTTCCGCGATTTGCAAAGGCACAGAAACGGCGTCTGCCAGATACCCCTTATTGACGGGCGGTTCGGTTTGAACCCCTGGTACATGGAGCAGTTTGCCGACCTTTTGTCCAATGCAGACTCTCAACAGCTTGAGCAGGACATTGCCGCGCAGTTTTCCGCTATTGCCGATTTGCCGAAACAAATTGCCGCCGTCACAACGATGCTTTCTCAATACCTGTTTCCGATGGGAACGCGGGTTTTGGTTCATGCCTCGTACTCTATTCCTGAAGTCGTCTATGTCGGCGAATTGAGATCGAACAAAACCGTTCATCCGACCTTACGCCCTATTGCCCAAAGGATGCTGAAAATCCTGAACAGGGACGTTCACAGCATCGCTCTCCACGGCGATATGGAAGAAGACGACTGGTGCACCAAACGCGGCGAACAAACGATTTCAGGAAAAGAATCCGCCGCTTAGTTTCCGATGACGATAACCGCTTTCATTTCTGGGGAGGACAATCATGACAAACACTCAAGCCATTCTTGTGGGCGCGGCAATCATTGCCGGAAGCATTCTTTCGATCGGAAGCATTCATCCGGCCAGCGCAGGATATAACGGCGGGGCTTATCAGCTTATGCATCACAGCAACACTACCGCTAACGCGGGCGTGTTTAAACTCGACACCGCTACCGGCGGCATCAGCTATTGTTATATCAACGCGGCGCAGGCTCTGACCTGCACGGGCGAGATCAAGTAATCTAGCGAGGGTCGGGCTGCTGCCTGTCGTAAGGTAGCCTGTCGCGATTCATCAGTTTTTGCGAAAAGCGTTGACGTTCGGCGTCCGACATGGCGCTGATCCTGTCGGCAAAGCGTTCTTTCGCCTCTTTCTTGATGCCCTCCATTACTTTGTCGATCTCTTCAAAGTGCTTGAGCGCCTCCTCTTTACTGACGGGCCCTGTTTGCAACTTGGCGGCAAAGGCTTTGCGCATCGTATCCATTTCTTCAAAATTTTTGCGCAACCGCGCTTCGTCCGCGCGAACTTCGTCCGGCTTGAACAAATCGTGAGGGCCGAAAACCGGAGGCATCGGACCGGGAAGCATCCCCCCTTGAACCCTTCCTACATGCTCGAAAGGCAGAAGTCCTTCGTGCGGGATAAAACGCCCCAACAAAAAAGCGACAAAGAAGATGTTCGCCGCAACGGATGCATAAAACGCTATGCGGCATTTTTTATCAGAAGAACAGTCGTTCATAGGCACACCTCTTTCCATGATTTGGAACCAAAGACCATTTGATTGAAATATTCCGCTTCCGTCGAAGACACCTGCTGCGCGGAAGCGTTACGGGAAAACGCCGTTTGCCGGGTTAATCCGAAGCCGATCGAGTACCCAAGGACAGCGACAACGACCAATGCCGCAACGGGAGCCGCCGTCATCGAATGCATTTTAAAGAAAGACGTCATGCGAGGTTGCTGCGGCACGAGCGACGCTGCCGCGACGATTTCGTCAACCAACGCCTCGCGCTCTTGGGGAGGCATATCTTCAACGCGATAGGACGCCAACATGTCCATGTCGCTGAAGTCTATGTCACGATCCTGTTTTGGCGTTATCATGCTCCTCTTCCTCCACAAGATTTTCTTTCAGATTTTGCTTGGCGCGAAACAACAACTGTTGAAAAGCCCCAAGCCCTATGTCCATCAAATCCGCCGAATCCTGATTTGACATTTCCTCGTAGTAACTCAAAACAACCGCGGCGCGCTGACGATCCGGCAATCGTTGAAGAGCCTGCCTGACAGAGGCGGAACGCTGCCGTTCGATCATTTCATCCTCGGCCACAGGCTTTGGGTCGAGAATATCATCCATTTCGTTCGTCATCGCCGGAACAACAAGCCGCTTCCTGTCAATACAGGCATTCAACACGACCCTATATAACCATGTCGAGAATTTGGCTTGCGGTTTCCAACGCGAAGCTTCCTTCCAGATTTTCAGGCATGTCTCTTGCATGACGTCTTCCGCATCCTGCCGGTTGCCGAGCATACGCTCGGCAACCTTCACGCCTCGAACCAAATGCCTGCCGATAAGCTCACGATAGGCGCGCGTGTCCCCACGCGCCGTCCGTTGCAGCAGTTCATAGTCGGAGGACTGTTCAACCAATAGTTTTCCTATCTCTCGCCATGTCTTGGCTTTGCGCGTTTCCTTCTCTCTGAAGGTGGAACGCGTTTTAAGGATAAACCTTACGTTTTGCTCGGCAGATAATGTCATTCGATGGGGCAAATTTTGCCTTAAATAATCACTCGTAAGTTTGTGAAAACTAAAACGTTCAACTTGCTAGAGCAAGAAAATCTCATCGTAAGACCGGTGGTGTCGAAGAGGCAGGATGCACCCTTAATTCCAACTTAACAAGGAGCCTCCCATGACATCAATTTCGAGCACTAACGAAGCGGCAATGCAGGTCGCCATGCGCCTTCATCGCCTTGCCGATTCATCAAAAGACGACAACGCGGCGACGAAGTCGTCGTCAACGGAAACGGCGACAGGTACGGCGTTGACGGAAAACGAGGCTCTTGATCCGGCAATGAGGGCCTTCATGTTTAATATGGGCACGTCGGAAACGACGGATTCGACTTCTGCGGATTCGTCCTCCGGCGATTCAACAGAGCAGATACAGCCGCAGACGATGGGCCCGCCCCCTCCTCCGCCTGAGGATTTGTCGTCGACCGAGAACACAGAGAGTTCAGCCACGGAGTTATCTCTTAGCTCCATGCTCCAAGCTCTTGATTCCAATATTGATGCCCTGCTGAGCCAGATTGAGGCGTCAGCGTCGGAAGATACCGCGGCGACCGATCAGGCCTCCAGCACTTCGGATACCGATTCTACACTTATTGCGCTGCTTAAGGATGTTGACGAGAACCTCGAACAGCTAATCAACGACTTGGCCGAGTCCTCGACAACCAGCACCGATAGCTCTTCAACAATAAGCTCTACAGATACCGTAACAACGGACGTTTCCTCGCTTTTAAAGGCATTGGACGCTTACCTTTCCGCATCGTTCCAGCAACGGGACGCCGGTACTAGCTCGGCCACTTTTTCTTCTTTGGCTTGAGGATGGAAGGCGAAGGGGTTGAAGCGCATACGACCCCTTCGCTTCCGTTTTTTCTTCTTCAGCGACGAATATTGGCGGCGTTTTAACGCGCTTTTGCTTTCTTCGCTTTTTACATGAAGTTTCTTTTGCTTTTCCAAACCTCTGTTTCGATTCACAAATTGAATCGCTTCATAATAATGCAAATTAAATTCAAAAGACCCTTGCGAATCAATGCACTCTGACTCACACTCACGCTTCGTGATTCTTCAGTTTTCATCGCCTATGGGGTTTATTCGTGTCCGCACAGTTACAGTCCCTTGAGTTGTGGCGTCATGCTTTTGTTGCAAGTGTTCGCGGCGATGCGCCTGATCTTTCCGCCAGACAAATGGCTCTTATGCTTTCCGTTTATTTAGGCGATGGTCCTCACACCGTGCGCGGTCTTGCTGCCGCCTTGAAGATTTCAAAGCCCGCCGTGAGCCGCGCTCTCGACAGGCTTGGCGAGCTCGGTTATATCCGCCGCCAGCGCGACGACCTCGACCATCGCAACGTTTTGGTTCAAAAGACCGCCGGTGGCGCCGATTATCTGACCGAGTTTTCCCGCCTTATTGACGCGGCTAAGGAATATGTGGCCACGATACCGGCTAAAGTGCTCGATTTTGCCATTGAAGCAGAGCCCGCTGCCGCACCTTCTGCCGGTGTTGCCGCCCCCGCAGCCGGAATGTGGGCTCACGACGCCGCCGAATAGCCCTTTCTTCGAATTTTGGGCTGGTGTAGAAGCCATTAAATGACCCTTGATCCACGCATCAATGCTTTTCGCAATGATATTGCTGACGAGTCGCTACGCGACGCCGTCAAAGCCGGAAAATATATTCAGCCGGTTTTACGGCAATGCCTGAGCGGCATTCTGCCAATGCTGGATTCCCCTCATCAGGACGCCCCTCAGGTTAGCCAAATTCGCTATGGCGAGTTTTTGGATGTCTTTGAAACACGCAAAGACGGATTTTTGTGGGTACAAAACCGTATGGATCGTCGTGTCGGCTATGTTCCAAATACAGGCAGTTTCGGGGATTCTATCTCGATGATGTCCAACAGAGTCACGGCGTTACGTACCTTCGTTTATCCAGAACCTGATATTAAATCGCCGCCGTTCGACGAATTGACGCTTGGGTCTTTTGTTAGCATCAGCGGGAAGAAAAACGGGCTCGTCGAATTGGTTAGCGGCGGCTTTGTGCATGAATCGCACATTATGGCTACCGAGTTCGCCAACACATCCGATTACGTCTTTACGGCGGGACGTTTGCTTCATACACCCTATTTGTGGGGCGGGCGGACGCCGAAGGGAATTGATTGTTCGGGTCTTGTTCAGCTGTCGCTGGAAATGGCGGGTATAGACTCCCCAAGAGACAGCGATCTTCAGTGTGCCGCCTTCGGAAAACCTTTGGATACCCATTGGCGCGATTTTTCGTGGTCGCGCGGCGATCTTGTCTTCTTCCCCGACCATGTCGGCATTATGACAAGCAACGATCATATCATTCATGCCAACGCTTCATTCACGATGGACGTCATCGTCGAACCGCTGGCCGATCTGGTCGCTCGCGGAAAAGAGATTATCGCTATGGGAAAACCTTAAGCTTTGTTTTCCGTTGCCGGTTCCGTTTCGGGCTCCGGTTCTTCCGTTATCCATGAGGCAAATTCGTCATCTTCTTCGGACGTATCGGCGTCATTATCCTCCATTTCGCGTGGAAGATTGGACATCACCGGGCGCGCATCGAGCAACCCTGCCGCCTTCAGTTCGTCAAGCCCGGGCAAGTCCTTCAAAGACTCTAAATTAAAGTGGCTGAGAAAATCCGGCGTCGTATGCCATGTCAGGGGGCGTCCCGGTGTATCGCGTCTTTTCCCCGGGCGTATCCACCCCAGTTCGAGCAAAATGTCGAGCGTGCCCCTGCTCGTTTCAACTCCGCGGATGCTTTCGATGTCCGAACGCGTCAACGGCTGGTGATAGGCGATGATCGCCAGAACTTCTGCCGCTGCACGCGGCAGCTTGCGGCGAGGCTGGCGGGTAATTTTCAGATGGGGAGAAATATCGGAAGCCGTGCGGAAACTCCACTGCCCGTCGGTTTGCACTAGATTGACGCCTCGTCCTTCATAGGCTTTTTTCAAAGCTTCCAACAAAGGCAAAATATCCGTGCCCTCGCCAAACTGGCCGGATAGAAGATCCATCGTCACGGGTTCGGCGCTCGCGAAAATGATCGCTTCCAGAATGCGCAGTTCTTGGGATAAGGGGGGCGTATCGGTCATTCTTCACTCGCGGATGGTTGTTCAATTTTTTCGCGGCGACGCAAATAAATCGGCGCGAAGCTTTTATCCTGACGCAGCTCAAGCTCGCCGTTTTTAACAAGCTCCAGCGTTGCGGCAAACGTTGAGGCTAACGCCGACCGCGCTTCCATGGCTTCTTCCGCCTCTATAAGGTTGGGCAGATAGTTTTGAAGCACACCCCAGTCCGGCATATTGCCAAGCAAAAGCCTGAGACGGGAAACGCTTTCTTCGAGACTGTAGAGGCGTTTGTATTTGATATTATAGGTTTCGGGCTTCCGCCGACGCGACGGCGCGCTGAGCGCCGTCAGCAAATCCTGAATGGGCAGAAAATAAATCGGCTTTTCTTCGACTTCTACCGGTTCGGGAATGCCGCGAAGGAAAATATCGGAACCAAGCTGCGGTCTTTCCTGAACCTGCTTTGCGGCTTTCTGCATGGCTTCAAGGCGCAAGAGCTGGAATTTCAACGCTTCGGCCATTGCCGCCGGATCGTCTCCTCCCACGGGTTCAGGCTCGGGCAACAGCAGGCGGGATTTTAAAAAGGCCAGCCAGGCCGCCATAACCAGATAATCGGCTGCGATTTCGAGTCTCAGCCGGCGGGCTTCGGCGATGTATTTCAGGTACTGCTCGGCAAGCGGCAAAATCGCCAGTTTGCACAAATCGACCTTCTGCTCCCGCGCCAACGTGAGCAAAAGGTCTATCGGGCCTTCAAATCCTTCGAGGGATAAGACCAGATCGGCTGGCGTGCCGTCGTTTTCGAACGTTATGTCTCCGGTTTCCAAATTCATCGCTCAACGCCGTAGAATCAAAGAGGTAAAGGGGGAAGTTAAAGTCTCGCCCCCCAAAGTACAAGCATAAGATGGTTTTTAGCTTGCCCCATTTTAGACGTTGGCACTGCTAAAAATCGTGCTAAAACAATGCGCTCTGTTGTCTTTTTAAAGAAGCTTATTCATGTCCGTCAATGTTCGCATAGCTCCATCGCCAACCGGATTGCTGCACATAGGCAATATCCGCGCCGCTTTGTTCAATTACTTGTTTGCGAAGAAACATGGCGGCACCTTCATGTTGCGCCTGGACGATACCGATCGCGAGCGCTCGACCGAAGAATTTGCCGAAGCCATTAAACGGGAAATGACATGGCTGGGGTTGACGTGGGACACGTTTGCGCGGCAATCCGACCGTCGCGTCCGTTATTCGGAAGTTCTGGAACAACTGAAAGCTTCGGGTCGCGTTTATCCATGTTATGAGACGCAAGGAGAGCTCGACCTCAAACGCAAGACGCAATTGGGTCGAGGGTTGCCGCCAATCTATGACCGCGGAGCGTTAAAATTGTCTGCCGCCGATCGGGCGGCGCTTGAGAGCAAAGGGCGCAAACCCCATTGGCGGTTTAAGCTCAATGCCGAAGATGCGGTTTGGGACGATCTGGTTCAGGGACATAAGGTTCTTCATGCCTCGACGATTTCCGATCCTGTTTTGGTACGCGAGGACGGCGTGCCTCTTTATACCTTCTGTTCCGTCGTGGACGATGTGGACGATAAAACGACGCATATCATTCGCGGCGAAGATCATGTGACCAATACCGCCGTACAGATTCAACTATGGAAGGCTGTCTCGGACACGCCGCCTCCCGTGTTTGCGCATTTCCCCCTGATTGTCAGCGCCGACGGAATTGAAATGAGCAAACGCCTCGGCACGCTTTCCATCGCCAGCCTGCGCGACGACAAAGGTGTTGAACCGATGGCGATCAACGCCCTGCTCGCGAAGCTCGGCACCTCCGATCCCATTGCGCCGCGGCTGACGCTCGATGAGCTGGCGAATGAATTCGATATTGGAAAAATTTCGCATGCGACTCCGAAATTCGATTTGGACGAACTGATGTCCCTTAATGCGAAAATTTTACATCTTACGCCGCTGGCAAGCGTAAAAAACAAACTGACGGCCATGGGGCTTTCCGACCTCGATGAAAGCTTTTGGAACTCCGTTCGCGCCAACATCGTGACGCTTAAGGATGTTCATTCTTGGTCGAAAATCGTTTATGGCGAGATTGCTCCCGTTATCAACGATCCGGACTATCTTAAACTGGCCGCAGACGCTCTCCCCCCTCTTCCGTGGAACGATCAGACTTGGCACATTTGGACGGAAAATCTGAAGGCCAAGACAGGACGTAAGGGAAGAGAGTTGTTTATGCCTTTGCGTCTCGCCTTGACGACTGTCGATCATGGGCCGGAGATGAAGTTGCTGCTTCCCCTTATCGGCAGCGATAAAACGAAGAAAAGGTTGGCCGGGCTGGCTGCCTGATAGGCACCGATTCTTCGCAATTATCATATTCCTCCCTCGCATTGATGATATTGAAAATGGGCGAACAAAGCACGCTCTAGTTGTACATCCTCATGCATTCTATTTTTTGTTCCTATTTACGTTTTACATACAACAGTATATTTATCGGCATAAAATAAAGAAAAATTAGAAAAGTATTTACGATTGTTATCTACGTTTCATACAACTTTTGCGGGAGGTGCTATTGTGCAAAACTTTATGTCACGTTTCTCTTATGCACGACTTCTTGTTGTTGACGACAGCGTTTTTGACAGACGTCTTATAACGCTCGCTTTAAAGAAGGTCGGCTTCGACAAAATTCTTACGGCAGACGACGGTGCCGATGCCGTTCAAAAAACCTATGATTTTCGACCGGATCTCGTGCTGCTTGATTTAAACATGCCCCATCTCGATGGCTTTGGGTACTGCGAGATGGTTCGTAGCGACAAGTCCCTCCCACGCATGCCTATTATCGTCCAGACGGCTATGAAAAATCGTCAATCATGGTTGCACGCTCTATCTTGCGGTGCGGATGACTTTCTGACGAAGCCTCTGGATATGGCTGAACTAGCTTTGCGCATATGCGTGCATGTAGAACACTATTTTATGCTGCGCGACCTGACCGAGCTGTGCGACTACATGAAAATGGAAATCGAGACGTCTCATGCTCTTCTGAAAAACATTGATAAGTCAGAATTACCGCAGTCAAAAAGAAATATTTTAGATCGGCATTATGAAGTGCTGGAACAGATCGTTTGCTGCTCTTCTTACAGTTGAGGGAGCATGAATAGATTTATTGTTCCCTTTGTTAGATTTTGGGAAACAAAAATAAAGAATCATGATATGGTTAAAAAACTTGATTGTGCATCAATTACAAGTGGTTGCGAGTGTGTGCAGAGTTGTTTCCTTCCTTAAGTCTCACCCTTTTAAAAGAGGAGTCCCTGTATGCTTAGCAACCTTAAAATTGGCGTTCGGCTGATCCTTATCGTCGTAGCCATGTTCGTCGGTATGGCAACCATAGGCACCATCGGACTATTGAACCTCAAGAAAAATTTACTTAGCGACCGACAAGCCCAAACAAAGGTTACTGTCGATACGGGCGTCAGCCTTGTTGAAAGCTATTATCAACGATTCAAAAAAGGCGAGTTTACTGAGGAAGAAGCAAAATCGCGCGCAGCTGGCGCTGTCAACGCCATGAAATATGAAGACGGCGGCAACTATGTCTTTATTTTGAACAGCGAGGGGGTCTTTATCGCACACCCAAAGTGGTCGGGACAAAACCATATGGATGAAAAAGACGCGAATGGAAGTTTCTTTGTCCGCAATCTTGCAGACGCCATCAAAAAAGGCAGTGGCTATGTAGACTATATGTGGAAACGCGATCCCAACAAGCCACCGGAACCGAAAATCGCCTATGTAGCGACGTTCCCTGCCTGGGGTTGGGGTGTTAGCACCGGTATATATGTCAGTGACGTCGATGCCGAGTTTATGCGCAATGCGACTATTATAGGCGGCATTGCATCAGTCCTTTTTCTTGTCATAGGAGGAGGAGCTCTGATCATCAGCCGTGGAATAACAAAGCCATTGGGAGAAATTACTTCCTCCATGGACAGGCTGGCCGATGGCGATAAGACTATCGAAGTCAATTATACCGAAAACAAAGATGAAATCGGCGATTTAGCAAGAGCTCTTGGAACCTTTAAGGCCAACGCCATCAAGATGGAAGAGATGGAGAAAGAGCAGAAAGAAGCGGAAAAACGCTCCGCAGAGGATCGCCGCAAGCTGATGAACAAGATGGCGGATGACTTTGACAACAGCGTTAAGGGCGTCGTGAATACCGTTTCGGCCGCAGCGACAGAGATGCAAAGTAGCGCTAAATCCATGGCGGCTATTGCGGAAGAAACAAGCAGCCAGTCTTCGGCTGTTGCCTCGGCCGCCGAACAAACCTCGACGAACGTGCAAACCGTGGCTTCCGCCTCGGAAGAGCTTAATGCGTCTATCGGCGAAATTAACCGCCAAATCGGAGAATCCGTCAAAGTTGCCGGAGAGTGTATGGCGGAAGCCGAGTCGACAGGCAAGGTTATGCAATCCCTAAGCAAGTCCGCAGAGGACATCGGCAATGTCGTTAAGCTGATCGAAGGAATTGCAAGCCAGGTTAATTTGCTTGCTCTTAACGCAACGATTGAAGCGGCAAGAGCCGGCGAGGCTGGAAAAGGCTTCGCCGTAGTCGCCAGTGAAGTCAAGAATCTGGCCAATCAGGTCGGTCATGCCGCTCAGGATATTACGCAACAGATCGGCGGCATTCAAACACAGACGGGACAAGCGGTGACGACCATCGAGACAATTACGGCGACAATTCGCAAAATCAATGAAATCTCGACAGCCATCGCCGCCGCCGTTGAAGAACAGGGTACTGCCACGAAAGAAATTTCGCGGAGCATTCAGGAAACCGCCGCAGGGACAAAAGAGGTTACGCGCAACATCAGCGGCGTGACCAAGGC
>Ga0265297_10003316_pt1 | contig 29540 bp, 29 predicted proteins | sample Munlanlwell13791_FD_192502 | JGI IMG/M metagenome (GOLD analysis project Ga0265297, IMG submission 192502) | Leachate microbial communities from a municipal landfill in Southern Ontario, Canada - Leachate well 137-91 | ecosystem: Engineered > Solid waste > Landfill > Unclassified | place...
GGGTAAATTACTCACGTGTTCCTCACCAGTCTGCCGCTATATCTCCTATCATCCGCACATCTGCCTTGCGGCTTCAATGCTTCAAACAAAAGTATCGCTCGACTTGCATGCCTAATCTACGCCGCCAGCGTTCACTCTGAGCCAGGATCAAACTCTCCGAAATAAATTTCAAAGAATTATATATGATGGCTCTAGTGATTTATTTAATCTTACCTCATAAAAATTGACCCGAATAACCCCCGCTTGAGGATTATTCTGGCCTCGCTTGGCTATTCAATTATCAAAAGAGCAGATAAAAAAAATACGCTCCGACACGAAGTCGGAGCGTCAAAATTTACACTGCCACGACGCCCATCTCGTCGGTTAACTAACTACCTGAATTTATCAAAACCTCTATTTGTCTTTTTCATAGACCCCTTAATTAGAGGGAATACTAAGTTTACAACAATTTAGTGTTTTGTCAAGTATTTTTTATTATTTTTATCAGAACAAAACTACATATATTTATTAAGGTTAATAAAAGGGTCCCCTCTTATCTCTTTCTCTATTCCTCTACCGGGCTTCTTGGCTCTTTTTCCAACAGATCTACGCGTTCCTTAAGCTGCTGTATAGAGGATTCCAGGCTCTCGATTTTATTCTGCTGGCTCTTTACCTTAGCGTATAAGGCCTTTACCCCTGCCAGCGAAACTCCGGCAGTATCTAAGGTCGCCAGATGATTCTCCGCATCTCCCGTTTCAAATATGCGGTAAAAGTCTTCCGCCACCGGCCCAATATGAGTAATTGATTTTCCTTCGGACTTGAAATTCCAGCGGGTAATGTCCAGCTGATTAATTTTATTCAACAGGTCATCCGGGTCAAGCTGGATAAAATTTTCTTTTAATTTACGGCTGGATGAACCGATCCAGGTACCTGAGGCATTCCAAAGGGATACATTAGACGCAACATTACTATACGAAGCACCTGTCCCAGAATACCAGTGCGCGCCATCTGTTTCGCCAATCACAAATAAACTCGAACCTGAAGCCTGACGGTATTGCCATGTGCCATTTTCGTAATACGTACCGGCTGACAAAAAAACAAGCCCATTGTATGGCAAAATACTAAAAGCCGTAGTCCCGCCAAGAAATACTCCGGCATTATAAGGAGAACCAGCAGATTGAACGACAAATTTACTCACTGGCGCTGTGGTCCCGATACCGACGTAGCGCTCTTTTGTTAGGGTCATTACCACCTGGTTTGAGGCTGATGGAGCCGCGCTATTATTATCCCCCACAGCAACATCAAAATTTCCCCAAGCTGTCATATCATCATTACCAATCCTCCAAAATCTACTGTTTGCAACTCCAGTATTTCCCTGAAAACTGATTCTCTTGCTATTTGCCAAATGTAATAAAGCTCTGGAGTCAGTTATCGCTGTCGTCCCTATCCCGACATTACCTTCAACTACCAGATCCGCCAGGTAGTCAATCTCTCCTCCGTCTCCGTCTGATTCTTCCCAGGTATAGTCAGCGTTATCAATGTAGTTATCCCCTATGGCTATACGCTTAGCGCGCATTTCCCGGTATACTCCGTAAGGCGAAGGATAGTAGGTGGTGATGGTCAGGGTATCTTCAGCCAGGACGCTACAGGGAGAGATAAAGAAAAAGAGAAGAAAAATTACGCAAAGAATATGCAGCTTCTTGAAATTAAACATGGCGTACCTCCTTATAGCCTATCTGCCACTCTTAAAAAAGCCTCTACAACCTTAGGATCAAACTGTGTCCCGCTATGTTTTTTAATTTCCTCTATAGCCGCTTCTTTGGTCAGGGGAATTTTCCGGTAAGAACGCGCCGAACGCATCGCCTCATAAGCATCGGCAAGATGAATAATCCGCGCGCCTATGGGGATATCTTCTCCTTTGCCGCCTACGGGATAGCCTGTGCCGTTATAATGCTCATGGTGCTGCCTGACTAGCTCAATTACCTCATTTAAGAAAGTTAGGGGCTCTAAGATCTGGACGGCGATTTGCGGATGCCGGCGGATCTGCTTCCACTCCTCATCCGTCAAAGCTGATGTCTTACCTAATATACAGTCCTCCACGCCTATCTTACCCAAATCATGCAGTTCGCAGGCCTGGCGGATGGTCTCAACCTCTTTAGCCGAAAGCCCCATTTCTGAAGCGATAATCACGGCGAACTTAGCCACATTCTCAGAGTGGCTGTGGGTATAATGGTCCCGCGCGTCAATTGCCTGGGCTAAAACTTTGATCGTGCGCATATAAGTAGAACGCAAATCTTCGTAAAGCCGGGTGAGGTTCTTGGTAGAGTCCTCTATTCTTTTGGCTAACAGGGTATTCTGTTTTTCCAGCGCGAAATTACTCTCTTTCAGCCCCTGGCTAAGCCTGCGGTTAGCTGACATGAGCGTATGCATATCTATGCCTTTTTTAACCAGGAAAAATAATTTTTCAAGGTTGATGGGTTTGGAGATAACATCATAAACCCCCAGGCTAAACAGGTATTCCAGCACCTCCTGCTTATACTCATTCAGCAGCGCAATAATCACGCAGTCCGGGTCAGCAGCTTTAAGCTCCCGGATCAATTCCAGGGGGTTGGAATCCGGCAGGTGCGCTCTGGTAATAACTATATCAAATCCATTATCTTTAAAGGCAGCCAGCCCCTTTTGGACAGTCGGCTCAATAGCTACAAAATAGCCCCCTTCAACCATTAATTTTTCGATTAAATACCTGGATAACTCATTGTCATCGCAGATGAATAAAATTTTGTTGTTTCCCGGCATTATTTCTCCTTGTCAGGCCGCTTAAATTATACCGCTGAGTTTATTTTATGGCAATGGTTTTATCAAATTCGGCAATTAACGCGCCTTTAGCCACTCCCGTATCAATAAAATCCCAAGGGAGGATATCCCCCGTATCTTTTTGGCTCATATAAAACCGCGGCTCTATTTTCAAGCTATTGAAAGCAGCAAGCCATTTATCAAAATTAAAATAATTGCTCCAGGCATCAAACTTCGCCCCGCTTTTAAAAACGGAGTAAATAACTTCGGACAATCTCCTGTCTCCCCGCGAGAGAACTCCCTCCAAGATACTCATCGCGCGGTTATGGAAACTTAAATTAAGCCGCCGGTATTTTTTGGCCTTCTCCCTGAGATACTCCTGCTTGCTCTTTATCTCCTCTAAATCCGGCATCGCAAACCACTGTAATGCGGTATGCGGCTTAGGGATCAAGGTATTAATGCTGACATTTACCGACGCTGCAGGTTTACCGGTAGTTTTTCTTAATTCCGAAACCCGCCGGGAAAAATCAATAAGCGCATCCAAGTCATCCTCTTTCTCGCTCGGCAGGCCGATCATAAAATAAAGTTTTACATGCTGATAGCCGGCTGAATACGCTTGTTCAAGCGACTTAAAAAATTCTGCGCTGTTAAAATCCTTGGCTAACATATCGCGCAACCTCTCGCTTCCTGCCTCAGGGGCAAAGGTAAGCCCGGTTTTTTTGACTTTGGCAATCAAAGAAGAGGCATCGCCCACTAATGACTTGGCTTTGACCGAAGGCAGAGACAGGCTCACTGCTTTGGTATCAAATAAACCCATAAGCCCTTTGAGTATTTTTTCTATTTGGGGGTGGTCACTCACTGAAAGCCCGCCTAAGGAGATTTCTTCGTAGCCTGTGTTGTGGTAAAGCTCTTCAGCCAGGGCCAAGACGTTCTCGGTTCCCCTGAGCCTAAGCGGAAAATATTGCTGCCGCGCCTGGCAAAAACGGCAGCGGTTAGGGCAGCCGCGCATAATCTCTAAAGAAAGGCGGTCATGGATTATCTGAACATACGGCAGGAGCCAATCTTTAGGGTAATAAGCTGAGTTCAGGTCTTTTACGAAACGTTTTTTAACTTTAGCCGGGACAGAACTGAATTTTGGCTGAAATTTCTCGATCTTGCCCTGGCTGTCATAGGAAATCTCATAAAGTGAAGGGACATAAACCCCTTCAATCTGCGTAAACTTAAGTAATAATTCTTCTTTACTGAGCTTGCCTGCCTTATATTCATCTTTATGTTTACGGTAAAGGTCAATTATCTCTAAGGCCGCTTCCTCCGCCTCTCCGATAAAGAAAAGATCAAAGAAGGCGTGCAGGGGTTCGGGATTAAGCGTGCAGGGGCCTCCGCCGATTACCAGAGGCTGGCGGTAATCGCGCTCAGCCGACTTTAAGGGGATATTCCCAAGCTCCAGGATATTCAGGACATTGGTATAATCTAGTTCTGAACCCAAAGAAAAACCCGCCAAATCAAATTCATTGAGCTTTCGGCGCGAATCCAGAGAAAGGATCTGGCGGTTTTCCCGGCGTAACGCATCCTCCATATCCTGCTGGGGAGAAAAAAACCTTTCGCAAACTACATCCGGAATATTGTTCAACAGCCCGTAAATAATCCGCAGGCCCAGGTTACTCATTCCCACTTCGTACAAATCCGCAAAAGCAATTGCAAACCTGATATTGGCGGCTGTAAAATCTTTTTTTACGCTGTTAATCTCCTGGCCCATGTATTGGCTGGGCTTGTTGACCTTTAATAACAAATCTTCATACATATTTAAAATACCGCCCTGGTCTTGTCAATATTAGCCAAAATGCCTAGCGCGATAAAAGTAATAAATATAGACGAGCCTCCATAGCTCATTAAAGGCAGCGGTATCCCCACTACCGGAGCCAGCCCCAGGTTCATCGCTATATTAATCGCTATCTGAATGGATAGCATCAAGGTTATACCGAAGGCTAATAACTTCCCGAAGGAATCCTGGGTCCGTTGCGCGATTAAAAACCCCTGGCGGATTAAAAGAAAATATAAAAATAATAACACGGCCCCGCCTAAAAAACCCCACTCTTCGCAAAAAGTAGCGAAAATAAAATCGGTATGCGCTTCAGGAAGAAAATGCAGCTGGCTCTGCGTACCGGCCAGCCAGCCTTTTCCGAATAATCCGCCTGAACCAATAGCTATTTTGGATTGGATTACCGTATAGCCGGCCCCCAACGGGTCAATATTCGGATTTAAAAAAACCAACAGCCTGTCTTTCTGGTAGTCGCGTAAAAAATGCCACATAAAGGGGAGCGGCAGAATGATACCTGCCACTAAGGTAATGATGTACTTTAACCTTACCCGGGTCAGATAGAGCATCGAGATAAATAAAAGTAAAAGGAGTACTCCGCTGCCTAAATCCGGCTGTTCAATAATCAGGCTCAGAGGGAGCGCGGTAAAAAAGAAGGGTAAAATTACTGCGCTGAATATTCCGAATTTAGAACAGGATAAATCAATATCATCGCTGGACTTACGGCTAAAATAGCGGGCCAGGAATATGGCCATCGCTAACTTAGCCAATTCCGAGGGTTGGAAATTAAACCAGCCTAGCCTTAGCCAACGCTGAGCGCCGAGGCGGACTGTCCCGAGGAGAAAAACCAGTAATAAGAAAAACAGGGCGGCGATATATAAAAAATAGGTCCAGTCCCAGAAACGGCGGTAACTCATATTAGAAACAATGGAAAAAAGCAGCAGGCCAAAAATTATCCAGAGTATTTGGCGCTGGAAAACAGTCTGCCAGGGCTTGCCCTCCTTCTGGTAGGTACTGCTATAGATGGACAATACGCCCAGCGAGCAGATTAAAAGCGCTATGATCAGTATGATAAAAAAAGAATTTCTCATGCTATATGAGCCCCTGGTTAAGCATCTCCTGGATGATCTGTTTAGTTACTACGCACGCTACATGCCCTGAGCTGCCGCGTTCCAAGAAAACGCAAATCACGAATTTCGGATTTTTCAGCGGGAAGAAGCCGGCGAACCAACCGTGGGATTGCCCGGGCGGCGCCTGGGCAGTGCCAGTCTTTCCGGCGATATTCACCGCTAAACCGGATAATACGCTGGCTGTGCCTGTCGGGGCATTAACTACCTTTTCCAGCCCTTCTCTAATATGTTCAACAGTCGCCTTTTTTAAATTCAGCTTTTCCAATTTTCTCTGGTAAGCCGATATATCGCGGCCGTCTATGGTTTTGACAATATAAGGCCTGACTAAAAACCCGTCATTTGCGAAAACCGCCGTCATCCGCGCGATCTGCAGAGGAGTAGCCAGCACTTCCCCCTGGCCTATGCTTAAATTAGCCGTATCGCCGTCAAACCAGTTCTTAAATTTATTGATCTTCCTCCAGAGCGGCGAAGGGATAAACCCCGGGACCTCATAGGGCAGTTCAAAAGAAGTTGTCCTGGAAAAACCGAATTTAAGCGCATAGTCATGCAGGACTTGCGGCCCTACCAGCAATCCGGTCTTATAGAAAAAAACATCGCAGGAGTGCGTAATGGCTTCCAGTAAATTTTGCTGCCCGTGAGTGCTCCAACACTTAAATTGCCGCCTGCCCACAAGCGTAGCGCCCTGGCAAAGAAAAGACGTGTTCAGGTTAATTTTCTTGTTTTCTAAAGCCGCGGCCGCCACCACAAGTTTAAATACCGAACCCGGAGGGTAGGCGCCGCTGATTGCCCGGTTCATTAAAGGAGAGTTTGAATTATTAAAAAGCCCGGAGATTGCGGAGTTATTTTTTTCCGCGAACACCGAAGGGCTAAACCCGGGAGCACTAGCCATGGCAAAAATCTCTCCCGTATACGGGTCCATAATAACTACGCTTCCTTTTCGCCCGGAGAGATAATCCTCGGCTATCTTCTGGATCTTAATGTCCAGGGTAAGCTGGATATCTTTACCGTTAAGCGGAGGCCTGAACCCCAAAGTACGGATAAATTTCCCCCGGTGGTCTACTTCAAAAGAAGTCCCTCCCTCTTCCTGACGCAGGTAATAATCATACTTCTCTTCTACCCCGCCAAAACCAACGATGTCTTTAGTTTTATAACCGTAATCCTCAAGCTTAGTCAGGCGCCAGCGGTCAATTTCACCGACATAGCCCAAAATATGGCAGGCAAGTTTTGCGTACGGATAGTGCCTCACCGGATTAGGCTGCACTATGATTGCCGGCAGGTCTACCTTAAGCTCATCTAAGGCGATAGCTTCTTTTATGCTGATACTCCTGGCGAGCATTACCGGCAAGGATGAAGAAATATAATTATTTTTAAAGGCATTTTTTAGATCTTTTACGCTCTTATGGAGTATGCGCGAGGCGCTGGAGATTATCTTTTCCTCCTGGGGCTGGTCCTGGGGCAAAATCATAAAATCATAAGAAAGTTTGCTAGCGGCAATAACCCCGCCTTGGCGGTCAATTATCCTGCCCCGGCTGCCGTCCTGGCCGATTAACCTGACGCAATTTTTATTGCCCAGGTCACGATAGGCTCTGCCGTGGATAACTTCCAGGTTAAGTAAGCCAAAAATAAGCAGCAAAAACATACCGGTTACCAGCCAAGTAACAACCCTAATTCTCATAATATCCTGACTTTAATTATTCTTAGCATTAATGGTAAGACTAATGCCGTATACAACCCTCCCCAGAAAACCGTGCGCAAGAATATGCCCGGTGGAATAAAGCTTCCGGAGTAAACCAGCACCAGCCCATGAATAGCATTATGCAGCAACGCAATTATAAAAACCAGGAGCGTGCGGCTCAGGTTATCCTCCAGGGATACCTTGCGGGTTATTTTTACGATTAAAAAACTCCAAAGTGAAAATAATAATATATCCAGGCCGAACGCGGACAGAATAAAGGCATCTTTAAATACGCCTAGCGCCAGGCTGAAGATAATTGCCCGGCGCGCTGGCAGAAAAAAACTGGCCAGGATAGCGCTGATCAGGAAAAGATCGGGTTGAACCCCAAAAACCTTAAAATAATGCAGGAAGGTTAATTGGAATAACCCCAGGGCTAAGGCGATAACCGCTAAAGTTGAAAGCTTCATGGAACAATAACCAGGACTTCTTCGATATTGGAGAGGTCAACTGCCGGTTTAATGACGGCGAACCGGCTTAAGCCGGAAAAATCCTTGCCGATATCCACTACTTTTCCGATAAGCAAACCCTTAGGGTAAGTAGCATTCAATCCGGAGCTGATTATGGTATCCCCTAGTTTTATATCCGCGTCTTCAGGTAAATATTTCATCATCAGATTAGCCCCCAGTGTCCCGCAGACCAGGCCTTCCTGGCGCGAGCGCTGGACTAAACTGGAAACTCCCAGGTTCGGATCATTCAACAGCATTACTTTAGCCGTTGAATCGGTAGCTTCAACTATCCGGCCGGCTAGTCCTAAGCATGTGGCTACTGCCAGGCCTTTCTGTATCCCTTGGGAACTTCCTTTATCGATAACCAGGCCTGACGACCAATTATCCGCGGGCCGGATAATTACCCTGGCGGCAATAACTCTGAATGCGGACTTTTGCTTAAAAGAAAGGTTTTCTTTAAGGCGTGTATTTTCCAGATAGGTTTCATTCCAAGCGTTAAGTTTATACCGTAAAAGCTCATTCTCTTTTTTCAGCCTTGCGTTTGTAACGAGATTATGGTGATAAAAAACTATTCCGCCGAGTTCACGCTGTAAAAAAGCAACCAGGCTAAACGGCGGGCGGGAAACAGCCAATACCGGAATCCTTAAGATTATTATGGAAATAGACAGGAAGATAAGCAGAGCAACAACTAGGAAAGGAATTAACTTTTTGTCTTTAAGGTTAAACACATTTCATTCTTATTACCAAGACGTCAGGCATTTAATTCGGGTTTTATGGAAACGGTAACTTTTTTCAGATATTTAATTTCATTAAGCACTTTGCCTGTGCCGTTGGCTACCGCCGTAACCGGATCATCAGCGATATGTACAGGTAACCCCGTTTCTTCCGAAATAAGCTTATCTAATCCCTTGAGCAATGATCCGCCGCCGGCCATCACAATACCGTGTTCAATCAGATCCGCGGCTAACTCGGGAGGCGTACGCTCAAGAGAAATCTTGGCTACTTCCAGGATCGCCCGCAGGGGTTCCTGTAAGGACTCTCTGATTTCTTCTGAAGTTACGGTGACGGTCTTGGGTAAACCGGCAATCAAATCCCTGCCCTTGACCTCCAAGCTCATCTCTTCCTCTAAAGGGTAAGCTGAACCGATCTTTATTTTTATATCTTCGGAAGTGCGTTCTCCGACCATTAAATTATAAGTTTTTTTAAGATATTCAACGATAGCATCATTCATCTCGTCTCCGCCGATACGGATAGATTTGGAAAAAACGATCCCCGCCAGCGAAATCACCGCGATTTCAGTGGTGCCGCCGCCGACATCTATAATCATATTGCCTACAGGTTCCTGGATAGGCAGGCCTACCCCGATAGCTGCGGCAACCGGTTCTTCAATTAAGAATACATCTCTTGCGCCTGCCCGCTCTGCTGATTCCTTAACCGCCCTGCGCTCCACTTCGGTAATCCCGGAAGGTATGGCAATGACAATGCGCGGCCTTATTTGAAAACGGCGATGCCGGACTTTCCTGATGAAATGCCTAAGCATCGCTTCAGTCACCTCAAAATTAGTAATTACGCCATCCCGCATCGGCCTGATAGCGACAATATTCCCCGGGGTACGGCCTAACATGCGCTTGGCTTCTTCTCCTACAGCCAGGACATGGCTGGTGCCGCGCTCCACCGCTACGACTGAAGGTTCACAGAGAACTACACCTTCGCCCTTGACATAAACAAGTGTCGTGGCTGTGCCTAAGTCAATACCTATATCGTTAGAGGCTAAATCTAGTATATAATTAACGGCTTTTTGGAATATCTGCAGAATTTTACCCATTTTACTCTCCCTCAACTCTCTTTAAGACAGGCTTTTAACACTTAAGAGGGATTTTAACAGAGATTAAACTATATGTCAAATAAAAAGTTAAGTATATTATAGCAACTGAATTGGCTTCAAACAAGGCAACACCCGTCTCTATCGGATGAGGGTATACCGCCTTCAGCAGGAAGGCAGACGCGTAAGGTTATACTAAGTTAAGCTATTTAAGGTTGCGAGGAAATCCGGAAAGGATTTATTGATACAAGATAGGTCATCAATGCGGGTTTTGCCGCAGGCAGCCAGGCCCGCGATAACCATACTCATGGCTGTGCGATGGTCGCCAAAACTACTGACCCTGGCGCCATAAAGAGTTTCCACTCCTTTAATAATAATATTCTCGTTTTTACCTGTTTTATTTATCCTTATATTCGCTCCCATCTGGATCAGATTGACCAGCATGGATTTAATCCGGTCGGTTTCCTTAACCCGTAATTCGCCCACCCCGCTAAAAACAGATTCTCCCCTGGCAAAACAGGCAGCAACCATTAAAACCGGAAGCTCATCAATCAAAGAAGGAACCTCTTTGCTCCCTATCTTTATTCCCCGCAGGCAGCTGCTCTTGACCAAAATATCACCCGCCGGCTCATTGCCTTGAACCTTTAATTTTGATGCCTGTATTTTGATCTCCGCACCCATTCTTTTTAAAGCTCTAAGAATGCCGGCCCGGCTAGGGTTAAGACTGACATTTTTAATACGAATATTTGAACCCGGGATAATGCTCGCGGCCACTATAAAAAATGCCGCTGAAGATATGTCTCCCGGCACAGAGAGGGTTCCCGGAGAAGTTAATCTTTTTGCGCCATTAATAGTAACGGCATTACCTTGCACTTTTAAATCCGCCTTAAATAGTTTAAGCATGCGCTCGGTATGGTCTCTTGTTCTGACCGGTGCAATTACTCTGGTTTTTCCTTTAGCGAGTAGCCCGGCTAAGAGAATAGCGCTTTTTACTTGCGCCGAGGCAACCGGCAACTTATAAGTTATGCCGGTTAAATCACCGCCCTGAATGATTACCGGCGGATATTCCTCTTTGCCTATTTTCTTAGCCCTGATTAGCGCAGCCATTAAACGCAACGGCCGGATGGCCCGGAGCATCGGCCGGCGGGAGAGCGAAGCGCCTGCACAAAGTTTTACTTTAAAGCCCTGGCCGGCTAATATCCCGAGTAATAACCTGAAAGTCGTCCCTGATTCCTTTATAAATATGGGGGATTTAGGGGCCTGCAAACCTCTAAGCCCCCGGCCAAAAACAACCGCTTGCGCAGAGGCCCGGTTTAATTTTATTTTTATCCCCAGCTTCCTAAGAGTATTAATTGTCGCCAGGCAGTCTGTGTTTAAAGGAATATTTTTAAGAGTGGTTTTGGCTTGCGCCAGAGCGCTTAAGATTATTGCACGGTGGGCTATGGATTTGTCGCCGGGTAAGAATACTTCACCCTTCATTTAGACTTCTTGACAACCCTATCGCCTTCTTTGACCTTATTTTTTACATCCCCTGATACAAAACCTGCGGCGGACATAACATCCTGCACTTTTTCTATTTTGACATCGCCAAGATAAGTATTGCCGTGGTAGACCGAGAATAATTCCCCGGCGGCCAGGCCGTCTTTAGAACCCAAATTTATTACTACAAAGTTATATTCTTTATTTAAAACTAAGACTTTACCTTCCAGGGCTTGCGCTGTGCCGGAAACTCCCGCAGCTTGCGGCTGGGCAGCTTCACCTGCTTTTTCATCCTGAAGGCTGGGCTGGCCTGAATCCGGGCTGACTACGATCTTGCCCAGTTCCACGTCGGAATCTGAACCAAGATTTTTAAGTTTTGATTCTAACTTTACTCTTTCGGAATCAATTTTCTTCAGTTCACCTTTCATATTCCTCATATCGTCCTGAGCCGCATTCAGCTTTTTCTCCAGGTCCAGCCTTAATTTCTTTTGCTGCTCAAGGTCATCCTGCATCTGGCTTAACCTGGCCAGGGCCTCTTCCTTGGCTGTCTTTTCATCCTGCAGCTGGCTGGTTAAAACAGTAACCTGGGCAGAGGCATCTTTAAGTTTTGTTTCAAAACCAGCCAGGTTCCTCTGGGCTTCGTTTAACTTAGCCTCAGCTATCTTCTGTTTAGTACTAAGCTCGGCTACTTTATTGGTGAGCTCGATATTTTTGACATGTTCTTTCTGAAAAAGAGAAAAACCTACGGCGGCGAGAGCCAAAGAAACCACGAGCATTATAATTAAAACCAGACCCTTGGCTTTAAACTCCATTATTCCTCCTTTTAAGCGTAAAAGTTGACCCCACATTGGTTTCAATATAGCAATAACATTTGCAAAAATCAAGTCTTATTTTTATTCAGCACGTCCAGAAATTCCTGCGGTAAAGAAGAATGGAATTCTACGAATTTTCCCGTAGCCGGATGAATAAAGCCTAACGTTTGCGCATGAAGCGCCAGGCGGACAAACTCATCGCTCTTCCCATATTTTTTATCCCCTAAGATAGGATGCCCGATAAAGGCTAAATGCACCCTTAGCTGGTGGGTCCTTCCGGTAAACGGCTCTAACTGCAATAGGCTCAAGGCGCCAACCCGCTTTAATGTGCGGTAATAGGTTTTGGCATAGCGGGCATTAGCGGAAAAATTTACCGCCATACTCTCTCTTTTAAACGCATGCCTGGCAATAGGCGCCTCAATGACATTTTCATCAAATTCCATCCTCCCCTTAACGATAGCCGTATATTTACGCTGGATAGAGTGCACGGCGAATTGACGGCTGAGCTCCAAGTGGCTGGAATTATTTTTCGCGATAACCATCACCCCGGAGGTATCTTTATCCAGGCGGTGCACGATACCCGGCCTTTGCGGGTTTATGTCCGAAAGCTCCTTAAAGCGGGCCAATAAGGCGTTAACCAATGTGTGTTCGTAATTACCAGGCGCAGGATGCACGACCAGGCCGATAGGCTTATTGATAATCGCCAGGTCCTTATCTTCATAAATAATCTCTAGGGGGATCTTTTCGGCCTTCAGGCCGGACTTGACCTTATCCGCAACAATAATCTTGATTTTATCTTCCGTCCGGACTTTATAATGTGCCTTTACCCCGGGTAGATCCTTGACGATTATTTTTTTCTTTAAGATCAAATCCTGGATAGCTGTGCGGGATAACCCCAGCTTATTCTCTATAGAGAAAGCGCTGATCAATAAATCCAGGCGCATTCCCTTTTGCTCTTTGGATACCTTGAGCCCGTATTCGCGCATAAGGCCTAACCTTTTTTTGCTTTAATGAAGAATAGCCCCGTTGCCCCGGCCAGGAAAACAGCCAGGCTGATAAGCTGGAATAAAGTTAATCCAAACAGTATAGTCGGGCTATCCCCGCGCCAGAACTCAATAAAAAATCTTTTCACGGAATATAGCAAGAGATAGGCAAACAATATCTGGCCGTCTTTGTGCGGATATTTTTGCAGAAACTTTAGAGCAATAAATATAAAAACCAAAAGCAGGGCAGAATATAGCTGCGTCGGTATTAATATCGCCCCCTGGGCAGGTGAATATAGCCCATAGACGGACTCTTTGCCGAAACAGCAGCCGTTAAGAAAACACCCCAGCCTCCCGATCGCCTGGCCTAAAGCGACAAAGGGCACCAATAAGTCCGCAATCTTTAATACGGGAAGCTGCTTAAGCTTCAGATAGAAAATCGCCGAAGCCATCCCGCAAACCAGCCCTCCGAACCAGGCCAACCCCCCTTTTTGCAGCATAACCATTTCCAGGGGATGATGCAAATAATAATCCCAATTATAAGATATATAAAAAATACGGGCGCCGATAATCCCGCAAATAAGAATAACGAAATTCAGGTTAAAAATAATATCCGGGTGGATTCCCTTTTTTTTTGCCTCGGAGGCGGCCAACCAGGTGCAAACCATAAAAGCGATAACCAGCATAAGGCCATAGGAATAAATTGTGCACGGCCCGATTTTACAGATGACAGGATGCATATTTTTACTTTTTCTTCAATATGGCCCAACCTAATAATACCGCGCCGACAGTTATGGAACTGTCCGCGACATTAAAGACCGGCCAGATGTAGAAATTCAAGAAATCAATCACATAGCCCAGGCGCAGGCGGTCAATAAGATTTCCTATCGCACCCGCCAGAATAAGGCTTAAAGAAACAACGTAATATTTGTTATGCCGGTTATCCTTTAGTCCTAAATAAATTAAGACGATGGCCGTAATAGAGGTGATGATAAATAAATAAACCTGATTCCTGAACAACCCGAAAGCCGCTCCCCGGTTATGCACAAGGGTAAGGCCGAAAACCCCTTCGATTAAAGGGATTGTTTGATTAAACTGCAGGGTTCCGGAAATGAGGGCTTTACTGAGCTGGTCTAACAGAAGGATGACAAATACGATGATAACGGAGGCCATAAACCCGGGAGTTACTTACCTTTTCTCCCTTTTCTCCTTGCATTTAACGCATAGCCGAGCCTGTGGCACTGCCCTGAGCCTGACCTTGGTAATGAGTTGTTTACAATCCTCGCATATCCCGAATGTCCCGTCTTCTATTCTCTTTAAGGCATCGTCCAGCTCATATAATGACTGCCGGTCATTAGAAGCCAGGCCTAAAGAAAATTCACGGTCATAGTTATCGGTCGCCACATCCGCCATATGGTAGGTATAACCCGATATATCTCCCGAGGCGTCTTTCTGGGATTTTTTCAGCGTGTCATCGGATATATGTTTTATCTCATCGCTAATTTCTTCTTTTCTCTTGGCGATCAGTTTCTTGAATTCAGTCAGGTCTTTTTTGTTAAACTTCTTTTTCAATTTTCCTCCTGGTCCCCAATGGCTTTTTCGCACTTGGCGCAAAGCAAAGGATGTTTTGCGGATTTACCCGTGGTTAAAGTATAATTCCAGCAGCGCACGCATTTCAAGCCTTCAGCCTTACGGACGGAAATTCCCACATCCGGTAACGCTTTGCTTTTTAAACCTTCCGGCTCGCTTTTTTCAACCCTGACCAGCGATACCTTGAATATCTCAGCGAGCTCGCTTTTCAAACTTTCTAAGAAATTATAACGGATTTGGTCTTTTGTCAATAGATTTATTTGCGCATCAAACGAACTGCCTATTTCTCCGAGGCTGCGTTTTTCTTCCAGCATCTTGGCTACCTCGGGGATCAAGCCGATAATCTGCTCTAACTCCGCATCTCCTGTTTCTATCTGGCGGGGCCAGGCCAAAAGATGCACGCTTTTTACCGCGTAATCTTTTTTTTGTTTAGGCATTTGGTGCCAGATATCTTCGGAGGTAAAGACTAACAACGGAGCCATTATCCTGACCAGGCAATTTAGTATATCATACATAACTGTCTGGGCCGACCTTCTCTCGGTTGAATTAGCGGCATAAGTATAGAGCCGGCCCTTGGCCATATCCAGGTAATACATAGATAACCCCTCGTTGCAAAAATCATAAATTTCTTTATAGGCCTTATGGAATTGAAAATCTTCATAGGCCCGGGTTACTTCTCCCCGTGTAAGCGCAAGCCTCCGCAAAATCCATTTATCAATTTTCGTCAGTTCTTCAGCTTTGACTCTATTTTTATCGGGATCAAAATCGTATAAATTACTTAAGATAAACCTGGCTGTATTCCTAATCTTGCGGTAGGCCTCGGAGAGGCGCGTCAATATCTCTTTAGAGATCCGGATATCTTCATTATAGTCGCTAGAAGCTACCCAGAGCCGTAAAATATCCGCTCCGTAATCCTTGATAATATCAAAAGGAGAAATAACATTACCCAGCGACTTGGACATTTTTTTGCCTTCGCCGTCAACGACAAAACCGTGAGTGAGCACATTCTTAAACGGCGGTTGGTTATCTACGCAGACAGACGGGATCAATGAAGACTGGAACCATCCCCGGTGCTGGTCTGAACCTTCCAGGTATAAAGCGGCAGGGAACCCGAGTTCTTTTCTTTTCTTTAATACTGCCTGGCTGCTGACCCCGGAATCAAACCAGACATCCAGGATATCTGTGCCTTTGGCTAAATTAGCGCTCTGGCAATGCGGGCAAACAAGGCCTTTAGGCATAAAATCTTTTAAATCCCGGATAAACCAGGAATCCGAGCCTTCTTTGGCCACGAATTTTATAAAATTATCAATCAATTCCGGATGTAAAAATTCCTCCTGGCAGTCATTGCAAACGACTGCCGGTATAGGCACCCCCCAATAGCGCTGGCGGGATAAACACCAGTCCGGCCTGAGCTCAACCATCCCCAGGATCCTCTCCATCCCGCTCGACGGGATCCAGCGCACATCCTTCTGGATTATCGCAATAAGCTTATCTCTTAAACCTTTATGTTCAAGATTCAAAAACCATTGCCTGGTTGCCCGGAAAATTATCGGCTGCTTACAGCGCCAGCAATGCGGATAGGAATGCCGGATCTCAGAATTAAAAAGCAGGGCGCCCAACTGATCCAACTTTTCCAGAATTAATTTATTCGCGGCCAGGCAGTTTAACCCCGTGAATTCTCCAACAGAAGAATCAAAATTACCTTTGTTATCCACCGGCATGATAATATCCAATTTATATTTTATGCCGGTAAGATAATCTTCATTACCGTGGCCCGGGGCAGTATGCACCAAGCCTGTCCCTTCCTCGCCGGAAACATAATCGGCCAGTACCACCTTGCCTGTCCTTTTAATAAAAGGATGCTCGTAGTTAAGCCCTTCTATGTCTTTGCCCTTAAATTCCTTGATTACTTTAAAATCAGGAATAGCCATCTGGCTAAGGGCCCGCTCTAATAAAGCCTTGGCAATAATCAAATTTCCTTTAGCGGTAGCCACGCAGCAGTAAACAAAATCCGGGTGCACGGCCACGGCCACGTTGGCTAACAGCGTCCAGGGAGTCGTAGTCCAGATAACCAGAAAAGAACCGGATAAATCCTGGCTGCCGGTAATTTTAAATTTAACGTAGATTGACGGAGAGGCATGTTCTTCATATTCTACCTCTGCTTCAGCCAGGGCAGTCTCGCATCTAAAACACCAGTTAACCGGTTTTAAGCCCCGGTACACATAACCGGATTTAACCAGGGCATTAAAAACGCCAAGAATGCTCTCTTCATAATCCGGAGCTAAAGTCAAATACGGATTCTCCCAATCTCCGAAAACTCCCAGCCGCTTAAATTGTTCTTTTTGTTTATCCACAAATTTTAAGGCGTAGGCGTAGGCTTTTTTTCTAAATTCAACCCGGGAGATCTGGCTCTTGTTGATCTTCAGTTCTTTAAAAAGCTGGTGCTCGATGGGCAAGCCGTGGCAATCCCAGCCCGGCACATACGCGGAATCAGATCCGGCCATAGTTTTATACTTGACCACGATATCTTTTAAGGTTTTATTCAGGACATGGCCCAGATGGATGTCGCCGTTAGCATAGGGCGGGCCGTCATGCAGGACGTATTTGGCCGAGCCATTTGCTTTTTCGCGGATCAGGCGGTAAATATCTCCGGATTGCCAGATTTCCAAAAATAACGGCTCCCTCCTGGGAAGGTCCGCTTTCATGGCAAATTTTGTCTGCGGTAAGTTTAAAGTGGATTTGTAATCCATATTATTTTTTCAGGTATTTTCCGATGATGATCCCGAGGTCTTTTTTAGTTTTAGCCGGGATAAACCTCTTATCCGTGACGATCGCGTATTTAAGCGACCCCGGGCACCCGCAGGAACAACCGCCGGGGATATTCTTGATCACGGAGCTTAAAATTTTCTTGGAGTTTTCGATATTCTTATTCAAATTACCGATGATCATTTCTATGGTAACGGACTCATGAGCGGGGTGCCAACAGTCATAATCCGTAACCGCTGCCAGCGTGGCATAACACATCTCTGCTTCCCGCGCAAGCTTGGCTTCGGCAAAATTAGTCATGCCGATAACATCCATGCCCCAGCTGCGGTAAAGATTGGATTCGGCTAAAGTGGAAAATGCCGGGCCCTCCATGTTGATATAGGTCCCTTTAGGATGGATATGCATATTCAGCGACTTTCCCGTAGCGTAGATCAGCTTGCTTAAACAGGAACAGACCGGATGCGAAAATTCAATATGCGCCACTATTCCCCTGGTGAAAAAAGACATCTCCCGGGCGTAATTTGTCCGGTCCACAAACTGGTCCACGACTACAAAATCCAAAGGCTTGAGTTCTTCTTTCAGGGAACCGCAGGCGCTTACCGAGATAATTTTTTCTACGCCTAGCTTTTTCATCCCGAAGATATTCGCCCGGTAGTTTATCTGGCTCGGCGGTAGGCGATGGCCGATATCGTGCCGCGGGACAAAAACTACTTCTTTACCTTCCAATTCACCGAGAATAAACTTTCCAGAAGGCCGGCCAAAAGGCGTATTGACCAAAACCTCTTTTACCTTTTTTATCCCTTCTATCTTATATAACCCGCTTCCGCCAATAACCCCGATCTTAGGCATATTTATAATCTCCTGGCTAAATCCTGCGCCCTTTTTAGCGCGGCCTGCGCTGCTTCTTCCCAGGAGCCACCCCGGGTTAAAATTTCTAAAGCTGCTTCGGTAGTACCGCCTTTGGAAGTAACCTGTTTTCTCAATTCCGGAGCCGGTAATTTTGTTTTATGCAATAAGCTGATCGCGGCATTCGTCGTGTTAGCCGCTAGGAACGCCGCATCTTCCGTAGAAAAACCCAGACCCTGCGCTGCCTTCTCCAACCTGCGCATCATATCGTGCCTGGCATGTTCGGGAATGTTTTCGGGATCCCATGTGTTGTTCTCTATAAAATAAAATACATAGGCCGGCCCGCTCCCGGAGATCGCCGTTGCTGCGTTCATCATCGCTTCATCTATGGTCCTGACTGCGCCAAGATAATAGAATAATTCCTGGGCCAACTCTAAATCGTCATCCGTAGCTAAAGCGCCTTTACATAAACAAGTAACGGATTCAGCCACCTTTGCCCCGATATTCGGCATTACACGGATAACCCTTACTTTCCCGAGGAGTTTTTCAATACGGCTCGTACTTATGCCGGCAGCGATAGAAATAATCAATTTATTTTCGGTTGAACCTCTAATATCTTTTAGGATATGGTTAAAGTCCTGCGGCTTGACTGCCAGGATAATCACCTCAACCTGAACCGCCAGATCCCGGATATCTTTAGCCGCCTTGATTCCGTCAAGGTTAGCCAGCTTGCTTTTTTCTTTATCAAAAACAAAAACTTCATATTCGTCTTTCTGCGCAGCCAGCCTGCGGGCAATTACCGAACCCATATTGCCAAAACCAATAATACCGATTTTTTTAAGCAGATTAACTTTCAAAGATAGCCCTCCCGATTCTGATCATATCGCTTCCCTCTTCTATCGCCGCTTCAAAATCATCCGTCATGCCCATAGATAGAATCAGCCTGCTGTCGATCTGATCCCGCAAATTCCTCAATATCCTGAAATATGCCCGGGCTTCTTGCGGATCTTTTACAATCGGCGCAATAGCCATTAAGCCCTTTATCTTGATATTCTTAAAAGCAGAAACCTCGCTTATGACTCCCGGGGTTTCTTCGGGCTTTAACCCGGATTTTGCCGCTTCAGGAGAAATCTTGACTTCCAGGAGTATCTCTTGAATTTTATTTATTTTTAGCGCTTCCTTATTAATTACCTGTGCCAGGCGCAGGCTATCCACAGATTGAATCAAATCAAAAATTTTAACTGCCTCCCCCACCTTATTCGTCTGCAGATGCCCAACCATATGCCAGCGCACCGCTACCTCGCTATATTTTAAAAGAGCTTCCTGAACCCTGTTTTCACCGAATTCAGTTATTCCAGCTAAAGCCACGGCTTTTATTTCTTCAATGCCTCTCTGCTTACTTACCGCAATGAGCCTTACCGCGGCTGGCTCGCGCCCTGACCTTAGGCAGGCGGATATAATACGTTTCCTAACCTCAAGGATATTCTCTTTAATCATACGGATAAAATATTATACACCAGAAAAATTGGAGGTCAATTGATTTTGCCGGATGAGGTAATTTAGTTGATTTAAGGATATTTTACTGTAAAATAATAAAGATGAACAGCACTGAACTGGAATTTACCTATGCGTATAAATATAGCTAAGTCCGCGGGTTTTTGTTTCGGAGTCAAAAGGGCCCTGGGGATTGCTTCTAAAATCACCAAAGCATCCGGGAACGTTTATATGCTCGGGGATATCGTGCATAATGAAGATGTGTCCGGGAGAATAGAAAAATCCGGGATTAAAAAAATCAACCGGCTAAAAAAAGTAAGCTCTGGCATCCTCTTGATTCGGGCGCATGGCGCCTCACTAGGCGCGCTTAGAAAAGCTTCCCGGCTCGGTTACCATATTATTGATGCCACCTGCCCTATGGTCAAGGAAATACATAAAATAGTTAAGGATATGCATAAAAAAGGCTATAAGATTATCGTTATAGGCGACAAGGACCACGATGAGGTTCAGGGTATAGTCGGACAGCTAAAAGAAAAAACGCTGGTCATAGACAATCTCAAGCATATCCCTTTAGCTAAAATCAGGAAGCTTAAACGGGCCTGCGTGGTTGCGCAGTCCACGCAAAACTCCCAAAACGTATTAAAAATCGTAGGTCTCCTGAAGAGCTATGTTCCCGATTTAAAATTCTTTAATACTATCTGCAGGCCGACCAGGACCAAGCAGGAAGAAATAAGGAGTATGCCGTTAAAAAATGACCTCATGATTATTATCGGCTCCAAAAACAGCGCCAATACTAAAAGGCTTTACGAAATATCCCGCTTGTTGAATAAAAAGACCTGGTGGGTAAACTCCCGAAAAGAAATAAAACCTAACTGGCTTAAAGGAGCGCAGAGTGTAGGGATAACCGCAGGCGCATCTACTCCCGAAGATACCATCAAGGATATAGTTAAATATATCCGCTCAATACACAATTAATCACGCAGGGCTTATATTAACGGCGTTTTATGATTCTTTCCGCCTCACGCCAATCGTCCGCAGAGGTATTCGCGGGCTTGCCTTTTTTCTCCCAGATCTTTTTGGCCAAGGCCGCTATTTTTTTCTCTGTCTCTGCCTTATTCTCTTCGACCAGACGGTTATACAACCGGGCGATAAGATAACCCAGGATTCCCGCATATATAAAACCCCAGACCGCCGCGATTATACTGCCGAGAATAGTAGGCCGATAGCCGATATAAACCATCGTCATCATCTTGCCCCAGGAATTGCCCCAGAAATACAGTGTATCCAGGAGCCCAAGCAAAAAAGTAAGGCCGCCCCAGACAAACCCTAATGCTAAACCAAAAGCCTTAACATCCAATTTAAGCATACCCTCCTCCTTTTTTACTTTAAATAAAAAAACCTCCGCACGATAATGAAAATTAAGCCTGTTTCAACACAAAATTTTTCCAGGCATTTTCCAACTCCTGGAGGCTATTAAAATTATAGGTCCTTAACAAGGCTTTCCTCCAATCCTGATCATCACGTAAGGAACGGCTAAAATCCCAGAACTTCTCCCTTCCCTGGCTACGGATAAGAAAAATAACCAAAGACGCGGCTTCTGAATAAAATAGCGAAGGATCGGCCGCGCCTGCGGAGTTGAGAGCGGAAAACTCTTCCAGCTTAATGTATTTATCTTCACTAATGGACTTCCTGGCCAGGCGCATATATAAGCCCAGGCTGGATTTTTCCTGCGAACAGGCAACTCCTTCCTCAATCCAGAGAGGCAATACTACCTTATTCCCTATAAATTCGCGGAATATTATGTGGGTCAGCTCATGCGGGAGTATAGTGCTAAAAAAATCCTCTTGGCCGACAAAACTTTTGATTTCCCTGTTTCCTATCGAAACCACCCCTGCCGTCCAGGAGGCACGTTGGGTTGCCTGATGAAAGCTTTCCGCATCTTTATAGAGATAGATCCTGGCCCGGTTATCCCAGTTCCAGAAATCAAACCGGCGATAGCCAAAATCATCCACGATACTGTTGTAATAATCTTCCGCCCTATAGATGAGCTTATCCGTAAAGCCGGATGGGGCATCCTGATAATAAATAATAAAATGCTGGGATTTTTGGATTTGCCAACCGGAAGGTGCTGCTTGGGCGCGGAGAGGAACAAGTAAAAAAATAAAAATCAAAAGGAAACTTATATTACGCACTTACTTTAGTGCGAGCCAGTTATTTTCTCTTGGCATCGCTTTCATTAAATTTCTTAATTAATTTTATAAATTCCTGGTCAACGGTAATTCCCAAGGCCTCTGCTTTGAGTAGATCATGGAGGCACTTGGAATATTCATGCTTGTAGAAATAAGCCATGCCCCGGTTATAATAGGCGCCGGCATAATTAGGGTTATCCTTAAGCGCGTCGCTGAATATCGCAATAATATTATCCAAGTCCTTCTGTTCGGCTTCTGTCACTGTCTTCTGCCCCGCCTTCCCCGCCAGCCGGGTATCGTCGGAAACTGTAACGCACCCTATTAATCCCAAACACAACAGAACAATGATTTTTTTCATAGTTCCTCCCCCTTTTGATTATACCACTCTAGGGATAATCCGGAAGCCTAATTAATACAACCTGAAGAAGTAGAAAAGCTTTCGGTATTAAAATCGGTGCTGGTTAAAGTATATACACAACTGCCGCTTTTAGCCGTAGCGGTAATAGTAGCTAACCTGGAGCCGGCGGCGCCGCTGGCCACAACACCATAAGACCAATTCTGTGTATTTAACATAAGCCTAAGCAGGGCATTGCATCCTGTTGCGCCGGCGCAGTTTCCCGGCGTAGAACAACTGCAATCCAGATAATCAGCATATTCGGTATAGTATATTTTTTCTTCCCCGGCAATAAGCTGAAGATTGGCAATAGCCTCTCTCTGCTCGGTCTTGGCTTTTGCCTTAATAAAGTTAGGGATCGCTATCAAGGCAAGTATGCTCAGGGTAACAACTACTAACACAAGCTCTATAATCGTAAATCCTTTGCTCTTTCCCATTTGTTTTATTTTAGCATGCCTAAACCAGTCTTTCAAGCCTTATCCTGCTTCAGGGCCAGCGAAAATACTGCCACATAGGCTCAAGGGGCTTATAGAACTGCTGTAATATGCTCAAGGCTTCCTTAACGTGGAATTCGCCCAGGTTTAAGCTGTTGTCCGTGATAGGCTCGGTAATCTCTATTATGCTCCTGAGCTTTCCGTTAATAATGACCCCCAACAATCCATGGATATGCTTATGGGAATAATCTTTTAACCTGGTTGCCGGATAAATTTTAAAATATATTTTAATGCCCAGAGTCCCCCGTGCCCCCATTAGAGGACGGTAAAAAACATCCAGCGCGACAATATCCTTCAGGTTAAACTCGCTATCGGAGGCAACATAATAAACCTGCCCGCAGAGGGCCGGGCTATTGAGTTTCATCGGAACAAACCCTTTCTGCGGCTCCAGCTTTACCTGCCGGATCTCCAGCGAAAGGTTACCCCATTGGGCATCTTTATATGCCTGCTCGATGATCTTCTTCGAAGAGATAGCTTTATCAACCTGCCCGGCAAAGCCGCTGTTGGCCGCAAGGAACAGGATAACCAGGGATAACAAAGGTTTTTTAAAAAAATAATTTTCCATTTTATGCTCTCCTTTCTCATTTGTATTCTACTTTAAATAAACCCATATGCAACATAAATTATCGCGCCTCTTTAAGCCGATTGACTTATTTTCACAGAATATAGTATAATACTATTAAAGGAGGCCCTTCTGGATTACCTGGGCGAGCTGGAAAATAAAACTATATATATCATCCGCGAGGCGTATAGCCGTTTTAGAAATACCGCCTTACTCTGGTCAATGGGCAAAGACTCCACTACTCTGCTCTGGATTACCCGGAAGGCGTTTTTCGGGCAGATCCCCTTCCCGGTCATTCATATTGATACAGGCTTCAAATTCCAGGAAATTTATGCCTTTAGAGACAGGTACACCCAAGAATGGGGGCTGGACCTTGTCATCAGCCATAACGCGGCGGCATTCCGGGCAGGCGTACATCCTGAAAAGGGAAAATTCCGCTGTTGCCATGCCTTAAAGACTGAGGCCCTGAAGAACTGTATCGCCAGTTATAAATTTAAGGCCCTGCTGCTGGCTATTCGAAGAGATGAGCATGGTATCCGGGCTAAAGAAAGGTATTTTTCTCCGCGCGATAATGGATTCAAATGGAACTACCAAAAACAGCCTGTAGAGCTATGGGACCTCTACCAAGCCAAGCTTAATTCGGAGGAACATTTCAGGATCCATCCCCTGCTTCATTGGACAGAACTGGATACCTGGAAATATATTCAGCGGGAAAAAATCCCCGTTGTCCCTCTCTATTTTGCGAAGAACGGCCTAAGGTACAGAAGTATAGGCTGCCAGGCTTGTTGTTCTCCTGTTAATTCCCGGGCGGATACAATCCGGAAAATCATAAGCGAGCTGGAAAACACAGACATAGCGGAAAGAAGCGGCCGCGCCCAAGATAAAGAAGATGCTTATACAATGCAAAAATTAAGATCTCTGGGATATATGTGATGGAAAAACGTTACTTCAGGCTTGTGCTCTCCGGACATATTGACCACGGAAAATCCACGCTGCTCGGAAGATTACTCTTTGAAACAAACTCCCTGCCTAAGCAAAAAATTAGCGAAATCAAAACTGCTTCCCGGGCCTTGGGTAGAGATATGGATTTTGCTTTTTTAACCGACCAGTTGAAAGAAGAACGGGAAAACCAGATGACTTTAGATACAGCCCAGGCCTTCTTCAGGAGCCGCGCAAGGAACTATGCTATTATTGATGCCCCGGGGCATGTGGAGCTTATCAAAAATATGATTACCGGGGCTTCCCAGGCTCAAGCCGCCATCCTGGTTATCGCTCTGCCCGAAGGGATGCAGGAACAAACTTTGCGCCATGCCTCGCTCATCGGCTTATTAGGGATAAAGCAGCTCATCGTTATCTTGAATAAAATGGACCTCGCCGATTATAAAAAACAGCCCTTTAAAGAAGCCCGGGGCAAAATTCTGGATTTTTTGGCTGGCCTGAATATAAAACCTGCGGCGGTAATCCCCGTCTGCGCCAGAAATGGCGCTAATCTGTCCCGGAAGTCGTCTTTAATGCGCTGGTATAAAGGCCCTTGCCTGCTTCGGGCCCTTAATTCCCTGCGCCTAAAAAAACCCGGGAATAAAAAACCTTTAAGATTTCCCGTGCAAGACATTTATGAAATCAACGGAGAAAGAATAGTTGCCGGTAAGGTGGCCTCGGGAGTACTTAGGTGCGGCCAAAGAATTTTACTCCTGCCTGCTCTCCTGGAAGCAAGGATAAGCGCGATTAAAATTTTTGGGGAATCCCCGAAAAAAGCAGAAGCCGGAAAAAACATCGGGATTATTTTGAATAAACCGCTCCCGGTTAAAAGAGGGGACATTCTAGCGGATAAAGCCTTCGGGATACGCTTAAGCGATCGCTTTACAGGAGAGGTCTTTTGGTGGTCCCAGGAACCGTTGCGCATTAACGAGCGGATCGCTTTGAGGTGCGCCAGTCAACAAGTCCACTGCGTTATAGAAAAAATTGAAAAAAGGATTGATTCTTCCTCCCTGAAAATTATAGAAAAAGATGCCGCCGGTCTCGGAATAAACGAAATAGGTATAGTAGTAATCAAAACCGAAACGCCGATTGCCGTAGAGAAGTTTGATTTTATAGAAGATCTGGGAAGATTTATCCTGGAACGTAATTTTAACCCGGAAGGCGCGGGGATAATCACTTAAAAACAAATTATTAAAAGAGCGGCTCTCCGTCAAAATCGCAGGCTTTGATCTCCGTATCTTTATAGCCAATAATTTTCAAAACTGTAGGCGTAATATCATATATAGAAGGTTTTTCCCTGTAAATCTTGCGGTTGGAAAAAATCACTCCCGGAACAAGGCCCGGGTCAAAGAGATGGTCGCCTGACCATTTTTTAAGATTATCCTCTAGCAGTTCCTGCGGTACGCCTCCTATCGCCGTCTGCCATGAGGCGCGGTACCCCTTATTAAAGCCCACATAAAGATCCGGAGTATCTTCCAGGTGTTGACCCCAAAAAATTTCCTCTCTCTTATACACCTTATGGATAACCGCTTGGTGGTATTTTTCATCCACCCACCCGCTTAATTTCCGGGCGATCTCTTCTTTTAAATCCTCTGTTTCTCTACCGGACCCCACGATACCTAAGCTTTCCCTCCCCTGCTGATTTAGGTAGATTGCGCCGAAGCCTAGCGCGTAAGCCCTGGTCCTGGACCAATCAATATCCGCCAATAATTCATCTCCGGAAGCGGCAGAGTTATCTTTTAATACTAAATAGCCGTTGGCCCTAAGCCAGCTGTTTAAATGCACCGCTCTTGTAAATGCGCCAAATCCATGGTCGGATAAAACAAGCAATATGTCATCCTTGTCCAGCTTGTCTAAAACATTGCCCAACACCCTATCCAGGGCCTCATACGATTGTTCAATGGCCTCCTTATAAGGATGCTCCCGGTCAAGATAACGCCAGAACATATGCTGGATAATATCCGCGTATTCAAAATAACAGAATAAAACCCCTTTTTCAAGACGGCTTAATTCTAAATCCAGCATGTCTTCTTTTTCTTTTTGAATTTCTTCTGCCTGCTGCAGGAAGGCTCCTTCCGGAAGGCGGCCTGCGTTCACCGCCCAGGTATCCATAGGCATACCCTGGGTATAGTAAAGCCCTAGCTGGCGAGCCAGGTCCTTACTGTAATTTTCCGGATAGGCTATCCGGAACAACGGGTGCCTGGGGTCAAAATTAATCGGGGTAATATAAAGCTTAAACTCCGGCTCCGTTGCTAAAAGATATAACTTGCATATGCCGCGGGCCTGGCTGAAAAACCCCAGGTTAAAAACCACTTCCTGCCAATCGCTCCATTGTCCGGCCCTCAACTCAAACCTCTTCTTCCGGTACTCAATAATCACGGAATCTTTGCCTTTGAGGATGGCTTTAAAAGGGGCCTGGGTATACTCGGCCTGGCCGGACAGCCCGGCTTTCCGCGGCCCGATAAAATTCATGGATATTACCGGCGAATTTTTAACCTGAAAGACTTTTCCGCCGGTAAACTTATCCTCATCTAGGGTTTCCGAAGTATAAAAAGTAAATGTCCCTTCGGTGCCTAAAATGTCCGGCACCCCCATTCCAGAAAGCATCCGCCCGTATATTTTATCCGGAGGGTAAGTTACCGGGCAGCTGATGATACTGGTAGGCACGCAGGCCTCAGAGGTATATTGCCAGAAACATTTTCCCTTTAACACCCTTCGCGGCTGGCCTTTTTCCATTTTAGAAAGAATAAGGTCAAGCTGATAGGTTTTAGGATCCCGGATAATAAAATCAAAAACCCCGTTTTTACCCGGGTTCCTCCCCGTAGCAAAACCCGCCCAGGCAACCGGCGATTGCGCAGGGTTAGTTGTCGCAAGGCGCTTATAAGACCCCTGGGTTTTTAGCCGCGAAAAATTTACGAGTTTACCCTTCTGCAGCATGGACTCCATAATTTCCGGGCTCAACGCGTCAAACCCTAAAATAACCACTCTGTGCTTAAACCTGGATATATGCCTGCTCATAATGGCTCCTTTAATGGTTAACCCGCAAACCAGTAAAACCAATATAGTTAATATGACTCCCTTTTTATGCCGTTTGAAAAAATTAAATATTTTTTTAAAAAAGAATAAAAACGCCCCCAAAATCCCGGCGATGCCGGCAAGCGCTAAATTACCAAGGCTAAAAAAAGTAAAACCGCTCCCCGGGTCGATATACCCTAAAAATAATAGCATTTTCATTATGATGATTATACCACTTCTGCTGGAAAACGGTAGAGGATTTGGGGCAGGCGGTTAATTCAGCTGCGCGTTATTTGTTCCGGACAGAAATCAGGCTTAAAATATCATCTTTTCCTACGTTTACCCTGATGGTAACTGCTAACGTGCTGTCCGGTTGATTCAGAAAATCCAGAATTCTGGCGTTACTTGCACTATCAAATTCCATATAGTCATCTGCCAGAAAAATGCCGTACCCGCTGCTAACTGCCTCCGGCTCCAGGGCATCAGCTTTCTCATAGGTATTAATAAAACCTTCCAGATTATCCATATTTTTACTTGCGTTTTGCACATCAATTATAACGCCATTTATCGTAACCGAGTCATCTATCTCTGCAGGCTGTGCAAAAGCTAAAGACGCTACAAAGCATAAAAATAACCCCGCCACTAAAATTTTTTTCATACTTCCCTCCTTATCTCTTTCTGCATTCCTGGAATAACTTATTCTAATTTTACCAAATACAGCCTGAGGTTGCAAGAGGAAAAATTTATAGGCCTATGGGGAAAAACCCAGAAATATTACAGATAATTCTCTTCCTCTATGTCCCTTTCTTTTTTGATTAAAAAGGCGAACATCATCAATAAGCTGGTAGCGATAATCACAAAAAGTATCTCCCCTTTCCCGAAAACATTGAGCGTAAGGCTGGCAGGTATGCTGTAGAACAGGAGTATGGTGACCAAGCCCCTGGGGGCAATGAACAGTTCAGGAAAGAGATGGACCTTGGTGAAGAATCTGAGATAAAACAAGCGTATAAACAACAATATCGATACCACGGCAGCTCCTATAATTATGACCCATGGATTCAGCATGCAGGAGAGTTCTATCGAATAGCCGAAAAGGACAAAAAAGAAAGTCCTTATTATGAAGGTTGACTCCATGACTATCAGCTTGAATTTGCCTATTTCGGATTCGGTCTCCTCTATGTCCACGAACCACTTCAATATACCGGATTTGAAGATGCGGAAATTAGCCATAAAAAGGCCCAGGCAGAGTATCAAGAGCAGCGAAGACAAATGCAGCAGTTTTCCCGCTGAATAGGCTAGAATAAGGCTTGAAAGGATAATGTAGGACTTGGCGACCGCTTTTATCTTACTGATAAAAAGCACCAGCAGGAGCGAAAATATTCCCGAGACTATAATAATCAATATAAATTTCAGCAGTGTGTCCGCAGCCAGCATTGCCCCGGATACGCGCGTATTTATGGCGATATTAAAAAGGATGATCCCCAGGATATCCGAAAATATGGATTCGTATATTATGAATTCCTTCTTATGTTGGGCCAGATGGGCGGCAGTAGGCACGGCGATTGCGCTGCTTATTACCGCCAGCGGGATAGCATTGACAAACGCAATCTTAAGCCCTACTTGCAGCATATAGCTAAAGAAAAAAGTTATGGAAGAGACAGATAATATAAGTATGAATAATGCTGAAGCAAAGGCTTTTTTAACTACCGGTGCGTTATTGCGGTCAATTTTTAACGACAGAGTCCCCTCAAGGACTATAAATATCAATCCTATTATGCCGAGTAAAGGGATTAATTTTTCTATGCTGTATATCCCCAGATGAAAATAAATGCTTATGTGCTTGATTAAAATGCCTAAACCCAGCAGCAGGAGAACGGAAGGGATTTTTAGTAATTTGGAGATGACATCAAAGACGTGAGAAAGCAGAATGATCAGGCTTAAGATAATCAGTATGATGTAATTATTTAATTCTATTGTAATCATTTCGTTTAGGGGATTGCAGGCGCTTTTGTTTACTTGACCTGATTATAGCCTACTGCATGCGCAAAACAAGATTTATTTATAACTTGATGCCGGAGAAAATCGAAACAAAAACGCCCAGGCACTGTCTTGGGCGTTTAAGATTGGCTCCCCCTCGAGGACTCGAACCTCGGACAAAGAGATTAACAGTCTCCTGCTCTACCAACTGAGCTAAGGGGGAATAATTTATTTAGTGTG
>Ga0265297_10003317_pt1 | contig 29534 bp, 27 predicted proteins | sample Munlanlwell13791_FD_192502 | JGI IMG/M metagenome (GOLD analysis project Ga0265297, IMG submission 192502) | Leachate microbial communities from a municipal landfill in Southern Ontario, Canada - Leachate well 137-91 | ecosystem: Engineered > Solid waste > Landfill > Unclassified | place...
ATGGATTATGATCTCGGTTATGTCGATCTGGAGGAACGGACACTGCAACCTTTAGTCAACCCCTTCGGCCCTAAAGTGTTACCTATGTCTTAGGTACATTCTGTTACCTATGTGTCCGGAACGTACCGTTGATAAATTGGTCGGGGCAACAGGATTTGAACCTGCGACCCCCAGTCCCCCAGACTGATGCGCTACCAGGCTGCGCTATGCCCCGACCGGTATCCATGTCCCGCGGTCGTTTTGGATGAAAGCGTCAGCTTGCATCCAAAGCGTGAATCGCTGGACCAGACAATTAACGAAGGCCGGAATATAGGGGGGGAGCGACCTAAAGGCAACCCTTACAATAAGGCCTTATTTCCTTAATAATACGCAATAATATGTGAACGAATCGCTGCTCGAAAATATTTGCGCGGAAGTATTGCTTCCGGTCAAGAAATACGGCAACTTCCGCGAGGTTTCACTTTTTTTGTCAGGTATATATTATGCCCGTTTCCGCCGCCGTTTCCCTCGATCCCATAGCCAGCGACATTAATCCTATGCACAAAGAGATGAGCAACGCCATTCGCGCTTTAGCGATGGATGCCGTTGAGAAAGCCAAGTCGGGACATCCGGGCATGCCCATGGGAATCGCCGACATCGTAACCGTTCTTTGGTCCAAATTTTTGCGTGTCGATCCGCAAAACCCGGGATGGCCCGACAGGGATCGTTTCATTTTATCCGCTGGACACGGATCGATGGCACAATACGCCGTCCAATATCTGACGGGTTATAAGAAGATGACGATAGAGGCCATCAAGAATTTCCGCCAGTTGGGCAGCGTCACGCCTGGACATCCGGAACTGGATCGGGAACTCGATATAGAAATGACCACGGGGCCGCTCGGGCAGGGACTCGCTCATTCGGTCGGCTTTGCTCTCGCGGAACGCATGCTCAATACGCGTTTTGGCGACGATCTCGTCAATCATCGGACGTTCGTCATCGCCTCGGACGGGGAGTTTATGGAAGGAATTAGCCACGAAGCCGGGGCGCTGGCGGGGCATTTAAAGCTGGGTCGTTTGGTTGTGTACTATGACGACAACAAAGTCTCGAATGACGGGCCGACGTCGTTGTCTTTTACCGACGATGTATTAGCGCGTTTCCGCGCGTATGGCTGGCACGTTCAGGCCATCGATGGACATGATCCTGCCGCCATCGAAGAGGCGACCAAGGAAGCGATTGCCGTCACTGATAAGCCGTCGCTTATCGCGTGCCGCACGATCATCGGCTTTGGCGCCCCCAAAAAACAAGGCACAAGCAGCAGTCACGGCGCGCCATTGGGCGCTGAAGAAGTCGCCGCATCCCGCGTACAATTGGGTTGGACGCACGATCCTTTCGTCGTCCCCGACGATATTTTGGCGGCATGGCGTAAAGTCGGTACGCGTTGCCATGCGGAATGCCAGGCGTGGCAGAAGCGCCACGAAACCCATGCGGGGCGCGCTGCGTTCGATGCGGCGCTGAAGGGCGATGTGCCGAAGGCTTGCGAAGAAGCCTTAGCTGAACTCAAACAAAAAGTCATAGCCGAAAAGCCCAAAGACCCGTCACGCAAATCGTCCGGGGCGGTTTTGGGAGTTCTTATGCCTCTTATTCCTGAACTGATCAGCGGGAGCGCGGATTTAGGGGGCTCTAATGTTACTTGGCTCAAGAAATATCCTGATATAGCCCCCGGGAAGTACGAAGGCCGCTATGTGCACTGGGGCGTTCGTGAACACGGAATGTGCGCAGCGATGAACGGCATGGCGTTGCATGGCGGGATTCTTCCTTGTGGCGGCACCTTCTTCCAGTTTGCCGATTACGGCCGCCCGTCCATCCGCTTTGCGGCTTTGATGCAGCAGCGCGTCATTTTTATCATGACGCACGACAGCATCGGCGTCGGCGAAGACGGCCCGACGCATCATCCGGTCGAACATTTGGCTGCCATGCGTTGTATTCCAAATCTTCTTGTTATGCGGCCTTGCGACGGCGTTGAAACGGCGGAATGCTGGGAGATCGCCCTGCGCAGCAGAACGCGGCCAAGCGTCATCACCTTTTCTCGTCAGGCCTTGCCTACGGTGCGCACGGAATGCGCTGAAAACCGTTCGTCGCGCGGCGCTTATGTTTTGGCGGGCGCGGATGAGAAGCGCGACATAACGATCATAGCAACGGGATCGGAAGTTTACCGCGCCTTGGACGCGCGCGCGCAACTGGCCGAGAAGGGTATAAAGGCTGCCGTCATTTCTCTGCCGTCCTTTGAGTTGTTCGAGGAACAAACGGAAGAATACCGCAAGAGCGTTCTCGGTACGGCTCCGCGTATTGCCATCGAAGCGGGGGTGCGTCTGGGCTGGGATCGTCTGATCGGCGATAAGGGAGCCTTCATCGGTATGAGCGACTTCAGTAAGTCCGCCCCCGCCGAGAAGCTCTTCGAGCATTTTGGCATCACCGCCGCGAAAGTGGTTGAAAAAGCTCAGGAATTACTTGGAAAATAATCAAAGCTTCCTCTTGCGCAAAGCGGCTCCGTTTCATACAAACACTTAGCTTTTCTTTTTTAAAAAGGGGAGGTTCTTATGACCGTTCGCGTTTCCATTAATGGTTTTGGCCGCATTGGCCGCCTTGTTTTGCGAGCCGCCTTTGAATCCGGGCGCAACGACATCGAAATTGTCGCAATCAACGATCTTGCGCCTCCTGCGACAAACGCGCATTTGCTGAAATACGATTCCGTCCATGGCCGCTTTAACGGCGAAATCTCGGTTGAGGGTAACGACCTCATCATCAACGGAAAGCGCGTCAAAGGATTGCAGGCCGCCGATCCCGCTACGCTGGGGTGGAAAGACCTTGGCATCGATGTGGCGATGGAATGCTCCGGCCGCTTTACCAAGCGCGACGATGCTGCCAAGCACCTGCTGGCGGGCGCAAAGAAAGTTTTGATTTCTGCCCCTGCGACGGATGAAGACCTTACTGTTGTCTACGGCGTCAACCACAAGGAGCTGAAGGCATCACACGTCATTGTTTCCAACGCGTCGTGCACCACCAATTGCCTCGCTCCCGTAGCGTTTGTTTTGAACAACGCCGTCGGCATCGAGCACGGCTTTATGACGACTATTCACTCTTATACGGGCGACCAACGCACCGTTGATACGGCGCATAAAGATTTACACCGCGCCCGCGCTGCCGCTATCAACATGATTCCGACATCGACTGGCGCGGCCAAGGCCGTGGGCAAGGTTCTGCCCGCGCTTAAAGGCAAATTGGACGGAACTTGCATTCGAGTGCCGACCCCCAATGTCTCGGTCATTGATCTGAATTTCGTGGCCAAGCGCGCTACGTCGGTTGACGAGATTAATCAGGCGATCATGAATGCCGCCAACGGCGCGCTCAAGGGCGTTTTAGGCTTCTATAATGAGCCGCTGGTGTCCTCCGACTTCAACCACGATCCGCATTCGTCGATCTTTGCCATCGCCGAGACAAAGGTCATCGGCGGCACGTTCGTTCGCGTGATGAGCTGGTACGACAACGAGTGGGGTTTCTCGTGCCGCATGCCGGATACGGCGGTGGCGATGATGCAGGCGGGGTAATTACTTCCTATTTTGCGCTCCGTTGATTTTGTCGGCTTTCTTGGCGTCGATCCACCAGCTATCCGTTACGGCAAGGCCGTATTTGGGCGCGATATCGGGTTGGCCGAATTTATCCCAATAGGCTATGCGATAGGTGCCGATATACCAGTGCGGAATGACGTAGTACTGCCACAACAAGACGCGGTCGAGCGCACGGCAGGCTGTCACCAAATCTTCGCGGCTTTTAGCGTGCACCAGTTTATCAATGAGTTCATCAACAACGGGATCGCGCACGCCGATCAGATTACGGCTGCCCTTAATATCGGCTTTGCTTGATCCCCACATATCGGTTTGCTCGTTGCCGGGCGATAGGGATTGCCCGAAAACGCCGATCGTCATGTCGAAATCAAAATCGTTCATCCTGTTTTGAAATTGCGAAGTGTCGGCGAGGCGGAAAGTAGCTTTGATGCCGAGCCTCTCCAAATTGCGCAGAAAAGGTTGAACCCAGCGCTCGAACATCGGTTGAGCTTCGATAATCTCGAACGTAAAAGGCTTTCCTTGCGCGTTGACCAGAACGCCGCTTTTCAATGTCCATCCCGCCGCGCGCAGCAAATCCGCCGCTTTGCGCAGATTGTCGCGGTTGTTGCCGCTGCCTTTTGTTTTGGGCAGAACAAAATCTTTAGTGAAGACGTCATCCGGCACTTTGCCGCGATAAGGCTCCAAAAACTTCAACTCCTGCGGGGAGGGAAGCCCTTTAGCCGCAAGTTCTGAGTTTTCAAAGTAGCTCGATGTGCGGCTGTAGGCGTCGTAGGCAAAGCTTTTATTCGACCATTCGAAATCGAAAGCATATCCCAAAGCTTCACGTACGCGGCGGTCCTGAAACAAAGGACGACGCATGTTGAGGATGAAAGCTTGCATGCCCGATGGCAGTTCGTTTTTGAGAACCTGCTTTTTGATGAGGCCTTGGCGAACGGCCGGCGTGTCGTAATTAAGCGCCCAGTTTTTTGCGATATTTTCATAGCGGTAGTCGTAACGTCCTGCAAAAAAGGCTTCAGTTGCCACGGTTGCGTCGCGATAATAGTCATAAATAATACGATCAAAATTGTAGCGGCCTTTATTGATGGGCAAATCCGCCGCCCACCAGTCTTTAACGCGAACGTAAGAAATCGTACGGCCTTGCGTCATGTTTTCGACTTTATAAGGGCCGCTCCCCACGACGGCATCAAGCGTCGTTGCCGCAAAATCCTTGCCTTCAAAGCTGCGTTTGGAAAAAACGGGCAATTCTCCGACAATCATCGGCAGTTCCGTATTTTTCCCGTCGCGGAAGGTAAAGCGAACCTCGCGGTATCCGGTTTTTTCAGCCTTCACGACATCTTTATAGTAGCTCCGATAAGCCGGATGCCCTTTGTCGCGCAATGTTTCAAACGAGAAAATAACATCCTCGGGCGTAATGGGCGATCCATCTTGAAACCGTGCCTCTGGGCGCAGTTTATAGGAAATCCATGTGCGGTCGGATGCGATCGTAACGCTTTCTGCAATCCAGCCATATTCGCTGAACGGTTCGTCCATCGATCGCGTCATAAGCGTCTCAAAGACCATTCCCGCGCCGTCGGCGGCAACGCCCTTGAGCGTAAAGGGATTCAGCGTATCGAAGGTTCCGAGCGACGAGAGATGCAAATCCCCGCCTTTAGGAGCATCGGGATTTACATAATCGAAATGCGTGAAAGATGCGGAATACTTTGGCGAGCCATGCAAAGCGAGGCCGTGCGATGCCGTTTGGGCATGGGCGGGTGAAAGAAAAAGGAGGAAAAAAAGAAAAACAATAAAAAAGCCCGTCATTCCGGAAAATTCGCTTTTTTGCGCTTTGCAAAAATGCGAATTTATCCGGAATCCGAGTTGGTTTGTTTGCGGCAAGAAAAACAAATCGGATTCCGCATAAATTTCCTTTCGCGCAAGAAAAAGGCGCGAAGAGAAAAATTTGCGGAATGACGACATCTATTGATGCCTCATTTCTTTCGCGTTTGCGTCAGGTCGACCAGGCTTTGCCATCTGTGCGAGGACAGCAATTGCGCGTAGACGAGGCCAAGCCAACCCTTCTTGCGCCACTGAAGAATGACGCTATCGGGCAGAGCATCGAATTTCTTGGGATCGATAATCAAAAAACCGCTCAAGTGATATCGATTGCCATCGGGAGTGACGATTTCCGCATTATTGGCAACCAGAAGCTCATGCTCCTTGAGGGCTTTGACAAATTCGTCGGTGGCATCGCCTTGTTGGCGCAAAGCGGCGCAGAAATCCATGGCGCTCTTGGTGAAGGCGCTCGGCTGATCTCCCTCGAAAAGCGAAAACTCGCCTTGTTCTTTCAGAAGGTCGCATTTTTCATCGATGCACAAGACAAACTGCTTGTTGTTAGGATCGTCCATCAGGATGAAGGGATAACGGCGCACATAAGCCGGAAGATAAGAGCCGGGAACCCACGCGCCTTCCGGAGTCACGAACAGATTATTGTCGTTCTTTAATCCCACAACGACGGCTGGAACCGGCGAAGGGCCATCGGCAAAAACGATAGGATACGAAGCGGCGGCCATGGGAAATTCATCGACCAACAGGGGAATGGCGTTCGTTTTTGCGGCAAATTTAAAATTGGTTGGCCGATTAAGCTTCATCTTACCATCGCGCACGCGGTCTAGCGGGCGCGGGGAGCCATAAAACATCGGCATGGCGGCTTGCGGAGGAGTGGCTTGAGAAGAGGGTGCTTGCGGCGGCGTTGGCGTGTTCATGAAGAGAATCCCTTAAAAAAACGAGTCTGAATTGTATATGGCAGAGAAGGGGTTATGGCAAGCGAAGGATGGCCGTTGACTACAGGTTTAAGGCTAAAAAAGCTATAAATCAGACCGACTGCATCTGAATCAGAGTTTGCATCATGCTATTGACGGCAGAAACGACTTTTGCGTTGGCAGAGTATACCTGCTGCGTCTGAATCATGGTCGTAAATTCGTTTGCGATGTCGACGTTCGACGATTCCAAGGCGCTTACTTTTATTGTTCCGGCCCCATCATTTCCTGCCGTCGTGTAGGTTGCGCTACCCGAGGCATTTGTCGATCTATAGGCATTCCCCGACATGGCTTCAAGATCGTCAGTATTTAAAAAGGTTGCCATAGCAATCTGGTAATAAATGACAGATATGCCGTTATTATAATTTATGGCAACGTCGCCAGAACCGTTGATTTCAATGCCGCTATAACTTCCTTCGGGAGTGCCATTTTGCAAAAAGTGGGCGACATCGGAGGCCAAAGTCGATGAAGGAGATGACGCGAATTGCGTTATCCCGGAAAGGTCGCACGAGATTGTTTGCGGGTCGGCGTCCTGATAACCTAAATCAAAAGATATGGATGTTCCATTGACCGTATAGCCGGTCCCCGTGTCGTCGATTTCATACAGTTTTCCTTCTCCGTCAAAAGCCACGTTGATCGTAGCGGAATAGTCATCTCCGCCGGGAGCCCCGAAGGTTCCGCCAACCGCCGAAATGGTCAACGCCCATACGCTGACGTCTGTGGAGGGTGGACCGGGGACTGTGCCGACGCCCAATTTTTCCCAGGCGTATGAAACATTATGGGTGTTGCGCAACGTCGGGTCGTAATCGGAAGCATAAATGGCAACGGAGGATGACGAAGACGTTGCTCCTACATCGACGCTGGCGTTAAGGTTGGCTGAATAGTCTAAGGCCGTTGTGGGGATGGTCGCGTTGACTAGAGTCGTAGAAATTTGAATGGGAACCAGTTCGGTGCCGACGGCACTCGTCGCGGGGTCGACGGTGTACCCCATTAAATAAAAACCGTTGCTGTTCTCCAAGTAATTCGAGGCATTGAGCGAAAAATCTCCGGCGCGGGTGTAATAAACGCCCGGATTGAACGTTGTCGTATAGTCCAGTCCGGTGGGGGTTTCCAGAACCGTTACAACGGCTGTCTCGACGGGAAAATAGCCATTTCCGCTGATGGCCAGATTGGTTCCGGTCAGGGAGGATAAAATCGTTCCCTGCGCGCTATTGTGATTCGTTGTTGAAGCCAAAACGCCGCATTTGCCGGAATAGGACGTAGATTCGGCGTCGCAGGCCGAGACAACATCTTCAAAGCTCGTCGTTGAGGATTTAAAGGCTGTCGTCGAAGCGTTCGAGAGGTTATTCGATATGTTTGATATCGAATACGCTTGAGCCGCTAACCCGTTAACGGCAATATTAAGAGAGCTAAGCAGAGTCATAACACTATCCTCCGATACGAAAGACAAGGAGTATCTTGCAAGCTCCATACCAAATGCATTGAATGAGAAATAAAGGGTGTATGTTCCCTTGAATCCTATACCCTTTTTGCTTAAAGCCCAGATTCTGGCGTTGCGCTGGATAAGGCGAAATAAAGGAAAATAATTCCAGACGCGATGTTTTGCTTTCATGTATTATTGCGGCTTGGTATCAAAGACCCGATAAATTTAAGAAAGTAGAAAAAATTAATGCCTCTTATTTCCACAAGCCAAGACCTTGCCGTTTTTTGCCTTCAGCAGCAAAAGGCCGAGTTTGTCACGATCGACACCGAGTTTATGCGCGAACGCACCTTCTGGCCGAAGGTGTGCCTCATCCAGATTGGCGGAATAAATAAGTCCGTCGCTGTTGATCCATTGGTTGAAGATATAGACCTTAAGCCCTTGTTTGATTTGATGAACAATCCAAGCGTTCTTAAGGTTTTCCATGCCGCGCGGCAGGACGTGGAGATATTCTACAACCTGACCGGATGTGTACCGACGCCGATGTTCGATACGCAGGTTGCGGCCATGGTTTGCGGCTATGGCGAGGCCGCAAGCTACGAAACGTTGGCAGCGTCGTTAGCCGACGCCAAAGTCGACAAATCGAGCCGCTTTACCGACTGGGCGCAACGGCCATTATCCGAAAAACAGCTGACTTATGCGCTGGGGGACGTTGTTTATCTGCGCGATGTTTATTTGAAATTGAAGGCGCTTCTTGAGAAGAACAATCGTGCCTCATGGGTACAGGAAGAGCTGGCGGTGCTGACGAACCCCGCCACGTATGCCTCTAATCCGCGTGAAGCCTGGCACCGTTTGAAATTACGCTCGGACAAGCCGCGCCTGCGGGCGTTGGCGCAGGAGTTGGCGGCTTGGCGGGATATCGAGGCTCAGCGCATTAACGTGCCGCGCAGCCGCGTTTTGCGCGACGAAGCTTTGTTGGAAATCGTTTATCATCCGCCGCGTTCCGCGCAGGATTTGGCGCGCATTCGCGGCCTCAGCAACAATTTTGCGGAAGGGCGTCAGGGGTCGGAAATCCTGAAAGCCGTGGCGCGCGCGATGGAGCTTCCCCCCGATCAATGTCCCGAAGGCGGGGATCGCCGTGTTATTCCGGGAGGGCTGGGGCCGTCCGTCGATTTGTTGAAAGTGCTTCTTAAGCAGGTCAGCGAAGAGCATGGCGTTGCCACCAAGCTGATTGCGACGACGGATGATCTGGAAGACATTATGGTAGATGATACGGCTGATATTCCCGTTTTGCGCGGTTGGCGGCGCGAGCTATTCGGCAATCTGGCGCTGGCGCTTAAGCGCGGCGAAGTCGTGCTTGGTATGAAGGGCAAAAAGGTCGCATTGCGTAATTCCCCTCCCCCTCGCGGGGAGGGTTAGGGAGGGGGGAGTTCAGCAAGAAATGTCGCCCAGTGTCGGGACTATTCTTTCTCCATGATGCATTGCAAAGGATGCTGAGCCTGATGAGCCGCCGCCATGACTTGCGCAACTTTGGTTTCTGCAATCTCGAACGTATAAACGCCGCATAACCCGACGCCGCTTTTGTGAACTTGAAGCATGATCGTTGTTGCGTCTTCGCGCGTTTTGTTGAAGAAAATTTCAAGAATTTGAACGACAAAGTCCATCGGCGTGTAGTCGTCGTTAAGCAAAAAAACCCTGAACATCGCCGGTTTTTTTGTCGCAGGCCGTGTTTTGACCGAAACGTTTCCGTGAGGAGCCAAGGTATTGGAGTCGGAATCGGATCCGGCAGCGCATGTGAAAGATTTGAAGAAATTCATGTTCGCAGTATAGCCCGATGCGGAAAGAAATTCCAATAATCGGGTTTTATCCCGCCAAACCCAGTTTTGCCCGCATGGCGTCTTGGTAAAGCGAGGAGCGGTGCCATGCCGCCGCGTCGCTTATGATATTTTGCAGGTTCCGTGCGGGACGCCAGCCCAGAATTTTTTCCGCCTTTACGCTGCTGGCAACCAAGATTGCCGGGTCTCCTTCGCGCCTTGGGGCAACGCCCGGCGCGAAGTTTGGGCAATCAAGCGCTTTGCGGGTTGCCCCGACAATATCCAGTACCGAAAAACCTTGGCCGGAGCCGAGATTGAAAATATCGGTGACTCCGCCCTTTAGAAGATATTTCAAAGCGCGCAGATGCGCGTCGATCAAATCCAGCACATGAATATAATCGCGGACTGCCGTGCCGTCGGGGGTCGAATAATCGTCGCCGTAAATGGTGAAGCCTTTTTTCAACCCCATGGCCTGTAAAAGATCGGAGGGCGCATCGATAAGAGGCAAAATCAGGCGCGGAATAAGATGCGTCTCGGGCGCATGCGCCTCGCCTATCTGAGATTCAACAGGACCCGCTCCAGCGACGTTAAAATAACGCAAGGTGACGGAGCGAAGGCCGTCGGCGTCCAACATGCGCAAGAAAGCTTCTGCTTCCAGTTTTGACTGTCCATAGGGATTAATAGGTTTAGTCGGGTAAAGCTCGGATATCGGGCCGCTGCCGCCGGCATCGCTATAAACCGAAGAAGTGTCTCCATACACGGCGGCGGTGCTCGAAAAAACGACTCTTTTGATGCCGTAGGCGTTTATTGTCTTAAAAAAAATAGAGGCTTTATCACGATTGTTTTCAAAATATTTAGCTGGATTCTGCACCGACTCGCCGACTTCTATGAAGGCGGCAAAATGCATGGCCGCCAAAGGTTTATACTTTTCGCACACGGCGCGCACGAACTCGGCATTGCCGATGTCTCCTTGCTCAAAAGCCCCGAACGAAGCCGCCCATGCGTTGCCTGTGGAAAGATTGTCGATCACAACGGGCTCAAAACCTTCCTGCTTCAGAAGATAGGCTGCGTGACTTCCAATGTATCCGGCGCCGCCGGAGATGAGGATAGGGGAGGACATAACCCTTACGTTATAGGGATTAATGGGAAGACGTCAAATGCCAATCCGACATATTAGGCGGACAAGATTTTAGTCTTGTCTCGAATAGGAGCGTTATTTATGGTTCATGAAAAGAACCATAGGGTTGATGTGGTAAAAAAGGTTGCATCTCTATGAAAACAATCAAAGCCATCGTTCGTTCGGGGCATCGGGTCGCGTCGGGAGAGTCGACATCCGACAAAAGATTTCCGGGTGGCACGATACGGATGCAGGAGCCTTTTTTCAAAGAGAGGGGGCTTGATTTTCATGCCTTCTTCGGCGGCGATTTTGTTTACGGCACGCTGAATCTTTCAATCGCGCCGCACCACTTCAAAATTGCAAAGCCGCAATTCTTTTTTTCGCAAATCAAATGGACGGATATTTTTCCGCCGGAAAATTTTTATCTTAGTCCGGCAGAAGTTCGCTTTCGGACAAAAAACTATAAAGCCCTTATTTACATTCCGGATCCTGCGACCAAGCCTGATCATTTTCAGGCGCCAGAAGTTATCGAAGTGATCGCGCAGCGTGTTGAAGGAATATCATCCGGCGACGAAGTCGTTTTGTCTTACCCGGCAGAGGCACTTGAAATTAACCATATTACCAAACGATAATCCTGATCAGGCCTTTAAAGCTTGAGTTTTTTCTGCTGAGAAAATAAAAAAGGAACTTCCTTGAAAGTTAAACAATAGAATAGACTGAAGTGCGTCGATCTGGTTTTGATTCATATAGAATTGGAACATATTTGATTATTGATAATAACGGGAATTTCTATGGAAACGGACAATACGTACTACGTCGTCATCGACAATTTTTACGATTTATTTGACTACACAAACGGCTTGCGGGCGGAGCCTTTGCGCGGAATTCCCGATGACGAAATCGGCCATCTCTACGATCATGACGCAACGCTCGGCGGAAGAAAACCCGAGAAGAACGACGACACTAGCTTTAGGCCTGGACAATACCTGAATATTAAAAGAACAGCCGAAAAAAGCTGTTTCTTCGGCATCATAACCTCGCGGGATTTTCCGGTTATCGGAGAGTATTATCATCGGCATTATGCGGAGAAAGCGGGCTTGCTTCCCGATACTGTGTTTGCGGGTACGAGTGGCGGATATCGGTACAAGGTGAATTTGGCGTCCGACGCCGAGCCCGAGGTTATTCCTGTGCGGGACGAAAATGGCAATCCTTATGACGCGAAATTAATCCGGAGTGCGGTTGTCGGGATGCATATAATCACAGATGCTCTTGAAAAGAGAGTTCCTTCGATCGTGAAATCCGATCGCCGCGTTCTTGGTAGCACGGCGCTATGCAGCGAGTTTCCGGACGATGAGATGCTTCAGAATTTTAGGCAATACGCCAAGGATTTGACTGATAAATTACAGGAGTGTCTTTCTCATCGTATTAAATTAGTGATCGACAGCAAGTTTAACGAAAAGCGAACCGGATATTCCGATCTCAAAATATTATATGCGACCAAATATCAAGCAGTAATCGAGATTCTTCAATTGAGAAAGCAGAAAGGCCTCAAACAACCGAAATTTGTTTTTGCCGCAGGGGATACATCCCCCGATCTAATGATTATAAAAGCGGCGAAGGACTTTTTTGGTAATGAAAAGGTTTTGGGCGTCGGCGTTGGTTCTGTGATTCAAAGGGAAGATACAGATCATTTGCTTAATGTCGTTTTGAAGGGAAACAGCCCCATCGTCTCCGACATGCAAAAGGGCTTTTTTACCGACGTCGATATGATGCACGTGTTTCTGGCGTATCTTCGTGCCCCCGAAAAGACGCGTGCGTATATTAAAAATATTGAAGACTCTTTGGGGGCAAATCGTTCGGAAAAGAGCATTTTTGCTGCCAAAAGAGCAAGCCCCGCCGCCGCTAAATACGAATAAATTTTTCTTCTTCACGCCGCTGGTTTCTTGACGGCTTCTATGCGGCGCAAGGGCGGCATGTAGAGAAGAAGGGCAGATGCGACATAGATTGACGAATACGTGCCGATAAGAATGCCCCATGTTATGGCGGCCGAGAAATTAATCAGGGTATCTCCGCCTAAAAACAGCAAAGGCAGCAAGGCCAACAAGGTTGTCCCGCCGGTCATAATCGTTCTGGACAGGGTTTGGTTGACTGCGGAGTTAATAATGACGGCTAAATCGTTGGTCTTTTGACGGCGCAGCGTTTCGCGGATGCGATCGAAAACGACGACTGTATCGTTGATTGAATAACCAGCCAAAGTCAAAAGCGCCGCGACGGCTGTGAGGTTAAAGTCCAGCTGCAGTACTGAAAAAAGGCCGACAGTAACAAAAACGTCATGGAAAGTGGCGATCAGCGCCGCTACGCCAAACTGCCATTCAAAACGAAAGCCGACATAGACGGCAATAGCGGCAACGGCCAAAAGGGTTGCTAAAATACCGGCGTTAAGCAGTTCCTTTCCGACGGTTGGGCCTACGACCTCGACGCGGCGATATTCGTAAGAAGTTCCCATCTTATTGCGCACGGCTTGAACCGCTTTCATTTGCCCTGCTTCTTCGCCTTCCTGACGTTGAATTCGGATAAGAATGTCGTTGGGTGAGCCAAATTGCTGCAATTCAACCTGACCCAGATTGAGCGTTCCAAGGTCGTTGCGTAAAGATCCTATATCGATGGCTTGTGACGCTTTAACCTCGATCAAAATTCCGCCCTTAAAATCGATGCCAAGATTGAGCCCCTTAATAAACAAAGCGGCAATCGTGAGAATGACAAGTATGATCGTGACGCCAAAGCCCCACCAACGATGGGCAACGAAGTTAAAATTCGTAGTGCTTGAGATAAACTGCATGGGACGCAAAAACATAGGGGCATATCCTCAATAAAGGTAATCTTGAGCCACAAGGCGCGTTTATTTAAGTAATCGCTCGTTTCCGCGCAGCAGCCGCAGGCGCTGGAGGTTACATTTATAGCTTAAATCCTGCAACCCCTTACATTTAAGACCAGCGATTCACGTCTAACATTGAAGCGACGACGCTTCGATGTTAGACGATCGCGGTCAGACCCTAGGGTCAGGACCTAATTATTTTGGGAGGTTCTGTTTGCATGGGAACGCGAAATGTTAGGAAAAGACGCGATGCCGTGGCAGGCCCCACGGCAAGCGGCTTTGACGCGACAGTTCGCGTTCCCATGCAAACCCGAAGGGCGCGGGTTAAATGCCGTCTGGACGTCGCTAAAAAACTTGTCCGTATCACCTGATACGGCCTGCGTTTTTTGGCTAGCCAGACATCATTTTCCCTCGCGCAGAACCCCCAAAATAATTAGGTCCTGACCCTAGCGAGAAGCGGGCGGAAGGGCTGCGAACACGACATGCGCCGTAAGAATGAGCTTTTGGGACACATCCTCGGCCTGCTCCATTTCGGGGCGCGGCGGCACAGCCGCAGAAGCCATGGCGACTCCGTCCATCATGCGTTTGTTGCGATACATCTGAATAGGGGCGGGAAAATCGGTCTCAAAAGTAATTTGAGAAATTCGGTAGGCTCGCCCCGGCAACGTCGCATTCAATGCCGTCAATTGTTCGTTGGCATTTTTGAAAATCTTGGTGCGCAGGGCGGCTCGGGCGTCCTCCATTTCCTCGCGAGAGGGAGAAAAATCAACTCCGCTGACTGTTATCTGCATACCCGCTTTGCTGGCTTTCTTGACGGAGTCTCTCAGGCCATTCAGGGCGGATTCGGGAAGCCTTGCTTCGAAAGAGACGCTCCAACGCTCCATGCCCGTTTGATCCGGCAAACGGTTAAAACCGGTTAGACGCCAATCGGCCTTAGCAGAATCGTTGACGGCCTTTGTCATATCGGCGCGAACCGTTCCGGCGTTCGACGAATTAACGGCAGCTTCGATACCCAGCGTGACGTGAGCCGTTTTTGTATTGACCCAGTCCTCTGCGGAGAGATCAAAAGAAACGACGTCGTCAGGCTTTGATGGTTCCTGAGCAAGTGCGGGGGTTATAAAGGCGAAGGCGAGAAAAAGCGCAAGCGCAAGACGGGAAAGCATCAGTCCCTCCATTGATGAGATGCAGAGGGAGCCTAGTCTACTTCCTATCGCCCTTACCGCGCAACCCTTCGTTTATTTGTTGCGCTGATTGTGCGAGGAACGATTTAATTTTTTCGGGGAGTTCGACGGTTGAATAATCGGCGGCGTCCTCGCCAGCGCCAACTGTTGGAACAATAGCCGAAAGATCGGCATCGGTTCCCGCAAAAGCAGGCGTACCTTTCGCAGCCGCGTATTGAATATGTTCGACATTTTCAATTTCAAATTGGTCGCCTTCATGTAGCGGCGGCAGGCTGTTGCGTAGTTCGGCGCGTTCATCGACCGAAAGGTCGTCAGCGTACATCGCATGTTGAGCAGAAGGTGCGGCGGAGCTTATTCCAGGGGAATCCCCGTCATGATCGTAAGAAGGCTGCGCCGTCTTACTGTTTCCATTTTTTACAGAGGATTGCCCATTGCCGGAAACAGTGGCAACGGGAAGCCCTCCGACAGAAGCGACGCTAACAACGCCCATTTCAATGGCAGACAGCCTTTTTTCGGCCGAGCCTTTGACAGCCTTAACTATGGCGGCAATTTCGGGCGCTTCTTTGGTTCTTCCGCTAGCGCCTGATGCCGTCCATTCTTTGTCTTTAAGGCGCGATTCAAGCTCTAACGCCACGCGGTCACGCGCTTCGGTAGATTTCGTTACGCCCGGAACAGGAAGGAAGCGATGCACGCGAAGCGCCTTCGCCCTTTCAGGGAGAGCATAAAACATTTGCGCCCTGTATGCCCAATCGCCAAAAATCAGATGTGCCTCGCCTTCGCGTTGTCCGCGCAAGTGGTCATAGCAAATACGATAACGCATTTGAATGCCCGCATTACGATCGTCGTAGAAAGGCATAGTCATGAACAAACTCGTAAGGGTATTAAGCGACGACGTATAACCCTTAGATTCCATGACCCATGATTGACCGCCGTGATTTTCGACGAAGGTTTTTGTGTCAGAAGGATCTTCAATACGACCAAAAATCTTCAGGTTACAGTTGCCGGTAATGGATTTAGCTTCCTGCTTGACGCGTTTTTCCATCGACGGCAAATCCTGCGAGGCGAAGACAAGCGCGAAGCCGAGCGAGCGTGCCTGCGCCGCCATGACGGCCATGCCGGCTGCGGTGTAATAACCGACTTCGTCGAATATGGTCATGAAAGAAGAACTGGAACGCGTCTGCTTGCTGCCGATGGCGTTTTCCCAGCCGCCTTCGACCGTGTTGCCCAGCGTTGCGCCCATCATGCCTTTGAGGCACGCCGCGACGATCTTGCCCAAGTTGGCGGCTTCATCGGTCGACTTTTCCAGAGCAGGAATTAGCACGACCATAATGCGACGATTCAACACAACATCCAGAACGTCGATATCGGCTAATTGCGCTTTGAAAATGTAGCCATATTCATCGGCCAAAGATTGCATCGCGCGCGTGAATTGCATCGATAGATAGCCATGTTGTTGGCGCGCAACTTGTAAATCGTACATCGGCTGGTCGGGTGAAGGCGGACGTTCGTTTCCTTCGTCGTCGAAAGCAGCCGCCACATAGCCAGGTAACGTGTTCAAATAGCCTTCTAATCCATGGACGATGCGCGCAGGCAGCGTTTGATCGCGCGACAGACGAATGATTGGTTGTAACTCCAAATGGTCGCGCACAATGCCGACGTCGAGCAACAACCCTTGTTTGTCGCGCTTGAAGGTCAACGCAGGCATCAACGCGAACATCAAGGCGACGGCGCGCTCTTTCCACATCGCGTTGTCGCCGCCGGCATCCGGCATCAGGTTGACGACAAGGTTAGAAAGATACGAGGCCGAACCGTTCGAAAACGGGTTCATCGAATTCGACAACGATCCGTCATCGGAGTTTCCGGTCATGTAGTTAAGGATCAGAACGTCGTCGTCGCGGCCAAAGCGGCGCGCGAGCGAATATAGCGAAGCCCACAAATCGGTATCGGCCTTACCGTCGGTATATGAAAAGCCGGAGCCCCAGCACAAGGCGTTCGTCACCATCGATTTCAGGCCTTCGGTTTTACCCGAACCTGTCGTGCCGAGGTAGAGAATGTGCGTACGGGCATCGATGTTGGTCAACCACAGTTCGCGGCCAAATTCGTCGTCGTCCTTGTCGCACACATTGCCAAGGAACAGGATGCCTTCCGATCTTCCACCGCTTGTCTTTCCGGGCGGGGGGTTGTGGGGATCCGGCAGATTGGCATAACGCGGAATTTTGAAGGGAAGAGCAAAGTGATGGCTTAGAGCCCAACGAAAATAAAAATAGAGAGGAAGCGCCAATAGATCGGTAAAAGACCTGACTATAGGCGAAGTGGCAAACATAAAGACGGCAGAGCCGAGAGCGATAGCGGCAACAATGTTGGGTCTGCGAAGATACTCTTTTGCGCGTTCTGAAGCGGGGCGCACATCTCGAAAGATAGTGCGTTGTGCTAACTGATGTTTAGGTAGAATAATAGGCATTGATGCCGCCCCAAATTTCCCGAAAAATAGGTATACCCTCTGCGGGATCCAGTTTATCCGAAAGTAACTCGCAAGTCTCGCTTGTTTAGCGTTATTTTTTGGTTAATTTGATGGTTTTTTTGACAAATTAAGGGTTGGATCCCCGCTTTCGCGGGGATACGGTTTTTTCTAGGGTCAGGACCTAATTATTTTGGGAGGTTCTGTTTGCATGGGAACGCGAAATATTAGGAAAAGACGCGATGCCGTGGCAGACCCCACGGCAAGCGGCTTTGACGCGACAGTTCGCGTTCCCATGCAAACCCGAAGGGCGCGGGTTAAATGCCGTCTGGACGTCGCTAAAAAACTTGTCCGTATCACCCTGATACGGCCTGCGTTTTTTGGCTAGCCAGACATCACTTTCCTTCGCGCAGAACCCCCAAAATAATTAGGTCCTGACCCTAAGCTCACCCGCGCCCTTACGGGCTTGGTTCGCTAAGGCTTGGATCCCCGCCTTCGCGGGGATACGGTTTTTTCTAAGCTCACCCGCGCCCTTACGGGCTTGGTTCGCTAAGAAAAAACTCTAATTAACGAATTCCGATAACAAAAATTCCTTTTTCATCGGCCAGCTGTTTTACGCGGTCGCGGTCGATCAAGAGAGTGCGATCGGCTTCGGCGGCTATGCCGCGTAAACCGGCTTTAGCCACTGCTTCGACCGTATCGGGGCCGATGGTGGGAAGGTCATAACGTTCATCCTGCTGCGGTTTTGCAAACTTAACTAATACGCCGCCCACGCCGTCGCGCTTTAAGTCCCTGCATCGGGCAATCATGGCATCAGTTCCTTCAATGGCCTCGACGCCAAGAATAAGACCTTGCTGCACAACGACCGACTGACCGACATCGACTTTACCCAGAGTTTTTGCAACGGCTGCGCCTCGCGCAATATCCTGTTTTGCTTCTGTGTCCGGTTTATGCAATCCCAAGCACCCTTCGCGAAGCAAAACGCCGCCTAAAATATCCTGTACGCCAATGACGCGGACGCGGCACTCGTGTTCGATAATTCGACCAACGGCGCGAAGGAGGGCATCGTCGCCCAGAAAATTAAACCTGATTTTAGCCAACCCCTTTAGAGCCAGCCAGTCCGGTTTTAACTCCACCAGGGAAGGTCGACGTACGCGGCCAATCATCACGATCTCGATTATTTTTTCGGAAGATACGATCTCGCGTAATTTACCGAAGGCTCCAATGGGTAGCCACGCGTGGGGCGCATCAAGCGTTATTTCTTTGTCAGCTTGGCCTTCAAGGCAGATGACAAAAAAATCCCGTCCCTGTGCGCGGCAGGCTTCGATAACGCGGCGCGGCGCCGTGCCGCCGCCGGCAATAATGCCCAACTTTGGAAAGGATGATGAGGTCATATTCTCGACTATCTTAGCCCTTCAGGCTCTTGCCGACAACCTCTGCCGTGTTCGGAGAGAGCTTCTTCTGTTTTGACATGCGGACAAGTTCGGCGCGCATCAATTTTTGCTGTGCGGGCAGATAGTCGCGCCAGCGCGAGAAGTTTTTAGCAAGCCCCCCCGCGACCATCGGGTTAGACGGATCAATCTTCAGAATCACATCTGCGACAAAGCGGTAGCCGGAGCCGTCCTTGGCGTGGAATCCGAGCCCGTTGGCGGCAAAAACGCCGATAAGCGACGAAACACGGTTCGGATTTTTAAAAGTGAAGGTCGGATGCTTTGTCAGCTTGTGAACGGTCTTGAGAACATCCTTGTGTTTGGCGCTGGCCTGCACCGCAAGCCATTTGTCCATGATGGTGGGGATTTTCTTCCACTTTTTCTCGAAGACGCGGAAGGCTTTATCGCGCAGGGGAGACCCTGTTTCTCCAAGAATGGCGAGCGCCGCGATTTGATCCGTCATATTCTTTGACCTCACAGCCTGGCGGAACACATGTTCTAGGACTTTGGGGTTGTCGGTCTTTGCCAGATAGGACAAACATAGATTTTTCAATTCGCGCCGTCCCATCGTTGCGCCGTCAGCCGCTGTATCGCGTACGCTTTTTGACAGACGTTTATACTCTTTGACAAAAACGCCCCGCAGACGATGCGCGACGCGTTTCACCATTGCTTTGCGTGCAGCGTAGAGAGCCTCGACATCAATTGGTTTTCCTTGCGCCTGCAAGGCGACGCCAAGCTCACCTTCGCCCGGAAGAGATAGAACCATCGCTTTGAAAGCGGGGTCGATTTTCCTGTCGCGCAGCACATCGCCCAGCGCGTCGATGAAAGAGGCGGGGTCGATGGAGGGATCGAGCAATCGCTCTGTCGCAAGCTTGAAGCCTGCTTCCCACCGGCTAAAGGGGTCGCTGTCATGCGCAAGCAGGAAAAGAAGCTCGTTATCCGTATAGGCATAATTCAGGCGCACGGGAGCCGAGAAGTCGCGCAACAGCGACAGGACGGGTTTTCTTTTTATGTTTTCGAAAATGAAAACGTCGCGCGGCTTTTTTAGCGACAACACGCGGGTTTTGATCATATCTCTTCCGCTGCCGTCCAACAGGCCGACGGCAAAAGGAATATGCAAAGGCTTCTTGACGGGCTGGCCGGGCGTGGGCTTGCAGGATTGTTTGACGATAAGCGTCAGCGCCTTGGCCTCCGAGTCATAGCGGCTCGTGACATCCAAAACGGGCGTTCCGGCCTGGCTGTACCACCGCATGAACTGTGCAAGGTCAATCTTATTGGCATCGCCCATGGCCTTAACAAAATCGTCGCACGTGACGGCGTGTCCGTCATGGCGACGCACGTATAAATCCATGCCTTTGTTAAAGCCTTTGCGTCCGACAAGCGTTTGTATCATGCGCACGACTTCCGCGCCCTTATCGTAAACCGTCACCGTGTAGAAATTATCGATAGCCTGATAATGATTGGGGCGAACAGGATGCGCCATAACGCCCGAGTCTTCTGCAAATTGGCGGCGGCGCAAGTCGCGCACGTTTTCTAGGCGCTCGACGGGAATAGAGTGCGCATCTCCCATGTATTCCTGTTCGCGGAAAACGGTCAGGCCTTCCTTGAGGCTCAACTGAAACCAATCGCGGCAGGTGATGCGGTCGCCCGTCCAGTTATGAAAATATTCGTGCGCCACGACGCGTTCGATGAAGGAAATTGTCGCGTCTGTGGCCGTTTCGGTGCGCCCCAGAACGCAGGTGTCGTTGAATATGTTCAACCCCTTGTTTTCCATTGCGCCGTGATTGAAATAAGGCGTCGCGACCATCATGAAACGGTCAAGATCGTATTCGAGATCGAAGCGCTTCTTGTCCCACGCCATCGACTCTTTGATGGCTGTAAGGGCGAAGCTTGTTTCTTTAATCTTGCCGGGCTCGACGTACATCTCAATCAGGATTTTGCGTCCGGGCTTTGTTTTAAAATAAGTCGTGCGCTTATCGAGCTTGCCCGCGACCATGGCGAACAGATAGGCGGGCTTGGGGAACGGATCTTTCCAGACGGCAAAGTGCCGTGATGCGCCCTCTTTGCCGGACTCGATCAGATTTCCGTTTGCCAAAAGGACGGGATATTTTTTCTTGTCCGCATGAATCGTAACGCGGAATTTTGCCATGACGTCGGGACGATCGGGGTAATAAGTTATGCGGCGAAAGCCTTCGGATTCGCACTGCGTCGAAAGCATTGATCCGGAAGCGTACAATCCGAACAAGGTGCTGTTGTTATAGGGGTCGTTCGTGCTCACAATTTCGACAACGGCTTTGTCGGGCATCTTGTCGATTGTCAAACTGTGGGGCGTGAGCTTGTATTCTTTTTTGCTGAGCTTGCGGCCATCGATGAAAACGCTGACAAGCTTTTGCGCTTCGCCGTTGAGGAACAATGAAGCCCTCTTGTTTTTCGACTTGGGATTGCGCGCGACCTTAAGGCGCGAGGATACTTTCGCAAAACTTTTCTGGATATCGACGTCGAGATCGACTTTTTTCACCAGAAAGGCGGGAACTTCGTAATCTAAGAGACGTGTTTCGTGTGTTTTCATGATGTGTGTATATATGGGGTTAAATTCTTAAATTTCCATTGCCAAAAATCAAAACATATCAAGTTGCATCCTTGCTTCATCCGTCATCCGCGATTTGTCCCAAGGCGGATCCCAAACGAGGGTGACTTTAACGTCCCTTGCGCCCTCGTCTTTTGAAACCGCCTCTTGGACGCGAAGGGGGATTTCGTCGGCGATAGGACAGTTAGGCGACGTCAGCGTCATATCGATTTTGACATTGTATGTCTTGTCCTCGTTTGTCGCGACATCAATGTTGTAAATAAGGCCAAGGTCGTAAACGTTGACCGGAATTTCGGGATCAAAGACGGTTTTTATCCGCGCGATGACGCGCTCGCCGATGGGGGCGAGGTCTTCGGCTGGTGTCATCTCAGGTGGTGTTTGTATAACGTCGCTCATTCTGTTGAAACCTTCTTTTCATTTTTTAATGCTGCTTGCAGCGTGTGCCACGCCAGCGTCGCGCATTTGACGCGAATGGGATAATCGCGCACGCCGGAGAGGGCTTTAATGCGATCCGTCGCGTCTTCGTCCAATCCTGTCTCGTCGACATCTTTTCCGGTACACGATTTGTGTAGATAATCGAACAATTTTGCGGCTTCTGCCGTAGTCTTGCCCTTCAGCATTTCGGTCATCATCGAGGCCGAGGCGACGGAAATCGCGCAGCCGCTGCCTTCAAAACTAATATCCTGAATGACGCCTTTGTCATCGACGGAGACATACAAGGTTAGTTTATCCCCGCACAAAGGATTATGTCCCAGCGCTTCATGATTGGCGTTGGGCAGGGCATGAAAATTGCGCGGGTGCTTGCCGTGGTCGAGGATCAGATCCTGATAAAGGTCGCGAAGGTCGTCGCTCATTCGAATATCTCCTTCACTTTTTCAACCGCCGTTACCAGCGCGTCGATATCCTCGCGCGTTGTGTAAAGTCCGAACGAAGCCCGCGCCGTCGCGACCAGACCCAAATGTTCCATAAGCGGCTGGGCGCAATGATGGCCTGCGCGAATGGCGACGCCATGGCGGTCGAGGATTGTGCCGATATCGTGCGGATGCGCGCAATCCATGACGAAAGAAACAATGCCTGATTTGTTCGGAGCCGTGCCGATGATGCGCAGTCCATTAATGGACGAAAGTTTTTTTGTCGCATAAGCCAGAATTTCGTCTTCATGCTCGGCGATGTTTTGCATCCCAATCGCCGAGACATAATCTACCGCCGCGCCAAGGCCGATGACTTCGGTAATCGGAGGCGTGCCGGCCTCGAAGCGATAGGGCGGCTCCTTGAATGTTGTTTCGGCAAAAGTGACGGAGGCAATCATATCGCCACCGCCTTGATAAGGAGGCATGGATTTTAAAATATCGCGCTTGCCATAGAGAACGCCGATACCGGTTGGGCCGTATAATTTATGACCTGAGAAAACGAAGAAGTCGGCATCCAAATCGGGAACGTCGACGGGCATATGGCTGATGGATTGGGCGCCGTCGACAAGCGCCAACGCGCCCGCTTTATGTGCGAGCGCGATAATTTCCTTAGCGGGCAGGATGGTTCCTAACACATTGGAAACATGGGCGAAAGAAACCAGTTTCGTCTTGGATGACAAGGCGGCCTTCATGTCTTCAATTCGCACCTCGCCATTCGGCGTTATCGGAACGACGCGCAAAACAATGCCGATCTGGTCGCGCAAAATTTGCCACGGCACGATGTTCGCGTGATGCTCCAATGCCGTGAGAACAATTTCGTCTCCCGCTTTTAAAAACTTGCACCCCCATGTCTGCGCGACAAGATTGATGGCTTCTGTTGCGCCATGGGTGAAAACGATTTCGTCTTCGTGCTCGGCATTGATGAACGTCTGAACTTTTGGGCGCACAGCTTCGTATTGGTTTGTCGCGCGTTGGCTCAGCTCATGAACCCCGCGATGAATATTGGAATAGTCATTTTCCATAAACCGCGTCATGGCGTCAATGACGGTGCGGGGCTTCTGCGCGCTCGCGCCCGTATCGAGATAGGCCAAAGGATGCCCGTGAATTTTTTGCGCCAGAATGGGGAAGTCTTTGCGATATTTTTCGACGGCGAATGTCATTTTTTTCCTTTCCCGATTTTCTTGCGGAAAATAAGATGGTCATGCCCATTAATATAATCGGGTATCGTAACAGCCTGTTGGTACCCCAATTTGCGGTAGAAATCGGGTGCTTGAAAAGCATCCGTCCCGACACAAATTTGGCGGCAGCCTTGGCGCTGTAGTTCTTTTTCAACAGCTTCCAAAAGCCGCGTGCCTATGCCGCGCCGCTGCCATTTTTCTTCGATGGCGACGATATCAAGAACGGCGCTTTCTCCATACCATTTAAAAGAAATGCCGCCGATAACTTCGTCCCCGATGCAAGCTGTCATTAATGCCGTTTTTCTTTTTTTACCCAGAGCCTTTTCATTAAAAGAAGTCAACGCGGCGCGGATTTTCTCAAATCTCGGGGAAGGAGAACCCTCGTCAAAACGTATTTCAATAGTATCAGGCAAGGTCATGGATTTGTTCCTCCATAATCTTCCGGAAGATATCGCGCCATTCTTCGATAGGCATCTCGTCCAGCATTTCGCCCAAGAAACCTTCAATCAATAGTGCGCGCGCTTGTTTTTCGGGCAGGCCGCGCGAGCGCAAATAGAACAGCGCGTTTTCGTCCAGATCGCCGATGGCGCTGCCGTGGCTGCACTTCACGTCGTCGGCAAAAATTTCAAGCTCCGGCTTGGCATCCATTTCGGCCTGATCGGACAGAAGTAAAGCGCGGCTTAACTGATAGCCGTCGCTTTTCTGCGCATCCTGGGCGACCGTAATTTTTCCCTGAAACACGCCGCGCGATTTATCGCTGAGAACGGTTTTGTAACTCTGGCGGCTTGTGCAGCGAGGCACCTGATGCGTGACATGCGTTGTGGTGTCGGAGTGTTCCTGTTTTTGCAAAAGCATGATGCCGTTGAGCGAGGCTTGAGCCTCTTCGCCTTCGAGCAAAACGTCGATCTCATTGCGCGAGGGCGACCCGCCGCGAAGAAGTGAAAAATTGCTGTAATAACAACCCGTTGCGGCATGAACAATGTTTGTGGCGAGATGAACTCCACCGGCCACGATCTTCCCGTGGACAAACTTAGCGCGCGGATGGAGGGTGATGTCGGTTTCAACGGTTGTGGGAACGTTAGAGGCAAAATGATTTTCTAAAAGCGTAAGCCTCCCGTTGCTCCCGATGTCGATAGAAAACTTCAACGCTATTTCCTTGGGCGCGGTTTTATCCGTCGCAAAGACCAGCTCGACAGGCTGCGAGACAAGACATGTTTGCTCTCCAAGCGTCAGCGTGTAGCCGGACTCCAAATCGCCCATCAAAAGGCAGGAGGGCGCCGAGCCGAACCGCGACAACTTCGCTTCAAAGACGCCATTGAGAAAAACGAGGCGTGCGTCCGCGTTTTTTTCCTGCGGCTTGAAAGGGGCAGGGCGCGGGCGTGGCAATTTCAAGAGCGCCTCAAGATCAGTGTACTTCCAATCTTCCTTATCGCGATGGCTGCGGTCGATGAAGGCGGCAAGAGTCATGATTTCCTCTTTCCGCCCCTAAAGACGCGCTGGGCAATGGGAGGAACGTGGCTTAAGGCGTGAACCATGAAATCGGGCTTCATCGCGCGCAACCGGGATGTTGAACACGTGCCGTCGGTGATGGCGACGGTAACAAGACCAAGCTCGCGGCCTATGTCGATTTCCTCTTCCGTGTCACCGATAATAATCCCGATTTGCGCAGGACTGGCTTGCAGATAGTCCTTTAAACGATCTCCTTTGGCGCGCCGGCGAAACGTAGCATCGTTTCTGTGAAAAGCGATGATATCGTCAAAATGTTCACGAATGCCGAACCGCATGGCCTGTCGTTCGATGCTATCAATAACGTAGTTGCTGAGAATGATGGATTTGCACGATGTCTTTTGCACCGCTTGCAACATCGTTTTCGCGCCGCGCCTGAGGCGGACGGGTGTTGCGTCATAAGTCGCGTGCCACAAAGGATGTATTTCGTGTTCGCGCGCCGTCAGAATGTCGGGGTCGATGCCAAGGGCGTGGTAAAGCTTATCGAGCGGCATCGCGAAGTGCTTTTGGTATTGTTTGCGCGTGACGGGCGGAACGTCGAATTTTTTCAAAAGCGTGTTGGTGGCGTGTATGCATGCAGTCGTATCGGCAAGCAACGTTCCGTTCCAGTCAAAGACGATCAGGTTGTCTTTTTTCGTCGTCATGCCACAAACCCGATTTCTTCCAAGACGAGGTCCAAATCATCAAGCGAATGAATGACGTAATCCGGTTTTTCCGCGCGTAGAAGATGCTCGGCAAGTATGCCGCCGGTCACAGCGACGCTGCTCAGACCCAAATCGCGGCCAATTTTTATTTCTTCGCGCGTGTCGCCGACGATGAAGGCGTTCGAAGCATCCAATTTCTTGGTCTCGATATGACGGCGCAATCTTTCGCCTTTGGTGATGTCGCAAAATTGCACCTCGGGGCTTTCATAGGCCAACACATCATCGAATAAATCGTGAATTTTATGCAGGCTCAGCAAGCGGATGATTTGATTGGCAATATGGTTGCTAAGGATAATGTTTGAAATGTTGTTGGCCTTCAACTTTTTCAACAAAAAGAGCGAGCCTTTGCGCAAGGGCGCACGATCCGAGCGGCGTTCGTAGTGCTTGTGAAAAATGTCGCTGTTTTGCATAAGGATGCTGATTTTTTCCTCTGGTACGCCGACGGCGCGATAGAGAACTTCAAACGGCGCGCTTTGGGTTTCGCGCAGCACGCTCATTGAGATGGGGGGGCAATCAACTTCCTCAAGCGCAAGATTGACGCATTCCAAAACGATATCGGTGTCGTCCAAGAGCGTGCCGTTCCAATCCCAGGCTATAAATTTTTTATTATTCATGCTGCTTCACCCTCAAAAGCGGCATAGCCTTTTTCTTCCAATTCGCGGGCCAGCTCTGCGCCGCCGCTTTTGCGGATTTTGCCGTGTGCCAGAACATGCACGGCATCGGGGGTGATGTAATCCAAGAGGCGCTGATAGTGCGTGATGATAAGCATCGATCTGCCCTGAGAGCGCAGGGCGTTGACCCCATCGGCGACGACTTTCAAGGCGTCGATATCAAGGCCGCTATCGGTCTCATCCAAAATGCATAACGAAGGCTCCAGCACCGCCATTTGTAAAACCTCGTTGCGCTTTTTCTCGCCGCCGGAAAAACCGACGTTAACGGCGCGTTTCAGCATGTCTTCGGAAAGGCCGATGGCCTTGGCTTTGCCGCGCAGCAATTTAAGCATCTGCAAGGCATCCAATTCACTTTGCCCATGCGCTTTGCGAACGGCATTAAGGGCGGTTTTCAGAAACGTCATATTGCTGACGCCCGGAATTTCGACGGGATACTGCATAGCCAGAAAAACGCCCTCAGCGGCGCGTTGTTCGGGCGTCATTTTCAGTAAATTCTTCCCTTTCCACGACACGCTGCCTTGGGTCACGTCGTATCCCGCACGACCCGAAAGAACGTAGGACAATGTGCTTTTGCCCGACCCGTTCGGCCCCATAATCGCGTGCACTTGTCCGAGCGGCACTTTCAAATCAATGCCTTTCAGGATTTCCTTGTCGCCGACGGTGGCGTGAAGATTTTTGATTTCAAGCATTATCCCACACTTCCTTCCAAACTAATCCCGACGAGTTTCTGCGCCTCGACGGCGAATTCCATGGGCAGTTCCTGCAACACTTCCTTGCAAAAGCCGTTGACGATCAAAGCCATCGCTTCTTCGGGCGAAAGGCCGCGTTGCTGGCAATAAAACAACTGGTCGTCGCTGATTTTCGATGTCGTCGCTTCGTGTTCGATGCGCGATTTGGGTTGGCGCGATTCGATAGAGGGAACCGTATGCGCGCCGCATGTGTCGCCGATGAGCAAACTGTCGCATTGGGTCTTGTTTTTTGCGCCTTTCGCCGTTCGAAGCACTTTAACAAGGCCGCGATAGGTGCTTTGCGCGTGTCCGGCGCTGATGCCTTTGGAAATGATAGTCGAGCGCGTATTTTTGCCGATATGGATCATCTTGGTTCCGGTATCGGCCTGCTGATAGTTGTTGGTGATGGCGACCGAATAAAACTCGCCGACGGAGTCATCGCCTTGCAAAATGCAGCTTGGGTATTTCCAGGTGATCGCTGAGCCTGTTTCGACCTGCGTCCATGAGATTTTCGAGCGTTTGCCCCTGCATGCGCCGCGCTTAGTCACAAAATTGAAAACGCCGCCCTTACCGTCTTTGTCGCCCGGATACCAGTTTTGAACCGTTGAGTATTTGATGGAGGCGTCGTCGAGAGCGATCAATTCGACTACGGCGGCGTGCAATTGGTATTGGTCGCGTTTCGGTGCCGTGCAGCCTTCCAGATAGCTGACCGAAGTGCCTTCCTCTGCGATAATGAGCGTTCTCTCAAACTGCCCTGTGTTTTGGGCGTTAATGCGGAAGTACGAAGAAAGCTCCATGGGGCAGCGCACGCCCCTCGGGATATAAACAAACGACCCGTCCGTAAAAACGGCGGAGTTCAACGCCGCAAAGAAATTATCGGCCACGGGAACGACGGTGCCGAGATATTTTTTGACCAGATGAGGGTGTTTCAGAACCGCTTCGGATATCGGACAGAAAATAATGCCGTGAGATTCCAATTCTTTTTTATAAGTCGTGGCGACCGAAACGCTGTCAAAAACGGCATCGACGGCAACGCGCCTTTCTACGCCAGCCAGGGCTTCCTGCTCTTTAAGCGGAATGCCAAGCTTGGCGTAGGTGTCCAGCAATTGGGGGTCGATGTCGTCGAGCGACTTTGGCTTATTCTTTTGTCTGGGCGCGGAATAATAGGACGCAGCCTGATAATCGATTTTTGGATAATGAATCTTCGCCCATGTCGGCTCTGTCATCTTTTGCCATTGATGAAAAGCCTTTAGCCGCCAATCGAGAAGCCATTGGGGCTCGTCTTTTTTAGCCGAGATAAAACGAATGGTGTCTTCGGAAAGGCCGGTGGGTGCGGTATCTTCCTCGATGGACGTGACAAAACCGTATTTATATTTTTGCTCGCTCAGGTCCTCGGCCAAAATTTTTGCGTTCGAAGACATGTCAGGACTTCCTTTGGGGATTTTTGGAGGACATGTCGTATTCCCCCGGTAAAAGGGGCATGACAAACATTTCGGCTAAAGAAACATTTTCCAAAGCGCCGCGCACCGCGAGATTGACTTTGTTCCACCCAACGCTCATGGGGCAGAGGCGACGGATTTTACAGTTTTCGTGCGCGCTTCCGTGTGAGCAGTCGGTGATGGCAATGGGGCCGTCCATGATCTCGATAATTTCCGCAATCGATATTTCGGGCGCGCGACGCGCGAGTTTATATCCGCCCGTGGCGCCGCGTTGAGCCGAAACTAAACCGCCTTTAGCCAAAAGCTTCAAAATTTTGGCGGTCGTTGGCATCGATAAACCTGATTTTTCGGCAAGCCCGGATGCCGCCCACAAGGCTTCTTCTCCCCCATTTCCCATGTGGGACAGAAGCGTGACCGCATAATCAGTAAGGCGTCCAAGACGAAGCATGACGGCACTTTATCAATCCGTACCATATAAGTCCAGATTAATTTAGGGCTGTCGCCATTGATTTAAAAGGGTATTGTTCTTTTATATGGCTTCTCTAATCCGGCTAATGTCTTCGCTTGTCATAGGCGCTTCTTCGAAGACAAGATCATAGTCGAGATTAAGATCGATCATAAGATTCGCCTGAGATTCTACAACCATAAAAACTTTACGCCCTTCGCGAGGCAATGTGATGTTATTCTCCAAACAATAAAGGATAATGGGCTGAAGAACGTCCACGCCGCGATAAACAAGCTCAATATTTTTTATCAAATTGTTGAAATTTGTTTCAATCCTGATTCGTACTTCGCTTTCGACCCCGGGGCTTCCATGAGGCGTGCAGGAGAGCAACTTTCCTGGTGGCAAGAAATTGGGCGTTTTTCTTGAATATGAGGCAAACGCTAAAAGCAGTTCGTCGTTCGAGATTATAATTCTTCGAATTTCTCGCATAACAACCCTTTCCGCTGCCCGACCGTATTTGGACAAGCACACGTGGCGGAAAGTCTAGAGCGTTTTCCTATCATACGAGATAGCCTGAGTTGTTGAGATAAGCGGCGCATTCTGAGGGTGATATAGACCTGATGATGCGAGCGATGGCTTTGTAGAGGGCAGAGATAGAGCGTGCCGCCGT
>Ga0265297_10003318_pt1 | contig 29532 bp, 28 predicted proteins | sample Munlanlwell13791_FD_192502 | JGI IMG/M metagenome (GOLD analysis project Ga0265297, IMG submission 192502) | Leachate microbial communities from a municipal landfill in Southern Ontario, Canada - Leachate well 137-91 | ecosystem: Engineered > Solid waste > Landfill > Unclassified | place...
ATCCTTGATAATGGAATAATATTTATTCGGGCACATCGGTTAAAACCTCCTTTAGTTGGGTATATTTCTTACTCGGAATACATTTTAACTGAACCAGGGGGTGTATACCATGTGCCTGATCTTTCCTTAGACAATATCTATTAATGAAATTGATGACGGAAATTAACGATAGATATTATGAGGATAAATGAAGAATATTGGACCGTTTAAGGGAAAGAAACAATGAGAACATCTGTTGAAATATTGTCCCTAACCGATGCTGCATATAGGCCGATGGCATCAGATTTTTTAAGAATGACTCCACGGATGAGAGCCCAAACAACAATGATCGGCCAGATCAGAAACATCTACCGCGACGGTCTAGTCCCATCTGGCGTGAAAGCAGATGTAGTTGACGTCGGTTGTGGCGCCGGCCCGGATCTAAACCGGTTTTTAAGGGCCAAACTATTCTCCGGACATCAAATAAATGCTATTGGCCTTGATCGCGTCCCGGAAATGTTAGCTGTTGCAGGACAACATTTCGGAATTCCTTCGGATAGATTAATTGAAGGATGCATGACAGAATTTAAAGCATTTTTTCCGGCAAATACTGTAGTCGCAATTTGGTGCCGTTCCACATTGTTCAATGTCCCTGAAGAATTGCATCCCAGCGTTCTTAATCAATTTAATGACAGCTTAATTCCAAACGGATCCTTGTTTTTGCGGTTAAAGATGGGCAAAGGAATAAATCAAAGACCAGACGGCAGACAAGAAAAATTATATGAAAAAGCTGAAATTAGAACTGTATTAGGCCAAGCCGGCCTTCGTGTTAGCAGAATTGTTCCCTATAAAGATGAATTAGGAAGAACAGATGTTTCATGGATGGGTGTTTGGGCAAGAAAGCCGGGTTAACAGTAAAAGAAGTTCATCTATCGGCAATTTCCAACAACTTCTCAGTAAATTTTGAGTGAAATTTAAAGAAACACTTGACGATAAATATATAGGCGGGATTAAGGATAAAAATCAGCAGAGTCGAATCCTTGAGATTGTGAGTTTCGATAATTATAAAGGAGAAAAAAATGATGGCGCTGAATCAAGTAACGGGAGGTTTAAGAGGTGCAAGGACTGCATTGAGAGAAGGATTCAGGGATGTGCGCTCATTTGTTGCTCCCGGGAGGTTTTCACCTTGGAGACCGGATGTAACTCAATCACACATGGATCTCAAGAGCAAAGGCCTGTTGGATATTAAAGCCACACCGGGACATGGACGAGAAGCCTGGTATTTTGTAAACGATATGTTAGAATCACCATCCCATTACGGCAGTTATGAGAAGGGTGCTTATCCTAATGTTACCGCTACTGTTCAGGAGGCATTTGCTTATCATCATCGCGATATGCTCAAGCAGGTCAACATTGATGTCGTTCCAAATCCTTCGCCAAAGACTTTTTCGGCCACTTCCGAAATCGGGGGAGGAATATTATTTGGGATGGAGGATGCAACATATACTTTCGATAGAGCTATTATCCCGACCCTGACGGAAGCGTTTAGAAGTGGTGCCTTTCTTGGCAACATTCCTTTCTCAAGAAGATTGCAGTTCGAGATAACTCCGATTTTTACGGTATGTAGGTTTGGTCCGGTAATTGAGCCAAAAGCATTTCCCGCTTACTTAAGCTTTATAGACGTAGACGGCAATACAGATTACTCTCACGCAGGATATTGGTTCCTTGATCTAGGGAAAAGTACTTTCGAAAGGATCACTGACGAAGATGATTTAAAACTCTTACACAGATCGGACATTTGCAGAAGTGACCCCTCAATTGGCGGGGAAAAGACAGCTGACGGCAAATGTGGCTTGTCAGCCTATTATCATGATAATTGAACTTTTTTAAAATCAAGCTGCTACAGTTACCTGCACATCATCGCAAAAGGGCAATTTCCGCAGATACGGATGTCGCTTTCATCGGGCTCAAAGTCTTTGGACGGATCGATGATCTCTGAGAGGATAAAATTTAAAGCCGACATATAACCCTGATACAGTTCTTTTCTTTGCGCCGCGTCATGCTTGTCTTCCCAAAGGCTTACCAACTCAGAGTCTTTTATCGAATATAATGCCGGATTCAAACTGGCAAGATCATATTTTTCAGATACCAGAGACAGATATATAGGAAGCTGAAGGGATTTGATCTTTTTCCTGATAATGCTTCTGTCCCCCACCGCGCCGGACACGACCTCGATCTTTGTCGACGGCTTGATATCGGAGCTCCCAGTCTTGTAATCAAGCACCATTATTTCGCCGGACAACATCCGGTCGATCCTGTCAACCTTCCCTTTCATCACAATGTCGGTATCGCCGACGGATATCTTTGTTCTATACTCTTTTTCAAGCTCGAGCACCTCTTCGATATCGCGTCCGCGCTCGCACGAGATAAACCTTTCTATAGCAACCTTCAGCGTTTCGCGCAGCATAAAATCTCCGCTTCTTATGCGCCTTGAAAATTCAGACTTGAACTTGCGCTCAAGCGCTGCCATAAGTAATGTCGAGAATTTTTTGTCAAGAAGCGGTTTTTGCCCTTTAAAAGGCATATATGCATCCTCAAGAAGTTCGTGAATGAATGTCCCGATATCCCGCCCTTCGATCTGTTCCAGCTTATCATCCTGCTCGCGCAACCTAAGGACATAGCTGTAATAAAATTGCGCAGGACATGTAAGGTATGTATTCACGGATGTAGGAGAATATTCAAACTTCTTTAAAAACTCTGCCTGTCTCTTTGTCTTTTTTATAATATTTTTTTCTGGTATCGGATTCATATTAAAAGCGGCGGTCAAGACTGGAAGTGCTGAAGAGCTGAAGCTCTGAAGCCTGCCTGGCCGGCAGGCAGGTGCTGAAGCGCGTTCTTGTTCAAGTAATAGTTCTTCGACAAAACGGCTCCTCTCTGATCTGTCATCGTTGCAGTAGATGATATGCGCATTTTTTGACGAAGCAATAAGCCTTCTGAACTGATATTTTTCTATTTCTTCCGTCCTCTCAAGACGCTTAAGTCCTACCATAAGCATCGCTTCCCTTGGTATAAGCGGTTCGCTCGCCCTCACCTTTGGCAAACTGCCTTCATTTGCGTCCAATATTATGACATTGTCAAAGCTGATAGAATGCGTCTGGAACAGCCCGAGCACCTGCACGCCTTTTAGCGGCGTGCCGAGAAAATTGACTTTTTCTGACGACATCATCTCGTCAAATATCCTCATCAGTTCGTCTTTTGAAAAAACTTCATCAGCAAACGAAGAATTCCTGATCTCATCACATTTTTCGTAAAGCCTTTCGACAACCGCATAGTTCATCGGATGGCTTTTCAAAAGGCCAAGTTTCCCTGCCCCGTCAAGGAATATACTGACAGCCGAAGCAAGTTGCGAGAATGTTTCTATGTTCTCCCAGTTCCTGAAAAGTGTGTCATGGAGAGATACAAGAGCTTTTACAATATCTTCTTTTTGTGTCTTGCCGGCCAAATCTTCTTCGATCTCTTTAGGGCTTACAAAAAGGCTATTTAATGATTCTTCGATCTTGTGGACAAGTATCCTGGCAGAGCGGCTCTCGACCGCCTCCTCCCAGTTCTTGGCAACAGGGTGCATCAATACCTGAAGATAGTCCTTTGAATAGTATTGCCCGTTTTTCTTCCTCGAGTTTTGAGCTTTAAAGATGGACATCAGAAGATAATATATAGAGCTTCTCGTAAGGCGGTAACCGAGAGAAATGTTGAAGCCTTCCATATAAGGCGATGCTTGTGCTATCACGGGCAGAAGCGCATCGTATTCCGGCAGGACAATAACAGTTTCAGGCCCTGAACTTTTTGTCTTCTTCATAAGCTCTTTTACTATCCCCGCTTCCGCGTGTTTATCGGCTGCTTCGTACAATTGGATATTTTTGTTCAGTAGGGGCGGATTGCAATCCGCCCCTACTGTCGGTGAAATTTCGACGCTAAATTCTTTCGCGTTTTCCCTCAACGTCGGCCAATCCTGCGCATCTCCCTGGAACAACAACCTTGTTTTGCCGTATTTGAGCAATTTTTTGAATATCTCTTTCTCCGTTTTTTGCATATAAAAGAAATTGCAAATAAGTATGTTTTCATATGCCGCAATGTCCTTTTCTTCGAACAGTTCGGCAGCCTTTAAGTATATATAACCTCTTGAGTATTGTTTTCTTTTTTCCATCTCCTTGTGGAGCTCTTTTCTGATGTGTCCGATGTTCTTGAGCAGCTGATTTACGCTGTCAGGCACGAGAAGGCCTATTTGAGCATGGCTTTTTAGCTCAACAAGAGCTTTATCATCGACAGCCTCCATATCCAACTGATCAATAAAAGAAGAAATCTCTTGCGCCCAGGAAAGAAAATCCGCGAAAGCAGGTCTTTTCCTGACCAGAGATGGCGCGTGTTTTTTTGCCAGATTATAAATGATATATTGCGATTCCTGTGCAGGCATAACGCTAAAGTCCGTGTGGGCTCTGACAATCTCTTCCGCGAGATCATCGTCTGTCATCATCTTCGGAGGAAAAAAGCTTGATCCAAGCTGCTTTGAAAGCTCTTTTATCAGGAACAGTGAAGCCCTTCTGTTGCTGAATATACAAAGAGTCCGGCTCAGGTCAGGCGACCCTTTTGACTCTTCAATTAAAAGAGCCGCAAGCTTTTTTATCAGATCTTCGCCAAGTCCTATAGTGATGCAGTTATCCATCGACTTCCTCCGCCTGGCAGGTATCAAAATATATCAGGAATCCTCTGACCTTTGATCTCTTATAAATTTGTTTAAGTGCGTCCTCGTAGCGCTTTATCTGGCTGTAATGGTCCCGGATATTGTCATCGCTGCTTTTGAAATCGATCACCCAAACCTCATCTTTTTTCACTATCAGCCTGTCAATCCTGTTCATCTCTCCCTTAGAATTAACAACTTCTTTTTCGGTGTAGGCTTCGTCTCCTGTCTCAAAGAAAGCTGCGGTTTTTTTATTCTTAAGCAATTTCTCAACCCACTTTTTTGGAATAGCTATATCAGCATACGGAAATTGTTTTCTTGCAGCCTCCATGATTTCATCTGTCAAAGGATGAGCTGCATCCGTAATCTTGGACAAAAGACAATGCGCGACATTGCCCAAAACCCTGCTTTGCCTCTTCGATATTGCATTTTCGGTAAAGTCCTCGCCTTTGATAAGCGATATCGGATCCCCGAGTCTATCAGGATGGATGTGCATGATATTGACATCATTTTCCGCATTCTCCCCCTTACCAAGGGGGAGATGCCCCGAAGGGGCAGAGGGGATTACCAATCCCCTTACGATATTCTTGGTCCTGCCGGCTTTCGGCGGGATAAACACTACCAGGTTATTGATAGGTCTTGTCAAAGCTACATATACGTTGTTCAACTCATCGCAGAACGACTTTATATATTCTGCGTTATATATTCGCTCAAGAACATCCGAATAGCCGTTGTATTCTTTTCTAAGACGTACAAGTCTTAGGTCCTGACCGGTTTTTGCGACAACATACGATTTTTTCCTGGGACCACTGATCTTCGGCTCCATCTTAAGGAAAGGGATTATGACGGACGTAAACTCAAGCCCTTTTGCCTTGTGGATCGTCATCACTTTTACGGCATCAGAGCCGGCACCGCTGACATAGATATTTTCTTTGGCACCTTCAAAAAACTCAAGAAATTCTGCCACTGTCTGCAACTTTTTCTCTTTTTCACTGATAAGCTCAAGCAGCTTCATAAAATACGCGTGATCTTCAGGGAAGTTCTCAAGGACGTTAAACCTGTCCATGATGATTATGACAAATTCGTAAAGCGGTATGAACCCGACTTTGCGGGAAAGGTCTTGTATATACTGGCCCCACTGAGAATTGTATTTTTTCTTAAAGCTTTTATACAAAGGAGCTTTGTTTGTCTTTTTATCGCTCCTGTTATCGAACAGGAACTCCCCTATATCTCCTTGCTCTATACCGGAAGCTTTTGAGAGCATCCTTCCGGAAATGAACGAAGCAAATGCCGTATCATCTACAAGCGAATCAAGAAACATCAGAAAAGAGATCAGTTCCTTGATCAGGGGATTTTCTTTGATATTCAGTGTTTTTTCCGACTGCACCGGGATACCTGCTTCTATCAACCATGACGAGACATCCTCCACCTCGCTATTGTCCCTGCAAAGGATACACACGTTTGACAGCCCGTTAATAGAAGAAAAAACTTTTGTCTCCTCGATGGTCTTTTTCTTTATGAGCTCTTCCGCTTCCTCATCCCCGTCATCGATATATTCTGCTTTAACGCTGCCTTTGACCGATGTTTTGACCGTGTTCTGTTTTGTATTCCTGAACACATTATGGACTGCGTCCTCCAAGCCGGATATTTCTTCTGTAAGCGGCGCAAGAAAGCTGTCAATATTGTCTTTTGAGAATACAGAGTTGTTGAACTCTACTATTTCTTTTGCACTTCTCCAATTGTCCTCCAGATCTCTCTCGTCAAGCTGATAGCCCGGGAATTCGCCTTTTACTTCATCAAACAAGGCACTATTGGCTCCGCGGAACCTGTAAATAGACTGCTTCTTATCTCCTACATAGAAGAACGACCCGCCGGAAGATATTGCTTCATCTATCATGGGTTTAAAATTGCTCCACTGAAGATCGTTCGTGTCCTGAAATTCATCCAGTAGATAATGCCGGATCCTGGCGGCCAGTCTGAAATAGAGGTCCGGAACATGTATGTCGGCTTCTTCGAACACGCCCCTGGCAATTCTGTTGAGCTCCGGAAGGAACAGTATCCTGTCCCTGCGCGACAGCTCGCGAAACCTTGCGGTCATCATATTATAGATATCGATATAAGTGTCGAACTGTGTAAAGCTGTCGGCCTCGCAGATATCTTTGAGTTCCTTCCTGATCTTTTTCCAGAGCTTTTCGACTTCAAGAGGAACATCATGGCCTGCATTTACCTGATAGTCATCCCTTTGAAAATATTTTGACAATCTCGCGATATCAAGACCGGAATCACTTACCATCGCAGCCGCTTTTTCAATGCCTTTTTTAAGATTTGCGTTCGTCCCCGCAGGAATGATCTTGGAAAGCTTTCCGATAAGGTCTTTAAACTCGTTCCTCTTTATATGTATGATCTCAGTCCCCTGGCCCGAAGCCTTGAACTTGCCTCCGTAAGTTGAAGCGTCATTGTACAGGCTCACGACCGTCTCAAGAATGTCTTTTTGAGGATACCAGTTCACTTTTTGTTCGATATTCAGGAACCTGTCCAGAAATGCCGTGAATTTGCCGCGTATCGCTTCATCATCATCCGCGTCGTCAATCAGAGAATCAAGAGCTTGAGAAAGATACGGTTTATAATCATGCTCGATATCAAAATGCGAAGGAAGGTCCATTTCAAAAGAGCATGCCATGATGACGTTGTTGATAAAGCTGTCTATCGTTCGTACCTGAAAATGGGTGTAATTGCCTATAATCGCATCAAGAAAAGCAATAGACATTTTCTTTGCAGTGGCCAGGTCCACTCCCCAATATGAAAGCAGTTCTTTCTTTTCATCCGGACCCTTGAATGAATCAAGTTCCACGGTCTTTAACATCCCGAGTATGCGCTGCTTCATTTCATAAGAAGCTTTGTTCGTGAACGTGACGGCGAGTATTCCCGTGAACGAATTCGGCCCTTCCGTCTTATAATCCTGCATCAGAAGCTTAATATAATGCTTTGCAAGGCTGTAAGTCTTTCCCGATCCGGCAGAGGCCTCTACGGCGATTATTTGGGGATGCGCGTTCATGGGTTAATTATAGTACAAAGCGGGTTTGGCGGGATAATTGCTGTAGGGATAGCGCTGAAGTGCTGAAGATCTGAAGCAAAGAAAGGGGTGTTTTATGGCTAATTATAGAAACTTGACGATTTGGAAAAAAGCTGATGAATTAGCATTATTGGTGTATAGATTGACAAAAGAGTTCCCAAAACATGAGCTTTTCGGCATTACTTCTCAATTAAGGAGAGCGGCTCTTTCGGCTCCTACAAATATTGTTGAAGGATATAACCGCAAAAGCAAAAACGAGTTAAGAAGATTTTTGGATTTTGCACTCGGTTCTCTGGCAGAAGTAGAATATCTGGTCGGATTTGCTGTCAAATTTGGTTATTTGCCGGAAACCGAAGAATTGACACTATTAATCGAAGAAACTGGCAAGGTATTATGGAGTTTTCAAAAATCTTTGTAGTTTGCCGGATTTCCTGCCCTACTTCAGCTCTTCAGAACTTCAGCTCCCTGCCTGCCGGCAGGCAGGTTCACCGCTACCTGATCACAACCTGGTCTTCCCCGCCGTTTTCCGTCAAGGATGCGACAACCTGATCATCCATGGAGGAAGTTATCTTTTTGCCGCAGAAATCCGGCTGAATGGGAAGTTCTCTGTTGCCTCTGTCCACCAGCACCGCAAGCTGGACTTTCGCGGGGCGGCCGTAATCGTTTAAGCTGTCGAGCGCGGCTCGTACCGTGCGGCCGTGAAATAGGACATCATCGACCAGGATCACTATTTTTTTATCGATCGAAAAACTTATATCGGACTTTTTTGGCTCAATGTTTTTGCCGCGAATAGAAAGATCATCTCTGTAGAGAGAAACATCAAGACCGCCTACCGGGACTTTTTTCTTCTCGCTTTCCTCGATCAAAGCGGACAATCTTTTGGCTATGGGGAGTCCGCCGTCCATTATCCCGACAAGGACAAGCTGTCCCGCGCCTTTGTCTTTTTCAATTATCTCCTGCGCCATCCTTTTTAAGGAGCGGGCGATATCGGCCGCGGACATTAATATTTTTCCCTGTAACTTTGCCATTTTTATGCCTTTAATTTTAGCATATAACAGGGTAATATAGAATAAGCGATGTAAGGGCGGGTTTAAAACCCGCCCCAACAAAAATGACAAATCAAAACTACTATATGTCTCTTGCGCTCAAAGAAGCCCGCAAGGCTCTCAAGTCCGGTGATATCCCCGTCGGTGCCGTTGCTGTGCTAAACGGTAAGATCATCGCGCGAGCTCATAATGAAAAAGAAAAACGCGGCGACTCAACGGCTCATGCGGAACTTTTGTGCCTGCAAAAAGCGGCAAAAAAGCTTAAAACATGGAGATTAAATAGCGTAGACCTTTATACGACGCTTGAACCCTGCACTATGTGCGCGGGAGCAATGGTCCTTGCAAGGATAAAGACACTTGTTTATGGGGCTTCAGATCCAAAGACCGGCGCGGCAGGAAGTGTGATGAACATAGTAAAGCACAAAAGAATGAATCACAGGCCTTCTGTAGTAAAAGGAATACTCAAAGAAGAATGCGGCCTGATGCTAAAAGCTTTTTTTAAAGGCTTGAGGGCCCGGCAAGGGAAAATTCTCTCACCCAAGGCGTAAAAAGCCCTGTGAACAATACTCCCGCTAAATTCTGCGGAGTAATGTGGAAATTGATCGGTTCATCGATCTCGCTTGCAGATCTCTCAATAATGGCTCGCAGAGATTTATAGTCTGTTTTTGACATCCCGGTCCCAAATCTTGCTATCGTTGTAAATATGCCCGGCATGCCTTCGGCAAAATCAAAACGCCTGTCAACAGCTCTTAAAACACCGGCAAGCCCTTCTCTCATCGCGTCCAACCCGTCACTTGTACCGCACAATTTAACATCTCTTTCTCTAAACATAAATGTGTCAAATTTTACATCGACCGCTTGAGATATTATCGCTTGTGCTTCCTGCCCCATCATGGCTCTTTCAAATAGCCCAAAAAGATCTTCGGCTTCTGCGTCCGAAGGAATAGGTCCTTTATCCGGGTCCATCCGGAATATAGGATTTATTACGGTTATATGCACTTGCTCCGCAGGCAGCACCTGCACTGACGAAGAGGGAAAAGCTTCTGCAATGTTACTCTGAGTCCCAGTAACAAAGAAATGGGGCGTTGAGCCGGGCAACATTCTTGCATTGACGGAAAGATCAAATATCCTTTTGCCCGTAACGGTCACCGGCGAAAATTTATTGCCGGCAGTATATCTGACACTTAAACTCATTATTGATGTTCCTACTCCTGTTTAATATTCTAAATACTATCTCTAAATACATGCAGTAATAGTGACAATGTCATCGAATCGGTCCATATCCTTGATTTAATGCTTGGGGCTGAAGAATCAAAAATATAATTATAGCTTTCTGCAAACTTTGCAAATCTCAGCAAGAAAGAACAGATTGACGTTTCTCCTTGTAAAAGAGCAAATTCCCAGGGCCTGACATCAAAATCCGTCAACTTAACTTGTAAGTCTTTGGGTTTAACATCGATCCATTTTCTGGTCAAAACAATGTTTTGCCCTTGAACTTTCCCGGCCAATTGTCTTGAATGTGAATAATTTTTTCTCTTGACACCGCCTTCAATAAGATTCAGCGAAAACGTATGCGCACCCATAAAAGTTTCCGGCACTTTATTATCGGAAAATACAGCAGGAAGTGCTTTTTTAAAAAGGTCCGGCAGATTTGGGGAAGCTGACTTGAACGGGCTTAGAAAAAGACAATTTCTTGCTTCATTTAACCAAGAGTTTACGGATCCTATGATTGTCGGCACATCAATTTTCGGCTCTTCAAGCGCCATCATGTGATATAAAAGGCCGAGGCTGTGTGTCCCTGTCCAAGCACTCCCGGTATCTACGCCGAAGTGGTCTTCCAGAGCCGTATTTATTCTTCTAAAAACTGAAAGACAGGAAGTGTCCTCTCCTGAACCGATCGTAAGCTTCCATGAAGCAATATAATCTGTATCGGTTTGGCGTGTTGGTTTGCCGACTTTAAAAAACTCTCCATGCTCTACATTCGGATTGTGTTCAACACTAACTACAGTTCTTTCTGTGTATCCCCCACCCGCTTTGATTAAATTACGGGACACAGTGGAAATTGCCTGTCCATCCGGAGCTACAGGATTGAACCATGCGTGTGCATGACTTACACGGCCGGCCGGCAAAACGATCATAAAATTACTCCTTTTTTATTCTTCCGTTAATTTGACCATTTTGTACCATGGCATTGCAAAACGCCTCCACCACCCTATCCGCAGAGTGTCCAGGCTCATCTCCAGTGAAAACGGGCCATTTTGTTTGGCAAACTGATATAGCTCTCCATTAAGGCGGAGATAGTGAGGATAGTTGAACCCTTCCGCATACCGAAACAGTGTCGTGTGAAGCGGCCTCGGATGCGCAATAGGAAAATCAAATCTTGGGTCTACGTATCTCAACGCATTCTCAACTATTGTCTGTATCTCGTCCAGATGGCTGTCGAATTTTGCACAAAGCTGCACACCACTTTCTCCGACTAAAATGCTATCAAACTCTAAAGTACGCGGTGTCCTAAAAAGGTCATAGAACGGCTCATCCCGCAGTGTCTCTGTGAATTTCTTAAACAGTGCTTTTTGTTCTCTTAACGGCACAACTTCCTTCCACCCGTCATTTAACGATCCAGAAGCTGACCTAAGAATTTGAAATAGGCAAAGCGGGTTGTATTGTCCGGATAATAATCTTGATGGGATATACTGCATGCTTTCACCAACAGCCCCTCTGATCAAAACCGTATTCACAAAACTTGTGTGCATATTATCCGGATTGCTTACATGCAAAGGTAAATTCATGCCGTTTGGATCTGTCATTGTATTTTGTAATTTCTGAACCCACCGGCTCATCGATGTTTCTGGATGTACTTTTATCGCCACTGAAAGGCCGCAGATAGGCTCATTGCGTTGTAATATGTCAGCCCTTGGCACTCCTCGAAACTCGGGAGTAACCCGAAAATAAGAATCTGCAAATCTATGAGCAGTAACCTTTAAAGCCATGATCTTTCATCCCCTCAGTAATTACTAATTTCTATGTATTTATCGTCGAAAACAGGTCAGGATTTCAGTTTAGATGGATTATTGAAGAAGAATTATTTTGTCTGCCCCCAGCTTGGGCCGGAGGCAATATTTACTTTAAGAGGGACCTTGAGTTCTGCGACGGTTGTCATGGTTTCGCATATCATTTTATCAGCTTCGGAGATATTCTTCTTTGGGCACTCAAAAACCAGCTCGTCGTGAATCTGTAAAATTATTTTGAGTCCTATCGTTGGTTGAGGCGCCGCATGCCTGCCTGCCGGTAGGCACGGCGGCGCCTTTACTATATTCTCATATATTTTTATCATCGCCAGCTTTATAATATCCGCCGCAGTCCCCTGTACCGGAGTGTTTATCGCAACGCGCTCCTCTCCCAGTCTCACATTCAAATTATGACTATTTATCTCGCTAAGATATCTTCTCCTGCCAAAAAGCGTCGAGACATAACCTTTGTCCCTGGCAAACAATATCGTATCATCCATGAACTTTTTAACGCCTTTATACCTGTTGAAATATTTATTTATGTATTCTTCGGCCTCTGTCTTTTTTATCCCCAAAGTCCTGGCCAGGCCGTACGGGCTCATCCCGTAAACAATCCCGAAATTTATCGTTTTTGCAAAGCTCCTCATGTCTTTGGTGACATCTTCGAGTTTTACCCCGAAAATATCGGCTGCGGTCGCGGAATGTATATCTTTCCCGGAAATAAAGTCGCTTATCATCTCAGGATCACCGCTCAAATGAGCAAGGATACGAAGCTCTATCTGGGAATAATCGGCGGACAGGATCACATCGTTTTTGGTGTCCGCGGGCACAAAGGCATCCCTTATGCGCGCGCCAAGATCAGTCCTTATGGGAATATTCTGCAGATTAGGATTGCTGCTCGACAACCTTCCTGTAGCAGTTATTATCTGGTTAAAAGAGGTGTGTATCCTTCCGGTCTTAGGATTTACAAGCAAAGGCAGCACATCAACGTAAGTGGTCTGCAGTTTTGTAAGCTGTCTAAATTCCAGAAGTTTTTGAGCGATCTCAAATTTTGGCGCGAGAGCCTCGAGTACGCTGGCATCGGTAGAGGCCCCGGTCTTGGTCTTTTTCATGGAAGGCAGTTTTAGCTTGTCAAAAAGTATAACGGCCAGCTGTTTCGGGGAATTAATGTTAAAGCACTCCCCGCAGATTATGTGTATGTCTTTTTCAAGTTGGGCCAATCTTGAGACTATTTCTTTACTAAGAGCACTTAATTGTCCGATATCTACCGAAACCCCGTTCCTTTCCATTTCGACAAGCACCTTGACGAGAGGATTTTCTATTGTATTTAGAACAAACCCAAGATCTTTCTTGTCGATCTCTTTTTTCAGGATATCTGCCAGTTGAAAAGTTACATCCGCATCCGCGCAGGCATAATTTTTCAGGTCTTCCAGGTTTGTCTTTTCGATGTCCTTTGTCTCATCGGCAAGCAAAAGCTCCTCATAGCTTGTCATGTCGCGGCCCAGATATTTTGCTCCTAGATATTTAAGTCCGTGTTTGCCGGAGGTAGGGTCCAGTATATAAGAAGCCAGCATTGTATCAAAAAACGGTCCTTTTACTTCGATGCCATGATTCTCAAGTATCTGAATATCATATTTAAGATTGTGTCCTATTTTTTTTATCTCCTTATCACCGAAAAGAAGCTTTATTTCCGGAAGTATATCCGATGCAAACACCACATCGGCGGGCAGATAAGATGCTTCGTTGGGCCGCAAACTAACGGATAATCCCACCATTTTGGCTTTAAAAGTGTCCAAAGAGGTGGTTTCTGTATCAAAAGAAAACTCTTTTACCTTTTTTATCTCATCTATAAGATGCTTGACCTCTGACAGATCATTTACAAGCTTATAGTCGGTCTTTGTGTTTGCTTCATGCAATTTTTCTCTGCCGGCCTGAGCAAACAGGTCCATTGTCTGCTGCCCGCCGTATTTTTTTAGCAGGCTTCTGAATTCAAACTTTTCAAACAACGGCAGGATCTTAGGCCACTGCGGACCGGAAAACCTCATTTCCTGAAGGTCGATCTTTATAGGAACATCGCTAACAAGGGTTGCAAGACTTTTTGAAAGCCGGGCAATATCTATGTTGTTCCTTATTTTTTCGCCGTTCTTGCCTTCTATCTTATCGGCATTACTGATTATATTGTCGAGGTCTCCAAATTTATTGATCAGGGCCACCGCGGTCTTTTCGCCTATACCGGGAACGCCCGAAATATTGTCTGACTGGTCCCCTGCCAGAGCTTTGTAGTCCGTAACGGATCCCGGTCTTATACCCAATCTGGACAGTACGGTCTCCGGGGTATAAAGAAAAGTATCCGATATCCCTCTTACGGCGGATAAGACGTCCACATTTTCCGAGACGAGCTGGAGACTGTCTTTATCTCCGGTAAGGATCCTGACTCTCAGCCCTTTGCCTTCCGCAAAATGGGTCAGGGTCGCGATTATGTCATCGGCCTCATATCCTTCCGCCTCGAAATATTTGATCGAGAAAGCTGAAAGTACTTCTTTCACATGTTTCATTTGCTCCCTCAAAGATTCAGGGGCCTTTTGCCGGGTAGCTTTGTAAGCGCTGTACTGTTTGTGGCGGAAAGTCGGTTTGGGCACATCAAAAGCTACAGCCACATAGGCAGGCTCATCGTCCAGGAGCTTGAGGAGCATATTGGTAAAACCGTAGATCGCATTGGTGGTAATGCCGGACAAGGTCTTCATAGTATCCGGCAGAGCGTAAAAAGCCCTGTAGACTAAACTGTTTCCATCTATGAGGTATAGGTCGGGATTGTTACGATTTTTCGCCGATCTGGTATCTTGTGAACTTTTTGACAAAGATTTTGCCACCCGTCTTTGATGAAGTTTCTTTTACGATATCGGCTATTTTCTTGGCCGGGTCTTTTATAAAAGGCTGTTCCATAAGGCAGAATTCACTGTAAAATTTGCCAAGCCGGCCTTCTACCATCTTGTCAATTATTTTCTCGGGTTTACCTTCCGTAAGGGCCTGGGCTTTGAGGATATCTCTTTCATGCATCAAAGTTTCGGAAGGCACTTCTTCTTTGGCTATCACCGAAGGCCTTGAAGCGGCTATCTGAAGAGATATGTCTTTTGCCAGGATCTTGACATCATCGTTTATTTCTTTGTCGCTCTCAAGTTCAACGAGCACGCCGATCTTTCCGTTAAGGTGTATGTAGCACTCCATAAGCCCTTTTGAGGTCTCAAATACGGAAAATCTGCCTATTAAAATGTTCTCTCCAAACTTGGCTATCATCTCTTTTATCGCATCGCTTACCGTTTTGCCCGGATCGCTTGCAAAATTCTGGTTTAGCAAAGCGCTTATGTCGGCGGGCTTGTTCTTTGCTATATGAGCAATTATGTCTTTTGCGAATTTCTGGAAATCAGGGTTTTTAGCCACAAAATCGGTCTCGCAGTTAACTTCGAGCAATACCCCTATCCCGCTTTTCATGTCCAGATATGAAACGACAACTCCCTGAGTAGCTACCCTTTCGGCTTTTTTGGCGGCCGTGGCCAGCCCTTTTTTGCGGAGAGCATCAACAGCTTTTTCCATATCGCCGGAGGTTTCTGTAAGCGCCCGCTTGCAGTCCATCATGCCGCAACCGGTCTTTTCACGCAGATCCCGCACCATCTCCGAAGTAATTGTCATTTTAGTTAAAAGCCCTTTCAGTTATTCTTCGTCTTTATCAGGAACTTCTTTGAGCAGGTCTTCCATGCCAAGTTCCTGGAGTTTTTCTTCTTTTTCCAATTCGGTGGCAAGCTCTATCTCGTCGGAAGTTTCTTCTACTTTTATCTCAAGCCCTTCCGCGCCCGGCTCGGTTATCTTTCTGCCGTCAAGTACCGCATCGGCGACTACAGAACAGATCAGCTTGACCGCTCTTATCGCGTCGTCGTTGGCGGGGATCGGATAATCTATCATATCGGGATCGCAATTGGTATCGGCTATGCCAACGACAGGGATCCCAAGCTTGCGCGCTTCTTTTATGGCGATCTCCTCTTTTTTTGCGTCAACAACAAAAAGGATCGCAGGCAGCGCGACCATATCCCTGATACCGCCGAGCATCTTTTCGATCTTGCCTTTTTCCTTTTTCAGGGAAGCTACTTCTTTACGGGGAAGTTTTTCGAACATACCGGCGGCTTCGAGCTTTTCGATCTCTTTGAGGCGGCCGATATTTTTTCTCAGAGTTTTAAAATTGGTGAGAGTGCCGCCGAGCCATCTCTGGTTAACATAGTACATTCCGCAGCGTTTTGCTTCAACCTCTATGGACTCCTGCGCCTGTTTTTTTGTGCCGACAAACAGTATGGTCCCGTTGTTTTCGGCGGTCTGTTTCACAAAATTGTAGGCCGCTTCTATCATCGGTATCGACTTGTGAAGGTCTATTACATGTATGCCGTTCTTCGCGGCAAAGATGAATTTTTTCATTTTGGGATTCCAGAACCTTTTTTGGTGCCCAAAGTGGACCCCGGACTCGAGCAATTGTCTCATTGTTATTACAGCCAAAGTTAGCCCTCCTAAGAAAATATTATAAGAAGATTATAGCATGTTTTCCAGATATTTTCGGGCGGAATCAGCCGCTATCGCTCCGTCTCCGACTGCCGTGGCAATTTGGCGGAAATTCTTTTGACAAACATCGCCTGCCGCAAAAACTCCTTCGCCGGAAGTCCTCATCAGCCCGTCAACGACAATAAAGCCCTCAGGCGAAAGCTTTAGCACGTCTTTAAAAAGCGCCGTGCTGGGAGCTTCTCCTATATATATAAAGACCCCGTCACAGTTAATATCTTTCTTTGTGCCGTCCTTGACATTTTTTACCGTTACGGATTCCACCGCGCCGGCGCCGTTTATGGCTTCAGGAACACTGTCCCAAACAATATCTATCTTGGGTTCGGAAAAAGCACGCTCTGCAAGTATCTGGTCCGCACGCAGATGGTCCCTGCGGTGCACCACGGTCACTTTGGAAGCGAATTTTGTAAGAAAGATCGCTTCGGATATGGCGGAATTGCCTCCGCCTATCAAAACGATCTCCTTGCCTTTGTAAAAAGCCCCGTCGCAGGTAGCGCAATAAGACACCCCTTTCCCGCGAAACTCGCTTTCCCCGGGTATACCAAGTTTTTTGGGTTCCGTACCGATCGCGATTATCATCGTTTTGGCGCTAAAGGTATTGTCGATAAGCTCGACTTTTTTCAAACTTCCTTCAACAGAAATTTTTTGCACCTCTCCCCAAACAGTCTCTACGCCGAACTTTTTTGCCTGGTCCTCAAAACGTGCCGCAAGCTCTATGCCCGAGATCCCCGACGGGAATCCCGGATAGTTTTCTATTGAGGAACAAAGTGAGACCTGACCGCCCAAAATAGCTCTCTCGATAAGCAGTGTTTTCATTCCACTCCTCGCACAGTAAAGACCGGCGGTAAGCCCCGCCGGACCGCCGCCTATCACCACCGTGTCAAACGGCAAAGGCCTGTCTTTTACAAGCTCCTCGGCTTCGGCGACCACAAAAGAGTCAATTATCATCAATAAACACCTCGGTCCTTTCCTTCATAACTATCCTATTATTTTTCATGTCTATTTTCAAGCTGCCCGCCGACATCCTGCTCCCCTGCCTTGATGCGGCGGCATTACCAGACAGTATAACAATATTGCCGCCCAGCCTGAACAAGGCGCTGTCGGAAGAAGCCCGTATGTCGCGAAAGGTTATTTTTACTTTTCCGCGCGCGACAATTTCCGTCTTTGACCTGAAATACTTCATCTCCTCGGCGGTGATAAAAAGCGCATCCATAGACGCCGTACAGCCGCCTGCCGCGGTAATATCCCCGCGAGTGCCGTCCAGGCCAAAGCTTTGGGCGCGAAGGATCAGAGAACTCTTTCCTCTGGTAAAAGAAGCGACAGGATTGCCCTTTATCGTCATTCCAGACTTTCCGGGACTTCCGGAAAGGCCGCGCCCTTTTATGGTGCCCTGTCCGCTTTCAAAAACGACCGGGCCGTCCGTCCAGAAAATATCGCGGTTGAGTGCCCAGGTAAGATCAGGAATGGAAAAGTTATAGCTGCCATCAAACCCTTTCGGGGAATCAATCTTTATTTGTCTCTCTTTCATATCCCAGACGACCGAAGGCGCTGCAAAGCGTATGGAAGGTTTTCCGTTACTGAAGAATATTCCCTGCACATCATTCATCAGTGACTTTCCGGTATCTTTATTGATCTGGGAAGTCAGTGCTTTTATTTCCCAGTATTTTTTTCCTTCGATTATTTCCGAAAAGACAACGCCTTTCATGAAAAGATCGAGTTTTGAGCTTTGGCGCTCCAGCTCCCTGCTTATCCTTCCGGTCAGGCTTTCTTTGGGCACGAAAAGCGCCCAGTAGAAGAGCCAGAGAACAAGAATAAGGACAAAAGAGGCGAAAACTTTTTTGAACATTTTCTAGTACCCGAGCGCCCGCAGCCGCAAAGCCTCTCCGGTTTCCATGACACCGCCAAAGCTGTTCCCTGTCTTATAATAAGCCTGGGCCAGCCCCAGGTGAAAAGCGGCAACGTTAGAGTCTATCGCAATGGCTTTTTTCATATATTTAATGCCTTCCTGCCACCGCTCATCCTCAGCCGCGATTACTGCCATATAGCCGTACGGCCAGGGATTTCCGGGGTCAAGATTGGCAACATTTTGCAGCTCGTTTGAGGCCTGCTTTTTGTACCCGCCGAAATAATAGGCAAAAGCCAGGCGGAACCTCGCTTTCCAGTCCCTTGGATTGCCTTTTACTATCGCGTAGTATTTTTCTATAAGACAGCGGGAATACTTTTTTGTATTGCCTGAAAGATTGGAAGTAACTTTGAGAGCATCAAGCCCGGCTTCTATCTTGTTGGTATAAGCATAGGTTATTGCAAGATCAAACCGCGCGTCCGGAGAATTGGGAGCGGCTTTCACCGCGGCTTCTTTTAGTTCTATTTCCGTTAAAAGCTCCGGCGTATTGACCCATGCAAACGATCGCACGGTAAAGATCAACAGAAATATCGACAGAACAAAGACTATTTTTCCCATTTTTCTTTCATAGTTCCTCTTCATTCTTCATCCCTCATACGTCATCCTTATTTCCCTCGCTCTTTTTTTCGCGGCAATTACCGCCGCCGACATGGCTTCTTCAAATTTATATTTGTCCAAAATCTTTAGCCCTTCTATAGTGGTGCCCCCAGGAGATGCAACCATATCGATCAATTCCTTTGCGGACTTCCCCGCCTCGATAAAGGTTGCCACCGCTCCGAGAAATGTCTGCAAGGCGAGCTGCTTTGAAAGAGGGGCGGAAATCCCGCAAAGCTCCCCGCCATTGATCATGCCCGCAATAGCGCTGTAAACAAAGGCCGGGCCGGACCCGGACAGGCCCGTTACCGCGTCCAAATACTTTTCATCCATGACAATCGTTCTGCCAAGCGAAGAAAATATTTTTTCAGCGATTTCCATATCACCGGCTGAAGCATATCTCCCCTTGCAAAGAACGCTCATTCCATGACCGACAAGACACGGGTTGTTCGGCATTACCCTGATCACCGGCGCCTTATTAAGTTTGCTCTCGAGATAGGCCAGTGATATGCCCGCCGCTATGGAAATAAATAGTTTATCTTTGATATCCGTTCCGGATATTTCTTTAAGAACAGCCGGCTGTATCTGAGGTTTAACTGCGAGCACTACAATATCCGAAACCGCTACGGCTTCAGTGTTGCTGCGTGTTACCTCTACATTAAATCTTTCGGCCAATTCTTCCAGTCTTTTCCCGTCTTTATCGGATATGAAAATGTTTTGCGGCAAAAATATGTCTGCTTTTATTATTCCGGATATGATGGCGTCCGTCATGCGGCCTGCGCCTATAAATGAGAGCTTTTGTGTATGAGACATCGTTTTATAATCTGTTGTGCAGCAAGCCTTCCCTTGCCTGCCCGCTTTCGGATGAAGCTTTTTCCGAATAATCGGCTATCGAAACATTGGTCGGAGAAAGCAGAAATATCGTATCGGCTATTTTTGTCATGTGCCCGTCTATGGCAAAAGCGGTCCCGCATACAAAATCTATCAGGCGGGTGCCTTCGGTACTGTCCAGATATTTCAGGTTGACTATAACAGGATGGCCATTCCTCAAACGGGCCGAGATCTCGATCGAATTTTCATAAGCCTTGGGCTCATAAATGGTTATCTCAAGGTCCGAGGACGAAGCCTTTTTGGTATTCTTCTGCCTGTTCTGAGGATAGTCCACAGACTGAGCTTCTGTTTTTTGCAGGGGGACATCCATTGTTTCCTCTTCAGGCCCCAGACCTATGAATTCCTTGGCTTTGTTGAAAATATCGATCATTACATTTTCCTCCTTTTTATTCCGGGCTTTCTTTAAATATAGCCCTGCCTACTCTTATTATAGTCGCTCCTTCCTCAATTGCAACAATAAAATCGCCCGACATCCCCATACAAAGGCCTTTTAGCCCGTTTGCCCCGGCAAGGCGTGCAAGCTCTTTGAAATAAGGCCTGCTCTCTTCCGGATTTTTAGAAAAGGGGGCCAAAGTCATAAGCCCTTCTATTTTTATACCGGAAAAAAATTGTGCGCTGCTTAGAAAAGACCGGAGCATCGACGGAGAGAGTCCGTATTTACTCTGTTCCCCGGATATGTTTATTTCAATATATATAGGAATGATCTTTCCGGAGTCTTTTACCGTTTCGTTTATTTTATGGGCCAAGTTCAAGCTGTCCACAGAGTGGATCTCACCGAACAAAGAAAGCGCCTGTTTCATCTTGTTGGTCTGCAGATGGCCGATCATGTACCACGTAAGATCATTATTACCCGAAAAAACGGGGATCTTGTTCAAAGCCTCCTGAACTTTGCTCTCTCCAAGATGTCTTATCCCTTCATCAATTGCTTCTTTTATCGTATCTATACTCTCGCCCTTGGTGACAGCCATCAAAGTAACATCTGCCGGATCGCGGCCTATCCTCTCGCAGGCACGTGAGATTTCATCGCGGACTGATCGTATGTTCGTTCTAACACCGCTCATCCATAACATCATACCAACCTTGACATTACCCTGGCAAGTTGTAAAATTGATGTTAATGGAACCTAAAAAACCGATTTCTCGGCTATTGCTGGTTGTGTCTATTTTTGTGCTTTTCCTGGGCCTTGCTTCGGCAGCAAAGTCTTCGGCGCTGGCAGTAGGCAGTTCTGCCCCAGATCTTTCTTTTAAAAAATTAAACGGCGCGCCCTTCGATCTTTCTTCCCTTCGCGGCAAACCTGTCCTGCTTTCTTTTTATACAACCTGGAGCGAATCCTGTCTTGAAAATTTAAAGTTCCTGTCCTCGCTGAACAAAAGCCTCAAAGGTGTTGAAATAGTAACGGTAGCTTTTGAAAACAAATCGTCAACGGTGACTTCTTTCCTGAAAAAACACAACCTGGACCTTTTAACGTTACTCGACGTCAAAAAGACCTCAATTTCGAACTATCAGATACTTATCATACCAATGACTTTCCTAATAGATTCCAACGGAACAATAGACAAGATCTATGTGGACTTTGACGACTCAGTCAAAGAATCCATGAAATCCGACATAAAACTGCTTCTATCAAATTAGATTATCACCCTGGTTCACTTTTTGCCCGTTACTTGGATCAGCTATGTCAGAAATTACCCCTCAAATCTGTCGATATATATATAACAGGGGGTATCACCTTTGCTGGCACGTTTAAACAATGTAAATATCGGAGAACAGGCAAGACTTGTATTTAACCCGCAATTCTCTTACCGGCCCGCGTCAATGACCGCTTCAAGAAGCATTCAGACAAGAAGACAAGAACTGAACGGGAGTTTCGGGCCCTGGTCCCATGAGCGTGCTTTTTGGAGAACAGGACAATTATGCACGGAACAGGCACAAGCACTTAAAAAATATGACAGGGAATGGACGGATGGAGAAACGCCGTTCTATCCTCATTATCTTAACAGTCAGGCCTTTACGGAAATCCTGCACAGAGCCCGATTGGATGATAACGCCTCTAGGATACAAAGCATCTTGGATCTATTCAGGAAAGATGCTTCTGAATGGGAGGTTGCAAGCCATGGATTTGAAGCCAAAACAAAAAAAATGATGGCATCAGGCCAGTCTATGACAAAATTGCTCGGTCGCCTGCCAGTATCAGATCTTATCATGTGTTTGAATGAGCTTTCCCATTCGGAATTTCTGGCAAGTTACTGGGTAAATTCTCTGGCACGGATAATGGAAGAGCCGGATCGGTCTGCGATTTCTTTTGATCTGTCAAAAAGACTGAGAGCTCTAGAAAATAAAAAATGGAGGATCCTGCAATGGGACCTTCACAACAGGTTCCCTGAAAAGGAAGGGTTAGTCCTTCTTCACGGCACACAGGAACCCGAATACTTTTACGACTCCAACCGGTTCTTTTTTCCTCTATTCTTTTCCAATGATTGGTCGTATATATATGATTCATATGCGGGTCCGAATATAGCCAATTCGGCTGGAGTAATAGCTAAAATCCCATTCTCGAATATTCAGCTTGCCTACTGGCTACATGAAAAAAGCGCATCTCCCGAACCGGAAATAATCGTGTCACCGTCCCGGATATCCAATATGATGATCTTTTTTATGCATTTGGCCAAAGATGACAGTGAATATTCCAGGCTTGGAGAAGCTCTTTTAGACGACCAGGAACGATACGGGATCCCAAGATATTAATTCGCTGCTACTCATATCTTAAAGCTTCTATCGGATCAAGATTGACGGCTCTCATGGCAGGATATACGCCGGAAATAACTCCTATAAAGCCTGATACCGATACAGCCAAAGTAAGTGCCCATACGACAACTACCATCTCAAGCTTTATCACGTACATTATAAGGAAAGTTCCGGCCAGTCCCAGGACTATTCCCAAAAGCCCTCCAAAGAAACTTATGACTACTGATTCAATGAGAAATTGCGTAAAGATATCTATCTTCTTGGCTCCCACGGCTTTTCTTATGCCGATCTCTTTGGTGCGCTCGGTAACAGACACAAGCATTATGTTCATGATGCCAATGCTCCCGACTACAAGGGATATCGCCGCGATGCCTCCTATCACGGAAGTCAACAGCCCTATAATATTGTTAAGTATGTTCATCATGCCTTCCTGTGTCGTTATCTGGTAGTCATCACGGGAAAAACGTTTGTCAAAGACCTCTCTTATTTCCTTAATAGCTTTGGGCACCAGCTCCTGGCTTTTTGCGGCAACATCGATCTCAATAACCCCTTTTGTATCAAAAAGCCCCATAGCGGAAGTGATCGGTATCACGATCACATCATCCATATCAAATGTCAGCATCTTGCCTTTTTCTTCAAACACCCCGATCACAACGAATTTCTTGCCCAGCAGCTTTATTCTTTCGTCAACGGGATTAAAACTCCCGAAAAGTTCTTTGACTATCCTGGTCCCCAGGATACAGACCTTTCTTCTGCCGTCAACTTCGCCTTTGGTAAAAAATCTTCCTCCGGTAAGCTTATGGTTAAATATCTTTTGATAATCTTCGGTAACTCCCCATATCTGCCTTACCGTATAATCCTTTTTGCCGTACTTCGCTTTTCCGGTACCTGATATTATCGGCAGGACTTCCGATACCGAAGGACATTTTTCTTTTATTGCAACCGCATCGGACATCCTTATTTTGCTATTTAAATACGCGCTCATATCCCCCTGGTCTTTGCCGGGATTTATTTGCATGACATTGGGCCCCATCCCCCAGGATTTGACCTGCGCTACGACATACAATTTTGCGGCCTCTCCTATCGCCACAAGGATTATGACTGAAGCTATGCCGATCACCACTCCGAGCATCGTCAGCGCGGACCTCAGCCTATTCGCAAAGATCGATCTTACCGCCATGACTACGCTGTCCCATATCCTCATGTTTTTTTAATCTCCGAATCTTCAACGACTTTGCCGTCGAACAACTTGACCAGCCTGCTCCCGTAAGAAGCGATCCCCGGATCATGGGTCACCATCAATATCGTTACGCCGGACCTGTTCAGGCTTTCGAATATATTCATCACATCTTTGCCGGATTTGCTGTCAAGATTGCCTGTCGGCTCATCCGCAAGGATTATTGAAGGGCTGTTCACTATAGCTCGGGCTACCGCCACTCGCTGGCGTTCTCCGCCTGATATTTCATTAGGCTTGTGTTCGGCACGATTCAAGACCCCCATAGAATCAAGCGCTTCCAGGGCTTTTTTTCTTCTTTCTTTTCTTTCGACGCCGCTGTATATCAAAGGGATCTCCACGTTCTCGATCGCGGTTATCCTGGGTAAAAGGTTAAACGTCTGAAAGACGAAACCTATATACCTGTTCCTGATCTCAGCAAGTTTGGAATCCGAAAGAGAAGAAACATCATTTCCGTTCAGGACGATCGATCCGCCGGTCGGACGGTCGAGACAACCGATCAGGTTCATAAGCGTAGATTTCCCGCATCCGGAAGGTCCCATTATAGAAACAAATTCCCCTTTGTTTATCTTGAGGTCTATATCGTACAATACCGGTACGGACAACTTTTCGGTCTTATAAGTTTTGCTTATATCCGTTATACACAGAACGCAGTCGCTGTTCATTTTATTATTTCAACTCTGACGTTATTCTTGAGAGTATCCAGCATAGAAGCGGCTACAATATCCCCCGCGGACAAGCCTTTTAGTATCTCTACATTGGTGTTATCTTTAAGTCCTATTTCGACAGGAACGGCTTTTACCCTCTTGTTCTTTATAACAAAAACGCTGTCTTTGCCGTCCTTTGAATATATCGCTTCCCTTGAGGTCAAAAGGATATTCTCTTTCACCTGCGTTATGATATCGGCATTTATCGACATGCCGATCCTTAATTTTTGTTCGGGATTCTCTATAAGAACTTTCCCTCTGAATATCTTGTCTTCCTCATCGATCTTTATTCTGCCGCCGACTTTTTTTAGTTCCGCTGATTGCACTACACGGTCCAATTTCCCGTCAAAAGACTCGTTGGGATAAGCATCAGCATATATTTTTACGTCCTGTCCGACATTAACATCTCCGATATCCGCTTCATCTATCTGCAGTTCGGCATAAGCCGAATCAATGTCTATCACTGAAACAGCGACAATACCGGGGGAAGCGGTTTCTCCCGTCCTATTTGCAACAAGGGTCACGATCCCGTTTATCGGGCTTACAAGAACTGCGTTGTCGTATGCAAGCTTTGCCTGTTCGAACTGTTGTTTTGTGGCAAACCCGCTTTTATAAAGGTTTTTCATCCTGGCAAGATCATTGCCCGCGGTCTCAAAATTGTCAAATTCAAGGAGTATTTGGCCCTTTTTTACCTTGGCCCCTTCTTTTACCAATATCCTGCTTACAATGCCCGGAACTTTCGGGGAAAGGTCCGCCGATATGCCTTTTATCTCGCCGTAAACACTGACAACAGGGACAATGCTGCCAAATTCAACTTTTGCCGCGGATACTTTTACAGAGCTGCGGCAGCTCGAAAAATAGAACAGGCCTATTGCCAGAGCCGCTACCGCGCCTATGACGATATAGGGCCTTTTTATCTTTTTCATGGCCATCTCCTCCTTATTCCAACTTTTTCCTGAATTTTTTTACGGCAAGGGCAAAAATCGCTCCGCCCAAAACAAGCATTGCAAGCGTTTCCATCCATAAATATTCTATACCAATGCCCTTTAAAAATATACCCCTGACTATTGTCAAAAAATATCTCATGGGAATGATCAATGTCGCCCACTGTATGACATCCGGCATGTTGGAGATCGGAAATATAAAACCCGACAATAATATGGACGGAAGCATCACAAAAATAACGCTGAGAATGGTTTGCTGCATCGTATGAGAAAGTGCTGATATATAAAGGCCGGTACCCAGGCTTGTCAGGAGGAACACCAGACACAAAGCCAGAAGCAGCCATATGCTCCCCTGAAGAGGGACCTTGAACCAGAAGTTTGCGACAAATATTACTATCAGGACATCGACAAAGCCAAGTACTATGAACGGGACCATCTTGCCGATCATAAGCTCGTGCGGTTTTATCGGCGTAACTATCAGCTGTTCAAGCGTCCCGTACTCTTTTTCTTTTACAATGGTGATCGAGGTAAGAACCGCGGTCAGGACCATCAGCAATATTGCCAGAACCCCGGGGACCATATAATTGACGCTTGTGAGGCTCTGATTATAAAAAACTCTCGTACGCACGTCTATTGCGTTGATCTTATCCGAAAGGTCTTTTATATTGCCGAACCTTTTTTGAAGCTCTTTGGTTGAATATTCAAAAACTATCCCATTTATATATCCCAGTGATATCGAAGTCGAATTTGCATCCGAACCGTCCAAAATGAACTGGACAGGGACTTTTATGTTCGACCTGAGCTTCTCAGAAAAATCCGAGGGGATATTCAGCGCCACCTTTATCTTTCCGCTATCGATGAGATCTCTTTCTTCTTTAAGATCATTTGCGTAATATTTTATCTCAAAATATCCCGAGTTCCCAAATTCCGACACGAACTGCCTGCTGTACACGGTCCGGTCCTGATCAAGTACTGCCATGCTTATGTTCTTGACGTCCGTTGTCGCCACATACCCGAAAATTATCAGCTGGATGATCGGTGCGATGATTATTATCCCCAGGAGCCGTTTTTCCCTCAGCACCTGTATGAATTCTTTTTTTATCAGATGAAAAAGCCTTGAATCCGGCATATTTACTCCAGCCTCTTTTTGAATCTTTTGGCCGATATCGTCAGCATAACAGCCGCGAAAACAAACAATAAAAGCGTATCGGGCCACAAATAATTGAGGCCTATCCCTTTCAAAAAGATCCCTCTCAAAATATTTATAAAATACCTCGCCGGCACTAAATATGATATCCATTGTATGATTCCGGGCATGCTGTTTATCGGGAAAACAAATCCGGACAAAAGCATCGATGGCAAAAAGGTCACCATGGACGACATGAGCAGCGCATCTTCCTGGCGGTTAGCCGTAGTGGATATGGCAAGTCCCAGCCCCATCGAACCAAAAAGAAATAAAAGCGATTCAAAAAAAAGCAGTAAAAGGCTGCCCTGTATATGCACCCCGAAAACAAACACCCCGACAATCACGCACAGCAGCACATCCCCCAGGCCTATTACAACATAGGGGACCATTTTCCCTATCATCAGCTCAAGAGGATTTATTGACGTTGAGATCAGCTGCTCCATTGTCCCGCGGGTCTTTTCGCTTACAACAGTAAGAGAGATTATCATCGCGGCAAGTATCATCAGGATAAAAGATATGAGTCCCGGTATAAGGAAATGCATGCTGCGAAGTTCCGGATTGTACAGGACGCGCGGCCTGGCATCTATCGGCATCAGATCGTCAGCGGAAGAAAGACCCGAAGACGCAAAAGCTTTTATAAGAAGTTTTTTTGAATATTCCTGCAATATCGAATTCAAATAGCCTATTGAGACCACCGCGGTATTGGCATCCGCCCCGTCAACTATCACCTGGAGAGGCGCCTTCTCGCCGGAAAGAACTTTCGAAGAAAACCCGTTATCAAAGTTTATGGCCATCCTGGCTCTGCCGGAAAGCAGATAGGACTCTTCATCCTTAAAATCCCCGGCAGAGCCGACGATCTTAAAATAACCCGAACCGGTGAGCTTTTTTATTATGTCCCGGGTAATAGGTTTATTGTCCCTGTCCATTATTACCGTAGGGATATTGCGGATATCAAATGTAAGAGCATATCCGTAGAGCATGAGCATCACCACAGGGAGAGCGAAAATGATGACAAGCATCCTCCTGTCGCGGAAAGCGTGAAGGAATTCCTTTTTTGTGATCGCGATTATTCTTTTCCTGTTCATTTGCTGCTGACCTCTATAAATACTTCTTCCAAAGTGTTTTTGCCGAAGTTTGTTTTCAGTTCCGTTGGCGACCCCATCGCGGCTATTTTGCCGTCAGATATAAGAGCGATGTTATTGCAGTGCTCGGCTTCGTCCATATAATGCGTCGTGACAAGAACGGTGGTCCCTAAGACAGAAAGATCATATATCAACTTCCAGAAGTTCCTTCTTGATATCGGATCGACCCCGGAAGTCGGCTCATCTAAAAAAAGTATCTTGGGCTCATGAACGGTCGCGCATCCCAGGGCCAGACGTTGTTTTAAGCCGCCGGACAGATTTGCGGCAAGCTCGCCCTCTCTGCCTTTTAAGCCCGCCATTCCTATCATATCCTCGATCTTCTGTTTTCTTGTATTTATGGGTGTTTGATATATCCCCGCGTAGAAATCAAGGTTTTCGTACACGGTAAGGTCCTCATAAAGAGAAAATTTTTGTGACATATATCCGATGATCTCTTTTATCCTTTCGCTTTCGCCGGATATGTCAAAGCCGCCGACACTGCCCCGGCCTTCTGTCGGCTCAAGCAATCCACAGAGCATCCTTATGGTGGTGGACTTGCCGGCACCGTTCGGACCGATGAATCCGAAGATCTCTCCTTTTTTCACGTTAAAAGAAACTCCGTTCACGGCGATAAAATCTCCGAACTTTTTTGTCAGGTTATCTACAATGATTGAATTTTCCATTTTTAGCGCGTCATTGCGAGGAGTCCCGATGCAATCGGGACGACGCGGCAATCCCATAGTCTACGATGGGATTGTTTCGTCGCTTCGCTCCTCGCAATGACATCTTCCCTTATCCTTTCATCATCCACACAAATACATCCTCAAGGCTAGGTGATATTTCTCTTATAGAACATTCCATATCAAAAGTCCTTTTTATATCCGCCATGTCTTTTGCCGGGTCGTCCGATACGATATGCAATCTGTCGCCGAATATCTCAAGATCATAGCGCAGCCCAAGTTTTTCCGAAGCCGCTCTGATATCAGAGCACAAAAACTCTATTATATGGCTTTTCATAGATGTCTTTACATTTTCCGGAGTATCGCAGACCATTATGGACCCTTCGTGCATCAACCCTATTTTGTTGCATTTTTCGGCTTCGTCCATATAGGGCGTTGAGACAAATATTGTCACTTTAGGAACAAGGGATTTAAGTATCCGCCAAAATTCCCGCCTGGATATGGGATCGACCCCTGTGGTTGGTTCGTCAAGAAAAAGGACCTTAGGGGTATGTATAAGAGTGCACGACAGGGCAAGTTTTTGTTTCATCCCTCCGGAAAGATTGCCTGCAAACCGGTCTTTATATTTTTCCAGCCTGCTGAAAGCCAAAAGCTCCCTTTTGCGGGTCTCTTTTTCTTTTTCATCTATGAGGTGAATGTCCGCAAAAAAATCGAGGTTCTCTTCTACAGTAAGGTCCCCGTAAAGGCTGAACTTCTGGGACATATAGCCGATATGGTCCTTTATTTTTTCGCCTTCTTTGTCTATGTCGAGCCCTAGGACCCGTCCGCTGCCGCCGGTCTTATTCAAAAGCGCACACAAAAGTCTTATCGTCGTGGTTTTGCCGGAGCCGTCAGGCCCGACGAGCCCGAATATCTGGCCGGGATCAACCTTAAGGTCCAGACCGTTTACAGCCCGGGTATTGCCGAAACTTTTGAAAAGTTTTGTTGTTTCGATCGCGTAAGGCATTAGATCTGTTCTACTGGATCTTTATTTCAGCGTCCGCCGGCATCCCGGGCTTTAGCTTCATCTCGGGATTGGGAATGTCAA
>Ga0265297_10003319_pt1 | contig 29528 bp, 36 predicted proteins | sample Munlanlwell13791_FD_192502 | JGI IMG/M metagenome (GOLD analysis project Ga0265297, IMG submission 192502) | Leachate microbial communities from a municipal landfill in Southern Ontario, Canada - Leachate well 137-91 | ecosystem: Engineered > Solid waste > Landfill > Unclassified | place...
CATTAAAACACGTTTCAAAAGTTTTGATAGAAGAATTCGACGGAAAAGTTCCAGCAACAAGAGAAGAACTTATGAGCATAAAAGGAATCGGCCCAAAAACAGCAAACATAGTTCTTGCATTTGCCTTCGGCAAAAAAGTTCTTCCGATTGACACACATTGTCACAGAATCCCAAATCGGCTCGGATGGGTTAAAACAAAAACTCCAGAAAAAACAGAAATAGAATTAAATAAAATTCTCCCGAAAAAATATTGGACAGAATTCAACTCGGTATTCATTCAATTCGGCAAAAAAATCTGCCAGCCAGTTTCTCCTTTTTGCTCTACATGTCCGATAAGTGATTATTGCCCAAGAATTGGTGTTGTAAGAAATAGATAAAGTTTAAGAATAAAATAGTCTTAGTTTCTAAATGGTAGACATAAGAAAGGTGATAATAATTTTTGTCGTCGCTGTTCTTTTTTCAGTTCTAGTTTTCTCAGTAATTGAAGCAGTTTATCCTTCACCACAATATTCTGATATTTGCCCAACAACAAATTATTACTTTGACAAACCATACAGCTCAGCAATAGTCTGCAAAAATATAACCATCCCCCAAGCAGACAGAGATTCATGTGCTGAAAAAAAAGGGTATATAGAATATTCAGATTATGATACAAACAATTGCCCCCAAGATTATTTTTGCAATACTTGTCAAAACGAATTTGAAACAGCAACAGAAAAACATAACAGATATGTATTTTACATTTCAGCAATATTAGCTCTAATTGCAATTTTCATAGGATTGTTCCTCCCTGCAAAGTCAAATAGTTTAAACGAATGGATAGGAACAGGATTTATGCTCGGCGGAACTTTCGCATTAATCTTCGGCACAGCAACATCATTTATGTCCTTGGACAGATACTTAAGACCAATAATTATCCTCGCTGAATTAGTTTTAGTCATCTTTATTTCTTATAAGAAAATAGGGAATTTGAGAGAAGATAAGAAAAAGAATTCTAAGAATTAGTAATCAAAATCTTTAAAAACCAATTTTATCTCCAAACATTATGATATTTAGACTAAAAGCAATTATCAGCCGTGAGCACAAATTTAGTGGGAAGATTAAGCGAAAGAAACCGGAGGTGTCTGCGCTATGAAAAGATCAAGCCGTAGATGGAAAAAGAAACGCCAGATGAGATGGAAATGGCAAAGAAAGAGATTAAAGAAGGAAAAGCGTAAAAGAAAGCAAAGAAGAGAAAGAGCTAAATAAAACTCGATTGGCTAATATATTTCTAAAGATAAAAAAGATTAAAAAGAGATTAAAATTAAAAAATCTATGAGTCAAAGAAATCTTTCTATTAGGGGTTCAGAAGAAGTAGATAATGAATTTTTAAGGAGGTTCAGAAAACTTGGAGATTATTGCACAGAAAGATTAGTGATTAAAAAAAATACTGACAAAATTCTTGAAAAAATAATAAAAAGAATTGGTCAGACCACCAGAGCAGATTTAGCAATTGTCACGGCCACAAACGAAAACTATATGAGCCCCAAAGGAACTATTACTCAAGAAGTTACATTCTATCAAAAGAGGTATCATTTCTATGAGTAAACAAGAATTCTACGTAGTATATGCAGGATCAAGCAAGTTGGGCCTAACTGATAAAGACAGACCAACAGATATTTGCAAATATCAAGATCATGCCGAGATTTTAATAAAAAAACTATGGCCCACAACAGGATATTTTAAAATAATTTCAAAAAAGGGATTATTAGAATTAATTAAGGAAGAATTTGAATAAACTACAATAATATTTATAAGTTCTGATAAAAATAAAGTATTATGGCATCGAGTATATGGACAGAGAGGTATAGACCATCTAAATTTTCTGAACTTGTCGGACAGGACAATGCTGTAAGAAGAGTTGAAGCACTGACAAATTCATTAAACATTCCGCACATGTTAATCGCAGGTCCAGCAGGAACAGGAAAATCAAGTCTCGCAGTTATAATTGTAAAAGAGTTGTATAAAGAAAACTGGAAAGATAATTATTTAGAATTAAACGCATCAGATGAACGGGGAATTAATGTCGTCAGGGAAAAAGTAAAAAATTTCGCAAGGACAAAATCTCTCGGAAATGTTCCGTTCAAAATCATATTTCTCGACGAGGCAGATGCTCTTACGCCCGAAGCACAGCAAGCACTAAGAAGAACAATGGAAAATTATTCAGCAACTTGCCGATTCATTTTGTCCTGCAATTACTCCAGTAAAATAATTGACCCAATCCAGTCGCGTTGTGCAATTTTCAAATTCAAATTATTAGAAAAAAAAGACATTGAAAAAGTTATTGTAAGAATTGTTCAAAACGAAAAATTAGAAATAAAACCAGAAGCAATTGAGATTTTATATGAGGGATGTGAAGGAGATTGCCGACGATGTATTAATATTTTGCAGTCAACAGCATCAATTTCTCCGTCGATAACTCCAGAACTTATCTCTACAATTATTTCAAATACAAAACCCAAAGATGTGAAAGTCGTTCTCGATTATGCAATTTCAGGAGATTTCCTAAAAGCAAAAGAAAAACTTCTCGACATTATGTTAAAAGAAAGTATTTCCGGACAAGATGTTATAAAATCAATTCAAAAAGAAATCTGGAATCTTCCTATTGAACCGACAATAAAAGTTAAACTGACAGAAAAAACAGGTGAGGCAGAATTCCGAATTGTCGAGGGAAGCGACCCATTTATTCAGTTGCAGGCTCTTCTCGCGAGTTTCGTTCTTGCTGGTCTGGGGAAGGAGTAATGAAAGAGAGTAAATTAATTTTTACAGCTTATTCAAAATATAATTTTTATTTTAGAGAGCATATTTCAAAATTTGTTTTAGAAACAGGAAACGTGCCATTAAATCCTTTCATGTCATTTGAATATTTTATGTTAGACACAGTTCCTCGTGATGTGGTAAGAAATGCAAATAATACCTTAGTTAAAAAAGCAGAAGAATTGTGGATATTTGGACAAATTGCCGACGGAGTTCTTAACGAAATAGAAATTGCAAAAAAAGACAATAAACCAATAAAATATTTTGAGATAGTTAATTCAAAAGAGATAAAGAAAATTTCAAAGGAAAAAGTAAAATTTGAGGAAGGATTAGAAAAATATAGGGGAGAATTATAATGGGAGTCCAAGTTGAATTTAATCCTGATTTAGCATTAAGAAAATTCAGAACATTAAACAGATTAGAAGAAGAATGTTTTCCTGAAAAATTAAGGGAGAATGAAATATACCCATTTCTAAAAAAAGGACAAAGAATATATTATCTAAAAGGAGAAATTCCCCTCGTAGAAACAGAAGGAAATGAAAAATTATCAAGTCCGATTGCAAGTGTTAAAATATTAGGTTATAGTCATTTTACTATCGGTGAAGAAGTATGGACGAAAGGGTTATATGAAATAATTAAAAAAATTGAACATAATGAAGTTTATTTCAACGGATGTGAACCAATAAGAAAGGAGGAAAAATTTTGCGAGGACTAATTAAACTCCCCCTTGGGCAGGATGGTGGGATTACTGAGCAAAATTTTAAAAAATAAAATGAGCCCCTGGACAGAAAAATACAGACCAAAAAATTTTGAAGATATTAAAGGACAGAATGAAGCAATCTTAAAAATAAAATTATTTCTTAAAAATTTTGGAAAGAAAAAAAGAGCATTAATTCTCTACGGACCTCCAGGAACAGGAAAAACAAGTCTTGCTCACGCAGCTGCAAGAGAAAATAATTCAGAAATTTTTGAACTAAACGCTTCTGACTTAAGAAACAAGCAAAAATTAAATGAAATATTAAAACCCGCAATAGAGCAGAAATCTTTAGAAAAAGCAAATAAAATAATCCTCGTCGATGAAGTGGACGGAATCTCAGAATATGATTACGGCGGACTATCTGAACTTTTGCGGATTATAGAAACAACCCATTACCCAATGATAATTACCGCCAATGATATCTGGGGGAAAAAATTCAGTGTGTTGAGAAAAAAATGTGAACTCTTGCCCCTGAATGAAATAGATTTAGACATAACAAAAAATGTAGTCCAAGAAATTTCAAGAAAAGAAAATTTGTCAATTACCGAAGAGCTCACAACAGAGTTGGTTACAAAATCCAGAGGAGATTTAAGAGCAGCAATAAATGATTTGCAGACACTTTCCAAGTTGAAAGATTTTTTCCCAATTATTCTCGACGAAAGAAATAAAGAAACAGATATTTTCAACGCATTGAGAAAAGTCTTCAAAGAAAAACCAAGTAATGAAATGCTGGGAGTCTTTGATTCAGTGAACATGTCAACCGACGATTTAATACTCTGGATTGAAGAAAATATCCCTGCAGAATACAAGGGGGAAGAACTCGCAAGAGCATATGATTTACTAAGCAAAATAGATGTTTTCCGAGGGAGAATTTACAAACAGCAGTATTGGAGATTTTTAGTTTATGAAAATATTTTTTTGAGTTATGGAATTGCTTCTGCTAAAAAAATTTCAAAACCGGGATTTACTGCTTACAAAAAACCATCGAGAATTTTGCAGATTTGGTTAAACAATCAAAAAACAATTCACAAAAAATCAATATGTGAAAAATATTCTCATCATGTTCATATAAGTAAAAAAAGAGCAATGTATGAATTCCCCGCAATAAAACAAGTTATCAAATCAAACCCAGAAATTCAGAAAGAGCTCAAGTTAGAAGAAGACGAAATAGCTTATTTGAATTATAAATAATATTCATGAAGATATTTTTTCAGCACATCAGCCTTGTCAGTTTTCTCCCAGGTGAAAAGTTCTTTGCCGTTATTCCCTGAAGGATTTCTTCCGAAATGTCCATAGGAAGCAGTCGGAAGATAAATTGGGTTTTTTAATTTAAGATGCTTGATAATATCAGCAGGCTTTATTGGGAAATTCTCAAAGACTGCTTCTTCAATTTTTTCTTCAGGAATTTTATTTGTCCCAAAGCAATCAACATTTATTCCTACAGGTTTAGCCACACCAATTGCATAACTCAGCTGAACTTCGCACTTGTCAGCAAGTCCTGCAGCGACGACGTTTTTTGCAATATATCTTGCAGCGTAAGCCCCACTTCTGTCAACTTTGCTTGGGTCTTTTCCTGAAAAAGCTCCTCCTCCATGCCTTCCTACACCGCCGTAAGTATCAACAATAATTTTTCTTCCAGTAACTCCTGTGTCTCCTTCAGGTCCGCCAATTATAAATTCCCCTGTTGCATTAATATGAAATTTTGTATTTTCATCTATCATTTCTTTTTTGCAGACGGGATAAATTACTTTTTCCATAATGGATTTTCTAAGTTCTTCTTCAGAAATATTTTTCGTATGTTGCTGTGCAATAACAATTGCTTCTAACCTTTTTGGTTTATTATCTTCATATTCAATTGTAACCTGGCTTTTTCCGTCAGGACCAAGATAAGGAATTGTTCCATTTTTTCTTAATTCAGCGAGTCTCTTAGTTAATTTGTGAGCAATAACAATCGGCATAGGCATAAATTCGGGAGTTTCATTGCAGGCAAAACCATACATCATTCCCTGGTCTCCTGCTCCCTGCTCATGCTCTTCAGAAGTATTGACTCCCTGTGCAATATTCGGGCTCTGTCTGTGGATCGAACTCCAAACCCCCGCATCTTCATAATCAATTCCAAACTCGGGATTAGTGTATCCAATTTTCTTTAATGTTGCTCTTGCAATTTTCTGGGTATCACAATATCCCCTAGTAGTAACTTCTCCTGCAATATGAACGCTTCCTGTCGTGACCATTGTTTCAACAGCAACACGCGAATCAGGATCCTGTCTCAACAAATCATCAACAATAGCGTCGGAAATCTGGTCACAGATTTTGTCAGGATGCCCTTCTGTAACAGATTCAGAAGTGATCAGTCTCTTTTTTGTCATAAAGGGGAAAAAATAAGTTAATATTTAAATTTAATTAAGGCATAAAATATATTTCAAATCAGATAATCTGGAAATCAACCCTAAGTCTAGTTTTGTAAGGAGCAATTTCTCCTGCACGTTTAACTTTCAAAATTTTTATCTTCTTTCCAAATTTTTCAGCTTGATTTTTAACTTTCTCAACAACAGCGTCAATGTCTTCAACTCTGCAAAAATCGTAATAATAAATTCGTGTTCCATTTTTACTTAACATAAAAGCCTGTTCTAAAAAAGTGTCCTTTAATTGTGGGCGGGGCATTACAATCACATCAAATTTCTCTTTTATCTTCGGGGTAATTCTTTTAATATCCCCATTTACCAACTCAACTTTGTCTTTAACTTTATTTAACTTAATATTCATTTCAGCATATTTATTCGCTCCGCGATTTATTTCGTTGGAAAAAACTTTCTTTGCCTTAGATTTCTTTGCAATAACAATAGAAAAAGGAGCAACTCCAGCAAACATTACCAAAACATTTTCATTCGGTTTTATCATTAACGCAATCTCTTTTCTTTCGTTACTTAGCCGAGGAGAAAAGTAAGTCTCATCAATATTAAATCTAAAGAAACAATCGTTTTCCTTATACAAAACTTCCTTTGTCTTTTCCCCTGCAATAAAATTTGTAGATAACTTCCTCAATCTTCCCTTTATTTTTTCTTTTTTCTCGACGACAGTTCTTATTGCAGGATTAGATTTCAAAATGCTTTCAGCAAATTTCTTCTTATCTTTTAGTTTAAATTTTTCAGGAAATTTAGCAATAGCAAGATTCCCCAAAACATCAAATGACCGAACATTCATTATGCAAAATCTCCTGATTTTGTATCCGCAGGTTTCCTGCCGAGGACATTGCAAAATTTCCTATTTTTCATACTAGAGCAAAAACAATTGGAATTATTAAATGTTATTCATCTTTTGTAATAGCTTTAGAAAATTCCTCACCGACCTTAGCACTTGTTTCTAATTTTTGCCTGTTCTCTTCGTCTTTCTTTTTCTTTTTGCTTTCAGCAGTCTGTTTTGCAAATTGTTTAATGAAAAGGAAAACAAACACAAGACCAACTACAATAACTAATCCTAAAATAACTTTTACATACCAAGGATTTTCTCCAAAGAAAAGTTGTATAAGGAAATTAATTGGTTTTGCAATTAAACCAAATTGTGCAATTAAAATAGTTATTCCAACCGCAATTAAACTTGAAACCAATTTAGAAAAAAGCATAATGCCTGTAAGTTTATTCAGAACAAACAAAGCATAAAACCAAAGAGCAATAGTCAAAAGGAAAACAATTGACAGAGAATAAGGAGTTCCAAATATAACTTGAAAAACAATACTAATTTTTTGAAGAAAAGAATCAATTGACATAACAATCGAATTTTCTAAAAGTTTATTTTTAAAATCAGTTCCCCAAGTTTTCCAATCAGATTTCAAAGTTACGCCTTCTTCAGAAACTCCGAATATAGAATTGTCAAGATAGTTTTCTTCAGCAATAATAAAATTAGAAAATAATGAAAGAAAAACTAATCCCAAAATAAACATCACGCAAATTTTTTTATTCATGATAAATATAATAGAAAAGGGTTATTAAATTTATTTTCTCTTGAATTCTTCTTTAATCTGTTTCAAACCAGCAATAGCTTCACTCACATCACCACCAGCTTTAATCCCTTCAACAACTTTTTTTGTTGCATATCTTTTAGCAGCCCATCTTGCAATCTTAGTTGACCCAATAGACAATCCGATTAATAAAAAAAGAGAAATTCCAATTTCCGCTACAATAGCTAAACTTCCAAGCCCAGCAAGTAACTGCCCAAAGAAAACCATCATAGCAGTTATAATTCCGCTTAAAGCACCAATAATTGCAATTCCAGCAGCAATCAAGAATATAACCCATTTATTAGAGAAAAAAGAAGTCAATTCAAGAATATCATATATTCCAGCAAAAACAATCAAAAGCATAATAACAGCAATCACAATATCTTTCCAAGTATTAGCTGAAAGATTCAAAAAATCCGCAACATTAATCACAACAGTTGATGGCGTGTTATCTAAAACACCATTTCCAGTAATTTGAGTTACAGCATTTCCACTCATCACATTTCCGCCAGAATTTCCAACAGCAAAAACTGCGAGAGTTATACAAAATAAAGCAAGAAGCCCCAAAGCAATAAGAGGATATTTCTCTTCCAAAAAGAATTTATTTTTTTTCTTAGACGAACTAACTTTCATCTTTTTCCCTCTCTTTTTCTTCATTTCAAAAAAAGGACTTACTTATTTATAAATCTTTTTAGAAAGTTAAACGAGATATAAATTTATAAAAACAATTTTCTTTAAGGAGAAATGAAAAAGAGTTGGGTTTTATTTTCTGCAATAATGTTTATCAGTTTTGCAAGTGCGCAAGGAATTAGCGAGATTCTCGACAGCATCGACCAGTCAACAATGATTTTATATGCAACATTTATAATTTCTTTTTGTGTTTTGTTTTTCTCGTTGTCAAAAACTCTTTTCAAAGATCAGCAACAAAAAGTTTTCGCAGCAGTAATTTCAGCAACAATTTCTTTACTAATAGTTTACGGAGTTAACCAAACAGAATTCGACATAAGCGGATTTTTCTTAGACCTCGGAGTTTCAGAAGATATTTTACTAACACTAGTCCCATTAATTATTGCAGGCGGAGTAATTTTCTTAATAGTAAAATTTGCAAAAGATTCCCTCATCATCATCGGAGGATTTTGCATAGCTCTTGGTTTTTTCGTCGAGGAGAAAACAGTATTCTTTGTATTAGGAGGAATTTTAATAATAACACGACTTTTCATAATACCAAAAAATGCTTGGATGCCATCACGAAATTTAGGAAGAGGTTTTAGTGGCAGAGGAGTAGGAATCTAAAACCACCTATCTAATCCCTTCTGTTGATTTCTCTCATTAATTTCTCTTAATCTTTCCAATTGTTTCTGAACTCTATCGTCGGAAAAATCGTGTTCTTCAACGAGAATCTCTCTTATTTTCTTTTCATTTACTTTCTTAAATTCAAAAACAGAATGAGAAACATCTGGTTTGTGAAATAATTCAAAAATTTCTCTCCAATCAAATTGATCCTCTTCAGGAAGATTCCTAATTTGTTCCTTCACGCTGTCAAAAATTAAAATCGGCTGTTTAAATTTCTGAACAACTTGCAAAGCTTTTTTTTGCCCAATTCCAGGAATTCCCTTAGGATTATAATCAGTGCCGACGAGAATTCCCAAACAAATCAACTGGTCGAGATTTATTTCAAGAGAATTCAAAACTTTTTCAAGTTCAATAATTTCTGGTTTTACTTCAATCCAACCGCTGATGGTTTTTCTCTTTTTTGCTAAAGTTAAATTCCTAATTAATTTCGGAGCTCCAAAAAGCAAACTATCATAATCTTGACTTGCACTTGCAAAAACCCCTGCTCTCTTCGCCAAATGTGCTGCTTGTGCTTCACCCTCGCCTGGCGCTTGAATAATTGCAATTCCCATTGCTTCAAGAAGTTCTTTACTTTCTCTAATCATATCGTCGTTTAACCGAACAAGCTGACTGCTGTATCTTTTCATATTTTCAAGATTTTCCTCGCCCCTCGCTTCTTCGTATCTTTCTTTTGCAAGGTCTCTTGCCCCGCCACGCTTTTCAAAAGTTTTATATTTCAGTGCAGGCGGTTTCCCATCAAAAACATAAACTAATTTTATTCCGTGTTCAAGCAAAGCAATATTCCTATAAAAAATTCCAGAAAGGTGGCTCGTAATTCTTTTCTTGTCATCCATCAACGGCGTTCCGTCAATTTGCCGAATAGAGGAAAGGAACTGATACAATGTATTAAACGCATCAATACAAATTATTTTCCCCTTCAAATCAGATATCTCAATATCTTTTCGAGAAATAATCTCACGAATATTCAATCCCATTGACTACCAACTATGTTCAAATATAAATAGTTTATTGTGATTATTTACTAACTCTTTCTTTAGAATAATCGAGCATATTTTTGTATAACCGACCAACCTGCAAATCGTCTAATTTTTCTATGTTCTGAATACCTGCTTTTTGAAATTTAGGAAAAATCAAAAGAGCTTTTCTTTTTTCTTTAGTATAACTTGCAAAATTATTTTCGTTAATTCTGGAATTTGACCAAAGATTGTAAAAAGTTTCATATCTCTTCTGAACATTTTCGCTTCTCGCAGGAAGATTCAATTTGTTCAATTCAAAATCGCGTATTTTATTATTTTCATAATCAGAAGCCTTTCTGCTAAGATAAACTAAATCAGCAATTTTATGCCCAATACTTCCAGTAGGATCGTCTTCGACATTATATTCATTGTATAATCTTTCAAGTAAAGTTACCATACAAAAATCTCCAAACGAGAATATTTAAATCTTATCAATAGGTTGATTAAATATGAAAACTGACTTTATCCCAATTGATTTCGATTACTTTGATTTTGAAGGAAGAAACTATGCAAAGATAATTGGAAGAAGTTCAAACGGCAAAAGGATTTGTATAATCGATTCCTGTGATGTATATTTTTGGGCAATATTAAAAGAAAAATTAAACAAAAAAGAAATTGAAAAATTAAAAGAGAAAATAGGAAAAATACAGCTGGATAAAAAAGGCAGAAAAACGCGAGTAGAAAAAGTCGAACTACACGAGAAAAAATTTCTTGGAAAAGATGTAAAAGCACTCAAGGTTTTCGCAACCAATTACAAAGATTTGCACGACGTGGCGGGAGAATTAGGAATGCCCGAAATAGAAAAAAGACGAGGCTATGATTTGGGATTCATAAGTCATTACATTATGGAAAAAAAAGTAAATCCATTATGCTGGTATGAAATCAACGGAGAAATTCTAAATAACAGTCTCGAATTCGGCGGGATAGATTCTTCATTAAATGTAGATTTGTGTATAAAAGTCGATTCAATAAAACAATTAGAAAATAAAGATTTCTCACCAAAGATATTAGCATTTGACGTCGAGGCAGATGAATTGAAAATCGGCGAGGGAGAAATATTAATGATATCATTTGTCTCTGAAAATTTCAAGAAAGTAATAACCTGGAAGAATAAACCAGATTGGATCAGGCGTGACTCCAAACTTAAAGGAGAGGTTGATAAGGGGAACCTTGGTTCTCATTATGTTGAATATGTAAAAGATGAAGCAGAACTTTTAGAAAAATTTGCGGAAGTTGTAAAAAAAATTTCCCCCGATTTCCTAATTGGATATTTTACCGACGGATTTGATTTGCCTTATATAAAAGCAAGAGCAAACTTGCACAAGGTTCGATTAGACATTGGATTAGATGGAAGCCAACCAAAATTTTCAGGGGGCGTAATGACCACTGCAAAAGTCGACGGAATTGTGCATGTTGATGTTTTGAAATTTATCGAAACTGCATACTCGCAGTATATGTCGTCGGAAACTCTCTCACTTAATGAAGTTGCAAATGAATTTTTAGGCGAATCAAAAAAAGATCACGAGCACAGACATTCATCAAAAATAGAAGGAGACGAGTGGACAAAATATTTTGAATACAATTTGCACGATTCAGTTTTAACATACAAGATTTTTGAAAAAATTTGGCCAGACTTATTGGAATTTACAAGAGTCATGCAAGAACCAGTTTTCGATGTTTCAAGAAATGGAATGTCAAGAAATGTTGAAGATTACATTATCCACAATTTAGAAAGATTCAACGAGATACCAGAAAAACGCCCGGGCTACGACGAGATTGGAGAAAGAAAAGGCAGAGAAAAATATGTCGGAGCATTTGTCTTCGAACCAACAGCAGGATTATATGAAAATTTAGGAATTTTCGATTTCACGAGTTACTGGCCGAGCATCATCGTCACGTTCAACCTTTCAAAATCAACAATGCTCGAAGAGAAAGAAAAAAATTCTTTCGAAGTAGAATTAGAAAATAAAAAAGTTTACTTCACAAAAGAGCCAGGATTTTTCCCAGAAATGCTAAAGGAAATAATTGAGAAAAGAAAAAAATACAAGAAAGAACTTGCAGAAAAATTTGATGTGATTAAAAAAGCAAGAAGCAATGCATTCAAACTTTTAGCAAACGCGTCTTATGGTTATTTGGGTTTTTTTGGGGCAAGATATTACTGCCCAGAAGCTTCTGCATCAGCGACGGCAATTAGTAGAAGTTTCATAAAAAAAATAATTGAAAAGATAGACAACGAATGCTACAAAACAATTTATTCAGACACAGATTCTATCGCGTTTTTATTAAACAAAAAAACAAAAGAAGAAGCAAAACAATTTCTTAAAAAATTAAATTCAGAACTCCCGGGGGTGATGGAATTAGAACTTGAAGATTTTTACAAAAGAGGAATTTGGGTTACAAAAAGAACAGGAGAATTTGGAGCAAAGAAAAAATATGCACTGATAAATTATGAAGATAAATTAAAAATTAGGGGATTTGAAACAGTCAGAAGAGACTGGTGTGCTTTAGCGAGAACAACACAAAATAAAATTTTAAGAATGATTTTAGGAGAAGGAAATGAAATAAACGCATTTGAATATATAAAGAAAATTGTAAAAGAAGTTAAAGGAAGGGAAATTAATGTGAAGGAAATGACAATTAAAACTCAATTAAAAAAACCAATCTCCGAATATAAATCTATTTCCCCGCACGTTGTGGCGGCACAAAGAATGGAAGAAAAAAAGATGCCCGTTGATATGGGAAGCTTAATTGAATATTACATCGCAGAAACAGAAGGAAAGAAAAAACTTGTCAGGGAAAAAGTAAAGCTCGTCGGAGAAGAAGGAAAATACGACGTGGAATACTATTTAGAACATCAGATTCTGCCTGCAGTAGAAAATATTTTTCAGGTTTTTAACATTGACATCAAAGAAGTTGTAAAAGAAAAAAAGCAAAGGACATTGGGGGAATTTAAATGAGCCGAAGAAATTACGAACCAAAACCATTATTTGTTGAAAGAATGAAAAAATTGCTTGGAAAAGATTTTAATTCTTATATGGAAATTTTAAAAGAAAACCCTGTTCGTTCTTTCCGTTGCAACACTTTAAAAATTTCTCCAGCGAATTTAAAAAAACGTCTAGAAGAAAAAGGATGGAAAATAAAAATCCCTTTTGAAGATTTTCCAGAGATTATGATTGTTGAATCAGAATTAAAACCAGGGGAATTGGGAAGAGCACTAGAACATCTTCTCGGCTATTATTATATTCAAGAACTTGCAAGTATGCTCCCAGCCCTTGCCCTGAATCCAAAAAAAGGTGAAAGAGTTTTAGATTTATGCGCGTCGCCAGGAAGCAAGACAACACAAATGGCGTCGATGATGGAAAATTCAGGATTGCTAATTGCAAATGAAGTTAAGGTCGGCAGAATAAAAATTCTCGCGTCGAATACAGAAAGATGCGGAGTAATGAATATGATTATGACAAGAAGGGACGGAATAGCTTTGTGCAATCGTTTCAAACAAGAAAATTTCCTATTTGATAAAATATTATTAGACGCACCTTGTTCAGGAGAAGGAACAATCAGAAGCACTCCATCGACGCTAGAAATGTGGAACATAAAAACGATTGAAAATCTTTCAAAACTTCAGAAGTCATTAATTGCTTCAGCTATAGAAATATTAAAACCAAACGGCGAATTAGTTTACTCCACCTGCACTCACGCCCCAGAAGAAAACGAGGAAGTTGTAGATTTTGCATTAAAGAATTTTAAAGTTAAAGTTGAAAAAATAAATCTTCCGATAAAAACACGACAAGGAATTACAAAATGGGAAAATAAAGAATATTCAGACGAAGTTAAATTAACTTGCAGAGTTTATCCACAGGACAATAACACAGAAGGATTTTACATTTCTAAAATAAAAAAGTTGAAAACAAAAAATTAAAATGGACACAAAAATAAAAAAAATAATCTACACAATCATAAAAATAATCTGGATTCTCTTCGGAGTTTTAATTTTAGTAACTGGAATTTTTTTAAGAATGGAAATGTCGGAAATAAGTGGCACAGGGCTAAAAGGCGTGATTGGTGCTATAACTTTAGCGAGTTTATGGGTAATAATACTCGTATTGTTTATTACACACATTGTAATAACATTATTATTCTTGTTAGTAAAAAAATTAATTAAAAAAATAAAATGAATAAAGAAAAAATAAACGAAATATTTAAGGAATTAAAGGAACACATTCCATTTACTTCAGTAGCGACAGTAATTTCAATTTTAGTAATGTCGTTTTTGTTGATAAAACAAAATCTTCTCCCTTATGCAGTTTCAATGTTTGAAATTTTTCACCCAGCACATATACTATTCTCGTCGATAGTTTCAGCAGCAATTTTCTATAATCATAAAAAAAATGTTGCGTTAGCCATCATCTCTTCGGTTTTAATCTCATTAGTCATAGGGTCAGTGTCAGATATAATTTTTCCTTACTTAGGAAGTTTATTATTTAGTTTACCAATTTCATTTCATCTCCCGATAGTTGAAGAACCAATTTTAATCCTAGGAGTTTCAATATTTGGTGCTACAATAGGCATAGCAACAAAGAAAACAAAATACCCCCACTTCCTTCACGTGTTCATTTCAGTCTTCGCTTCTCTGCTTTATATTTTTGCATATTCAACAGAATTTTCAATAATAAAAATATTTTTCATATTTATAATAACAACAATTTCGGTAATCATTCCTTGCTGTTTAAGTGATATAGTTTTCCCATTAATCCTTCAAAAAAATATTAAGTCTGGAGGAAAAAAATAATGCCCATACCATTAAAATTTTTCAACAAACAAGAAAAAGAAAAATTCATCAAAAAACTTAATGAGCAATTTGGAATAGAAGATTTACCTTTTGATATTGCAAAATTAGGAAAAGAAAGAATAATTGTATTTTCGGGAAACATTTCTGAAAAAGAAATTTTAGAATTAGATAGAGTTGCAAGAATCGAGGGGGTTGGAGTTTATTTTGCAAAGATCGATGAAAAAACACAAGATTTAAGATTAAGTATTGAAGGAGTGCAATTAATACAAAGTCAAATCACAAAGAATATCTTCGAGCTCGAAGAAAAACAAGCAGAGCAATGGATGATGGGACAGGAAATAAATATCACAACAGGGAAAAAAGGATTCTTCATTATGAAATATAAAGATGATTTTCTCGGAACAGGAAAAATTTCAGCAGAAAAAATAAGTAATTTTATTCCCAAAAGCAGAAGATTAAAATATAAGGAAACTAAGATAGAAGAATGACAATCACAACAAAACAAAAAGAAAAAATTCTCAAGGCAGGTGAGATTGCTAAAGAAGTTAAGAAATGGATAAAACCCCAAATCAAAAAAGATATGCCTCTTCTTGAAATTGCAGAAAAGATTGAAAATAAAATTATTGAACTAAAGGGAAAACCTGCTTTCCCAACAAATCTTTCAATAAATGAAATCGCTGCACATTACACGCCTTCCTACAATGATACCACAAAAGCAAGTGGTTTATTAAAAGTAGATTTTGGGGTTCACGTCGACGGCTGGACTGCAGACACCGCTTTTTCAGTGGATTTAGAAAATTCAGAAGAGAATAAAAAATTAATCGAAGCGAGCAAAGAAGCACTGAAAAATGCAATTAAAGAAGTTGAGAAAAAAAGTTCTCTCGGAGAAATCGGTAGAACCATTCAGGAAACAATTGAATCTCACAAATTTCTGCCAATTGTAAATCTCACAGGTCATCAAATGGAAGAATATGAACTTCATGGAAATTTAACAATTCTTAATATAAGAAATTCAAGAACTGAAATTTTAGATAAAGGACTTTTTGCAATAGAACCTTTCGCAACAACAGGTTCTGGAAAAATTTACGAGGGAAAATCATCAGGGATTTACATTTTAATAAATGGTAAAAATGTCAGAAGTCCAGAAGCAAGAAAAGTTTTAGATTTCATTGGCGACGAATATCAAACACTTCCTTTCTGCTCAAGATGGATTATAAAAAAATTCGGAATAAAAGCTCTCTTCTCATTAAAGCAGTTAGAAGATAACGGAAATCTGCACCAGTATCCACAATTAGTAGAAGCGTCTCACGCAAAAGTCAGTCAAGCAGAAAACACAATTCTCGTCGACGATAAAATAATTGTAACGAGTGAATAACGAGTTACCTAGTTTAGTTTTCTTTGCCATGCTAGGATTTATTTTTCTAAAAGAAATCCCGCGTAACAATCGAATAAAATTTTGCGAAGATAAAATTATCTTTTTTGAATTTACTAATGTTTTGGCAATCCTCAAATCACGGGCGGGTTTTCCAGCGTAGTTGGAATATTAGTGGGAAATTGGAATTCAAAAAAATTTTACAAAAGAGTAGAATGATTATTTAGAAAGACAAATCTAATTCTCTTTTCATTTTCTCAGCATCATCTTCACACATTGCATGAGTAATATTATTTCTATAACTTGCTACAACATATTCATAATTGGGATATTCTTCACCAATCCATTTATTATCCAAATTTATTTTCTTGCACCAAGCACACATTCTTAACAAGTTAATATTTTCTTTTTCCATTATCAGGTGTGACTCAAATTTAAAGGAGATGTCGTAAGAAGGAACTTAGTCCTTTTTACTATCCTAAATAACTGCTGTCCATTGGAATAGCGGCCTTAGCAGATTTTAAATAAGTTTCTTCAATTTTCTTGTACAAATCAATAGTTGATTTGGTCACACTCGGTTTAACTTTTTCCATAGCATCATCAAAATGCTTTTTCTTAACTTGTTTAGAAGCCATATCTTCTCTCAAAGCAAAATAAGCGGCTTCCCTAGTTAAAGATTCTAAGTCTGCCCCAGTATATCCGTCGGTATCTTTTGCAATTGTTTTCAAATCAACATCTTTAGCCAAGGGCATTTTCTTAGTATGAATTTGCAAAATGTTAAGTCTGCCTTCAGTTTCAGGAGCATTCACTAAAAGTATTTTATCAAATCTTCCAGGTCTTAATAATGCAGTGTCAAGCATATCTGGTCTGTTAGTCGCACCAATAACAATCACATCATTCAAATCTTCAAGCCCATCCATTTCTGCAAGCATTTGATTCAAAACTCTTTCTGTAACTTTTGTCCCAGTTTCCATTCCTCTTCTACCTGCAAGTGAATCAATCTCGTCGAAGAAAATAACACAAGGAGCAACTTGTCTTGCTCTCTCAAAAACTTTTCTCATTCCTTCTTCAGATTTCCCAACCCACATACTTAACAATGAAGGTCCTTTAACCTGAATAAAATTTGCTTCAGATTCTTTTGCAACAGCTTTAGCCAAAAGAGTTTTACCAGTTCCAGGAGGCCCATAAAGTAAAATCCCCCTCGAGGGTCTAATTCCCATTCTCTCAAAACTATCAGCATATTTCATTGGCCATTCAACAGCTTCTTTCAATTCCGCTTTCACAGAATCCAATCCACCGACGCTATTCCATTCAACATTCGGAGTTTCAACAAGAACTTCTCTCATTGCCGAAGGTCGAACTGTTTTCAGAGCATCAACAAAATCCTCATGATTCACAATTAATTTTTCTAATATATCTTGGGGAATTTTCTCTTCTCCGTCGAGTTTCATTTGCGGGAGAATTTTTCTAAGAACAATTATAGCAGCCTCTTTTGTCAAGGATTCTAAATCAGCCCCAACAAATCCGTGAGTAATTGAAGCAATTTCATTTAAATTTACTTTTTTATCCATCGGCATATTTCTAGTATGAATTTTCAAAACTTGCAATCTTCCTTCTTTTCCTGGAACACCAACTTCAACTTCTCTGTCAAATCTTCCAGGTCTTCTTAAAGCAGAATCAAGTGCATTCGGTCGATTTGTTGCACCTATAACAACAACTTTCCCCCTGCTTTTCAAACCATCCATCATAGTCAATAACTGTGAGACAACTCTTCTTTCAACTTCTCCCTGAACTTCTTCTCTCTTCGGAGCAATAGCATCAATCTCGTCGATAAAAATAATTGCAGGTGCACTTTTTTCAGCTTCTTCAAAAATGTCTCTAATTTTCTTTTCAGATTCTCCATAAAATTTTGACATAATTTCTGGACCATTAAGCAAAATAAAATTTGCTTCAGATTCATTTGCAACTGCTTTAGCTAAAAGAGTTTTACCAGTTCCAGGAGGACCATGAAGCAAAATTCCTTTCGGCGGTTCAATTCCAAGCCTCTCAAAAATTTCAGGATGCTTTAACGGGATTTCAACAAGTTCCCTAATTTTTTTAATTTCATCAGTTAATCCTCCGATATCTTCATAAGTAATTTCAGGGATTTTCTCGTCGCTGATTTCAACTGCTTTTGAATTTAAAGTAACTTCAGTATTTTCTGTGATTATAACTGGCTGACTAGGATTTGTCGAAACAATCATAAATTTAATTTGAGTTACTCCACCACCGAGATTTCCAAAACCCATTCCTCCGAAAAGGTCACCGAGATTTCCAAAAATATCATCCATATCTCCAAATTCTTCAGACATCAAATCTCTTCTGCGTTGAACTCCGCCAAGCACAACAATATCTCCCTTGATAATAGCCCGACCCAAAAGTCCTCTTCGCAAATTATCTGAATCTGCCTGAATCATAATACCTTTTTGTGCAGGAGCAATCACAATTTTTTTAGCTTCTTTAACTTCTGCTTTAACAATTGTAACAACATCACCAATTCCGGTTCTAGCATTTTTTCTCAAAATACCATCAATACGAATTATTCCTTCGCCCATATCTGCAGGATAAGCTCGATCCACAATAGCAACAGTTTCACGATTTCCCTTGATTACAATTATGTCTCCTCTTCGAATATCTAATTCTCTCATTGTCTCAGAATCAATCCTAGCAATTCCTTTATACGCGTCGTCTTGCATAGCTTCAACGACCTTCAATTGAATTTGTTTTTCTTTTGCTGTCATTTTATTTTTCTGTTTTTTTCTCTATTTTATTTTCTTCTCTAAAATTTAAACTTAATCTTCCCATATCTTCAAAACACAATCTTACCATGTCATTCATTATTTTTTCCTGTTCTTTCATAAACGAAACAATTTCCTTAGGAATTGAAACAGCATAACTGTTCCCTACAAGTCGCATCTTGACATGAAATTCTTTATTCTTAAGGTTTATGAATTTTTCATATTCGTGTTCGTCAGCAGGATGAACTATTTTTTCATGACACTTAGGACAAACCATCAATCTAAATAAAAAATTGTTTTTTACCAATTGTGCTTTCTGCATTTTTGCGTTGCACTTTCTGCATAAGATTGTATTGTCAAAAATATCTGCCATGAATATAAAACCAACCGCGTTTTACGTGGCTGGTTGAAAGGGGTTAATGTGTATTGTCTACACATCTTGTATACACAAGAAAGATATACTATTTAAATATTTCTGCAATTCAGTAAATATATTTTTATTTTACTTCAAAAAATTTTCTGAATAATTTTGAAGCAGCATATTCATCTCCAGGACAAATTACCTCGACAAAACTATGGCAAGAAGCACAAGGAATTCCTGCCCAAATTTCAGGTATGCCTTTCAGATTATGGTCATTACCACAATACCATAAATCCATAAAATTCTGATTATAAAACTGCCCAGTTAGTTGATGACAGATTTTTTCTTTAGAGGCGATATTCATTAAACTCCTCATAAAGTAAGGATCATTTCCTTTGATAGTCCCGTTTTCAATATGTGCCCCTAACCCTATCTTTGCAGAACTTTTTGCATCCATCGCCCAATCATCATGTCCATAAGGAGCAATAGTAACATCTCCGATAATAATTCTTGAATTTATGTACATGTTTTGTTTTTCTCGTTCAGAAATTTTTCTGTTTTCCTTCTTCTCATAATTTTCAAATGCATTCGCCAAAAAATTTTCTAAAAAAGGGCCATTAGTCCCGACAGGAGTAGGATCAAAAATTTCTTCATTATCACTCACCCAAACAATAGAAGTGTATTCGGAATTCTCAGCAGAAATTAAAGAATCAATTGAAGAAAAAACACTTGTTCTGTTATCATGCCCATATCCAACAAGAAGATTTTGTGAATTTCCAAGAGAAAACATTTTATTCATAGGCACTGCCCAAAGTTGAGTAGTTGAAAAATCATCAACACTATCAAATTTAAGTTTATCTAAAAGATTTTTTAAGTTTGAAAATCCAGTTATAATTTCCAAAGAATCTTCTGGGGGGAAAGCATCATTTACTTGCATATACTCAGAAAAATCAACATGAGTAGAATTCACTCCAATAAATCCAGGGAAACTAATTTCTTTTCTTAAATTGTTTTTATCAATACTGTATCCCATAACTTTTACAGGCTGACCAATCCAGTATGGAACTACAATTCCTCCATGAGGTATAGTAGATAATTTTATCCCAAGAGAATTATATAAATCACGAGTATCAGTTTCAATCCGGGCAGGACGAGGTTTAATTTTCAAACACGGCGAATCTGCATGTGAAATTATAAGTCTAAATCCGTCGGTAATAGGTCTTTTACCTTCTTTAACTGCAATCAAACTTGATTTTTGCCAAGGGTCAAGGAAAAAATATTTATCATTATTAGAAGAAGATTCTTCCAACAAATTTTTCTCATCAAAACCAGAATTCAAAAGCCAGTTTTTTACAAAGTTAGTTGCCTGATAAGCAAGTTTTGCATTGGAATGAAAAAAAATAAGTTTCTCAATTCTCTTTTCTAATTCATTCCTTTCGAAAGAATCCAAACATTCAACAGAAGGAAAATGTCTAGTGTAATCTAAATCTAACGAATCTTTAAATGTACCATTAGGAACTCCCATTTTCCTCATAAGTTTAAACTAATAAAATTATATTTAAACATTCATCCAATTCAGAATATATATTAGAGTACATTTTAAAAATCCTTTTCTCTAACTAAGTGGATGAAATTAAAAAAGTTTGGTGAATTAATAAACAAAGGTTTCAAAAAAATTTGGTTCTTATTATGGAAAGATAATAGTCTCAAGGGGTGGATATTCTCTCTTGTTTTTTTATTAGTATTCATTCAGTTTATTTTTTTCCCGATATTAAGTTTTGCAACAGGAACATCTTTACCATTAGCAATTGTAGAATCTTGCAGTATGTATCATGAAGGAAATTTTTTCTCAAACTTCAACGAATGGTACGCAGAACATGAAACGAAATATCAGGGGTTGGGAATTCAAGAAGAAGATTTCAAAGAGTTCATTCTCCGACGGGGATTTAGCAAAGGAGACATATTATTTATTATAAAAGCAAATCCAGAAAAGTTAAAAGTGGGAGATATTATCTTATTCAATTCAGGAAATCAAGGAACCCCAGTAATCCACAGAATAATAAAAATAAAAGAAGAAAATGGCGAGAGAATTTTCTCGACAATGGGAGACAATAATAATCAAATATTAACCCCGAATAATAATCCTGGTGGCGTCGATGAAAGAGAGATAAAATCCGACCAGCTCGTCGGTAAAGCAGTTTTAAGAATAACTCCCTGGTTTGGCTGGGGGAAATTAATATTTTTTGAAGGTTTAAGACCAGAATCTGAAAGAGGATTCTGTAAAGAGAATTAAAATATTAATGAGGGTGATTAAGAACTTCTGTTATTATAGCAAAAGTTTTTAAAGAAAATCAATCAATTAGAGAACTAATACAATGGAATTTTGTCCAAAGTGCGGGGCGGTTCTTGTTCAGAAAAAAACAAGAGAAGGATGTCCGAGATGTAGTTATACTGCTAAAGGGAAAATGAAAATATGTTCTTCAGAAAAGATTGAAGATAGAAATGAAGAAGTAGCCGTGATAAAAAAAGATGTGCAAGCATTTCCAATAATCGTCGAGAAGTGTAAAAAATGCGGGAATGATAAAGCATATTTCTGGACAGTTCAAACACGTTCTGGCGATGAAGCAGAAACCAAATTTTTCAGATGTGTAAAGTGTGAACATACTTGGCGAGAATATCGCTAATTAGCAGAAGCCGATTAATGTCTAATTAGTGATGTTCGAGTAGAGAATATAGATAGGTAAAAAAATTATGGATTTTTATCTGATAAATAAACTTTGTTTAATAAAGGAGTAATAACCGTCCCAAGAACGATTAATATTCCCATTACACTTAATACCTTAAAAAATGGTGGTTCAACTTCCCATTTTCCAATAATTAAACCGATGCCAATTAAAGAAATTAAAAAAACCTGACCGATGGTAATTAATACAATATTCCTTATCAACAAGTTTTCTTTTTTATATCCCAATAACAGAAGAGAAGAATAAGCTAAAGCTAAAGAAGTAATAATGAATATAAACAAAAGTTTTATAGCAAATCCATTAGAATGAGTATCCACAATTTCCCAGATTAATAAAAGACTATAAAGCATACCTGCAATAGAAACTATTATCCCAGAGAAACTAATCGGAAAAAATTTCTTTTTCTCATACCATATTGAAGCACATAATGCCGTGAAATTAAATCCCCCGACAGCAAATAAAGTTATCACTATGTTCTCTTTTATTCCTGCAGAGTCCCCAAACAAGAAAATTAAAATACCCATTAAAGCACAAAAACTTAAAGAAACAATTAATATTTTTAAAAAAATATTTTTCAAGAGAGATAATTTTTCTCCTTTTTTCTCAAATACTAAAAATTTCTTCCCGCAATGAGGACATTCTTGAGAATACCTTTCGATTTCCTTTTTACAATATCCGCAATTAACTTTCTTCATCCTACTTCGATAAGCAAGTCATTTATAAAATTATGTAATAACAAAAATTTCACAAGGGGTAGTCGGATATCTAATTATAATTTTCGCAGAAATAAAAATAGCTCAGTTACTAGAGCCAGACTTCATTCTACCAAAATTTTACTCGGACTAATTAATTTCTCATTGGGCGGGTGGGCGGGGATTAACGAGCAAAATTTTATTAGGCAAGCATAGGTAAACTTTTTAATCTCACTTTCTAATAATAATTAATAATGGCTTCGTAGCTCAGCCTGGTTAGAGCACCAGACTCTTAATCTGGGTGTCGGGGGTTCAAATCCCCTCGAGGCCATGAAGGATTGAGTGGACTTGAATGAGAAACTTCTTGTTTCGACTTCGAGACCATTTACCAAAATGACAAAATACTGGTTCAAACCAAAACAATATGGATATGGATTCGTCCCAATTTCCGTCGAAGGTTGGATAGCAACATTAATTTTAATTTTAGCAGGACTTTTTCTCGCTTATGTAAACGATTTCTTCAACCCACTAAAAATAACATTAGTGAACTCATTATTCTTCACATTAGAAATTATAATTCTCGGATTTATTTTCTTGAAAATTTTTGAAAAAAAATGCAAAGGGAAGTTAAAGTGGAACTGGGGAAAATAAAAAATTAAATTTCTCGACGGAAAATAGTTTTCTAAAAGTATATTTATGAAAATAACTTTTCAGAAGATTTAAATAGTAAAAGAAATTTTATATAATATGACAACAGTCATAAAAAGAGGCGGAAGCAGACAGAAGTTTATGCCTTCTAAAATAAAAAAAGCAATTGCTAGCGCTTTGCGTTCAGCAAAAGTTCCAAAGAAAAAAGCAGACGTAATCGTTGCTCAAATCGGCGGAGCAGTTATTGCTTTATTTAAGAAGAGAAAGCTTGTCAAAGCAACTGAGATTGGAAAAGCAGTTGGAACAAGACTTGCAACAAAATCTAAGGCTGCTGCTGCTAAGTGGAGAGGACAAGAAAAGAAAAAAGCACAGAAAGCAAAAAAGAAAACAACTAAGAAAAAAGTTGTTGCTCCGAAAAGAAAAAGAAGAACAGCAAAAAAAACTACAAAGAAGAGAAGAGTAGTTAGAAGAAAGAGAAGAAGATAATTATCTGTGTTTAAAAAATTCTATTTGTCTGAATCGTTTTATAACTTTAGCATAGCTAGTCTTATCTACAAGGATTTTAGTCTTTGCTTCGTTCAGTAAACGAAAATCATACTTAGAAATAGAACTCTTTAATTTATCTTTACCAAGATATTTTTTCCACCTCGTTTCTGTTTTAAGTTTACATTGCAAAACCATTTAAAATAATAATTAAAATAAATATTTAAATTTACCGAAGATAAATAAATTTATCATTCCTTTCTGTTTCAATATTGGGGCATAGTAATTATTTAATAAGTCGCTGTATATTCTCTATAGCGTCGGCAACTTCTTTCCCTTTCTTTGTTAGTTGTATCACCTTTATTCGCCCCTTTTTTTCGAAAGCAACTAACTTAAGTTCTTCTAAGGTTTGCAGAATTTTTACTGCATGGCTATAAGTGCAATCCACTTCTTTAGCCAGAATACTACCATACCTCATTCTTGTATTCTTCTTCAAAGAAACCAGCATCAAAGCAGGCTTTCTCCTGAAAAAGATATCAAAGTTATCTTTCATTGTATATATTCAGATGGTAGTTTCCTTTTAAACTTTTTGTATTATAGATATATAGAATATATACTTAAATAGGATGCAGAAAGTTAAATGAAAAATTTATAAAGAAAATAAACTCAAATTAGTCAAGAAGAGTTCTGATAAATGAATATGACAGAAAAATATTATAGTGCAAAAGAACTTGAAAAAATAACTGTTGAAGCAGAAAGAATTAGACAAAAATTTCCTTATTCTGAATCTGATGTCAAAAAAACCTTGAAAGATTTAGGAATTGAAGAGAGTTACCAAGAAAATGTTTTAGCAAAATATAAAGATAAAAAATCCAAAAAACTTTCAACTATAATAGAATGTTATCCTAAAAAAATTAATGAAAAGAAAATAAAAGAAAAGCCATCGAAATATCAAACCATGGGGAGATTTTTGACAATAGGCGGACTTTTCACACTAACGGGAGGATTTTACTTATTAAATGATTCAAAAATGGAAAATGAATTATTACGTGGAATAGAAACTTTCGTCGGGGTATTCAGTATTATCGGGGTTAGTCCTTTACTTCTTTCACTCGGAAATATGTTCCGAAAAAGTTAAATGAAAAATTTAATTAAATTTATTAACAATTATTTCTAATAAAAAGTATGACAAAAATTCTTGCAGTAGGAGACATTCACGGGGATACAGGTTTAGTAAAACGTCTCGCTGAAAAAGCAGTAAAAGAAAATGTTGATTTAGTAATCCTAGCCGGAGATTTAACTTTAGCAGAAATGTCAACAAAAAATATTGTCGGACCTTTCATAAAAGCCAAGAAAAAAGTTTTGCTGATTCATGGAAATCATGAGGGGGTAGCAACAACAGATTTCTTATCAGAGATGTATCCAGACACAAAAAACATTCATGGTTATAGTATGTTATTTAACGATGTGGGAATTTTCGGCGCAGGAGGAGCAGATTTTGGCGTCGACCCAATGACAGAAAAAACTTTCAAAAAAGTAATAGGAAAAGCACACAGCAATATTAAAGAAACAAACAAAAAAATTCTCGTTACCCATATGCATCCTGCAGGAAGTAAATCCGAACTTTCTGGTTTCAAAGGAAGCAAAAGTATTCGAGACGCAATAGAAAAGTATCAACCAGATTTCGCAATTTTCAGCCACATCCACGAAGCTGGCGGAACCGAAGACAAAATAGGAAAAACAAGAGTAATCAACGTCGCAAGAAAAGAGAAAATTTTTGAGATTTGAACTTCGTTCAAATGCAATTCGTCTCTTCAAGCCAAATTGAAGAAAAAATTTTTAAGATCTAAATAGAATTATAAATTTCTTTTAACTTTGAATGGTAATCTTCAGGAAATTTCTCGTCGAGATTTACAATTTCTAAAGTATAAAATTCATTTAATAACTTATCTCTTTCTTTGATAAAACCCCCCACAGGAAGATAATGTCTTCCAACCATAGGATGACCTGATTTTGGTTCTTTAACATAAATAGTAAAACCACAAACCTCAAATTTGCTATCCTCTAATTTTTTAATTAAACTATCTTTGCTCTCAGTTCCTATTTTCCTAATTTTTTCAAAACTTAATTTATTCCCCATCCTAAATTTTTTTAAAAAGATCTAAAAGAGTTTTATGAGTCCCCCAGTCTTTAAATTCCTCAATATTCAAATTAGTAAGTTCAAGAGTATTTCCTGTAAGATACGCACAAGGGACATAATGCCTTTCTCTTCTTACCAAAGTACTAGTATAAATCTCATAAGTAGTTGGTTGAATATTATCCTTCCTATTTACATTAAAATTGTTCATGTATAAAACGTTAAAAAATTTTCTTCTTCTTTCCTCGTCTAATATCTTCGTAATTTTCTTTTCCATACTAAATTCAGTAAAAAATAATTTATAAGGATTATTATACTGCAAGATAAAATTATAAATACCAAATAGACAATCCTAAACTATGAAGAAAAAGCCAGAAAAGTCAAAAGGACAAAAACTAGCCGAGAATTATTTTCCTGTTGATGAAAGAGATGTAATACATGCTATTGAAAAACCGCAGAAATCTTCAGCAGAAATTGTAGAAATTATTCATTCAAGGGGAAAGAAAAAAATTTCTAAAACAAAAAAATTTACTGGAAGTAAAAAGGTTAGTGCGAAAAAGAAAACTGGAAAATTCAAAAAAACAAGAACTTCAAAACTGGAAAATTATGAACAACCAAAAGTCAATCTGAAGAAAAATGGATATGAGTTAATAATAACAGAAAAACCACAGGCAGCAATGAAAATTGCAGATGCTCTGGGGAGTTCAGGAAAAGAAAATCTGCACGGAATCCCATACTACGAATTAAAAAGAGACGGGAAACAAATTGTTGTCGCGTGTGCCGTCGGACATTTATTTACTCTGACACAAACACAAAAAGGTTCTGAAGTGCCTGTCTTTGACATAAGATGGGTGCCAAATTATGTAGTAAAAAAAGCAGATTTTACAAAAAAGTATTATGACACATTATTAAGTCTAGTAAAAAACGCAGGAAGTATTACAGTTGCTACAGACTATGATATCGAAGGAGAAGTAATAGGAATGAATGTCGTGAGATTTATTTGCAATCAAAAAGATGCTAACAGAATGAAATTCTCAACACTAACAAAAAATGAATTAAACTCGGCGTATGAAACAAAATCCCCGACGATAAACTGGGGGCAGGCAATAGCAGGGGAAACTCGGCATTATCTCGACTGGTTCTACGGAATTAATCTATCAAGAGCATTAATGAATGCGATAAAAGAAACAGGCAGATTCAAAATTATGTCAATTGGAAGAGTCCAAGGCCCAGCATTAAACCTAATTGTTCAAAGAGAAAGAAAAATCCAGGAATTTAAGTCACAAAAATACTGGCAAATTTTTATAGAAATCACGGACGGAAATAGCAAAGTTGAGTTGAAATATGTTCGAGATATTTTTGATAAAAAAGAATTGGGGCAATTTGAAAACATCGTCGGCAAAACTGCAGTTGCTTCAACAACAAAAAAACAAGAGCTTCTTCCACCAAATGCACCTTTTAATTTAACTTCTCTTCAGATGGAAGCATACCGCCTTTACGGATTAACCCCAACAAGAACGTTGCAAATTGCTCAATCACTTTACCTCGCAGGATTAATTTCATATCCAAGAACATCGTCACAAAAACTCCCCGATTCAATCGGCTACAAAGAAATTTTAGAAAAATTAGCCAAACAATTCAAAGCAGAAAAGTTAATCAAAAGAGACAAACCAATCGAAGGAAAAAAATCAGACCCTGCCCACCCATCAATTTATCCAACAGGGGAAAGAGGAACATTAAACGACGACGAAGAAAAAATTTACAACCTTATTGTCAAGAGATTTTTATCACTATTTTGCGAAGATGCAATTGTAGATAACAAAAAAATAGTTGCAAAATTAGATTCCCTTTCTTTTGATACTAGGGGCGCAGAAGTTGTAAAAAAAGCGTGGTTGGAAATTTATCCATATAAAATAAAAGAAACTGAATTGCCCGATATGAACGGCGAAGTAAAAATAATTGATTCTAGAACAGAAGAAAAAGAAACCCAGCCCCCAAAAAGATATTCTCCAGCGTCGATAGTTTCAGAACTTGAAAAAAGAAATCTCGGAACAAAAGCAACAAGAGCTGCAATCTTAGAAACACTTTATGATAGGGGCTATGTAAAAGAAAAAAGTATCGAAGCAACTCCGTTAGGAATTTCATTAATTTCCACTCTTGAAAAATATTCCCCCGTAATCATCGACGAAGAACTTACAAGAAAGTTTGAAAAAGAAATGGATTCTATTTTAGAATCAAAAAAAGATTTCGAAACAAAGGAAAAGAAAATTATTGAAGAAGCAAAAGAAACAATAATTGCAATATCTAAAGATTTTGAAAAAAATAAAAAAGACATTGGAAACGAATTAGTCGTCGCAGAATCAAAACAATGGGAACAAGAAAAAGAAGCAAACAAATTAAACGTTTGCCCAGTTTGTAAAAAGGGTATGCTCTCAATAATGTATTCAAGAAAAACAAGAAGATCTTTCATCGCATGCAATGCTTACCCCGAATGCAAAAAAACTTATTCACTTCCGCCAAATGGTGTAATAAAAAAAACAGAAAAAATATGTGAATTCTGTGGATTTCCGATGCTGATGAGGTTATCAAAAGGAAAACGTCCTTGGATTTTCTGTTTTAACAACGAATGCGAATCAAATAAAAAAAGAATGGAAGAATACAAAGCAAAAAAGGAAAAAGAAAACTCCGGAGAAAATTTTGAATAATTTTAAAAACTCTATTTGTATTTACAATCTATGGCTAAGATTAAATTAGAAAAGTCAGTTCAGATAACCCTAATAATAATTGCTACAGTTCTGGTCATTACTTTTGGCGGGATGTATTTCTACAAAACAACTTTCTCCTCACAAAACACAATCTCTGTAAACGGAAATGGAATTGAAAAAGTAACCCCCGATTTAATATCAGTTTATTTTAGCGTCGATACAAGGGCAGATACCTCAAGCAAAGCAGAATCAGCAAACTCAGAAATTGTGTCTAAATTAAAAAATGCTGTCGCGGGATTAGGATTTGATGAAGAGGATTTAAAGACAGAAAATTATAACATATACCCCGATTATGACTACACAACAGGAAAAACTTCTGGATACAGAGCAACACATTCACTAAGGATAGAATTCTCAACAGATGAAAAAAATAAAATAAGCGGTGTTATCGACGCTGGAGCAAATGCAGGGGCAGGAATTAGTTATATAAATTTCGAACTTTCTCCGTCGTTGGAACAGCAGTATAAAGCAAAAGCAATACAGACAGCATCCGCAGATGCAAGGATAAAAGCAGAAGCAATTGCCGTCGGGTTTAGTAAAAAGTTAGGAAGATTAGTTTCAGTCTCATTAGATTCTTTTAATTACAATCCGTATAGAGTTTATGATTCAGCAGTATCTTCTGGCTCAGCACCTTCGGCAGAAAGTGCAAAAGCAGCAGTGGAGAGTATAACTCCGTCGGAAAAAGAAGTAACTGCTTATGTTACAGCAATTTACAAATTAAATTAATTATTCTAAAATTACAGAAAATTTAAATAGTTTTAATTGTTAAAAAAAATAGTAAGGAGGTGAATTAAATGGCAGCAAAGAAAAAAGCAACAAAAAAGGTAGCAAAAAAAACAGT
>Ga0265297_10003320_pt1 | contig 29523 bp, 35 predicted proteins | sample Munlanlwell13791_FD_192502 | JGI IMG/M metagenome (GOLD analysis project Ga0265297, IMG submission 192502) | Leachate microbial communities from a municipal landfill in Southern Ontario, Canada - Leachate well 137-91 | ecosystem: Engineered > Solid waste > Landfill > Unclassified | place...
TTAACTGATACGATTATGGTGGTGAGCATTGACCCTTACAATAAAAAAGTAGCGATGCTTTCTATCCCGCGCGATCTTTATGTGGATGTCCCTAATTATGGCTATACTAAGATCAACGCGGCTTATTCTATTGGCCAAGATAACGGTAATAAGGGGGCAGAATTGGCGAAAGCTACTATCAGCGAAATTTTAGATTTACCTATTCATTATTATATCGTAGCTAATTTTAATGGTTTTGTGAAAACAGTTGATGATGTGGGTGGCATTGATGTTTATGCGGATCAAGCTATTAACGATCCTTACTATCCTAATGATACTTATGGCTATGATCCTTATACAATTAGCGTTGGTTGGCACCATATGAGTGGATCTGATGCTTTAAAGTATGCCCGTTCTCGAGAAACTACCAGTGATTTTGATCGAGCTAAGCGTCAACAAAAAGTTATTGCCGCTCTAAAATCTAAGGTTCTTTCTTTGGGCTTCTTGTCTAACCCGGTTAAGGTGACTTCTTTGCTATCTGGTTTAAATAATAATATCAGTACTGATTTGTCGCCGCAGGAATTGGTTAAAACTATAGATTTAGTCAAAGATGTTAAAGAAGATGAAATCGCTTCCAAGGTTTTGGACAATTCTGAAAATGGTCTTTTGGTTGATGACTCTACCAGTGACGGTGCCTATATTCTAAAACCCAAAGATCCGTCTTGGGAACAAATTAGAGCTTTGGCTCATTCCATTTTTGTGGAACCGTTTGTGGAAAAAGAAAATGCCAGTATCCTGATTCAAAATGCTTCAGGAAAAGAAGGTTTATCTTATGATGTTTCGCAAATTCTAATTAATCGTGGTTATCAAAATGTGGATTATGAAGGAGCGGATAAAACTATTGTCAAAACTAAATTTTATGATTGTTCAAGCGGTGATAAACCATATACTTTGGAACTTTTGAAAAAGCGTTTTTTCAATTCCGATATTTCTGCCTGTCCTATTAATATGGACAAACAAGCTGATTTTGTGATAAGCTTAGGCCAAGACTTTGACTACAACAACTTTATCTCAAACCAGATTTAAGCTTAATTTCAAGCGGTGGCATAAAGCGCTCATAGTTGCGGTTTTTTTATTTATCTTTTTTGTTTTAGAAATGGCTTTTGTGAGTAGCCTTGTTAAAACCATTTTTTTTGCTTTTCTGGTTGTCTCCAGCGTAGTTTCTTTTTTTTGGCTGGAGAAAAAAGAAACTTGGCGCAGGCGGTTAGCTAAATATTCTTTGCCTTTTGTTTTGGTTTTGGCATCAGGTGGATATGCGATGATTTTTTCTTTTAACTTTATTTCTTTTTTAGTAGGTGCTTTAACCAGTTTGAGCTTTTATTTTTTTGCTTCACGTTTGAAGATTCCTTTGCCTTATAATATGCGTGAAGAAGTAACTTATTATTGGTTGGACCTAGTGATCTTTTGGACCGGTTTTTTGGCTTTTTTGGTTTCTTATTATTTTATCTTTTATTTATCTAATTTTGGCGCAGATTTAATACGTTATTTAATTTTTAGTTTATTTTTGTTTTTGATCAGTATCTATTTGATGGCGTTTAGTCTTTGGGCACGAACGCGTGAGAGGCAAGAAATTTTATTTTATAGTTTGTTTTTTGGTTTTATTTTTTTACAATTTATTTTCATTTTTGGTTTTTATCGAATGGCGCCTTTAGGAGGAGCTTTGATATATCTATTAATCCAATACTATTTTTTAGAAATGTTAAACTTCTTTTTCAAATATCAGTTTGTTCGCCGGCAAGATATTGTGCGTTTGAGTGCGGTTGTGCTACTATTACTTTTGGTAGTTATGATAATCTTTAAGCCTTTTTTGATAATTAAATAATTTTTAAATATGAAAGAAGAAACAAATGAACCTAAAATTAATTTGGGCAATGAAATCAAAGCAAAAAGAAGAAAGATTTATTTTGGCGCCTTTATCGGCTTATCCATTATTTTGGCAATAGGGTTGCTTTATGTTGTTGTGGTGGCAGTGGGATTATACGGATTTAATTGGCGCTATAATTTTGTTAAAAAAACAGCTAGTATTGTCCCTTATCCTGCCGGTTGGGTGGGTGCTTTTCCTATCAAATTTTCCGAGGTTTTTAATGAAGAAGCGCCGGCCAAGAAATTTTATACCCAAACCGGAGCACCGGTACCCAAGGAAGCGACTTTGGAAAAACAGGCGATTGATTTTTTAACTAGAGTAAAAATTATTCAGCAGTATGCAGCAATTTATCGCGTTTCAGTGCCGGTGAAAGATGTTAATGATTCTTTAAATAAATTGTATGAAGAAAATGGTGGCAAGCAAACTTTTGAACAAATTTTAGCCCAATACTATGGTTATTCATCCAGTGATATTTATCGTTTGGTCTATTTATCGCTGATGCAGCAAAAATTGAATGATTATTATGACGGTGAAGTTTTACGTCAAGCTCAGCTTTCTCAAGTTCTATTGGATAAAGAAGCCAGGGCTAAAGATATTTTGGCTAAAGCTAAAAAAGGAGATAATTTTAGTGATTTAGCCAAAAATAATTCCTTAGATAAAAAAACCAAGGACAAAGGTGGAGATTTGGGTTATTTTACTAAAGATAATTTGTACAAAGTGATTGCCAAGAGTACTGATGTGGATAAAAATCTGCTTAGTGATTTCCAAAACAAAATTTGGTCGGCTAAGTCAGGAGATGTTTTTATGTTTAAAACTGATTTCGGTTATCAAGTGATAAAGGTTGATGGCTTTAAAGGTACAGAAGAAAAAACATTTGAAGATTGGCTGCAAGAAAAAATTGGCAAAGGCTTTGTACTGCATTTTGTTTAATTTTTTAGCTAAATAATTTGTTTTATGAAAAAAGATATATATCCTTTGGCTATTATTGGTTCGGGTATTGCCGGGATGACTGCTTCCATTTATGCATCGCGCTATCAAATTAAGCATCTTATTGTTGGTAATATCCCGGGCGGAGTAATGTCTGAATCGGTGATGGTGGAAAATTTTCCGGGCTTTAAATCTATTTCCGGTTTCGAATTGGCTAAAAAGATAGAAGAACAAGTGAAACATTATAAGCCAATGTGGGAACGCAATGAAGTAATAAAAATTAAAGAGGAAAATAATGCTTTTAAAATTGAAACTAAAAACAGCAAAATTTTTTGGGCGCGATTTTTGCTTTTGGCAGTGGGTACTAAAAGGCGCCATTTGGGGGTGAAAGGAGAAGAAGAATTGGTTGGCAAGGGAGTGCATTATTGTGTCACCTGTGATGGTTATTTTTATAAGAATAAAGATGTGTTGGTGATTGGTGGTGGTGATGCCGGAGTGACTGCGGCTTTGTCTATTGCCGATAGTGTGCGCAAAATTTATCTTTTGAATAATTTGTCTAAGTTAACGGCAATGCCTTTTTGGCAGAAAAAGCTAAAGCAAAAAAAGAATGTAGAGTTTATTATGGATAATAATGTTTTAGGATTTGCAGGCAAAGACAAATTGGAAAAAGTTTTATTGCAAAAAGAATACAAAGGTACGAAAGAATTAAAAGTGGATGGTGTTTTTATTGAAATCGGTTCAATGCCCAATACGGATTTGGCTCTTGATTTAAAGCTAAAATTAGATGAGAAAGGTTTTGTGAAAGTGAGCGATGGCCAGCAAAGCTCGCATCAATTTGTTTATGCTTGCGGTGATGTTGCCTCGAGCTCCAATCATTTTCATCAAATGCTAACCGCTGCCAGTGAAGGGGCGGTGGCGGTGAATGCTATCTATCAAGAAATCAATAAGAATAGAATATAGAAGTTGGAATTTAGAATATAGAAAAATACAGAAATTTTGAATAGTTCTCGATTATACTCAAACAATATTTTTTTTGATTGAAAAAAAAGATATTTTTTGTTAATCTAAAATTATGCCTAAAGTTAATTTTTATGACCGTGCAAAAATCGCCGCCTTGTTCATTTTACAAATTTTTGTTTTTTATTTTTGGCAAACTTCCATTGTTAAAACCGGAATCACGGTTTTTAATCTTTTAGGCAGCAGCAGTGTATGGATTTTACCTTTGGGCATATTGGTTTTTACCTTTGTTGATATGATTTTGGTTGTTTTTTTCTTTAACAAAAATTACTTTTTAAAAACTTTCCTTTTCCTTTTTAATTTCTTTCTCCTCATATTAGAGCTAATTATTGTTGGCTATTATTTAATCACAGTTTAGCTTATGTGGAAAAGAACACCATTTGAAAGATTTTTAGAAATTTTGCCGGGTGCCATTAGTATTTTAGTTATTATTTCTCCCATTCTGCTTTCTTTTATTTGGCCTAATACTTTGGCCATTTTTATTATTATCTATGATTTTTATTGGCTTATTAGAACGCTTATAATGGGCACTCATTTAGTTTCCGCTCATTTCTTTTTAAATTATGAGAAAAGAGTAGATTGGTTGGAAAAAATAGAAGATTTAAAAGATCTTGATTCTTTACAAACTAAATTAACAAAAAGAATGCAACGTGCTTCTTGGGTGGAAAGAGATGCCATTGGTGATGAACTGGCTTTAATTGGTGATTTAAAGAAAAATCCGGATAAAATAATTAATCCGGATGATATTTATCAAGCAGTTTTATTTACCAGCTACAAAGAACCTTATGAAGTTTTGCATAAATCAATTTCCGCGGTCGCGGATTCTGATTATTCTAATAAGAAAATGATTTTGATTTTAGCCATTGAGCAAAGGGCGCAAGAAGAAGCTTTGGCTATTGCTAAGAAACTAAAAGATGAGTTTAAATCCACTTTTTACGATTTCTTAATCACTGTTCATCCCGATAATACCCCTGGAGAATTAAAAGGAAAAGGCTCTAATGCTCATTTTGCGGGGTTGGAATTTAAAAAATATTTAGATCAAAAGAAAATAGATTATGAGCGAGTAATAATTTCCATTTTTGATGCTGACACCAGACCCAGCCATAATTATTTTGCCGCTTTGGCCTACAAGTATCTTTTGCATGCAGACAGGGTTTGGCATTCTTTTCAACCGATTCCACTTTATAGTAATAATATTTGGCAAGTGCCGGCGGTTGTGAGAATTGTGGCTTATGGCTCCAGTTTTTGGCAATTGATTGAATCCACAAGGCCCTACCGCTTAATTAATTTTTCCTCTCAATCATTGAGTTTTAAAACCGCGGTGGAAATTGACTACTGGGATCAGCATATTGTTTCTGAAGATTCTCGTACTTATTACCGGATATTTTTCAAAAACAAAGGCGAGCATATCTTGGTACCATTATTTACCCCTGTTTATATGGATGCGGTTTATGATGATAATTTATGGCAAACATTTAAAAATCAATATCTGCAGAAAAGGCGTTGGGCCTGGGGAGTGGAAAATTTCCCCTATCTGGTGATGGAGGCGATTAAGCATAATGAAGCACCATTTTTTAGAAAATGGGGTTTGGCTTTGCGGCTTTTGGAGAGCCATGTTTCTTGGGCAGCTGCTTCCTTAATTATTGCTTTGGGTATTTGGTGGCCATTTCTTTTAAGCCCTTATTTTAGAACCACTATTTTTGCTTTTTCTTTACCATATTTAGCTCAAATCCTTCTGTCTATTACATGGATTGGTTTGGTGATCTCCGGTTGGGCTTCAATTATTTTATTGCCTCAACGTCCTCGCGGGTTTAGTCGTGTAAAGACTGTGGGTGTTTTTATTTCTTGGATACTTGTTCCGATCTCTGCTATAATATTTGGAGCAATACCCGCTATCGATGCCCAAATGCATTTGCTTTTTGGCAAATATTTGGGTTTTTGGGTAACACCCAAAAAATTAGCCAAGGTTCACCCTGTTAAATAATTTTAAACTATATTTATGTTTTGCATTTATACGTCAGCATCTGATAAGATAATAAAATTCGCATAAGATTTTTAGAAATTTAAAATTACGACTTTGTCGTATTTAACAGGGTAAATAATGGATAAAAAAACTTTAATACAATTTGTAAAATTTGCGTTGGTGGGAGTTTCTAACACTTTAATTGATTGGATTGTTTATTTTTTATTAACCCTGATTCCATTTTTTGCTAATTTGGAATCTTGGGCTAAAGCTATTTCTTTTGCGGTTGCTGCCACCAATAGTTTTATTTTTAATTCTATTTGGACATTTCGCAGCGAATTTAAAAAAGGTTTGGATAAAAGTAAAAGTAAAGTGGCCGCCGGTAGCGAATACTATATCAAATTTATGGTGGTTAGTGTGATTGGTTTTGGTTTAAATTTATGGGTTTTTACTCTTGCTCGTGCCTATTTGTTCCCGGGTAAAGAAAGAATTTTCCAACTTTTTGCTTTGGTTTTAGCCAGTGGCATTGTGATTATTTGGAATTTTGTGGCTAATAAGTGGTGGACTTACAGGGAAAAATCTCAAATCTCAAATCTCAAATCTCAAAAATAAGACAAAATATACTAATAAAATTAGTTATGCCCAAGTTGCAAAAATATAAAAATTTGATTACTTGGATATTGGTGGTTTTTTTATTGGGGGTGATGTTTCTCATAATGCTTTCGTTAGCCAAAACTGACTCCGGGACAACAGATGAAGTAGCGCATATTCCTTCGGGTTATACTTATGACAATGCTTTGGATTATCGACTAAATCCCGAGCACCCACCATTAGCTAAAGTTTTGGCCGGTATCCCTTTGCAGTTTTTACACTTAAATAATATTTATGATAATTGGTCGTGGCAGCAGATTAATCAATGGGAAGCAGGTTGGAATTTTATCTACCGAGTGGGCAATAATGCGGATCAAATTTTGTTTTGGGCTCGTTTACCCATCATTCTATTAACTATCAGTCTGGGTTTGATTTTGTTTTTGTGGATTAAAAAACTTTATGGCCGCAAAGTGGGGCTTCTGATTTTGCTATTGTATGCTTTTTCGCCGGAGTTTTTAGCTAATGGTCATTTGGTAACCACTGATGTGGCTGCAGCCTTAGGCTTTGTGGTTGCTATTTTTTCTTATGTTCATTTTTTAAGGAATCCCGGCACTAAAACATTACTTATTACCGGCATCCTTTTTGGGGTGGCGCAGACTTTGAAATTTTCCTGCTTTCTTTTAATCCCCATTTTATTTTTGATTTTAATCGGTTGGGTGGTTATTTTTAAAGAAAAGAAAAAATTCTTTTCTTTATTTTGGCCGCAATTCGGCAAATTTTTATTGGTTCTTTTAACCGGTTTTATTCTTGTTTGGGCAATTTATATTCCTTTCACTTGGAATACGCCGCCAGCTGTGGAGCATCAGGTGATTGAGAAAAATTTAACCAGTGATGGCCGAACGCAAATTTTTAGAAATTTTTTGCATCATTTTGAAAATAATAAGATTACTCGTCCGGCAGGCCATTATATTTTAGGGCTAATGCTTGTTTTTGGCCGCACCGGCGGCGGCAACAACACTTATATAATGGGTCATTTTTCAGACAAAGGCATTAAATGGTATTTCCCGGCCGCTTGGATGGTTAAAATTCCTTTAGCAATTGATGTGTTTATTTTAATGGGTTTAATATTATTGATTCGTTTTGGTTTTTTAAACAAAGAAGATAAATGGCAGCTTTATTATTTAACCGTGCCAATTGTGATTTATTGGGCAATTACTTTAGCCGGATCGCTTAATATCGGCGTTAGGCATCTAATACCCACCATTCCTTTTATTTATTTGTTTATTGCTCGTTCTTTATATTTAATTTTTAATCCGCAAATTTTGGATAAACCTTTCAAGCATGCAGTGGTTTTTAAATATGTCAGTTTCTTTTTAGTTATTTGGTATGTGGCAATTTCTCTTTTAACCTATCCTTATTATTTGGCTTATTTTAATGAGCTTACTTGGGGTAAACCAAAATATAAATATTTGGTGGATTCTAATTTGGATTGGGGTCAAGATTTAAAAAGATTGGCCAAATTTATTGATAATAATAATATTGATAAAATTAGAATCGATTATTTTGGCGGCAGTGTGCCCAGTTATTATATTGATTCCAATAAAATTATTAATTGGCATTCGGATCAGGGTCCTTCTACCGGTTGGTTCGCAATCTCCGCCACTTATTTTCAATTTTCCAAATTGGCCGGTATGGAAGAAGGCAAGTGGGATTATGCATGGTTGGAACAATTTGCGCCTCAAGTAATTATTGGTAATTCAATTTTGGTTTATAATATATCAGCTGAAGATTTAAAAAATCATCCGCCTAAGCCATTAACGTCAACAATAAAAATAACACCGCAAGAAGCAGAGGCGCAGCGTAATGGTGGTGAAGTAAAAGGGGTGGTTTTCCCTGATTCAAGAGATATGCCAAAACTTTTACCTGCTCCGGTAAGCGGTGGCCAAGGGACAAATAATTCTTAATTATGTCTAAATTATCAGTAGTTATTCCTGCTTACAATGAAGAAAAGAGAATTTCTCCCACCATATCCGAAATTGAAAAGTATTTATCGGGAGTAGATTATGATTGGGAACTTTTAGTGGTCAATGATGGTTCAAGCGATAATACCGCTAAAATAGTTAATGATTTTTGCAAAATGAATTCCAGAATAAAACTAATTGATAATAAAAAAAATAAAGGTAAGGGCGGAGTGGTGAGGCAAGGGATGTTAGAAGCCAGCGGCGATTGGCGTTTGTTTATGGATGCGGATAATTCCACGCCCATAAAGGAAATAGAAAAAATGTGGGCATATGTCGATAACTATGAAGTGATTATTGGTTCCCGCTATATTAAAGGTAGTTTAATTACCGAACGTCAATCGTTTTTGCGCCGTTTTATCTCAAGGGCCGGCAATTTATTAATTAGGGTGTTGATTTTACCCGGGGTTGAGGACACCCAGTGCGGTTTTAAAATGTTTTCAGCTTCGGCCTGTAAAAGAATTTTCCCCAAACAAAGATTTATGCGTTGGAGTTTTGATATGGAAATTTTGGCGATTGCCAAACGCTTGGGCTATAAAATTAAAGAAGTGCCGGTGGTTTGGGAAAATGCAGCCGGCTCAAAGCTTGGAGGTGGCATCAAAGTAGCTATGCGCACTTTTTGGGATTTAATAAAAATTAAGTGGAATTTGGTTATTGGTCGTTATCAATAGATTTTAAATAGTAAATAAAAATGCCCGAGTCCTAAATTTAGGATCGGGCATTTTTCAAACTGGTATTCTTTTTAGGATTATTCAGTTTTTCTTTCTTCTCTGGGTCGAGCTTCCGCCACAGTAATGGCTCTTCCGCCGAGTTCTTTACCACTAAGCTCATCGATCGCTTTTTTGGCTTCTTCATCATTAGGCATATCAACAAAGCCATAACCTTTACTTCTAACTTCACCGGTTCTGTCGTCACGTCTGGTGATAATTAGGGTTTCTTCTTCGTTAACTTCGCCCACTTGTTTGAAAAATTCCACTAGCTCTTCTTTTTTAAGCTCCCATGGTAAATTGCTTACATAAAGTCTCATAAGGGTTCCTCATTTTCCAGTAGCATTTAGGTGATCACTACTGGTTTTGTCCAATAGAATCACAAAGTGTCCTACTTGGTTAATTTTTTAATTACATTCTTCTCGGCCCAAAGAAATGTGTCTTGAATATAACATATAATCTGCTAAATAGCAACTAAATTATTTAAAATGGATATAAAAATACATTGTTGTTGGTTAAGATGACAACACCGGCGGTGGATAAATTGAAATTATTGTCTTTTAAATTAACAATATTAGTGGGTTCATTGAAAGTGTGAAAATCCAAAGAGCCGGTTTCATAAAGAACATTGGAGTTAGAAAAAAGCAGGTAAAAATAATCCGTCTTTTTAAAAATATCAATATCACTAACTGATAAATTCAGTTTGATCACATCCGTTAAACTGGTCCAGGTTTTGTTTTGCAAAAGAAAACTTTGTTTGATCGTTTTTTGGTCGGAATTTAAAAATATTACACGTAAACTGCCTTTGTCTTGCGTTGCTGCTATTTTAATTAAGCCGTCAGTATTGATATTTAAGGTTTTTTCTTCCCAGTCAGTGCCGCTTTGGGAAAACAAATAATTGGTTTCGTATTTGTTGTCAGCATTTTGGGTGATATAAAATAAATAAAATCCTTGGTCGGTTTTTGTACCGGAGAGATCAATTAATTTTTCATTAGTAAATTTTTTAATGCTTATTTCGTCTTGCCATTTTTCTAAATCAAAAGATTTGGCATAAACAATTTCGTCATATTTTACACTGGCTTTGCCGCGGGTTAAAAACAAAAGATTATCACTATCGCGTTCAAATAAAACAGGCGAAGAATAAAAATAGTTTTCATCCAAAGTATAGATATCTTGGCTATTTTTAAATTCTATCAGAGGGGCATTAATGTTTGGACTATTTTGCGGCAGAAGATTAAATTGATCAGTACTGATGGGGTTGGGTGTGGGGTTAACATCGGCTTTTGGTTGTCTATAAACAAATTGATACAAAATTAAGCCGGTATCAATCAAAACCAAAAAACTAATTGCTAACCAAAAAATAACCCGTTTGTTCATTTATTCTATTATAACAGGCGTTTTTAAGTTATGCCAGTTGAAAAAAGAAGTTTTTTTTGTTATCTTATTCTTAGCTCGCTTTTTGCATTTTGATTTTTAATTTTTCAATTTGACCGAGCTAAAGCGAGGGAATATGGTGGCTGTAGCTCAGTTGGTTTAGAGCATCTGGTTGTGGCCCAGAAGGTCGGGAGTTCGAATCTCCTCAGTCACCCATTTAGTAGATTTTTTAGACTTTCGCATAATTTCAAAAAGTGTCATAGGATATATATTGACCTTTTTATCCATCAAAAAGAGGTTAGAACCAAAAGTTTTTAAAATTATCTTTTTTTGTTCAATGGTGCCGTGATTAAACCGATATCGGGCGTGGACAGCAAAATCAAAGGCATTTTCCGCAAGTTCTAACCAATTCTTACTTCTTTCTGCAAAAAGTTTCATTTTTTTGTTTATATTTTGTTTTTCTGTTTCTAAAAGTTCTTTTTGTTTTTTGAAGTCTGCATCATCAATTAATTCCTCAAGCCTCATACCAATGAGGTTAGTCAATTTTTTAGCATTTGTTTTTTGTGCTCCGTGTAGATTATTTAATATTATAGTTTGTTGCTTATCTTCTTGTTCGTTTAGTTGTCTTAAATATTTTAAACCCCAAATTTTGAAATCCTCAGTAATTGTCATCTTATTTAAAAATTTGTTAACTTGTTTTCTTAAATCTTTAGCCCTAATCGCACCTTGTCTGCATCTCGGATGTTTTCTTTTGGTGCAATGGTAATAAACATAATGATGTTTGTTTCCATTCTTTTGAGTTTTAAATTTTTCTTCGGCAGTAATCATTCCTCCGCATTCTCCGCATCTTAATAAACCAGTAAAGGTAAAAGTATGCATTCTTTTCCTCGGTTTTGAATTATTATGTAAAATTGCTTGTCCTCTTTCAAATTCATCATCAGTAATCATTGGCGTATGTTTGCCCTGATAAATTTTTCCTCCATATTTATATTTGCCAGTATAAAAAACATTGTTAAAAAGATTATAAATTTTACTAATATGCAAAGATTTATTGGTTCGGCGATTAGTTAAACCCATTTTGTTTGCTTCTTCCCAGATTTTTTGTGTGCTGTAAGTATCAGTTAAAAGCATATCCCAAAGTTTTCTAACTAAGGGGAATCTTTTTTTATCAATAAAAATTTCCTTTCTACCTTGAGGATTTATTCTATCATTCTTGTAGCCCATTGCCGCCCAAATTGGAGCCCAGCCCATATGGTGTTTATTATCAATTCCTCTCTTAGTATCTTTGCGAAGGTCAATTATGAATTGATTAGCCATACCAAACTCAACATTCATTAAGAGCACATTATCTTCAGGTTTATATTCGCGGTCAGAAGAAACAATATGTTTAATAATATTCTGTTGTAGCAACCAAATAATCTCTCCGCCATCAATTGGATTCCTGGCTAAGCGATTAAGCCGCCAACAAAGTATTCCATCAGTTTTACCTTCTTTGATGTCCAATAATAACTGGTTAAAAACTGGGCGTCCAGGTGCCTTAGCAGATTTTTCTTCTTTAAGAATTTTAGTAATTTTTAAGTTTTTTTCTTTAGCAATTTGCTGCATTTCATCTATCTGAGACTCAACAGAGGCTACTTGTCTGTCTTCGGCATCACTGGATTTTCGGACATAAAGGGAATATCTCATTTTGATTTATTTAATTTTCTCATTTTTCAGGGTAATTATCAAATTTTCTTTCTTCTGTTGGGTCTCCACCAATAAATTCAACTAATGCAATCGGAGGTTTATTTTGAGAATTAGTTTCTATAGTTTGTTTTGGTACCCCGTTTATGCGGTTAATTATATCAATGATAAGTCGGGCATCTCCTTCAAAAATGGCTAAATTTAAGTATTTTTTAATAAGTAATTGGGCGTAAGTTTCTTTTTCTCCTTCTGGTATTTCTTGCAATTCTTCTTTTAAAAGTGCAACCAAGGAAAATGATGGGCGACCATCAGGATTAGCAGTATTGCCAGGCAATAATCTGCCTTTTTTGTCTCGTTTTGGCTTGTTTCCGCTTGTTTTACAAGTTTCTTCTTCCATAAATGTAGTTTAGTTTATAAGACTATATAGTAAATATAGTTATTAACCTTACAGGAAAAACTATATAGTATATTAATTAAATTTAGTTAAATACTATAAAGTATGTTCTATATAATACTATATGGTTTTTAAAGTACTTTAGTGTTAATTTTTAAAAATCAATATCATCAACTTTTATTTGTTCTTCTCCGATTTTTTGTTCATATTCTTTTAAAATTTTAGTTTCTAATTTCTTCCATTCGTCCTTATCTTCCATAAAAAAATTTGGATGCCATTTGCCTCGGCGGTCTTTGAAAGACGGCGGAGAAACCCAATTCCCACTATCCTGTTTACTTTTCTGGATAAGAAAACCTCTAATTGTGAAACCTTCAGAAAAATGAATTTCGGCATTTGCGAATAAATCATTTCTTTCTAAAAGTTTAATTTCAATTTGCGCGTCGTTTAAATTTAGACCCATAATTTTTATTTTTATTTTTTAAATTCCTTTCTCTATGCTTTGAAGCTTTAAATGCTGCCCACCAGAATTTATTCATTAACCAAGGTAAATATTTTTCTTTTCCCTTGACGATTTTTAAAATCGTTGATTTTCGGGCATTGCAGAATGGTTCGCCCTTCCAACGCACTCTCCTTTTCATTTCAGAGTCAAGCGGACATTTGGGAGCAGAACAAGTGTTAAAGCCGGGGCATTTTTTCATTAGATTGTCGGTGTTCATATTTTTTTATTTAAATAATCTTTAGGTATTGGTTGATAAATAATTCTTAATAATTCAATTAATTTATTGCCTTCTTCTCTGGCTTTATCTTCAGAAATTCTTTTCCCAGTATGTTTAAACCAGAGTTTTTGAAATTCTTTTATTGCTTTTTTAGGCAGATTCATAGATTCTCGTAAATTATTGATTTGATTTTTTTAATTTCATCTAAATATTTTTTTGGCTCAACTTTTAAATTGCCAATTAGAAAATTATTCTTTATTTTTTCTAATTTGGGAGAGCGGTTAAAAAAGAAAATTATTTTTGAAGGAAAAGTTCGGTCAAATTTTTCTATTTTTAATCCAAAATATTGAAGCCCTGAGGCAAGACCCAGTGAATTCGTGCTAAACAGATTTTTGTCTAAATTTTTATTCATATTTATTCTCCAAATTTAAAAACTGACTCCATCATAATGAGATGGAGTCGGAAATGTAATGATATTTTATGGGGCTCAATTAAATACTCTAATTGTTATCTGTTTTTCTTTTTTTCATAATTTTTTTAATTTTAGATATTGATGTGTCTGCGTATTGACGATCTATTAATTCAGATATTTTCTTGTGTGGTTTATCTTTGTTTTTATATATTATGTCATAAGTTTTTCTTCTGGTTTTTTCTCTAATTCTGATTTTTTCACCAAATTCTTTTTGGTATTGTTCAATTATTTTCCAATTTTTTGTAAGAAAATCTTTTATGTCCCTTTCTCTTGTTAGATGATTGAAATAGATTCTAAAAGGAAAATCCAGATTTTTATTAGAGATAACTGAACTATTCCCAATAAAAACATTTTTGCCTTCACTATCTTTTTCTTGATTTTGGTCATACCAAAAATCTCCAACATTTTCTTTTTCAGGTAATATTTCAATTAAAACATTACTTTGTAAACTAAAATCAGACATATCACCTTCAATGATATATTCTTCAAGCGCTCTGCAACACATAGAATAATTTATTGTTCCTTGCGATTTTTTTTTCGCAATACGAGAAATTTTGAGTGCTAATTCAGAACCCTTGTTTAAATTTCCAATCTTGTAATAATTAGAATATTTTCCCCAAGTAGATGTTTTTTTAAGACCCTTTTTGGTTATGCCTAATTCTTTTTTTAAAGCTGTGAGTTTTTTTTCAATTTTTTCAGTTTGAAAAATGTCCAAAAGAATTTCCCTTTTCCTCTTAATTTCTCCTGAGTTTATTTTCATTTTTATATTAATATAATTTTACCTGTTTTCGCCTGTTTATCAAGTAGAAATATTGATTTATTATAGGTTTAGATTGATAATATAAATGTTAACAATTTGGTTTGCCTAACCCTCGCAAGAGATATGGCATAAAATTCCTGAATAAGATAGCAAGCTCCTCATTGAGCATCTTATTCAGGTCTTCATCCGAAAGGATGTTGGGTAGCCCAAAAAACTGCCGCTCGTGGGGAGCTTTTTGTTTTTATAAAATAAAAATTAATATGGGAGCATTATTTACTTTTTTACTTCTTGTATTTTTAGTGTGTTTAATTTTAGGATTGATTTCACCAGAAATTTTTAAAAGATTTTTCAAAAAGGGAGTTAATCGCAAAAAAACTTCATTAGTTTTTGGTATTGCTGTAATTATCTGTTTTATTTTAGTTGGAATTACTTCGCCGAAAAAACAAGCATCAACTTCAACAAAAAATTCAACTCCAAATGAAACTACTAAACCGACTACCGCCACAACTACCGAGAAGACAGAAGTCGCCCAAAAACCAAGCGCAGAACAACCCAAACCAGAAAATATTTATGACAAGCTTTGGAAAGCTTTGGATGAATCAATAAAAACAAGAGATGGCTATAGTATTGTTTATGTTGATGAAAGTAAAATAGCAACCCTTTCAAGGTCTCCGAGAGATTATTATGATGAAACCTCTGTTGTAAAAGGAGCTTATCACACCCTTGTCAGCTTTGGATTAAAAGCATTTCAAATAGACGGAGTAGATAAAGTTGATGTGATTTTAAATAGCAAATTTACTGATGAATATGGTAAAAGTAATGAAGAAAAAGCTGTAGAGTTATCAATGCGGGAAGATGAGTTTAATAAATATGATTGGAAAGGTTTAGCCTATCAAAATGTATATGAACAAATGTTAAATTCTTGTGATGATTACTACATTCATCCAGCTATAATAAGAAATCTTAATACTGACAAGCTTTATTTAGAACTTTAAAAAATAAATATGAAAAAACAATTTAAAAAATTACCTTCAGTCTGGTTGATTATTTTAGGTGTATTAGTTTTAGTCATTTTAGGCTTTGTCTTTTTGTTCACTTATTCTGTCTCTGGTCAAGTTTCCAATTTGGCTACTGGTCAGCCAATTGATGGAATTCAATTACAACTGAATAGCCATTCTTCTAAAACGGACAAAAACGGACATTTTAATCTTAAAGGTATAAAAATTTATGAAAGCAAAAATTTAGTAGTTCAATCTTCTGACAAGTATGAATCAATAGAACCTATTAAAATAAATTTTTCCTTGGGTAATAGAAATATTGAAAAAAATATAAAATTAGAGCCAACTTTAGCAGAAATGGTTAGAATATCAAATGTAGCCAGTATGAATGGTCAGTATGATTATTTATGGGATTTAATGCATCCTGATGATAAGGCTTATTGGGTTAGTAAAGAAGAATATTCTGCCCTATTAAAAGAAAGAAATGATTTGATGGCAAAAACTAATATCTCCGTTAAATCATTAGAAATGGGAGAGAATGCAAGGCAATTGGCTGCTTGGAAAGACCCCATTACTGGCAAAGATTATAAAGATGTAATGGAGGTGCCGATTAAGGGAGTTATGGTTTATTTTGGTCAAGAACAACCAGAATCAACTTTAAATTATTATCAGAGAATTGATGGCTTCTATCATTATTTTACAACCGTGAATAAAGACGACCTCAAAGCCACAATTGAAAAATTGAAAAACTCTTAAACCTAAATTACTTGATTTTGAGTTAAAGCAGATTAATAATAAGTTTATGAGTGAACTCTCTCCAATGGAGGTAAAAATATTTTCTGAATTTTTTTTACCAAATTATAATTCAAAAAATAATGCAAATTTTTTTTACAAAGACCAAGATAAAGCAATTATAAATTCAGATTTAGATTTTTATGATAATGAAGGTAATGTGCTCTCAATTCAGCACACGAGAGCAGTTGGGACAGAAAATGATGTGGATATGGAAATTGTCCGCCCAGGAAATTCACAGAAATTAGTTAATGATTTAAAAAATGAATTGAAGATTCGTGGAGTAAATAATTGCCATATAAGTATAAATTTTTCAAATCCTCCGCGCGACAAAAGAGAAGGAAAAATTGCTGTTTATTGGGTATCTGAATTAATAAGAAAAAAATATTTTGATTCAAGTAGAAAAAAGATTTTTTCTTTTAGTCAAGAAGATTGTGATATTTATTTTAAGGAATGTTCAAAGTGGATTTCGGAGATTAAGATATTTGAGGATGATGGTCTGCATTTTGGGATTAGTTGGAGCAAATACCCAGTAGAAGCAATTGGGCTTCTTGATAGCACAACCAGATTTATAAACGCAGTAGAAAAGAAAGAGGCAAAAAATTATTTTAATGCGGATAAGCTTATTTTAGTTGTGGATTTTAGTCCTTTTCCTTTTGACGAAAAAGATTTACTTGATTTTAAAAATAAATTAGAATCCATTAAAACTAAATTTAAGGCTGTCTGGGTGTATCAATTATGGTCAGGTGCGAGAGGAGCTTTTGAAATTTATAAAAATGATTGAATTTGAATTAGCAAAAGCTTATTAATGTTGATTTAACTGAGAAATAGATTAATAATATATTTGTTATGAAAAAAGAAAATTATTTTAGTATTTTGGGGATAAAGATACCAGTTAAATATATAAGTTATGTTGTTTATTCTATTATCCCAATCATTATAATTTGGTATATAATAACAGTATTTTGGGGATATCAAGAGATAGGTAAATTCGGTGAAAAAAGAAATTATACAACTCAATATTGGGTTTATTTACAACCTGAAAGTGCAGGAGCAAAAAATTATAGAGTTATAGCTGATATAAAACGCCAGATTCCAAACTATTATTTGTTAAAAGTTTATTGGCCAAATGGTGGCCATAGCGATTTTGAAGATTGCAATTTTATTGAAAATGATGGGGAATTTAATCGTTTTATAGAACCGCTTTGCATACCAGAAGGAGAAAATAATGCTTACCATATTAAGATAGATGAAAAAGTAAAATAAAAATCAATATGATAATAATTGGATGGATAGTTTGGGCGTTTGTTGCGTTTTTAGCAATTACTTTTCCAATAGGTATTTATGGAAAATTTAAAAAAGGTGAGGGAGTCCAAAAAGCCACAATATATCAAACCATTGCTTTTATAATTATCGCCATTGTATTTTTATTAACTGATTGGAATAAATTACATATTATTTGGGTGGCGGCGTTGTCTTTTATCATTATGAGTTTTTTAGCTTATTCCATTGGATGGCGTAAAGGAATGGATAAATATAGGGAATAATTTTCTAAACTTCTAATAACTTAGGAATATTGATATACTCAAAATTAGTTAATAAGTAAGTTCTGATAGCCTCACAGATAACGACCGCTTCAACCGATACCGGTTCGGGGGTGAAGCAATATGATTGGCGAATAGAAGGTGGACCAAGTGGCACGGCAAGTAGCCCGAATGTTACCACTAATTTGCCAGCCGGAAATTGGAAATTTTATGTCAAAACCGAGGATAACGCCGGCAATCAAAGCGCGGAAAACTCATCACTCCTTGGTCTATATTCACCAATCATTTACTCGACCATTATTGATAATAGCGTTCCGCTAGTACAGGTTATCGTCCCCGATGGTGTTAACGCTCCAACACTAGATTTGTCATCGATTACCACTATAAGCGGAGGGCAGTCGATGGCCAATATCAATTGTGATATCTATTTAAAGGCAAGATTAGCCTTGGGTACTGTCACGGTTGATATCCCATCGGGATCTGCCATTAGCGGCGACTCTGGTATTTGGTCAACAAATCTTGCCATTCCCGCTAAAATTGTTTTGCCTCCTTCTAAGCTTGCGGAGGTTGGAGAAAGAAATTTGGTATTTGCGTTAGAAATTGGGAGCAAGGACGCTCCTTTATTTATTTCAAGAGGGGTCAGAATTGGTCTAGAGGGTCAAATCGTGAGTTTAGTTGGGTCTGTTTCCTCAAAGGGTGTGTTTACCGAAATTACTAATATATGTCAGGATGATTCTCAAGCGGCCGGTGATGCTCTGATCGCAGGGCAAGCTTGTAAGATTAATCCTACCGGTAATAGTTTGGTGTTATGGACCAAGCATTTTACTGAATTTATCACTTATGATCTTGGAGCGGTTACAACTAATAATCCTTTGCTAAATGTTTTGCCAATAACCGGTGCTTGGATAGACAGACAATTAAAGAATATCTTTTATTGGTAGCTGTTTTTAGCGGTTTTTATAGGGCTTATTGCTTTTAGTTTTTTATTGTTTAAAAAATCAGAAAAAAAATAGTTCTATATTTCTGAATCTGTTAAATAGAGAATTTTACATTTTTTTAAAGAATCAATAATTCTGAAACTGATAAAAATTTCGGAATCCTAATAAAATTTAAATTACATAATGAATAGGTTTTAACTTGGAAAATGATTTTATTAAAAATGGATTCAAGACATTTACGGGTGTTAGAAATTAGAGTAAATATAAATTCCGTGTTATAATAAAATCAAATTAATCTTAAGGAGGAAACATGGGGCTAAAAGAAATTTTAAAAAATTCTATTGAAGGAACCGGCGAAGTAGCAGAGGCTTTAATGAAAACAACTGCCAACATTGCCAAAGAAGGAACTCACGACATTGGAGAGATTTTTGGGGCGGTTATTGAGCTTGGTAAAGAAGGAGCGGTTGATGTCACCGAAGGTGTCAAAGGAGTTTTTGTCGGGGTAGTTAAGGGTTTGGAAGATTCAGGTAAAACCACTGAAGAGGCGGTGGAAGTGGTTTCTAAAAAAGCGGTATCTGCTATTGGTAATGTTAGCGAAGAAGGAGCCGAAGATGTTGGTGAAGCAGCCCGCAAAGGTGTCGAAGAAGCAAAGAAAATTGTCAAAGAACCTTTCAAAAAGTAGTTATTAATAATAGTTTTTTAAAATAGAGCCGATATTTAATATTTTGTTGTACCCAAAATTACTTAATAAGTAGGTTTCAATTTGGAGGGTGATCTTGATTCTTGATTTTGAGCATGCCAGAAGGTATGATTAGCTAATATGAAAATTATTAATAGCGAAAATAGGATTAGCAGAAATGAACTAAAAAAAATGGCAGAAAAGATGTTCGGCAATTTAGTTAAAGCGGTGATAGATGTGGAAAAAGAAATTATGGCTGTTGATGCGGAATTGCATTCAGATGAAGAAGCTGAATTGTTGGATAAGGGATCTAAACAAAATAATTTATGGGGTATTAATTTATATCCGGAGATTAAGAACAATGGTTTTATTGAGTTTGATTCAATGATTAATTTACGGCCATCACAGGGGAATCGAAGCCGAGGTGTTGATGATAAAAATATACAAGAAAAAATTAGAAAAATCGTTGCTAAATTAATCAAATGAAATATCAACATAAAAATTTAGCCAAAGGCAAATGGTTTAAGTTGGGTTTTATGGAGCAAATGGCTAATATCGGCAGCGAAATTGAAAGAACTATAAATTGGCAAAAGAAAAATAAAGAATATAGTGATAAAGCCTTTGAGCGTGGTTTAGAACTTTTAGATTTAACAGTAGCTGATCCCAAAAATGTTAAAAGGTTAAAAGAGTTGTTGCGTGTGCGCGAAATGCTTGCTGATCATTTTGTTTTTGATAACGAGTATTATTCAACTGACAAAGATTGGCAAAAATATTTTTTTGCTTTTAATTTTGCCGCGAGGATCAATTGTTAACTTTATACTTATTTTATACAATTAGAATCTTTTTTGCGTTTTTACTTAATTTTTTGATAAAATAAAAATATGAATGAAGGACCGGAATTTAAAATTATTGGCGATGCTAATGATGAAGAAAAGAGAAAAGCCAGAAAAGACTTATTAAACTCTCTTTTTAATCATTTTGAGTCTTTGCCACCGAACTATCAAGAAATGGTTGCCAAATTAGAATATCCTAAATCAGAAAAAGAAATTAGATCAATTGATTTTGCCAATAGTGAGACAAATCGTTTGCTCCAAAAACTTGGATTAAGTTTTTATGATATTCCTTATTCAAATTATCATATTATCCCGCCTGATTTGTACAAAGAGATTACTGGCTCAGAAGGTACAGCCGTAACTTATTGTTATCAGCAAGGAATTTTATTCAATGCTCAAACTCATAGGGACAATTCGTTTTATTTTGCCATCTTAGCATTTCATGAAACTTTACATTTAAAAAGCTTTTTTTCTGAAGAGGCTAATATAGATGATGATGGCGACATTAGAATTACACCTTATCGAGAAGGAATATCAATTAGGGCACGGCAAAAAGAAGGACTACATGGAAAATATCACGATCATTTTCTTGGTCTTAACGAGGCGATCGTAACGATGCAGCAGAAATTAATCCACCGAAAATTGATTAATCTCCCATTTTTTAAAGAGGAAAGAGTTTGGCTTGATTCACCTAGGGCCATAGAATTAAAAGTAAAAGCCGCAGTTGATTATGATGTCTCTATTGATGATATAATTTGGATTGAAGAAAAGGAAAACGGCGATTATGATTATAAAACTTTTCCATATTCTGGACAAAGATTTGTTTTAGAATATATTTGTGAAGAAATCCAAAAACAATTTCCTGACCAATACCATAGCTTTGATGAAATTTTTGATGAGTTCTTAAAATCAATTTTTACTGGTGGACTTATTACTGTTGGTCGTTTGGTAGAAAAAACTTTTGGGTCGGGTAGTTTTCGTTTATTGGGAATGATAGATGAGAGTGATACCAGCGCTTATTCTGTTTTAGAAGCTTTGAAGAAGGCTAGAAATAGAAAACTAAAAAATTAAATTAAATCTCTATAGATTTTTGAATATTGATATATTTAAAACTAGTTAGAAGATAAGCTTTGATAGTCTGATAAATAATGAATTTTTTGAATAACTTAATTTTTGCTCGTTTGGTGGATAGCCGGCAGGCTTTTTTCTTTTCTTTGCTATAATAAAATTAATGATTAATTTCTTTTTTAGGCGCAAAAAAGAAGATTGGGATAAAAACGAAGTTCGCGGGCAATATTTTAGCAAGAAAAAATACGATCAAAAATCAATATTTTTACCTGAATTTAAAGAAAGCCAAAAAGTTTTGCCTAAACCTATTTTAGAAAATAATCCGGAACTCGTGGAAATGTATTGGGGGTGTTTTAAAGTGGCATTTGAGCATTTAAAAAAAGTATCTAAAGGTTCTCCATTGATATCTGATTATATTGATGAGGGTTTTAGCGATAATATTTTTTTGTGGGATAGTGCTTTGATGATGCTGTTTTGGCGTTATGGCTATAAGGCATTTCCTGCCATTAACTCACTTGATAATTTTTACGCGCGGCAATATAAAAGCGGTTATATTTGTAGAGAAATTAATGAGCATAGTGGTAAAGATTTTGTGTTTGAAAATAGAAGCGATACTATTGCCCCACCACTTTTGGCGTTTGCGGAAATAGAATATTTTAAAGTGAGTGGCAATAAAAAAAGATTGGAAAAAGTTTTAGCGTCTTTAGAAAAATATGCGTCTTTTATTGATAGACCGGGCAATATAAAATTAGCCCAAAGCAAAAATTGGCAAAATTATGGGCGTCGAGCAATGAGATCTAAACATAAACTTTTTTGGAATACCAATTTGGGATCGGGCATGGATAATTTAAAGCGGTTAGGAACCGGTTGGGTGGATATGTCCAGCCAAATGGTGCTTTTATTTAAGAACTTAGCTTTTATTTGTGAGCAATTGGGCTTTTTGAAAAGAGCTAATGTTTATAAGCAAAGAGCCAAAGAATTAACTGCAGAAATCAACAAATGGTGTTTTAATGAGAGTGATGGTTTTTATTATGATGTGGATAAATATGGCAGGCAATTAAAGAAAAAAACCATTGCCGGTTTTTGGCCGCTTTTGGCTAAAATCCCAAATAAAAAACAAGCTCAAAAATTAATCAGCCATCTTAAGGACGAAAATGAATTTTTTAGGCCGTTTTTATTTCCGGCTTTAGCTAAAAGTGAAAAAGATTATAAAGAGAACGGTAATTATTGGCAGGGTGGGGTGTGGGCGCCAACCAATTATATGGTGGTTAAGGGCCTGAAAAATTATGGCTATTTTGATTTGGCAAACAAGATGAGCGAAAAATATTTAAATGCTGTTTGCAAAGTTTTTGAAAAGACTCATACTTTTTGGGAAAATTATGCTCCAGAAAAATTTGCACCCGGTAAGCCGGCTAAAAAAGATTTTGTGGGTTGGACCGGTTTGGGGCCGATCGCAATGCTCATTGAAAATATTTTAGGATTCAAAGCCGATGCAGACAAAAAAAGTTTGACTTGGCATATTCAAAGAAGTGATAGGCATGGGATTGAAAATTTGGCTTTTGGCGATTTTTTAGTTAATGCTGTTTTTGAACCGCGGGGAAAGACGATAGAATTTTTGGCCAATGCATCTTTGGATTTGATTGTTTTTTATAAGATGAAGAAATATCGATTTAGGGTTGGAAAAGGAAAACAAGAGATTCTTCGGGTCCGATGAATTTGTTCTTTTGTATGACAACGGAGAGAAAAGATAAATATTAAAATAAGTAGGAATCTTTTTATGAGATTCTTCACCATCTTTTATGGAACATTTTTGAATAGGTTCAGAATGACAAGAAAAAAGGGGCAAGAAACATAAATTAAAAAGGCGCGTTTTGGCGCGCCCTTAAGTTAACCCGGCGAGAATTTCTATTTTGGTTAAACATAAAGTGGTTTTTGGTAATTCAGGAGCAATAACAATTTTAAACCATTTTCTGGCATCGTCTTCACGTAAAAAATATGTTTCAACAGTATTTTCAGAATCAAGAAAAACCACAGGATTCATCTTTTTGTAGTGGGAAATCTTATAATAAATTAGACCTTCAAGATCAGGCGAATCGCAGCCATTTAGACAAGTAAGGCCCAAATACAGAAAGAGCTTTTGCATAGTAAATCTATCGAATCGATCTCTACTTCTCTGGGCAAAAATTTGCCAGTTAATTTGAATCTGTCCATTTTCGTCTTTGCAGAAGAGATCTTTGCCTAAACGATCAAAATCTTTAATAGCAGAAGCAGCGAGACACTCTGGGCAAACTAATTTGGATGGAGGAATTTTGAAACTGAATCCGTGGTGAATCAAATCAATTGTATCTTTGGTTTTTGAAATAAATTCTTTTTCGCATCGGCAGCAGACAGTTGGTATTTTTGTTTACCTCATTTTCAAGTTGCTTAACAATTAAACAATATCACAAAAGCGGAAAATAGTGTAATTATTTTTTTTATTTGTTATAATATAGCAAATGGGTAAATTTAGAATAATTTTTTTGGGTTTTGGCTTGTTTTTAATTTTTGGTTCTTTATTTTATCTGTTAAATTTGACCCGAGCGGTTAAGGCGCAAGAGGATGATGTGGATTTGCACATTAAGTTGGAAGTCAGTGACGATGGAGGGGATAGCTGGCATAATTTTTCAGGTACAGAATTTTCCGGAGGGGAAAGTCTCCCGATTATTCCAAACGAACAAATTATTATTAGGTGTAAGATTTGGAATACCGGCGAAGAAGATGCAAGAGATGTAAATGCTATCGGTGAATTTGACGATTTTGGCTTGTATATTCCCGGGTTGGTGAATACTGATGCTGATGGCAACGGCCGTAATTTTGCTTTGGCCCCCGGTGGTGGCATCAGTGGAGTAATTTCTCAGGTTGATAGTTTATCCACAGAGAATTGTGATGATGAAAACGGAAGCGAATGCGTGGAATTGAGTATCACTTTTTTTGATGATTTACCCACTGAACAAATCTTAATTAATCTTAAAGGGACTTTAGGAGTTTATACCCCGGGAGGTTTTTTGGCTAATTATTTTAATCATTTTGCGGGTAGTGCTTATGCTCTTGGTGCTGGAAGAGATTCCACAGCTCGTTTGGTGATTGCTGAAGATGATGATGGTGGATCTCCCCCAGATCAAGATATAAATCAAGATAATCAAAACAATGAGGATAATCAGAATATTTTAAGCAATCTTAAAGAATTGCCACAAACAGGCAGTAGTTTTAAATAGCGTTTTTTTATTTTATTTGTTATAATAAATTTGTATTTATTTTAATAAAATTAAAGGAGCAAAAATGACAAAATTTAAAAAAATCTTTTTGAGTTTTGGGATTTTTATGTGTTTGGGGTTCTTGGTTTATTCTTTTTGTTTTAAGCAATCTGTTAGAGCGCAAGAAGACAATGTGGATTTGCACATTAAACTTGAAGCCAGCGTTGACAATGGCGCAACTTGGCATAATTATTCGGGGACAGAATTTCAAGGAGGTGAGAGTGTTAATGCCGATCCAGGAGACACAGTTCTAATGCGGATAAAAATTTGGAATACCGGAGAAGGAGATGCATCAGATGTGGTTTCAACCGGCGTTTTAACAAATTATGCTTATGTGGATAATATAAGTGCGGTTAGTACTGATGCTGATGGTAATGGCCGTAGTTATACGCTGGGTTCTGAAATGGAAAGTGGCACAATTACTCAAGTGGATAATAGCGGCACAGAAGCCTGCACTGCCCTATCCGGTAGTGAGTGTGCAAGTTTGAACTTTGTTTTGTCTAACGATTTTCCTGTTGGTGAAACAGTGATAACTTCTGAAGTTGATATTGCTTCTTATGAGACAAGAATGATGGTGGGATCATTAAACAATATTTTGGCCCGTGAAGTTTATGCCGTCGGAACAGGCAGAAAATCAGCGGCAAGAATTGTGGTTAATGTTGCTGAGCCAGAGGTGTTGCCGCAGACAGGTTCTATTGCTCTGTAAATTTGTTTAAAGTTGTTTTTTAGATAAATTTTATGGTTAAGTTTTACGAAAAGAAATATTTTAGATTTTTTTTGTTCTTTTTTATTGCTCTTTTTTTGCTTGTTTGCTCCTATTTTTTTATGAAAAATAGAAAAATAGAGAATAAAAGCGTGGTTGCTGTTGATTCTGGATCTGTTGCATCTGCCGCTAAAACAAAGACGAATAATTCAAATTATAGTCTTTTAATTGCTAAACTTGATATCAAAGCGCCGATTATTCTAAATGTTGATGGTGTTGACCAAGAAAAATACTTTAAAGCTTTGCAAAATGGAGTGGCCCAAATGCGTGGCAGTGCTTTGCCCGGAGAAGGCAATACGGTCATTTTTGGTCATTCTAATTTTTATGAGAATGATTCGGGAAAATACAAAGATATTTTTTCCACCTTGGATCAATTATCTGTTGGCGATAAAATTGAAATTGTAAATGCGACACAAAAATTGGTCTATAGAGTGAAATTTATAAAAATTATTAGTCCGCAAAGCGTTGGTATTGTTGCGCCGACTAAAAATAAACAATTGATTTTACTTACTTGTTGGCCTCCGGGAAGCATAGATAAAAGATTAGCAATCATTGCTGGTCTTGAGTGAACTTATATAGCTCTTGATTTTTTGTGGTTTAGGAGTATTATGGGATAGATTTTTTATCAGTAAATTCTAAGTATTTGGATTAATTATGGTTATATGAGAATATTAATTGTGGAAGACGACAAAAAAATTGCCAATGCCTTAAAAAAAGGTTTGGAGCAGGAAAATTATGCTGTGGATGCGGTTTATGATGGAGAAAAAGGTTTGGTTTGGGCTATTGCTCGTGATTATGATCTGGTAATTTTAGATCGAATGTTGCCTGGAATTGTGGACGGTTTGAATATTTGTAGAGCTATGCGCGATAAAGGCAAACACACGCCAGTTTTGATTTTAACCGCTAAAGATAAGATTAAAGACCGGGTGGAAGGATTAAATATTGGGGCTGATGATTATTTAACTAAACCATTTAGTTTTGATGAACTTTTAGCGCGGGTAAAAGCATTATTTAGGCGACCGAAAAAAAGCTTGGGCACATTATTAAAAGCCGATAATTTGATAATGGATACGATTAATTTAAAAGTGGATAGAGGTGATAAAGAAATCAACTTAACGCCGACCGAATTTAAACTTTTAGAATATTTATTGCGCAATCAGGATAGAGTTTTGAATAAGCAGGAAATTATTAATCATGCTTGGGATTGGGATGCAAATATTTTGCCTAATACAGTGGAAGTTTATATAAAATATTTAAGAAATAAAATTGATAAAACAAAGTTTGGCAGACCATTGATAGAAACAATTAGAGGTTATGGCTATAAAATTTCTTCCCCAAAATCTGTTTAAGGCCGCTTATTTAAAGCTGACCCTTTTTTATGTGCTGATAATAATGTTGGTTAGCATTATTTTTAGTGTAGTAATTTTTCGTGTCTCTTCTAATGAATTAAATAATGGTTTGAATCGGCAAACTAGAGCTTTGCGTCAATTAGGGGATGGCAATCTTTTCCCAACTCCTTTAAGTGACTTGGATGATTCACGTATTAGCCAATTAGAGAGTAGTAATCATAATTTAAAGATTAATTTAATTTATTTAAATTTTGGCATTTTGATTTTATCGGCTTTTGGCAGCTATTTTTTAGCACGTTATACTTTAGAACCGATGGAGAAAGCAATGGAAGCGCAGAATCGTTTTTCAGCTGATGCTTCGCATGAGTTGAGAACGCCGTTAACGGCGATGAAAACAGAAATAGAAGTTAATTTACGTGATAAAAATTTTAATTTAAAAGAAGCGAAAAGTATTTTGAAAAGTAATTTAGAAGAAATCTCCAAATTGGAATCTTTGTCTAATGCCCTTTTGCAATTAGCGCGTTTAGAAGAAACTAAAGTCGAAGATTTTGAAAAAGTTTTTTTAAAAAAGATAATTCAAGAGGTGCAAAGGAATTTCGAGCCATTGGCATATAAAAAAGCAATTGTTTTGGAAACGAATTTAAGAAATTTACAAATTAGGGGTGATACTCAAAGCTTAAAGCAGCTTTTTTCCATTCTTTTGGATAATGCTATTAAATATAGTTCTAAAAAATCAAAAATTAAGTTGAGCTTAAAGAAGACAGATCATAAAGTTTTATTTAAAATTCAAGATCAAGGAACGGGTATTAAAGCTTCGGATCTGCCGTATATCTTTGAGCGTTTTTACCGCGCTGATACTTCTCGTAGCAAAGAAAAAACCGATGGCTATGGTTTGGGTCTATCAATTGCCAAGCAAATTGTTGATCTCCATAAGGGTAAAATAAGAGTTTTCTCAACACCAGGAGAAGGCACTTCTTTTAGCATTAGTTTGCCAGCCAATTAAATTTTAAGCATTTTTTAAGTTTTAAGATTTAATCTTGAGCTAGTTTTATTTTTTATAATTAATTTATTTTTATGGTAGAAGATAATGAAAAACAAAGAGAAATTCCGGCGGCACCAAAGAGAGATGTGCAAATTAATGAAATGCGAAGAATGGATAATGGCTCAAAGATAGCAATTGCCATTGTGGCGGTATTTTTGTTTTTTGGCTTGGTTATTTTGGGAGGGTTAATTTTTTTTAAAAAAGGAATTTCTCATTTTAATTTTAGGAATGGGATGATGGCAGAAAATGGAAGTTTTGATAGTGGATCTAAAATGATGGGGAGAGGCGGATTTCACAGGGAAAACATTGGTAATCAGAGAATAAATGGAGAGATAATGGCTATAAATGATGCTAAATTGACTGTTAAATATAACGATAAAGAAATAACGGTTAATGTTTTGGATAATACTTCCATTCAAAAAGATGGGAATATCGCTAAATTTTCCGATTTAGAAACTGCTGATAAAGTTGTTATCTTGGGTACTTCTAATAGCAATGGCGAATTAAACGCCAGTTTTATTGTGGTTAATTAATTTATATTTAATAGTTTAAATTATTAAAATTTATGGGGATTATTACCCGCGGTTTTAAAAATGCTTTTCGAAATTCTGTTCGTTCAATTTCAGTAATTGTTATTTTAGCAATCTCTATTGGCTTAGCTTTGGTGATGCTCATGGCTTACAAAACAGTTAATTCTAAAATTGAAAATGTTAAAAGTTCGATTGGTAATACGATTACGGTTTCCCCAGCTGGTATGAGAGGATTCGAAGGTAGTGGTATGCTTTTGAGTGACGCCAATGCGACAACCATTCAATCTTTGGAACATGTGGCTAAAGTAATAAAAACATTGAGCAGCCGTTTAAAAACCACTGGTTCGGGTACAACAGCTAGCCCTTTCGGTAATAACGAGACTACTGGAGAGACTTCTCTGACTGCGCCCCAAATTCAGCCGGAAAATACTTCAAATGAACAAGGCCGTAATTTTTATGCGAATGGCCAAAAAGTTTCTGGCAATTTTTCAATGCCAATCACTGCTAATGGTGTTAATGACTTATCTGACCTATCGGCTATTAACATAACTTCTTTAAATATTATTTCAGGAGAAAAAATTGACCCATCGAGTAGCAACAATGTGGCAATGCTGGGTACTGCTTTGGCTGAAGCGAACAATTTATCTGTTGGCGAGACTTTTTCTGCATTTGAAAAAGCAATTACAGTTGTTGGTATTTTTGACTCTGGGAATACATTTTCTAATTCCGTTATTGTTATGCCTATTCAAACATTACAAAATTTATCTGATCAAGCCGGGGAAATTAATTCAGTTATTGTAGTGGTTGATTCGCTTGATAATTTAAGCAGTGTTTCTGATGCTATTAAAAATAAATTGGGCGCAGATAAAGTTGATGTCACTTCTTCTCAAGAGCAAGCTGATAATGCAGTAGCACCTTTGCAAAATATCAAAACTATTTCACTGTACAGTTTAATTGGTGCTATTATTGCCGGTGCTGTTATTATTCTTCTTATTATGATTATGATTGTGCGGGAACGTCGTCGCGAGATTGGGGTGTTAAAAGCAATCGGTGCTTCTAATATTATTATTGTCAGCCAATTTGTTGTTGAGTCTTTAGTTTTAACATTAGCCAGCAGTGTTATTGGTATAATTTTAGGGTTATCTTTAAGCAATCCAATTTTAAGTGTT
>Ga0265297_10003321_pt1 | contig 29522 bp, 19 predicted proteins | sample Munlanlwell13791_FD_192502 | JGI IMG/M metagenome (GOLD analysis project Ga0265297, IMG submission 192502) | Leachate microbial communities from a municipal landfill in Southern Ontario, Canada - Leachate well 137-91 | ecosystem: Engineered > Solid waste > Landfill > Unclassified | place...
CGGCATGGGGAGGGTGCGGTAAGCGCCGTCTGGCTCTAAGATATCGTTTGAGGTTGATCCGGCAGCGGTGATAGAAGCGGCGGCGGCAAATGGATAGATAAGTACCCGGGTGGTGGGCAGGCAAAGCCAGGAGGAGGTAATCGGGGGGGCGGGCCAGAAGGCGGCGGATATTGGCGGAGTTTAGCAGAGTGGTATTGGTGGAAACAGCGACCGGAACACGGCATGAGTGACAGTAGTCAATCATTTGCATAAGTTGCGGGTGAAGCAACGGTTCGCCTAAGCCGAAAAGATTGTAGATTTCGGCGTTGCTTTTGGTTTGATCGACGATGCGGCGAAAAAGATCCCAGCGGATATTGCCCAGCGGTCGGGTCATTTCCTGGCGGTTGCACATACGGCAGTTGAGGTTGCAGCGGTTGGTAATTTCGATGCCGATTTCGACCGGTCCGTTTGAGGCCCGAGGGCGGTGTAAGAAATAGTTATAGCCAAGACGAAGGCGGTTGTTTAGACTCATGGTTTATGATAATTCTATTACATTAAGACGCAGGTAAGTGCCAATGAAAGAGGAAATACGGGCTTGGTGGAACTATACGCTGGGAAAGCATTGGCTGAAAACGCCGCCGATTTTGACTCTTTTTCTGACCAATCGCTGTAACGCTCACTGCCAGCATTGTTTTTACTGGCAGGGCAAAGGCAGAAAGGGTGATGAGTTGTCGCTGGCGGAGATTGAAAAATTGAGCAGGAGTCTGGACCATTTAGAGCTGCTGCTGGTGTCGGGAGGAGAACCGTTTTTGCGTCGCGACTTGGTTGAAATTATCTCTTTGTTTTACCGCAACAATGGGTTGAGGTCGGTGTCGTTGATCACTAATGGCTTGGTGCCTGCGACCAGTCGGACGGTAGAAAGAATAATGAGCAGTCTGCCGGGTTTGCAGGTGATTGTGCCGTTGTCACTGCTTGGCGAAGCGGCTGTCCACAACCGGATAGTGGGGGTGAAAGACGCTTTTGTGAAAGTACAACGGACGTTTAAGGAACTGCTGGAGGTCAAGAGCCGTTTCCCCGGCCTTAGACTGCGCTTTAACTTGACTGTTTTTGAGGCTAACTATGACAGCGCCTGGAATCTTTTCGGAAGGATGAGGGAACTTTTCCCCGGCGGAGACGAAACAGTTTGGAATTTAAGCCTGTCCTTATTGCGGGGGGACCCAAGAGACCCTGATTTAAAATTACCCGGGGTGGACAGGTTAAAAATGCTTTTCAGACATAAGCTAAAGACGTTTAAGGGGAACGGGTCTTGGTCGGCAAAACTGTTGGAGAGATTGGTTTTTGCTGCTCAAATTAAGGTTTTAACCGAGGGCAAACGGAAGCTGCCTTGTGAAGCAGGACGGTTGGAGGGAGTAGTTTACGAAAACGGTGGGGTGGCTTTATGTGAGATGTTGCCGTCGGTGGGGAATTTGAAACGGCACAGCTTTAAACAGATTTGGCGGGGGAGAAAAGCGCGCTCCGGCCGGAAGCGGATTGTCCGGGGGGAGTGCGCCTGTACTCATGAATGCTACTTTTTCCCCAGTCTGGTGGCACATCCTTTGAGTTGGATTAAGCTGGTGGGAAATTTGGTTTAACAAATGGGGCAAAGATGAACATTTTGATTATTATGCCCTGGATTAAGCTGGGCGGGGCGGAGTTGATTGCGGTCAAAACGGCAGTTCAGCTTGAGAAGAGAGGCCATCGGGTGAGGCTGGCGGCACTTTTTGCCGATTTAAGCGGTTGGGGAGATGAGGCGCGGAGGGTTGATTATCGCTGCTGCCCCGCTTGGCTGGCCGGTTGGTTCAGGCGTTATCGGTGGCTGACCCTGCTTGCCGGTCCGTGGTGGTTGGCCTATTTGATTTGGCGGCAGGCGGGCTGGGCGGATGTTTTGTTTCCGCAGAGCTTGCCGGCATATTGGCTGACGCCGTTACCGGCGAAGGTTTACGGAAGGAAGACGATTTGGTTATGCAATGAGCCGCCGCGGCGAAGACGATGGGGCGATTCCACCTGGCTTGAGTATTTGATGTGGCGGGTAGCGGACAGCGGTTTGGAGAGACAGCTGGCCAGATTGGCAGACAAGATTGTGGTTTATTCGAAGATGATCGGTGGTGAGGTGAAAGAACGTTATGGCAGGAAAGCGGCTGTTGTTCGGCTGGGGGTGGATTTTAATTTTTTCAGTCAGCGAAAGGACTCATTGGCGGTTTTGGCACATAAATACAAAGTTAAGGGTAAGAAAATAATTTTGATGGTAGGCAAGCTGCATCCCCAAAAAAATCAACGTTTGGGACTGGAGGTGCTGGCGGATCTGTTGAGGATAGAAAGCAAGATCAGATTGGTGTTGGTCGGTGAAGGTCCCGACGAGGGCTGGCTAAAACGTCGGGCGGCGGAATTGGGTCTGGACGGGAAAGTGATCTTTGCCGGTTTTGCCTCCGCCGGAGAGGTGCGCAGCTGGTATCGTCTTTGTGAGCTGGTTCTGTATCCGTCTATCGGCCAGACGGCAAAAACTGATCAGTCTTGGGGTTTTGTTCCCTTCGAGGCGCTTTGCCAAAAGAAAATTTCGTTGGTGAGTGCAGGCTGCGGAGCGGCCGAGGTTTTGGGGAGGGAAAAAATCGGCTTAGTGTGTCCGCCGGAAAAGGGTTTGCTGGTGCGGCAAATTGCAGATGTTCTGGATCCGGGTCGGCGAAAATACTATCAAAGGATGGGTGTCCGCGGCTATAATTACGTGAAGGAAAATATGCGTTGGGAGAATTGGGGTAAACGGTTGGATAGGCTGATCGGGCGGATTTAATTTAATATTGGCTGGCTATGGCTAAAGCAAAAGTGGCTGTTTTTCATTTGGGTTTTTTCTATTCGGGCGGAGGTGAACGGCTGGTTTTGGAGGAAATCAGGGGATTAAGGTCACGGGGCTGGGAAGTGACCGCGTTTGCCCCGGTGGTGGACAAGAAATTAAGCTATCCGGAGCTGATTGCCGACATGGATATAAAGCCGTTATTGCCGCAGTTGCCGGTTTGGTTTCCCTCCCGAGAGAGCGTGCTGATTATTGCCAGCTGTTTTTTGCTGCCCTTTATCGTTTACAAGTTCAGAAGTTATGATGTTGTTTTTGCGGCCAATCAGCCTGGGCCTTGGTTTGGATTGGTGATCAAAAAGCTGTTGGGCAAGCCGTATCTGATTTATTTGGCTCAGCCGACGCGCATGCTGCATCCCCGGCCGGTTGATTTGGAAAACGGTTTTAAATTGCGCCAGGAGTTACGGTTGCTGCCTTATTTGGTTAAATTGGCTAAACCATTTATCAGCTGGGCGGACCGGCAGAGCGTAAGAGGGGCATTGATGATGCTTACCGGGGGTGAGTATATCGGTAAAATTCTGGAGCAAACTTACGGGAAGAAAAGGACGGTTTGTTATGCCGGTTGCCACCCTTTCAGTGAAGGCAGGCTTAATTATGGGAGAAGATGGTCCGGGCGGATTAAGGTAAACGGGGTAATAGTAAAAAAGCCGTACATCCTGCTGACAAATCGGCATATTGCCCATAAGCGGTTCGAGTACGCGATTTCGGCTCTGCCGGCGGTACTGCGTGATTGCCCGGACGCCAGGCTGGTAATAACCGGGGAAGAAACCGATTACACGCAGGTTTTGCGTTTATTGGTTAAAAGATTGAGCCTGGAAAACAAAATTGACTTTATTGGCTTCGTTGGAGAAAAGGACCTGGTCAGACTGTACAGTCAGGCGGCGGTGTATGTATATCCTTCTCCACAGGAGGATTTCGGCATGGGGGTAGTAGAAGCGATGGCGGCGGGGACGCCGGTGGTGGCTTGGAATTACGCCGGCCCGACCGATACGGTGATTGACGGCAAGACGGGATTTTTATCAGAGCCTTATGATATTCTTAGTTATGCAGCTAATATTATTAAGCTGTTGAAGAGCCCCAAGCTGGTAGAGCGGATGGGCCGGGCTGGTTGGAGAAGAGCCAGAGAGAAGTTTAGCTATCGGAAACATCTGGAGGTTCTTGAAAACGGGCTTTTTGGGGCGGTTGGTAAAAGATGAAGTTTCTGGGTAAGGCGGTTAAATATTTGTTTAGGCTGGGATTTTTTCTTCTCGGCGGTGGGGTAATTGTCGCTGCAGGCTACATTTTAGGTCTTGACCTGATTTGGGGAAAAACCGGCAACGATCTGCCTAACTCTTTTACTTTTGTAGTTTGGTTGGATAAGTTTTTCCCAAAAATTCCTTATTGGTTTCCTCTGCAGGGGGGCGGTGTTTCTTTTATGCAGGGGTACAACAGTCTGTCGCTTTTGGCGGTGGTGTTTTTGAAACGGCTGCTTGGCTTGAGCCTGGCGGGAGTTTATGACACCTGGCTGTTTTTAGGTCCGATATTGACGGCAACGACAATTTACTTTTGGGCTTGGTGGCGGCTGAAGAGCCAGGTGATCGGCTTGCTGGCAGGCGTGTTTTACCTGCTGGCACCGGTCAGTTGGGTTTTTCTAACCGAGTGGGGTTTTTACAATGAAGCTTCCTCTTATTTCCTGGTTCCGCTGGCGCTGGCTTTTTTCGATTACTACCTTGAGACGAAAAAACCGGGGGCGCTGCTCGGGACGGGAGTGTTGTTTTCTTTGGCGCTGATGACCCACTTGCACGCCTGGATGTTCCTGACTGTGGCGATAACTTTTTATGGGGTCGGTTATTCTTTTCTGGTCGGTAAAGGACGGCGGTTGGCCGGGTTGACGGCGGGGATGGGCGCGGTGACACTGACAGCGGCGGTGGTGGTGTTGCTGAGCTTGTTTTGGCTGGTGCCGTTTGCGGATTATAACCGGATGAGCGGCAGGGGAATGAGTATTGGCTTGTTCAACCGCAAGGAAATTGCCGACATGGTTCCGCCCTGGAAGTCGGTGTTGCAGTTGACGCGGATCGGGGAGGAAGATTACCAATATCCCTTGCGCAATGTAGCCGTTCCAGTGGTGGTGTGGGGGTTAGCATTAGCCGGCTGGCTGGTTTCTTTTTTTAAATCGAAAAAAATTTTCGTCTTGGGTTCGTTATTGGTATTGGAGTCGTTTTATTATCTTAGCGTCGAAAGTTTGTATTGGGTGTCGGAGCATATAACCCCTTTGTACAATTTAATCACCCTGCGGTCTTATTTGTTTTCGGTGCGTTTGATTACTCCTTTAGTTGCCGCGTACGGGCTGGTGGAGCTGGCGGGATTACCGTTTTTACCTCTTAAAAGGTGGTTAGGGGGAGTGCGGCACTTGCTGGCGGGTGGACTGGCTTTGGCGCTGGCGGCATGGCTGGTAGTGTCTTTGGCAAAAGTGCCTCGTTGGGGAGAGAGGCAGATCAATTACGGCCCTGATACGGCCGGAGAGAATATACAACTGTTGGTCGAAGGGAGGGAAGGGTTGGATTGGAGTAGGTTTTGGGATCAGCGCTACTTATATCAGGCTTTAGGGAAGTGGCAAAAACCTTCCGGCGGGGAGGAAACGGCGGATTGGCTGGCGGGCAGACTGCCGAGGCAGGATAATTTGCGAATTGACCTGTCGTCTAAACTGGGTGCGGCAGTAGAGAGGATTAACATCGACAATCACCACTTATCCCAAATGTCGCTTTACACCTTTAATCTTTTTTTGAATCGGCCGCTGTGGGGCTATCAACAGGCGGTTTTTTATTCGGGTGAGGGCAAATACCGGTCGGCAAAGCCGTTAAATGAGATAGCCAACTGGTACGGGATAAATTATGTGGCCTTGGATCCGAGGGAGGATCCGGTTTATAAGTATGAGCAGTCGAACTGGATCATGACGGAGGGGAAGGAGGGGGTGCAAATCTGGCAAAACCCGACGGCCCCCCGCTTGGCGGAGTTGACCAGCCAGCCGAAAGTGCTGGTAATAGGCGGCAAACAGCAATTTGCCGCTTACGAGCAAATTTACCGGCTGGCTAACTATGGCGGCCTGTCTTGGCGCGAGGCATACCTGGTGGCGGGAAATGGGAATGTTGATGACTATCAGTTGGCTGAATTGGAACGTTTTGAAGCGCTTATCCTTTACGGCTATTCCTATCGGGATCGGCAAAAGGCTTGGCAGTTATTGGAGGATTATGTCCGAGGAGGAGGTCGGTTGTGGCTGGATACGGGTTGGCAATACACCTCGGCTGATTGGGAGATGGCTCAAGCGCCGACGGGATTGCCTTTTGAAAGTTTGGGCTGGCATAATTTAGGCCAGACCGGAGCCTATGTTTTAGCGGATGAGTGGCAAAGTAAGGTTAGTGCGGCTGATTTTGCGGCGTTGGAGTGGGAAGGCAAGGGCTGGGGTTTTTCTTCTTTTGAAAGCGGTAAATTGCGGGATTGGGGTGAAACTGTGTTGTCGGTGGCTGATTATCCGTTGGTGGTCAGCGGCAGATTGGGTCAGGGGAGATTGGTCTGGTCGGGGATGAACCTGCCGGCTCACGCGATAACTTACGAAAACGAGGCCGAGGTGGAGCTTTTCCACCAGCTAATGCTGTGGCTCTTGGATGGATATGGCCGGAGGGAGTATCCGGTTGCGGTAACACGGACACATCCGGATACAGTTTTATTCAAAACGGAGCAGGCAGTGGCGGAGGGAACAGCTCTGCTTTGGCGGGAGAGCCGTATTCCTTATTGGCAGGCCGAATCAGGAGGGAAAAGACTGGCTGTTTATCCGGCCGGGCCGGAATTGACTTTGGTATTGTTGCCGGCACTGCCGGCGGGAGCGACGATTAGCTTACAGATACAGATGCCGCTTCAGTATTTGGCGCTTAAGTTGATGTCACTGCTGGTTTTGCTGTTTCTGGTTGCTCTGGCGGTACGCCCGCAGTGGCGGGCGGCATTGAGCGGTAGTTTTACTAATTGGCAGAAGCGTTTTTTGGTCAGGACAAGGAAAAATTGGGAGAAGGAGGACTACTAATGAAAGCTGTCGGCAAAACAATAATTAATATTTGCCTGCATCTGGCGGCAATCGGCTTTTTGGGTTACCTTTTTCAGCCTTTTGCCGAGCAGATCCTGGCTTTGCCGAAATTGTCCGGTTTTGACGCTGATCAGTTTATTTTTTACGTATACCAAAACGGTCAGAATCCGGGATTGCCGCCGGGGAAGTGGGATCATCTTTGGTACGAAGGGGCACCGCGGGTTTTGAACATGACTTTTTTGCCCTTTTATCTTATTCAGCCGTTGGTGGCATGGTGGGGATTGAATGTAGCGACGAAGGTGTTTCCGCTTTTCTGGACGGGAATATTTTTTCTTTTTGCCTACGGTCTTTTTTACCGGTTGGCTAAAAGCATTCCGTTGGCGGTCGGTCTGACGGCCGTTTTAATTTTTACCCAGAACAGCTATATCCCGATATTCAGAAACGGGGTGGTTTTGGCAGGCTTGGCCCAGTGCGTTTTGCCATTAATGCTGTTTTTGCTGGTTGTATTTGTGCAGACAAAAAAGACGCCGTATTTAATACTGGCGGGTTTAGCGGCGGCTCTGAGTTTATATTTCCACGGTGGTATCGGCTTGTTTTTCGTCTGTTTTTCCGCTTTTGTAATGGTTCTTTTTTCCGGCTATGAGAATGAACGCTGGCTGGGAGCAATGAAAATGAAGCGATTTTTGGGGTTGGGGGCGGTGATTTTTTCGACGGGAGCTTTGGCTGTATTTCCGCAAGTGTTTAATTCACTGGGAGGGGGTTATTATACCAGGGCGGCCCTTGAAGGGCACAACTTGCCGGTAGAGGATGTATTTTCGCTTTTACTGGAGCAAACTAATTCGGGTTTGTGGGCGGCGATCGGGTTGTCGGTGCTGGTCGGGTTGGTATTCTTTCGAAAAATCAGGTTCCGGGGTTTGATTTTACCTTTGAGTTTGATGTTGGCCTATGTGGTTGTTTTTTTGGCCGGTATCAGATGGGGGTTGAATCCGATGGGCGAGTATTTTTTCCCCAACCGGATTTATTGGTATCTGGTTTTGATCGGGGCAAGTCTGGCGGCTCTTTTGTTTTCCGGTTTATCCGGTTTGGAAAAGGGTTGGTGGCGCTGGCTGTCGGTGACGGTGCAGTTGCTGATAACCGGAGTGCTGCTGGCCTTTGTTTGGGTTGAGCCGATGGCGACCGACAGACTTTTTCCGGAGAGGGGAGAGCTGTCGTTGTCAAGGCAAAAACAGGATGCTCAGCTGGAGCGGATATATAAAACGGCTTTGGGCGGATTGACCGACCAGGTGGATCCGGCCGATACCAATTGGCGGGTTTGGCTGCATAATTTCCCGAAAATATATTGGAATATCGTTTCACCGGTCCCGCTTTTCCAAGGTTATTTTCATTTTTATACCAAGTATTCGGTCAACTGGACGGATTGGCTTTTTGCCAGCACGGCAAAAGAGGCTTTTGAGATGAAGACACTGCCGGAGACGGTTGCCCAGAACCAGGGACAGTTTCTGCTGGATTGGTACGGTTTGAAGTACCTGGTTGTTTATCCGAATCCGGAATTTAATGTCGCTGACTTTTACTGGCGGGATGAATTTTTAGAGGCAAAGAATGCCGATATACCGCCGGCGGTGCTGACGATCAGGCCGGAATACCGATCCGGCATTGTTGAAGCGGTTGATGTGCCAGTGGTCGGATTCGTGGGCAATGACGGCGGTTACGATGCTTTTTTGCGGACTTTGGCTTTGCTGAATTACAATACCCGCTATTTGGTGCCGTTGCGATTGGCGACTTCAATAGAAAAGATACCCGAAGAGGCTTACGGAGCAGTTGATTTGCTGGTCTTGTATAACTTTGAGGGGAAAAACTGGGGCAGGCTGGAGCGGTATGTCAGGGAGGGCGGACGAATTTGGCTGGAGACCGGGGGTGAGTCCGCTTATCGGCAGGCTGAAGGACTGGGGGAGCTTTTTCCCTGTTCCGGTTTGAATTATCAATCTTTGGGGAAGGAGTGGCAGGCGGAAAAAAGCGAGGAGATGGCCGGGGTGGATTTTGGCCGCTTAAAACCGCTTGCGTATCGGGAGACGGACTGGAAGTTGTCATACTGTGAAGGACCGCTGAGCGGCGGGGCAAAAGCGCTGCTGGTACAAAAAGGAAAGCCGATAGTAACGGAAAAAGCCCTTGGCAAAGGCCTGGTACTTTGGTCAGGGGGAAATTTTTGGTATCGGACGATGGAGTATTTAAGCAACAGTGAGGCGGAGTCGGCGGTGATCAAGGCGATGCTGGACAGAGCGGTATCTCTAACGCGGCGGGATCCGTTAGCGGTGAAGGTGACCAGGGAAACTCCGGAACGGATTAGCATTGCAGGAGGCGGTTATAAAGGAATTGTTTTTAAGGAAAATTATTTACCGGGATGGAAGGCCGGTTCGGGTGAGGGGAAAGCGGCGATTTTTGCGGCCGGGCCGGATTTAATGTATATAGCGGCGGCGAAGAAGGCGACAGCAGCGACAAAGATGGAGATTTCTTATCGGGGGCCCTGGCTGCATTGGTTTTTGCTGGTGTTGTCTCTGGCAGGGTCGGCGTTGGTTATTTCCGACCTGGTGGGCGGCGGGTGGCTGAGGAGGAGGTTGGATCGGGGGATGAAGGTGTTTAAAGTGGTCGCCGGCTGGTGGGAAAAAGAGGAGAATTGAGTTTCAGCAGCTGCCAGAGAAGCTGAGGGTAGGTTTTGGGTGAAAAGAGAATGTTGGTGGTCAAGAAGCATTCGTGGGTACAGCGGCAGCGGCTTAGTTTGATCTGGCGGCGGATTTGTTTTGCTTTGGAGTTTTCCCACAGTTTTTTGAAGTTATAATTTACTTCGTGCAGATTACCGAAACTTTGCTTGAGCAGTTCGCAGGGAAAAACGTCGCCTGTTTCGTTGATAACGGCCGAAAGCCGGCCTGCCAGACAGGGCAGTAGCGGTACGGATGGTCGGTTCAGGTGGCTGATGCGGCGGTACATGACGGCATCGCGTGCGGCGGCGGCCTTGCCTACCAGTCCGAGACGATAGTAAGGCAAGCGGCCGGAGCGGAGGTCGGCAATTTTTTGGTCGGTAAGCTGACGGTAGTATTTTAAGTCAACTTTGGTGAGCGAAGCTTTTTTAGGTTCGCCCCGAACGAGGTTGATGATAATATCGTCCGGTTTGACCTGGTCACGCAGATAGGTGTAGGTGTCCATGGCTTGATTTTGGTTGGTTTGGTTTAAGGTAAAGACAATACCGACGCCGAGGTTAGCCGCTTTAATTTGTTTCAGACGTTGGACGGTGGCGATTGCTTTTCTGAAGGAACCCTTTTTCCCCCGGAGTCGGTCATGAGTTTTTTCCAGACCGTCGCAGGCGACGGTGACGGAGAAACCGGTGGCGGGATGGGCAGAAACTATTTTTTCCGTTTCAGCGCGGATGTGTTCCGTCAACCAGCCGTTGGTGGGAATTGACAGATGTTTTACCCGGTTGTTGCGAATGAAAGTAGAGGCGATTTCGCCAAGATCTGGTCTTAAAAAAGGTTCGCCGCCGGTTAGGGCGAGCCAGTAGAGGCGGCCGAGTGAGCGGGAAATTTTCTTAATTTGCGGCAGGGTAAGCGGGCTGGATTTGCGGTTGAGCCTTGACCAATAAAAGCAATGCTGGCAGGCAAGATTGCACTTGGCGGTAACAAAAAAAATAAGATGGAGCGGTAAGCCTTGTCTGAAAAACAATCGGGGAAGAGGGGAGTGCAGGCTAATCATTTTTGTTTTTTACTGACCGGTTTTTTGGCTGAACGGGCAACCGGCCAAACCACCTCGTGCCTGCCGCGTCGGTAATCAAAAGCGGCCAACAGCCGGGTTGCCGCTTCAACAATTATTAATTTAAGGAGCCGGTAGCGGTTTTCCGGTTCAGCGGCGAATTGCCGCCACCAGTATTTTAACAAGATGAATTTTTTTTCGGAAATCACCGCTTGCTTCCATTTGCGTTTAATCAGGTAGTGGCCAACATGGATGTTGCGGCGGCGGGAAAGGTACTCTTTCCAGGTGGTCGGTCCGTAGTTGTAAGCCAGGGCTTGAGGAACGAAAAGAGTTTTCAGACCTGCGTTTTTGATCAGGGATTCAATTGCCGCTTCGTCGCAGATGGTGTCGGCAGGAAGGGATTTGAAAATACGCCTGAAAGCGACGATTTCACCGAGCCGAGGATATTTGACGGCCATCCTGGCGTGCATTTGCCAGATTGTGCGGTTGGCAAAGCCAAGAAAGGTTGGCTCGCTGTTGGTGGAAATAATTTTGGCACCGGTCATACCGATGACAGGGTTTGTGAAAGGAAGAATAAGCCTTTCCAGGCAGTCGGGGGACAATAGTAGGTCTGCTCCGGTCATGACGGTAAGCTGGCTCTTGTCTTGGCGAAGGAAGAGGTTTATGGCACTGATTTTGCCGGACCTTTCGGTTTGGCGCCAGAGAGCGATCAGTTTATTATTTGCCGCTTGGCGGCGGACGATAGCTTCGGTTTTGTCGGTGCAACCGGAGGCAACAACGACAATTTTTTCCAGGGTGGTTCGGGCGAAGCGTTGGCGGGAAATGGAGTTTAACAGATTGCCGATGTTGGCCTCTTCGTTGTATGCGGGTATAAAGACGGTGAATTTCAGTTTATTCATGCGATGATAGAATTAGTATATGTCAAAAAGAAAAGTGGTGGTGGGCCTGTCGGGCGGAGTGGACAGCGGGGTGGCGGCGGCTCTTCTCGTTAAGCAGGGTTATGAGGTGACGGGCGTGCATTTGCACCTTTGGTGCGAAAATCAAAATATTCGAAATAAAGGTTACAAAGTTGAGGCAGAGGAGGCGGCAAGAAGGACGGCGCTCCAGTTGGGTATTCCTTTCCGTGTTTTTAACCTTGCCGATTTTTTTAAGGATAAAATAGTCGATTATTTCCTGAAAAGCTACGGTGACGGGCTAACCCCTAACCCGTGTGTCAGGTGCAACCGGTTGATTAAATTTGGTGCTCTTTATGATCGTATTAGGGCGATGGGATATGATTTTTTGGCGACAGGACACTACTGTCGCATAGTGGCAGAAGTACCAAAATCCAGATCGAAAGTGCCGAACAAGAAGGTTTTCCATTTGCTGGCGGGAGTAGATAAGAATAAAGACCAGAGCTACTTTCTTTACAATCTTACGCAAGCACAACTGGGGCATTTGTTGTTCCCATTGGGAGAGTTGATGAAGACTGAAGTAAGAAAAATGGCAAGAGAGTTGAAACTGCCGGTGGCAGAAAGACCGGAGTCGCAGGAAATATGTTTTTTGGCAGAGAAGGATTACCGGCCGTTTTTGGAGCGCAATATTGCCGGCAGGATAATACCCGGAGAAGTGGTTGACGGGCAGGGAAAGGTGATTGGCCGCCATCGCGGGCTGCCCCTCTATACGATCGGGCAGAGGCATGGTTTCGAGTTAAGGTCAAAGATCAAAAATCAAAGATCAAAAATTATCCCGCCGTACTATGTGGTGAGAAAAGATATTGCCAGAAACCGATTAGTGGTTGGATTTGGAGCGGAGACGGAAATAAAAGAATTTCGAATTAAAAATCAGAATTGGATTAACCCTGAGGCTGAATTACGAATTATGAACCATGAATTATGGGTGAAGATAAGACATGGGGGAGAGATATTAAAGATCAAAGATCAAAAATCAAATATCAAAAAGAAAGAGGTCGTAATTTTACTTGAAGAAGCGCAAAGAGGGATTTCGCCGGGGCAGTCGGCGGTCTTTTACCGAAAGCGGCAGGATTGGGAGGTTGTAGGGGGAGGGATTATCGCGGTTTGACAGGCGGTAGGGAGAGTGGTATAAGAGGGCCATCTGCCAGGGGGCAGTTTTTTGTTATGATTCCGGAGAGAGAAAAAGTTGATGTGGCTTACATGTGTTCCGAAACTGGTTCTTCGGCTGATTTTGAGGCGAGGAAATTTATGCAGGCCGAGGTTATTTTTAAATGGAACGTGGGTTTTTGTTTCACCCGGTGGGTTGATGATTCTAGCGCAGAGACTGTTGATTTGATTGCCAGCCGGGGAGTGGAGTATCGAGGGAGAGATTTGGAGATAGGCTCGCTTGCTCCACGTACAAAAGACGACTTAGAGGCTGGGCCGTTTGCAAAATATTTTGGGATCAAGTGGGAAGATGATGAGGTCGGACAACCGGTTTTGGTGAGAGCGGTTGGTAAAGATGGAAATGTCTTGGTGGCCGGTTGCTTAAGTTCACACCCGTTTTACGACAAACAGTTCAATCCTTGTTTTGGAGAGGCGGAATGTAAATTAACAGAAGAGAGAGGGGTGCTAGTGGCTCTGATGGCAGTTTTGCCGACGGATTACGCTCAGCCTGTTTCGGAGAGGGGAATAGTGCGTTTGCGGACAAAAATTTTTATGCCGCAGAAATTGTATTCGAGTCAGCTGTACTTGCCGGGGGATTTATTGGCTAAATGTGGGGGAGTCGGTTATGAATACAAGGTGGGGGTGTTATATTGTGTTGATTTGCTCGCGAATGGTTCAACGTATCGAGAAATGATAAAGGCTGGTGGTTTTGATCCGGTGGCTTTGATTACCGATTGACTTGGAGGGTTGTCTTCGTTATAATCTTTTTAGACATGGACTAGAGACTTACCGGCGTTCTGCATTGCAGAATCCTTTTGCAACCCGACGCTGGTCGGGTTTTTTAGTCTTTGGAGTCTTTTTAAGTTGTTGCACTTTAACAACTAAAGCCTATAAATAAAAATTTGATTGTTTGTGACGTGGTAGGACCCCGCCGAGTCGGCGGGGCTGATTGTTCTTAGTCAAAAGAAATAATCAGGCTTAACTGAGAGTTTGATCCTGGCTCAGGACGAACGCTGGCGGCGTGCCTTAAGCATGCAAATCGAACGGCCCCGACGCAAGTCGGGGCAGTGGTGGACGGGTGAGTAACACGTAGGGACCTCCCTTTTGGTCAGGGATAGCTCGTCGAAAGACGGGGTAATCCTGGATAAGTTCGCAAGAAGAAAGGCCGTAACTGGCCGCCGAAAGATGGACCTGCGGCCCATCAGCTTGTTGGTAGGGTAACGGCCTACCAAGGCGATGACGGGTAGGGGCGCTGAGAGGCTGGACCCCCACAATGGCACTGAGATACGGGCCATACACCTACGGGTGGCAGCAACTGGGAATCGTGCGCAATGGACGAAAGTCTGACGCCGCGACGCCGCGTGAAGGATGAAGGCCTTCGGGTCGTAAACTTCTTAATTTCGAGCTATCGCGAGAAAGGATGAAGCACCTGCAAACTACGTGCCAGAAGCCTCGGTAATACGTAGGGTGCAAGCGTTGTCCGGATTTATTGGGCGTAAAGAGTGTCGTAGGCGGTTGGGTAAGTAGCGGGTTAAAGACTCCGTCTCAAGCGGAGAAGTGCCCGCTAAACTACCCGACTAGAAACCGTCAGGGGAAGCTGGAACACCTGGTGTAGGAGTGAAATCCGTTGATATCAGGTGGAACACCAAGGGCGAAGGCAGGCTTCTGGGGCGAGTTTGACGCTGATGAACGAAAGCTAGGGGAGCAAAGCAGATTAGAGACCTGCGTAGTCCTAGCCGTAAACGATGCCTGCTAGCTCCGAGGTTTATTCTTCGGAGTGCAAGCTAACGCGTTAAGCAGGCCGCCTGGGGAGTACGGCCGCAAGGCTGAAACTCAAAGGAATTGACGGGGACCCGCACAACCAGTGGAGCATGTGGTTCAATTCGAAACGAAGCGAAGAACCTTACCTGGGCTTGACATGCTATCGTTTTAGTCCGGCAGAAACGTCGGATGATCCGCAAGGATGGTAGTACAGCTGCTGCATGGCTGTCGTCAGCTCGTGCCGTGGGGTGTTCACTTAAGTGTGATAACGAGCGCAACCCCTATCCTGTGTTGTATATCACAGGAGACTGCCCCGATGTCTATCGGGGAGGAAGGAGGGGATGACGTCAAGTCAGCACGGTGCTTATGTCCAGGGCAACACACATCCTACAATGGCGAATAACAACGGGCTGCTAAACCGCAAGGTGGAGCCAATCCCTTAAATTTCGCCTCAGTTCAGATTGGGGGCTGAAATTCGCCCCCATGAAGTTGGAATTGGTAGTAATCGCAGGTCAGCAGACTGCGGTGAATACGTTCTCGGGTCTTGTACAAATTAAATTGCGCCTTCCAGTCAAATTTTCTAATTGGTTAAAGTCCAATAAACAGGAAAGTAACCTGTTTGAGCGAAATAACATCCTCCGGGAGTAATCTCGTGAGCGAAGAGGGTTAAAGTAGTATTTTCTAGCTTGAAGTTTAAACGGCCCCGCCTATTGGCGACTCATACGTACAAATGGGGAAGCTATTACTTAAAAAGAATGAGCGGGGCATGTGGGCTCGAGATGGGAAAGAAGAGAAAATTTGAAAAACGAAGGGAGATCCTAATTTGCTCTTGTTTTTGGTGTTGTCTAACACCCAAAGAAACAAGTAAAATGACAGGTGACTGTCATTTGATGGTAATTAGGAAGTCTGCAGAGTGCATAGTACCCCGATTAAATCGGGGGAAGGCACGAAGCCTAACCACGATGGAGAAATTAGATCCTTGGTATATTGTTGGTTTAGTTGATGGTGAGGGTTGTTTTGCCGTTACCATTTCTAAACACTAAACCAAAAGGCTTGGATTGGATGCCCGCTTGATTTTTGAAATCGAGATGAGGGCTGATGATCGGCTGGTTCTGGAAAGATTGAAGTATACCTGGGGTTGCGGATCGCTTTTTGAACTAAACTATGATCGGTATGGCTGGAAACCGCATGTTAAATATGCAATTAAAAGCCATAAAGATATCTTTAAATTTTTGATTCCTTTTTTCAAAAAATATCCTTTGCAAGGCAAGAAGAGAAAGGATTTTGACGATTTTTGCAAAGCAGCGAAAATCGTAAAAGAAAAAAGACATTTGAGTTTAAATGGAACAAAAGAACTTGAAGAGATTAGGCGGTTCATGAATGAAAAGCGACCAATCGGTTAGGCAGGTTCGCCAAGGTGCGGGAAAACCGCGCGCCTGGTGACAAGAAAGCTAAAAATGGTGACATTTTTAAGTATTTCAGAACACTGCCCGTCAAGTGAGCAAAGTCGGGGGTAGCCGAATTCTGATTTTATCGGAGCAAGCTAAACTCGGCGATGAGCACTAAGTCGTAACAAGGTATCCGTTCTGGAAGGAGCGGATGGATCACCTCCTTTCTGGAGTTGACCAAACCCCCGAGCTTTTTAAGGCAGGTTAGCTCGTAAAAAATAAACCTCCCGCCTGCCACGTCACGAACAATCAATCTGATGTCGTTCCGGCGGAAGCTGGAACCTATTTAATAGATTCCAGATCAAGTCTGGAATGACAGTTTAAAAAACACCCGGAAACGGGTGTTTTTTGGTGGGATTGGGGCAAAAAAAAGACCCGTGCGGGAAGTAAACGACGTTGTGTTGCTTCCCGCAACGGGTTGGGATCAGCCCCTAGCGCTTTGGAGCCGAACCCTTGTGCCCACATCGGGAGCAAAATTCGCTCCCTCTGTGGGGGCACCCCTTACAGGGGTGCACGGGTTCCTTTTTCATGGAACCCCCTTTCTAATTAGAGCCGCTTTTGGCTCTAATTGGGACTAAATATACACCTGTCTGGTGATCGGAGTCAAATCGAGGGGGTTATTTTTTATAGGAGTACTTCTGGCGGGAGACGGCGGTTACCTTACTGCGGTTTTGATTGCTGGATTTGGGCAGGGGCAAAGTGTAGGCGAAAAAAGGCCGGGAGGTGAGATTGTCAATGGCCAGCCGGTTGATAATCTGGAAATTGGACAGCTCGACCAGGTTAGTGGCGGTAAAAACACCGCCGAATTCTTTTTCCAGGATGGCGGCGTCTTCGGAACCGACCAGGAAAGAAAGCAGGGTGCCGGTGTTGCCGAAGATGGCTTTTTGAACCGGCTCGGGAATTTGGGCCATGTACTGGTTGGCCAGAGTCAGATTAAGACGGTACTTGCGGGCCTCGGAGAGAATTTTAATAAACGATTCGGTGGCAAAGTTTTGGAACTCGTCAACATAAAGGAAAAAGTCGCGGCGCTGGTTTTCAGGAATTTCCACCCGTTTCATGGCGGCCAGTTGAAACTTGGTGATGATCATTGCTCCCAGTAGCGCGGAATTGTCTTCACCGAGCCGTCCCTGGGAGAGGTTGAGGATGAGTATTTTGCCTTCGTTCATGATTTTTTCCAGGTCAACGGTTGACTTGGGGTGGCCGATCAGGTTGCGGATGGACTGCAGGGTAATAAACTGGCCGACTTTATTGAGAATGGGATTGATGGCCTCTTCGCGCAATTTATCGGGCATTTTTTCAAACTCATTGCGCCAAAAGTTGTTCAGGACAGGATCGTTCATTTTTTGGACGGTGTTGTTGCGAAAACCTTTGTCGGTGAGCAGTCTGGGAATGTCAACCAAGGTGGAGCCGGGGGTGAGGGCAAGGGTAAAGACGGTGTTGCGCAAAATATGCTCTAGGCGCGGTCCCCATGAATTGGCGTAGAGTTTGTAGAAGATAGAGACGATTCCTGAAGTGATCAGCTCTGCCTGGCTGGCGTCGGTTACCTCAAGAATGTTGAGGGAGAAGGGGTGCTCTTTGTCGGCCGGATTAAGGTAGCAGATGTCGTTGATGCGGTAGGAGGGAACATAGTCGAGCAGGATTTCGGAAAGATCGCCGTGGGCGTCAATGACAGCCAAGCCCTGACGTTTCTTCATGTCGTCCACGGCCATGTTGCAGATCAGGGTTGATTTACCGGTGCCGGTTTTCCCGACTATATAAACATGACGGCGGCGGTCGGCGCGTTTGATGCCGAAAGTGACCATCTGGTTTTTGTATTCGGTGCGGGCGTAAAAATTGATTTCGGCTTTTTGTTCATCGGTTAATCCCAAAGAAGAGGGAAGATTCTCCGGCGGTTCGGTGAGCATGGTCCGGCTCCAGGAAAGGTTGGGAACTTGGGTGTTTGGGCCGGGCAGATGCCAAATAGTGGCCAGCTCGGAAATGGAAAGGATTTGGTATGGTGGTATCAGATCGGCCGTGCGGCGGAGAAAAGCGGTTTTAAGTTTGCTTTTTCGCCAGAACGGGGGATTTTTGGGGACTAAAGAGTTGCCGTCGCCACGGGCAAAAACGGCGAAACTACCAGTTACAGCTTTAAAAAGCGGGTCGCTGGAAGCGGCCAGACGCAGTCCGATCCGAAAACCTTCTTCCTGGGCCTTTTGTTTGATAAGCGCTTCGCCGGGGAGGGGTTTGCGTTCTTCGGGACTGATGACAATACCTTTTTCGACGGCGGCCAGGGAGCGTTTTTGCCAGCCGCCCGCTTTTTGAAGAACAAACTGGGCGACTGTCCACTGGGGACCTTCGCATTTAGACATAACGGCTAAAAGCGAGTTAAGCGGATCAACGTCTTTGAATTCGGTGTAGGTTTTGATGGGGTAGTAGAAGCTGTTATTAAGCACCAGGGGGGTGTAGCGGGCTTGGCTCCAGTCTATTTCTTCAAAGTAATCGGGGACTTTGGTGAGGATGGCCAGGGGGTAGCTGGCCAATATCTGGCTTTCAAAATAAGGGAGGAGTTTTTCTTCGACAATGCAGTAGAAGTGGATGGTTTGGTGGTAGCTGGCGATTTCCAGGACAACGGTTTCGTTTTTTTGGCCGCGCAGTTTGGCCAACATACCGGCGGACGAAAGAGATTTTGATAACCCGGCGAAAAGGGCGGCGGCTGATTCGGGAGTGTATTGGTTTTCGCGGGGGAGTTTGATTTCAAGAATTATCTTGCCGGCAGTCATTGGGTATCATTATAGCAAAAGTTAGGTTGGAAAAGTGAGGCTGGCGTGGTAGAATCAGTTTGAAGTTTCGGGCTGCTGGTTCAGCGGTAGAACGCTTTCCTGATAAGAAAGAAGTGCTAGGTTCGACTCCTAGGCAGCCCACAGGTTTTGCAAAGCGGGTTGCGGATTGACGGGGAGGGAATTGTTTGTTATACTGGTTGCAGTTAATGATTTTTTGCTTGCTTAGTCAGATAGTTCTATTGATGAAAAGACAGAAATTTGCTTCTAGAAACACGGAGGAGTTGTTGCCGTGAACTAGGGAGATTTTGTCTTTTTCGGAGATCGAAGCTGGCTAAGGCCAGTTTTTTTTGGATTCGGGGAGTTTGGGCCTGTAGTTCACCGGGTAGAACACTTCATTTGCAATGAAGAGGCAGGCGGTTCGAGCCCGCCCGGGTCCACCCTTCGACAAGCTCAGGGTAAACCGTCGACAAGCTCAGGGTAAACCCTGGGCAAGACATTAGAATATAGGAGTTAGTTAGAGAGTTGCTCTTTAACAAGTGAATAGTATTCTACTCAAATTAAAGCAGACAACGGATGCCTTGGTTTGTTGGAGCGAAGAAGGAGGTTGCAGCCAACCATAGCGTCGGGGAGACGGCAAGCAGTCTTTGATCCGGCGGTTTCCGAATGGGGGAACCCCACCGTGGTAACACGGTGACCCGTGTTACACACGGAAATTCAAGAATATTCTAATTTCTAATATCTAAATACTAAGCAAATTACAAATCGTAAATTCCAATTATCCAAACTTTTGGATTTTGAAAATTTAGATTTTGTTTAGAATTTCGGATTTCGAGTTTAGAATTTGTGTATTTGGATTTTCTTGTGTAGCGCGGGGGCGTACTCGGGGAACTGAAACATCTAAGTACCCGAAGGAAGAGAAAACACTAGTGATTCCGTCAGTAGCGGCGAGCGAAAGCGGAACAGCCCAAACTCCGATTTATCGGAGTGTTGTAGGACTTCAATATGGGATTGATCGAGAATAGCGGAACTGCTTGGAATAGCAGACCAAAGAGAGTGAAAGTCTCGTAGGCGAAATTCAAAGTCACCCTAGAAGCACCTGAGTACCACGAGTCACGATACCTTGTGGGAATCCGGGGAGGCCACTCCCCAAGGCTAAATATCCAACAAGACCGATAGTGAACTAGTCCCGCGAGGGAAAGGTGAAAAGTCCCCATAAAAGGGAGTGAAATAGTACCTGAAATTGTCTGCTAACAAACAGACAGAGCTTGTGCTTTGCACGAGCAAATTCATAATAATGGAAATTCGAAACTCTAAATCCTAAATAATAAACGATATTCAATTTTTTAAATTCTAATGTTTTAAACATTTGGATTTATGATTTGGAATTTGTTTAGAGTTTAAATATTAGAATTTAGGATTTTTAATTGATTGGATTTGCTCACGCAGAGCGTGAGTGATGTCGTGCCTATTGAAGAATGAACCGGCGAGTAGTCCGATGTTGTAAGTTTAAGTTCCTAAAAGGAACGGAGGCGTAGGGAAACCAAGTCTTAAAAGGCGTTTAACAGCATCGGGCTGACCCGAAACCAGGCGAGCTAACCTTGAGCAGGGTGAGCTCCGATGAAGATCGGAGGGAGGCCCGAACCCGTGTGTGTTACAAGACGCTGGGATGACTTGAGGTTAGTGGTAATATGCCTAACGAGCTTGGAGATAGCTGGTTCTCCCCGAAATATATCTAGGTATAGCCTTCACTGTTGTTGATCCGGGGTAGAGCTCTGGATGGTCTCGGCGGCGAAAGTCGTGGTGATCAACTAAACTGCGAATACGGATTAATTAAGTGAGGAGTCAGTCATGCCGGGCTAAGCTGGTGTGGCGAGAGGGAAACATCCCAGATTTTCATCTAAGGTCTCTAAATGTTAGCTAAGTGTTAAAGGAAGTAGGATTACTCAGACACCCAGGAGGTTGGCTTAGAAGCAGCCACCCTTTAAAGAAAGCGTAACAGCTCACTGGCCGAGCGATCCTGCGCCGAAGATTCATCGAGGCTAAGCTAACTACCGAAGATAGAGGTCCTTGTCCTTTGGACAAGGAAATTCTAAATACTAATTTCTAATTTCTAAACAATTCAGAGACTCTTTTGTTTAGGATTTAGGATTTGATTATTAGGATTTCCTCGCCCAGAGGGCGAGGTCGGTAGGGGAGCGTTCCGGTTGCAGTGAAGCTCCGATGTAAATCGGGGTGGAGCGGCCGGAAGTGAGAATGCCGGTATGAGTAGCGAGAGTCCGGTGAGAATCCGGACCGCCGAAAGTCCAAGGTTTCCCACGCAACGTTCGTCGTCGTGGGGTTAGTCGGTACCTAAGGTGAGCCCCGATTAAATTGGGGGTAGCCGATGGAAGACAGGTTGATATTCCTGTATTGTTGTGTCTTCGTTATTACTTGGGGCAGGACGAGATGGTATAGTCCGGGCGTGGTTTTGATTTACCGCGTTTAAGCAGCGAGGCAGTTTTGATTGGAAAATCCGTCAAGGCGCTTAACTGAACTGTGACGAAAAGTTTGACCGCAAGGGAGAGCAATTTGGATGAAAACATTTCCAAGAAAAGCGTCGCAAGGAGAAGACATAATAGCCGTACCGCAAACCGACACAGGTGGACTGGTCGAGAAGACTAAGGCGAGCGAGAGAAAGAAGTTTAAGGAACTCGGCAAAAAAGCTGGACGTAAGATTTCGAGATGTCCTGCCCCGATTTATCGGGGCCGCAGCTAAAGATTGCTTGCTGACTGTTTAACTAAAACACAGGTCTGTGCGAAGGCGAAAGCCGATGTATACGGGCTGAGGCCTGCCCAGTGCCGGAAGGTTAAGGAAGAGGGTGACCCCGCCGATTCGGCGGGGAGGCTTTCAACTGAAGCCCCGGTGAACGGCAGCAGTAACTATAACTGTTCTACGGTAGCGAAGTTCCTTGTCAGGTTAGCGGAAAGAAACAAGCCTGACGTTAAAAACTGGCTCATTTCGGTGGAGCCCTTGACTTCGTGTTTTTTGTGGTTTTATATTGAAACTAAGGGTAATACCGAGGGAAGACCTCCAAATTGGAGGTCCCCGTAACGACTGAAGAAAGTTCCGATTTTATCGGAATGAGTATGAGAGGTATAGAGCAATATGCCTAATACGCCAGTATCGCAAGAAATTGGATGGTATCTATCTGGGTATACAGACGGAGAAGGTAGTTTTTGTGTAAGTTTCTCTCCCAGAAGTAAGATGCGAATTAAACTTGAAGTTAGACCAAGTTTTTCTGTTGGTCAGAATATCGCCAGGCCAGAGGTATTAGAGATATTTAAAGATACTTTTGGTTGTGGTTCGATCAGACCCAACAGAAATGATCGGACTTTAAAGTATGAAATTCGTTGCTTGCAGGAGTTGATCGGTAAGATAATTCCTTTTTTCGAGGAGTTTTCTCTGAAATCTTCTAAAAATCAAGATTTTCGATTGTTCTCTCAAGTTTGCCGGTTGATGGCTGATGGAGAACAATTAAGTGGATCTGGTTTGAAGAGGATTATCGGATTAGCTTATCAGATGAACCCTTCTGGAAAGAGGAAATATAGTAAAGAGTATTTGTTAGAGATCTTGCGATAAAGGTATAGTCTATCCCATTGGTAACAATGGATTATTGAAAAAGATGAAGTTCTGACCCGCATGAATGGCTTAACAAGCGAGCAACTGTCTTAAACTTCTACTCGGCGAAATTGAAATGGCCGTGAAGATGCGGCCTACTTACCGCAGGACAAAAAGACCCCGTGGAGCTTTACTGCAACTTGGCATTGTTTTGTTCTTTTTGATGTTTAGTATAGGAGGGAGGTGCCGATTCGGTACCGACAGTGAAATACCTCTCTTCGAGAAGAGCGAGACTAACCAAAGCCGGCTGGAGACGCCGGTTGGAACAGTGCTTGGTGGGCAGTTTGACTGGGGAGGTCGCTTCGGAAAGAGTAACCGGAGCGTACAAAGGTTGGCTTGGTCCGTATGGAAATCGGGCCTTAAGTACAAAGGCATAAGCCAGCTTGATTGCGAGACTGACAGGTCGAGCAAGTGCGAAAGCAGGTCTTAGTGATCCTCGATTCCGCAGTGGTTGCGGATCGGGCTTATCGGATAAAAGCTACCCCGGGGATAACAGAGTAGTCGCGCCCAAGAGTCCATATCGACGGCGCGGTTCGCTACCTCAACAATGACATCGGGGTCCTCCGAAAGTAATTCCGGAGTGCTGTTCCCGAATAACTACCCAGTAGTTCGGGAGAAATTCGACTCATAACGGTGAAACCTTTAAAATGGTAACACCGTGGGAAGTTTATCGAAAGTTCAACAACAACTAATTGTTGGTTGTGTCCTGGGTGACGGATATATGAGAAAGAAGGTAAATGCACATTTGCAAATTACTCATTCTATTAAACAAAAGGAGTATGTTGATTGGAAATATGCCAATCTTAGGAATATCGTGTTGACCCCTCCGAAAGTTTACATGGGTAATGCAAAGCGTATAGGATATCGATTTTTTACTAGATCGTTACCCTGTCTAACTACCTTCTACGATATGTTTTATCGAAAAGGAGTCAAGATGGTACCTGAAAATTTGATACTATCTCCGTTGTCTCTGGCAGTATGGTATATGGATGATGGATCTAAAAGCAGAAAGGCAAGTTATCTAAATTGCCAGCAATTTGATCCCATTAGCCAGAGCAATTTGTTGGAGACTTTGGCGAGAATAGGTATACTTGCGAGTCTTAACAAAGATAAAACTTATTCAAGAATTTATATTTCTTACTCGTATACACCAATCCTAGTGAACATGATCAAAAGGTATATTGTGCCTTCAATGAGGTACAAGCTTTCGATATAACCCCGTATCGACTTCCCCTGATTAAATCGGGGGGGATGAAGGATTCGAGGCAAGCGCCTAATTTGTGACCTTCATAATACGTCGACATCCCGAGAGGTTGTTCGGGATGAAGGTATAGTCAGGCTACTACGAAAGTGGATAGGTTTAAAGCGATGTCGGCTCATCACATCCTGGGGCTGGAGAAGGTCCCAAGGGTCGGTCTGTTCGCCCGTTAAAGTGATACGCGAGCTGGGTTCAGAACGTCGTAAGACAGTTCGGCCTCTATCCGCGGTAAGCGTTGAGTATCGGAGGGAATTTGCCCACAGTACGAGAGGACCTGGGTGAGTCAATCCCTGGTGTGCCGGCTGTTCCTATCAAGGGCAGCGCCGGGTAGCCACATTGATTAAGGATAACCGCTGAAAGCATCTAAGCGGGAAGCCCGTCCCAAGATTAGATACTCCAGATCCCTTGAAGATTACGAGGTTGATAGGCCGGAGGTGTAAGCGCAGTAATGTGTTTAGCTGACCGGTACTAATAGATCTATCTTGAGTTGGAATACTGTTCACTTGGTGAGGAGCAACTAGAACTTTTAAAATTCTAAATCCGAAGCTCTAAATTCGAAACAATATTTTAATTTTCTAAATCTTAAAAGTTTGGATCATTGGGATTTGTTGTTTGTATTTTGTTTAGGGTTTCGATATTCGAATTTTGAATTTAGTATTTTTTGCGTCGGAGTGTTCCGGTTATCGGAGCGATATGGAACTACCCTTTCCCATTCCGAACAGGGTCGTAAAACGTATCAGCGCTGACAATAGTAACGCCGCAAGGTGCTGCGAAGATAGGTCATAGCCGGGACACTCGGAAGTAAAAAACTACATTGGTGCAAGGTGCTGCGAAGATCAGTCTTCGTCATCGGAATGACTGGAAGCCTGTTTTCTCGCCAGCAGAATGCCTCGAAAAAAGATCATAGCCGGGACACTCGGAAGTAAAAAACTACATTGGTGCAAGGTGCTGCGAAGATCAGTCTTCGTCATCGGAATGACTGGAAGCCTGTTTTCGACCAGCAGAATGCCTCGAAAAAAGATCATAGCCGGGACACTCGGAAGTAAAAAACTACATTGAGCTTCTTGCTTTTCTCCGCAAATTTTCGTAAAATAGCTCTATCTTAAACGAAAGCGAGGAAATAATGAGTGGCAAAAACAAAATCGGTAAAAGCGGTCAAAAAAACTTCTAAGAAGCCGGCTCTGGGCCGGGCAAAAGAACCAAGTCTTTCTAAGTCCGTTAAAGTGCCTGCGGTAAAAGATTTTTCCAAGATCCAGACAATGGACGAGCTTTTGGCGGCGGTGGGGGAAACCTTCCGTGGCTATAAGCGCGGCCAGGAGGTAAAAGCGATTGTGGTGGAGAAAACAAAGAAAGCGCTTTACCTTGATTTGGGTGGGAAAACAGAAGGGATGGTAATCGATCGGGAGCTCAAAGCGGCCAAGAGTTTCGTGGAAGGTCTGAAGGCGGGGGATGAGGTGGTGGCGATTGTTACCCAGCCGGAGAACGACAAAGGGCAGATGCTGCTGTCGCTGAAAAATGCGGCGGATAATTATGTTTGGCAGGAGTATGAGGAAAAGCTGAAGAGCGGAGAGACGGTAACGGTGAGAGGCAGGGAAGTCAACAAGGGAGGGCTGATCGCCGATGCCGGCAGTTTACAGGGATTTGTGCCCGCGTCGCAAATAAGCAGTGCCTTTTTGGGTAAGGTGGAGAAGCTGGTGAATAAGCCGGTTGAGGTGAAGGTGATCGAGGTTGACCGCGAAAAAAACCGGCTGATCTTGTCGGAAAAAGAAGTAACCGAAGCCGATTTGATCAAAGAACAGCGGCTGGCAATACGGAATATAAAAGTAGGTGATGATTTGGAGGGAGAGGTGGTGGGGATTATGCCGTTCGGTTTGTTTGTGCGCGCCGGTGATCCGCCGATGGAAGGCTTGGTTCATATTTCCGAAATATCCTGGGAAAAAGTTGATGAACCGGGTAAGTTTTTTAAACAGGGGGATAAAGTTAAGGTTAAAGTGCTGGCGGTTGATGAAATTATGGGCAAGTTGAATTTGTCTATTAAACAGCTTCTTCCCGATCCCTGGAAAGAGATTGCCAATAAATATCCGGTGGAGTCACAGATAAGCGGCGAAGTGATGCGGACGGCTCCTTTTGGGGCGTTTGTCAGGCTGGAGCCGGGAATTGAAGGGTTGATCCATGTTTCCAAGTACCCGGTCGGGAAAGAATTCCAGCCCGGGGAAAAAGTGAGCTGTTTTGTGGAGTCGGTTAATGTCGAAGAGCGCAAGATGAGTTTGGGGATTGTGCTTTCCGCCAAGCCGGTTGGGTATAAGTAAAAAGCTTCAAATTCTTCGTGGTGATAGAATGGGGGAATGAGCAACTACGCTTTTATTGACAGCCAGAACCTGAATTTGGGGGTAAGATCCCAGGGTTGGAGGCTGGATTGGGGGAGATTCAGGCAGTATTTGCGGAACAAATACAAAGTTGGCAAGGCGTATCTCTTTATTGGTCAGGTTGCAGGCAACGAATCTTTATATGCTACTTTACAGGAAGCTGGTTTTGTACTGATTTTTAAGCCGACTTTAGAACGGCGTTTGGGTGACAAGGTTGTGATAAAGGGGAATGTGGATGCGGAATTGGTTCTCCATACAATGATTCAGTACAAGAATTTCAGTAAGGCAATTATTGTTTCAGGGGATGGTGATTTTTATTGTTTAGTTGAGTATTTGGTGAAAAAAGGGAAATTGCTGAAAATGCTTGTTCCGACGAGGCACTTCTCCGGACTGCTGCGTCGTTTTAACAAAGAAAACTATCTTGTACGAATTGATTTGCTTAGAAGTTCTTTAGAGCAAAAAAAGACTGGCATTCGCGGTCGGTCGAAACCTTAGGCTAGTCCAGTCATCGTGATAGGTTGATAATACCAAGTTTTGTAGGATAAGTCAAGATGAGGGTTAGATCAAAATCCGTTTTTGTTTGTCAGAATTGCGGTTATGAAGCTCCCAAATGGATGGGCAAGTGTCCGGAGTGCGGAGAGTGGAATGGTTTTGTCGAAACGGTTGTTTCGGCTTCAAGATCGAATGGCAAAGATCAAGAATCAAAAAATGCGGAGCCGGAGAGATTGTCACAGATAAAGCTGGCAGAGCAGTCGAGGTCGGCAACCGGAATAGGGGAGCTGGACCGGGTGCTGGGCGGCGGTATTGTGCCGGGGTCAGTAGTTTTAGTAACGGGAGAGCCTGGGATTGGTAAAAGCACCCTGTTGATTCAGCTGGCCGGCCAGGCGGCCAAAAAAACGGGAGTGCTTTATGTATCCGGAGAGGAATCGGCGCAACAGATTAAATTAAGGGCGACCAGATTGGGAATAAAGGGTGACGGTATTTTGATGCTGGCCGAGACGGAGGTGGAAGCGATAGCGGCAGTTATAAAAAAACTAAACAACAAAGGTTTTTTGGTGATTATTGATTCGATTCAAACTTTAAGTACGGACGACTTGACGAGCGCGGCCGGATCAGTAGGCCAGGTGCGGGAGTGTGCGGCGAGATTGCACCGGCTGGCGAAAACATACGGTTTGCCGATATTTTTGGTAAGTCATGTTACCAAAGAGGGGGTTTTGGCCGGTCCCAAGGTGCTTGAACACTTAGTGGATACGGTTTTGTATTTGGAGGGGGAAAAGTATGCCTCGGCGCGTTTACTGCGGGCGACCAAAAACCGTTTTGGGGCGACCGATGAGGTGGGGATTTTCGAAATGACCGATAAGGGGATGATCGGGGTGGACAATCCCTCGTTACTTTTTTTACCGGATAAGGAGAGGCGGGCGCCCGGATCGGTGGTGGCGGTGACAATGGAGGGGACGCGGCCGATTCTGGTTGAGGTGCAGGCTCTGGCGGTGGCAACAAATTTGGCGATGCCCCGGCGGGTAGCGGCCGGGGTGGATTACAACCGGTTTCAGTTGGTAACGGCGATTTTGAGCAAACATCTCGGTTTGCCGTTGGGCAATTTCGATGTTTTTGTAAATATCGCCGGTGGTTTGAAAGTGGAGGAGCCGGCGCTTGATTTGCCGATGGCGCTGGCGATTTATTCGTCGGTGAGAGGGAAGGCAGTGCCGGCGGGTACGGCGGTTTTCGGTGAGCTGGGTTTGCTGGGTGAGGTGAGGAAAGTAAACCAGGAAATTAATCGGACCAAGGAGGCCAAACGGCTGGGTTTTGACAGGTTGATTAACCCGGTAAACACTACCAGCCTGAAACAGGCGGCCAGCTTGCCCTGGTTAACGGGTAAGTAAGCAGGCGGATTTTCATAATAAATCGAGTGTGACTATGGCTGAAAGAGGAGGCCGAAATCGCTTCGCCCGAATAATGAGGTATTTTAACTTGGGCGGAGAACCGCGGGACGGATCGGAAAGACAAGCCAGACATTCTTTTTCCATTGATACCGGTCAGTTCGATCCGCAGATTTTTTTTGATTCTAGTAATCTTTTTTTTGTGGAATATCCGAGAGAGCAGGATATTCCAGCAGGTAATTTCACAAGGGCGGTTCTTTATGTTTTTAATCCGGTTGATTTGGGCTCTGCTTCGACCGAACTTGTTTTAGATGAGGCAGGGTATTGGCGCCGTTCCCAATCCGGACAGCCAAAACGGTTGGATATGGCGCCGTTTTACGATCGGAATAAACGGCTGGTGCTTAAATTGGCTGATGAAGGAGTTGCCAGAGGCAGACTTGATTGGGTAATTATTAATCTACTTGGCATTCCTGACGTATTTAAAGGGGAATTGTTAATGGATGTTCCGCGCCGGGTAGAGTTGATGAACGCGATTGATGCTTTAAAAGGTGGTACGGGCTTGGAGACCGGTGAGGGTATTAAGTCAATCAGAAAGATGTTTCTTGACCTTAGAGACAGCAGAAAACTTGACTTGCTTATCGCTTTAGATGCCCCCCATTTTCCCGGTGCCGAATGGGAACCGTATTTGGCTTGTCCGGATCTTACGTCCCTACTTCTTGGCTGACTTTTTTGTCTTGGCATTGTTTGCTACTTTTACTTATTTATCCACAAAACTTATTATTGATGATAAATGGGTAGTTTTTGTAGCTGTTTTTACGAAATATATTTACTATAGGGGGGATAATTTGGGGATTGTTTTTGCTATAGGATTGACAAGAAAATCGTCTTGTGGTAAAGTTTAGAGAGTAGGGGGAACCCAAAAAGGCATCGCTATCGCTGATCTGTTAACCCCTCGCGAGGATAAGTTAATCACGAGTAGCAATGCCTTGAAAAAGCAGTTAAGAGACCAGGACAGGTGGTCTGATAACTGCTTTGAAAATAGCACCAGAAAAATTTGTTGTCAAGGATAGTTTTTGGATTTTTTACGAAAAAATCCGATGATAGGATGAATTATTAGCGTTATTCTTTTGGGGGTGGGTGAACAGTTGGGCAGGCTGTTCACTCCCCACCTAAGGGATAAAGAGAGTGTCACTTGACAACAAAAGGATGATGGGGTTAAATAAGAACAGAGGAAGAGTAATTCTTCATGCGAAAGTAAGTTGTTTGCCGGTCCCCATATAGAAATATTTAGATTCATTTGGCAAAGTGCCGATAAAAAAGAAAACAGAAGTTGATGAGATCGTCGGGGCGGCTCCGGTTCAGGAGGCGCCGGTTGCTGATGCTCCCAGGCCGTTTCCGGTCAGAGAGCCGGCTGCGCCGGTACGCCGATACAGTCCTGCGCCGACGGCGGTCAGGCCAGCCAACCCGGTTTCGAGTTATGCCCCCAGAGCTTTTAACGGTTATCGGGGTTATAACAATGGATTTGACGGGGTGGTTGACAACCGGGTGATTCCTGACGCCGGAGTTCCGACCGAGTACATGGAGGGAATTTTAGACGTGGCTCCGGATGAGTACGGTTATTTGCGGCCCCAGCTTACACCG
>Ga0265297_10003322_pt1 | contig 29520 bp, 51 predicted proteins | sample Munlanlwell13791_FD_192502 | JGI IMG/M metagenome (GOLD analysis project Ga0265297, IMG submission 192502) | Leachate microbial communities from a municipal landfill in Southern Ontario, Canada - Leachate well 137-91 | ecosystem: Engineered > Solid waste > Landfill > Unclassified | place...
CTCTGGGCCTCGCCGCCTTCGTCATCGTCCGGCATTTCGCGGACCTGCTTCTGTATCTGCTTCAGGTCGCCCCAGGTCAGGTTCGTGTACAGCGTCACGTCGTCGACTTTCACCGCTTGCGTTGCGCCTAGTCTCATATCTGCTTCCCTCCCGCGTTATGCGGTCTCTCGTTAGCTGATAGCGAACAGCCCGCCCGCAAGCAGCAGGCAGGCATCGTCGTGCTCCATCTCGCCGGTCAGGTTGTAGACAACTGCGTCGCCGCCGGTGGTCATCGGCAGGCTGCGCCCGGTAGGCCAGAAGCCCAACCCACTCGACGAGTCGATTGCCAGCGTGCTTGCCCCGTTCGTGCACTCAGCATAGAAGTCAAATGCCGCAGGCTCGTCGGCAGTCAGGTCTATCGGCGCGTCGGCCCGCAGGTCTACGCTCACCGTGCACTCGGGCATGCCCGGCGTGTACTCTTCGACCCAGCGCTCCTCATTCGGCGTGCCAGCGTCAAGCGACCATACCGGCGTCAGGTTGTTGTTGAACGTGACTTCCCACCGCTCCGCCTGATAGTTCGCGCCGTCAATGGTGATGTCGCCACGGTGCCACGAATAGCAGGCCACCGCGCTCGGAGCAGAGGCCGCCGCAATCGTCGACGCTGCTTCTCGCAGCGCCACCCACTCATAGTTCACGGTCACGAGGCCGCCGATCTCGCAGGCGACAGTCACGCTGTTGATGTAGCAACTCGTCTGCGTCTTCGCCTTGTTCGCAACGTTGATGAGGCCGCCTTGGATGTAGGCGATCAGCGGCGGCAGGTCAGGCATAGCCGTGCGCACTGTGTAGCCGGTCAGCAGCGTCCCGGCCTGCAGCAGCGTCTCGACGTTGCCGCCGAAATTGACGCCGGGGTAGTTGTGTGTCGACTGCCCGCCGACGCCGTCATAGTGGTTGATACCGTCGCCTTCGGGGTGCGTCCAGTCGCCGCCCTGCGCCTGGTCGAAGCGGACGTTAGCGCCGCCGAGGTTGTAGTGAATAGTCTGGTCAATGCCGACGAATGCCATTAGCTCTTCGCCTCCTCAGCGGGCTCCGCTGCTGGCTTAGTTGCTGCCTTCTGCTCGGTCTTCTCCGCTACTGCGGCAGGCGCAGACGCGGGCGCTGGCTTCGGCTTGTCATCCGGCTCTGCGTCGTCCTCGCTTGCCAGCCGCTTCAGCGTGGCAGCGAGCACGTCTTCGCGCTTGGCGTCGGCCTCACTGACCTCTGCCACTGCCCAGCCCCGCGTCGCGAACCGCGCCTCGTCGGCCTCGTCTATCACGTCACCGGCGGCGTATCTGCCGAACCGGGGCACTATCAGAATCAGTGGCATGGTCATCTCCTTCAGCCGCGTGCTGCTAGGCGGCAACGCAAAAGCCGCCCTCTGCTGCCGGGCGGCTACATGGTCGTCTACTCGGTTGTGTGTGTTGCGCTACTACATGTCCTCCAGCCTCAGCTCAAACCACAGCACATACGGTATCAACTCGACCTCGTACACCTGGTCGTCTTCGCTTCGCACCGTCGCCGCGTCAGCAGCGCCCGGCGTGCCAGTTGTCCAGAGCGTGTCCCCGTCTTCGTCGACTACCTGCTTGTGCCTCATCAGGTTCCGCAGGACATTCGCCGAGAAGGTGGACGATAGGCGCTCCAATTCCTCGGGTTCGCCAGCATGGCGCGAAATGCACACGACGGCCCATGTAGCGGTCATCGCGACCTTATCGCCGCCCATGCTGTACTCGTCCTCGTCACCCGTGCTGCGGTATACGAAGACGGCGAACTTGTCGGTGTCGTATCGCGGATAGCCCTTGTAGACCTGCACCTGCGCGCCGTCGAGGTCCTCGTTCAGCATGCGGTCTTCGCGCAGGTTGGTGATTATGCGGTCTGTGCGTACATTCCAGAAGTCGGACGTCAGGACTGGTATGCTCATAAGCCTATCCCGCCGCCCGTCTCAGGTGTGATTCGCACATCCGCAGAATGCCTTCGATGTCGCTCATGTCATAGCCGAGGAATGGTCGTGCCGACAGGCCGGGGTGGTGCACTTCCTTCGCGAACCGCAGATTGCCGTCCGGCCCCATAAACACGAGCATCGGCGCATTCCGCGCCCGTATCGTGTAGGGTTCCGTGCCGGTCTGGTGGTAGGACATATACTGCACAGCGGTGCCAACTGCCACCGACGCGCTCGGCACATCATGGTCAATGGCGATGCTCCTGCGCCCGGTGCCGGTGTCCTGGAGTATGCGCGGCCCGCTGCCACGCCCGCCGCGTCCCTTGCGCCTCGCGTGCTTCGTACTCTCTGCCAGCGGCTCCCACTGGCCACCCGCTGCTTCTCTGCTCTGGCCCTCGTCGCCAACGTTATCCGGTGCGGACTGCTCCCGGAACGCCTTCATCGAGCGCCTTCGCAACACCATGCCAGCGTCTTTGAGCACCTGCGCCATACCGCGCGGGGTAGTAGCCCACGCGACCTTATCCAGCGCGTTCGCGACCTCCTCGGCGCCCTCTATTTCAACGCGGAAGCCGTCGCTGCTCATCGCTTCACGAACCCGAACTCGCCGGTCGGAGCATCTGCAACGTACACCCGATGCTCACCTTCGCTCGTCGGGAAGTCCAAGTGCGCCTTGCTGTCACCCACGGCGCGCACCCAGGACATCGCATCGCTCGCGTCCTCGGCAACGCGGTCGCTGATCTCCAGCGAACCGCCGCTGAACGTGCGACCACGAAGCGCACGGTACACTGCAACCGTCGCCACCGCCGCCCGTATCTCCTGCGGCGGGTTGCTGCCGAACGGCCACGCATTCGGCCAGCGTCCGCGCAGGTGCGACGCCACCTCACCCGTCGCGGACACGATGCACCTGTTCAGCTTCGTCTCATTGGCGTCAATCATGCGCTCAAGGTCATCCAGCACGTCAACACAATCGGCGCGGCTGCACCAGTGACCACTATCCAGCGTCGTATCGGAGAACGCCATTCAGTCGCGCCGCCTCTCTGGGTTGATGTTTCTGCCGGGCTTGACGCACTCGGGCACCGGCTCTTCACTCAGCGCCTCGCACAGGGCAGCCATATACCGCTTACGCTCCATCATGCGCAGTTGGTCGTCGCGCAGGTCCGCATCGGTGTCACTTAGCCGCTTTGCCACTATTCTGCTCCTGTAGCGCCGCGACGAGTTCGCCGATGCTGCCCTTGAACGCCTCGGCTATCGACTTCGCCATCTTGTCGATGTCGTCTTCGCGCGCCGCGTACTTCTGTGCCACCTCACGCGAAGCACGCTCTGTCGCGGCCTTGTTCCGCTCCGCCTGCGCGTGGCAGTGTTCCGTGTACTCCTTGCTGTCCTTCTCCCGCACCGCGCCGCCCTCGTCGGTAGCTGGCAGGAACGTCTTCCAGACCTCGCGGCGACCATCCGGGTAGGTGCGATACAGCAGCGTGCTCTTGCCCATGTCGCGCCCGTAGCCGCGCGCCTTGTCCTCGTCAGTGAACAGTATCTTGCTGCCGGTGTAGTCGCGGGCGTATGCGGCGGCCCCATCCAGCGAGCCATAGGTGCGATAGATGCTGTGCCCGTCGTGCTGGACACAGACCTCGAAGCGGTGCATTGCGTTGCTAACGCCAATGCGAGCAGCGGTTTCCATTTGCGGTACGTCCCTTCGTGCCCTGTTGGGCGTGCTGGTAGTGTGGTGCCCGCGCTGTCGCGGACGGTCAGAGAATGACAAGGGCGGGTTCGTTCGGACACCCGCCCATTCACTCTGCGTGTATCACGGGGAAGACCGCTGCTGCTACGGGCCAGCGGTGACGTCGGTGAGGATGTACATCGAGCAGGGCTCGGCAACCATCGGGCCGCCAGTCCACTCACCGTTGACGTTGATGCCGCCAGGAGCCTCTTGCTGCTCCCAGGTGTCGATATAGAGGCCACGCGCGCCAGAAGGGGCATTCACATGGACCGGCTCGCACTCCACCATCGCGCGCCCACTCCGCTCGTTGTTGCTGTCGAGGAAGATGGCGTCATTGTCGGCGATGTAGTCGGTAGCCGTGCCGGTGATGGGATGCACATAGGTCTCGTCGTTCGTCTCGATGTTGACGCCGAACAGCCGCGTCAGGAAACCATCTTTCAGAACGGCGTCGTGCAGCCAGTCGATACCGGCCATCATGGCGTTGGCGTCGAGATACGCTCGCGTCGTCGAGTTCAGCAGCAGCGTATCGAGCGTGCAACCGACTGCTGCCAGTGCGTTCCGGGCGGCAGTGAAGTCGCCACGGATGCCCTCAAGGTTCGTGCGCGCTGCCGCTTCCGACGCATACGCCGTGTTCCAAGCGTATGCGTTGGCCGAGACGATACATGTCTCGGAGCACAGAAGCAGTTCCGTATAGGTCTCGTCCAGGCCCGGCGGATAGAACGTCTTCACGCCGACAATGGCCTGTGAACGCAGCCATTCCAGAAACCGCTCGTATCGGAGGCGAAGGCTCTTCACGCTGTCGGCGACCTCGTAGGCGACGCGATTGTCCGTCGAGCTACCGGGGCGCCGCATGTCCTTCAGCGTCTCGGGGTTGATGTGCAGCGCGTCGCGCCACGTCTCCGCTGCGTAGGTCACAACGGTATCGGTCGCGCCCTTCTCGTAGTTAGGCGGCCCGGTGCGGCTGTTGACGCGGCCACGCTGCCGAGAGTACGTGTGCACATCGTAGTTCACGAACGGCCCCGGAGACTTGCTGGGGACCATCGGGAAGTACTTGGCAAGCGGCGTTTCGACGTTCTCGTACTTGTTCCACATTGCATGGATCGCTGTGGGTCTGAGTAGTGCAGGTACTGCCATTAGCCTCTCACCTCCTTATGCCGGGTAGTCGGGCAGGGCGCCAGCCTCGTCGCCATGCTCAAGTGTGATGATCTCGATGCCGCCGCTAGCCGTTGAGAACCCAGCCATCTGCGGGATGAGAATGAGGTCGTCTGTTGCGTCGTCGGGGAAGTTGATGTCCGCTTCCCGGATGCTACCGTGCGTGACGATGGTGGACGGAAGCGGCTGCCCAGCAGTGTCGGTCACTTGAACGCGCGAGTCGTGCGGCTCAAGCAGCATGCCGCTGCGAAGTGGAATCTGCCAGGCGTCGGGAACAATCGCGCCAGTGATCTGGCACGAGCAGTTCTCAAGGACCTCGACCCAGTCGCTTGCGGCGAGGCCCGCCGTCGCCGCGACGGTGATGATGTTGGTGGTGTAATTGATGGCGGTAATGAGCGCCAGGTTGACACCGCCGCCAGTCGCCGGGCCGGTCTCATCGATGCTGATGAGGTGGTCGCCAACATGGAATGGGTCGGCGTCCACGACGGTGAAGTTGAACCCGTCGATGTTGACGTCCGTCACGAGTGAACGCCTGATCGGCATCCAGACACCTGCATCGTGCGTGTTCGCGCCAACCTCGACTGACGCATAACGGCACGGTGCCATTGGTGTGGTGCGCGGGATCACGAACTCATCGTGATCCAGCGGGTCGCGGGCGTCGCTGCCGACGATGATCTTCTCAGTCCTGTCGATGGCCTGGAAGATATTGCCGACATCGACATCGGTGCAGACATACGTGTTGTCGTAAGGCATACAGTTCTCACCTCCTTGGTGAGCGGGTTAGGAGCGGTTCACGAGCGCAGCGGCTTCCTCGCCGATCTTGCGCAGTTCCTCGTCGCTCTCGCCATCGAAGTCGTCGCTGCCCATCCAGACCAGCGAGCCGGTCGGGCCAGCAGTGACGGCGGAGGGCGAAGACAGCTTCAGAACCTCCTCCAGCACGTCGATCATCGCGTGCTTGGACTTGCCGCCATCAGCGGACAAGACATCGGCGTGGGTGTCGGCGCGGAGGCAATACTGCGCGAGCGGGAGTGCCCAGTCGCGGGCGGTCGGAGGCAGATAGCCTGCGGTAGCCCAGTGGTCGAGCTTGGCCTCTGCGAGGTCGTGCTGACGGCTCCTGGTGACAGCGTTGATCTGCTGCTGCATCATGTCTATCTGCTTCTGCTGCTCGTCAACCTGGCGATTCTTCTGGGTCAACTGCCGGGTCAGCGAATCGACGGCGGTGATGTCCTCCGCCTGCGTCTCGACTGCGGACTGCGGAGTGGGCTCGGCGGGGGTCTCTGCCGTGAGCTTGTCGGCGAGAATGCCATCAAGCTCCACAGCGGCCTCGTCAAGCACCTCAGGCTCGGCATTGCCGGACGTTACACTCTTCACGGCGTCTACGAACTTGGTGAAAATGCCCATATTCCGGATTCCTCCTTTCGGAGTTGGTGTGGTGTTGCTACGCTTACGGGCGGTGTCGTAGTCCGCCGCGTTGATGACCACGCGCCAGGGGAGTCCCTTGACTGCCGGGTCATGCACAAAAGCCGCTCCCGCGAGGGAGCAGCCTGTGTCCGGTGAGTTGCGTATCTCGGCGCTGATGTAGCGCAGGCGACCGCGCTTCATGTCCTGCACCGTCTTCTCGTCGAAGAACTCGACATCGCCGAGGAGCGCGCCGGTCGCATCGTCGAAGGTCACGTCGCGATACCAGCCAAGCGCCGAGGATGCGTCCTGCGGAACGGGTGTGCCGTCGTGCTGATAGTTGTGGCGCGGCCACATGCCAGGCTCGAATGCCTGCTCGTCGCGCTTCCTCGCGAAGTTGCTGGCAATGGTGCGCAGGTCGGCTGCGGTGTAGTCGGTACCATTCCACTGCCCCACGCGCATGATAGGCAGGCCGCGCACCATCCACGTGCCTGCGTCGGTCTTCTCTGCCCGCACCTCTCGCGGGGTAATGGAGTTGAGGAACAGCCCGTGGTCTTCTGGCATTGCATCCACTCCTGTCTGCGCGGCTGCTGCGCTATGTCCGGGCATGAAAAAAGCCCCCGGCGAAGGGGGCTCCTGTGTGGCTGTTCGGTTGTGTGCTGCTTAGGGTCGGGTCGTGCTCAGTTGAAGAAGTTCATGCCGCTTCCGCAGGCCTTGCAGCCGCTCTTGCGCGTCACGGCAGTCCACGCGGCCAGCATCGCCTCGGATACCGTTGCGCCGCGCTTGACCGCCTCGTTGTACAGCAGCCGCCACGCGCCCTGTCCGCGCCTGTTGAGCGCCGCCTGTACGTCGTCTGGGAGGTCGCTATTGCGGTCGTAGGTGGTCGGTTGCGCCTGCCTAATATCAGTCATGGTTCTTCACTACCCTCCCGTAAGCCAGCGCTTGACCGTGCGGTAGAGCGAGCCAATCCGCCGCAATAAGTCATCCGCAAACCGTAACGCCTGGGGACGTTCGGTATCATTCAGCGCCCGGTACAGGTCCTGCGCAGTCGCCTCGCGCGGCAGGCTGTCATAGTCCACGTGGCCGAAGCCGGGCAGCGGTCTCTGCGCCTTCGCGGCACCAGCAAGCACGCCATCGGGCGTCTGCCACTTCGGCTGCTTATCCCAGAGGAAGACCTCTTCGATGGTGCTCCTACAATTGTAATGCAACGGCGGGTAGACACCATCCGCCGCGCCCTTCAGAAACTCCTTGCCGTCCAGGTACGCGCAAGTCTCGGTCGTCCGGTCGTCGATGATAGCGAAGAACCGGAAGCCGACAACAGACGGGCTCTCCATCATTTCAGCCATCTGTCCGTGGGCGAACAGCGTCGCCGCCTCGGTCCGCGCTATGGTCTCGCGATGCCAGTCACTCATACCGAACCCGTTGTCGCGCAGGTCCTGCATGATGGGCCGAACACCGTCGCCGCGCCCGATACCGTCACGCACTATGTCGCGGCACAGTAGCCGCCTGCGCTCCGTGATCTCGTGACGCAGCGGCGGGATGCGGTTGGCGGTGTAGGTGTCTATCGCTGTTCGCGGGTAGACCGTCTGGCGCTCCCGGATGATTATAGCCGGGCGTGCGGCGTCCGGTACCGGCAACGCCTCTGCGGCACTTGGCGGCGGTGGCGTCGGTGGCGGCGCGGGAGCGTAGATGCTCACCGGCCTGCTGTAGATGCGGTCGATGATGCGCCGCTTCTGAGCGTCGAAGCCTGCCTGCACAACGTCGCCGAGCGCGTCCTGCAGCCGAGGCCACAGCCAGTCGGGGTAGCGCACCCAGTCCAGCACCACGGGTTCCCGTGTGTGCCAGTACTCGCGCGCTACTGTGTCAAAGTACTCATAGTCGGCCTGCTGCAACAGCTTGCGGATGGACGCCACCGCAGCGTCGAGCGCCGGGCGTTCGGTGCGCTGGAATGCAAGTGCGGTCGCGGTGGCTATGGGTATGCGAACCTGTCCATTTCATACTTCAACTCTGGTAAATGGCGAACATCTACCCCGGACATTGCGTGCCACGTTGCGAATAGCGCGAAGCGAATCCCATCGGCCCCAACGGCAGCACTCTTCGCCGCATCTGGCATGTTCGGCGTCTTGTGCTTCACGAGCACCGCAGAGCCTCGCCACGCATCGCCGCATAACGAGAAATGCACAGTCCAGTCGAGTGAGCGATCACCTGCGCCTTCATTCCACAGGCCCAACGAACCGTCATAGATTGCATCGCCCCGCCTCACCGCATCCACGGCATCCCACAGGTGCCACTCGGACGCCGGGTCGTCCAGTTCCTCGATTGGGCCAGGGTGATACCATTCGCCAGTAAGAGCAGCGTGCTGTAGTGTCCCGACAACGCGGGCCGCATTGCGCCCCTCGATATGATATGCCGCCTCTGTTCCGTCTGGCGTGGCATCCTTCTGAATCGCGATAGACGGGTCCAGCCGCAGTGAATGGATGTACCAATCCAGGCCGCCGCGCACACCTGGAGCACTCTGTATATGCGAACGCAGGTCAATGCTCGCTTCGCCATCGCGCACCATAGTCAGTGCGTCATAGAACCCAAATCGCTGTTCTGCCATCATGCTTCCCTCCGCGCTGTGCGTTGCCGATGCGGCTGCGATAGCTGCTACTGCGGCACGTCCTCTCCGTCCATTGGCTTAAGCGGCACGATACCGCTATCCTTCTGCGCCACCCACGCCTCGCCACACCGTTCGCAAGTCACCGTCTTCGGCTTCACGCAGCTTATGCCGTTGATAACTGATGCATTCGGCTGTCCCGATGAACCAGTGCGGCTAAACGTCCCGTGAGAGACGCGCACACTTGTCTCCCCGCAGTTGCAGACCGCGTAGAACACAACACCATCGCGTTCATGCCGCTCTTTCATGGTGCCCTCCCAGGCTGATTGCACGCATCACTCAGCGTCAATCATGCCACCATTGGCGCGTCCGTTCAATCCGTCGCCCTCCTGCGCGCCCTCGTCGCCATCCACCGGCAGCCGCATTTGCTCGGGCATTGCCTCCCGCTTCAGTTCCTGCTCCTTGCGTATCTGCGCTATGCGCTCCGCCTCCGCCGCCTGCACTTCCTCCGGCGTCGCGTACAGGTCCTCGCCGAAGGTCTCGCGCAGCTTCGCGTCATCGGCAGGCGAGAAGCCACCCGTAGTCATCGCAGCCGAGGCCTTGCCGCGCTCCAGCCGCTCGAAGATAGCGGCCAGCCTCTCCAAGTCCTTGTCACTCAGCGGCTCGAAGGCCCACTCGCCATAGTCATCCTGCGGGCCGATGTTGTAGAAGATGAGGGGCTTGATTAGCTGGTGAATGAGGACCTCGCCCATTTCGACGCGAATGCCGTCAAGCGTCAGCAGGAACAGGTCGAGGTTCGTCTCCGACTGCGCGCGGCTGGAATGCTCCGGCTCCTCCACGAGCAGTCGCGGGGTCAGGATAGCCTTGAACAGTTGGCTGTCCCAGTAGCGGCAGATACGCTCGAAGGCCTCGCCGTCGCCGGTAGGCACGAGCAAGTCCATCTTGTACGGCATATCGCTGTCGATGGGGATGGCGATAGCCTCGCCGGGTCGCAGCGTCTCGTATGTCTCCATGAGCACCTGCGAGATGGGCTGCGTCTCCCCGAGCGCGTTCTCCACCGTCGTGTGCGGCACCCAGAATACGGGCGTCGGGCATGCGCACTTCTCCGCGAAGGTGTTCCAGTAGTTCTCCTCGCGGACCTTGCTGAACCATGCCCGCCGCGCGCCTTCGAGCAAGCTGTTGCCGTAGGTGTCCTCGCGCGCCTCCCGCAGCAGCGGCCAGTACAGCACGCGGTCGATGGGGATGGTCACCGATACGTCGGACCATTGCCCGTCCTTCGGGTGCTCGTACTGCACCACCTGGGTGACCTTCTTTGCCACCGGGTCCAGTACGATACCCTCGGTGTCCTTATTGGTCGCGAAGAACGTCAGCGGGTGCAGCAGTTCGCACTCTCGCACATACCACTCACTCGCGCCTGTCTCCCAGGTCTTTTCAAGCACCGCGTAGCCTGCCCACAACGCCGACAGAAGCTGCTGGCACACGTGCCGCATGCCACCGTCGATCTTCTGCAGCAGGTCCCGCACACGCTCCTGCACCTGCTTGTTCTCGTTGCTGTACTCACCGAGCTTGTTGAGCAGCATGAACTGCGTAATCATCAGCGAGGTTCGGACTGTCGGGTCCTTGTGCGCCATGAGGTTGTATTCGTAGGTGCGCTGCTTGCGCGATGGGAAGGCACTGTACGGGCCGGGCGTCCAGTCATCCCAGTTCTCACCCGCCACCATGCCCGACACGCCGACATCCGGGCCGCGCTTGCGCATATCATCGATGTCTCTGTCGGCTGTAGCTGCCATGCGTCTCCTCGTGGTGGTCAGTAGCGGGCCACGTAGCCGGCGCCGGAAGTGGCAATGCTCACAGGTGCGCCCGCAGTAGTAAGCCCCATTTCGGCGTACCTGCGGGCGTCCAGTGCGTCGTCAAACTCTTTGGCCGGGTCCGCGTCTTCGAGCGGGTTTCCGTCCTTGTCCGTCTTCCAGTGATACTGCGTCAGCTCACTCATGGTCGCCGGGCAGTTGGCCGCAATGACCTGCAGCTTGTCGCCCGCCATGAGCGCCTGCACCTGCCGGACTCCGGGGAGGCGGCTGTTGTCCGCCGCTGTCACCGGCAAGCCAGCGCGCGACCATGCTAACCGTGCATTCGCGTCAGCCGGGTCGCAGAAGAACGTGCTGATGTTCCACTTTGCCTGCAGCCGTCGCGCCTCGGTCAGCCAGTCATTGCCAGGCTCGCCGTGCGTGACCATGCCGCGTGCGTGCACCTCGTCTAACCACCAGTGCACGCCGTCGACGTCCACGCCACAGACAGCAATACAGCCAGGATGCGTAACGCCCCAGTCAACACCAGCGACAACTCGACGCAGCTTCTCGCGCTTCGGGGGTCCACTTGCGACATGTCTGTCCTCTGAGAACATAGCGTAGACAAGCCCGGCGAATGCAACGAACTCCGCCAGCATCTCCTGCCGGTAGAAGTCCGTGCCCGGCCCGTAGGCCTCCTCCATCGCAACGAGGTCGTCGGGTCGCTGGCCGGGGTTGTCATAGGTCGTCCAGTGATGATAGCCGTAGCGCGCCTGGCGTTCAGGCGACCACTCGGCGCGGTCCTTCACGAAGCGCTTGTAGACCCAGTTCTGCCCGCGCGGCGTCGTCGTCAACCAGCCGCGGTGCGGGTACTTGCCCGGTTGGCGACACCTGCCGATGAGGATGGTGAATGCTTCATCGGGGCACATCGCGGCTTCGTCAAGCCAGAAGATGCTGACCTCTGCCGCGCGCATGCTGTCCGGTTCGGCGGCGTAGCAGTACCAGATTTTGCTTCCGTTGGCGAACTCTATCCAGTCGCCGGAGCGGTTGTCCTGCTGGACGATATGCGGCTTGCCGTCGCTATCGGTGCCCCACCAGCGGGCCACGCGCCGGACGACCTCGGCGGGACCACCGGAGCGGTATATCATGCGATACGACGGGGCCGCGACGAGGGCTTCGATCTTCGGGTAGCGCAGCATGTGCCGCACTATCTCGAATGCCGCGACTTCCGACTTGCCGCCGCCGATGCCAGCGCAGGCGAGGCGATAGCGCGACGGGTCGAGGAGGAACTGAAGCTGACCGGGGTGCTTGTGATAGCGTTGGCACTCGACAGGTGCGTCAGTCTGCGCCGTCGTCTTCTCCGCTATCGTTGTCATTGTCTTCGTTGATGTGGTTCAGCGGGTCTTCCGGTGCGAAGATGGGCACCACCTGGACAGGTCCGCCGCCGGGGCCGCTTATCTCGATGCGTTGCGTCAGTTGGTTCATTTCATCGCGCAAGTCCTTGACTAACGCACGCCACTCCGCGCTTGCCTGCGCCCAGCCCTTTTGACCCGGCTTGAACTGCTGCAGAGCACTGTATGCGCGCGTTGCCTCCGCTGCCAACGCCTTGATGCGCTCGCTCCTGCGGGTCATGCCCTGCTGAATGATGCGCTTGTAGGCAGCGGCCTCCGCTTCGGCTATCTGATCCGCACACTGGTCACGGTAGTAATTGATGGCCGGAGGCGTAACATCTATGCCAAACTCGGTTTTCAGATTGTCGATACAGTCGCCATTAGACAGGCCCTCGCAAAGCCACGCCTTCAGGGCTTCTCGATGCCCGTCTTTGAGTTTGGGAGCTGGCATTGGCGTTCAACTTCATTCAACCTATGTGGGATAGTAGAATGACCCGCGCCCCTGTCGGAGGAGCGCGGGCCTGTCTGCGGGTGAGCTTACCGACTGCGGCGGGATATGGGCCGGTAGCTCGACAACGGAATGACTGCCGCCGGAAGCCGCAGTATCCAGCAGCAGGGGGAATGATGGGCCGCCCGCTTGCATGAAGCGCACGGGCCGCCGGTCTGTCACTGCGGGCTTTCCCTTCTCTCGCACACCGCCGCCAGCCCGCGAAGGTGGACGGTGCGGTCATTGCTCGGCCCGTCCACACAGCCGCCTCTCCGCTGTAGATAGGTGCCCTTTGGGCCTACAGGTGGCGGGGCGGGGCGGGCCGGAACCGTAGTCAGTCGAGCAGCGCGTGTTCTGCCCGACCGGAAGACGAATAGAAGAGTGCTTCGACTGCCGGGTCGCTTGAAGCGGTGACCATGTGGGCGTCGCGGGTGAGGCGACGAAGCGCGTCGACTGCGGCATTGCGGATGTTCTTCGCGGCGTGCAGCGAGTTGATCTCTACGCTGCCGGTCAGAATGGCAAGCCGCACTTCCTGCGCCACGTCTTCCCAGTCGCACGTTGACGGAGCCCTGCGGCTCCACAGGTCGCGGCATATCGAGACAATCAGGCTGTTGTAGATAGCGAGCGCATTCTCTGCTGCGAGTGTCGCCATGTTCCTCCCCTCTTTTGAGTATTCGTTACAAGTGGGGAGTTTACTGACATTGGTTTTCGCAGAGGTGGGAGACCATGCGTTCCCGCGCTTGGTTCAGGTGGCGGAATATCTGGCGGGTAGACAGCCGGAGCATTCGCCCTACTGCCTCGGCATCCGAGTACCCGCGCACCCAGTATACCAGCGCCACCATGCGCAGGTGCATCGGCAGGCGCGCAATCGCCATATCCAGGTCGGCCTTCATCATTGCGCAGTCGAGCGTTCGGGGGAGTAGTCGGGGTTGACGCGAGCTCCCGACGTTGGTGCCGCTGTCACCGTCGGGCGCGTCAATGCGGCAGTCGAGGTATGCTGCCTCTTTGAGTTGCGGGTAGACGCTGAGGAGCCTACGGACGCGACCGGGCGTCCACCAGTTTTCGACGGGTTGCTGCTTGTGCGGCTGCTGCTTTCTGTCTGTCACGTTGCATCATCCAGTTTGCCTCCTGAGTGATGTGGTGTGCTGCGTGCGTCAGTCGTTCCTGTGCCGCCAGTGTACAACGTTATCAACCTGCTCGGTGCCCAAGTGCAGAAACTGCTTGTCAAACAGTGTCGAGAACCTGCTCTTCTCATAGCCCACCAATCCGGCGACATCATCGTAATGCGCCAAGTACGGCAGGCTATTACTCACGATATACGCCCACACGTCGAGCCAACGCCAATCCTGTAATGGCCAGCACTCATTCATCGGCCCTGCGTAGTCCTGCGTCGCTATGCGTCGCCTCCTGCCACAACCCTCTTCCGCCCGTAGGCCGACGAATGCGAGGTCAAATCCGCGCGCTACAAGCGACGGCGCTACCCGCGCAAAGAACTCATGTCCCCATACGTTATCGGCGTCCCGCCCAAGCCGAGCATACTCCGCCGACGTATCCGTCTCCACCTGCGCCGCCCCCAGCGCATAGGCATTAGCCACTATCTGTGTCTCGTACTCTCGCGGCACAAAGGCTGGGCCGTAGTCCCAGTGCCACACGACTACACCAGGACGGCGCTGCAACACTAAGTGGAGCATAGCGGTCGAATCCTTGCCGCCGCTGAATGCCACGTAGGGCCGCGCCGCGGTAGACAACGCGTCGTCTATCCGCCGCGTAGCATTCATCAGCACGCGCACATGGTCTTCGGTCTGCGCCCACAGCCCGAACGCATCACTCCACATCGGGTTCATCATTGACGCCCCACGCCTCACTGAACTCCTCGTCGGCGAATATCTCCGCAAGCCCGCCAACCTGCTTCAGCCTCAGGACCTCATCGGGCTCCATGCCCAACTCGCGCGCGATACGCTGGTCTGACCACTTGCGCTTCACCAGTTCCAGCACTATCTCTGACATTCCGTCTACGCGGTGCTTGCCGCGCGCACGGTTGTGGCGTATCGTCGCCGCCATCCTGTCGCCGAGGTCCGCGCGATCCGTGTTGATGGACGTAACAGGCAGGTAGCCGTGTATGCGCTCGTGGACACTCAGGGATTCGCGTCCGACGCGATGCCGGTGGAAACCATCAACAACCTCGCGGGTACCGTCTTCGCGCAGCCAAGTAACTATCGGCTGCGTGTAGCCATCTTCCGCGATAGAGTGTTCAAGTAAGCGCATCTCTGGTGGCGCGACGGCATTCGGATTATAGTCATTCGCCGCTACACCATCGGCGCGCACCCAAAGCACACAATCCACGGGCTCATCGTTAAAGGGGCTCGCTTCGTGCAATGCAGCGCGTGAAGCATTCAACACATCCACCCGTTCATCGAGCGGCAAATCAGCTATCTGCGAAGCCAACTCCCGCATACTCGCGATGAGCCATTCTGCCTTGTTCATATCTCGATACCCCATTCGTCCTTCCGCCTTGCCATGATTCGCTTGTAATTCTCGTATGCGCCGGTCTTGTGCTGGGAAAAGCCAATGCCCCGGCACCAGTAGTCGTTCCTGAGCAAAGCCTTGCAGATACGCTTCCAGGATGGTTGGCCTTGCGCGTTCGTGATCGGACCTTCGTCTGGGATGTCATTCGGATACCCACGCTCCGAATACCAGTGCAGAAAGACCAGTATCTTGCGCTCATAGTGTTCGGCTATCTGCTTTGGCATGGTGTCGAGCAGCATCTTCGAGAAGCTCTTCCACGTATGCCCATCCGGCAAGCTGACCTTGATGTTGCCGAGAATGTTGCCGCTCTCGCCAGCGTAAAGCGCGCCCTGGTTTGCGCCATTCACCCGCGCAACAACGCGCCCCCACGAGTCGGGCTCGATGATATGCCATAGCCATAGCCCCTTGCGTTGGTCATCTCCGTAGGGTTGGCAGATACGCATTTGGTGGATACTCAATCCGGCCTGGTGCATTCGGTCATAGAGCCTGTTGTATGGCCTACCACTCTTGCCCTGGTATATCCAAACGTCGCGTGTCCGCCAGTCGTACAGCGGATATGCGTTGAAGACGTTCGGGCTCTTGCGCGTAGTCCAGCAGTGGCCGTCTACGCGCCCCTTCGATTGCGATGTTATGGTGCGCCACCTGTTGAGACTCTCGTCGGTGCGTATGCCGATGAAGCTGGCTGTCTCTCTGCCCTGTGCATACCACTCACTGAACTCTGGTACGAAGTCCTCGAACTCCATAGCGCGCCTGAAGAACGGGAAGAACGTCTCGTCTGTGATTGCGATACCGGGTGGTTCGCGCACCCAATCGTTTCTGCGGCTTGGGTCCCAGCACACCCAGTGGTGCTCGAACTGACTGACCGCGTTGCGCATGTGCAGGGGCAACGAAACCCAGTGTGGCTCGACGTGGTCTTTGTATGCGTCAAACATCTCCGCGATGTGCCCAACAGTGTGTTGGTACTGCGCCTCAAGGTCTATGTAGAGCAGCCCCACGCGACGGTCACGACGAATAGCCTCATCCATTACGAGGTGTAGCATAGCCGTACTGTCTTTGCCCCCGCTGAACGAAACGCACACCCGCTCTGCGATGTCGAATGCAGTCGATATGCGCTCGCGGGCCGCGTCCAGCACGTTCATGCCCAACGGCCGTCGCCAATCGTTCATGCCCAAGCAACCTCCGCGCCCGGCGGCGCACATAGCTCGACATTCTGCGCTGCCCAATATGGCGACTTCCACGCAAGCCGAACGGCATCTGAATAGCCCGACAGGTATCGCACTGGGATTGGCCTCTGCGCAATGCCATCCCATACTATACTCCGATCCTGGTCGCGTTCAATCCCTCGTACTTCGATGGACGCTATCTGCCCCCACCCTATGCGCGTATCGTTGCCCAGGTGCGTCAAGTCCGATAGCAGGTCGAGCACTAAGTCGATGTGTCCGCGCCCGTAGAATGTCACTGTGTGTGCTGGTTGGTAGACTGTTCGCAGCATCCAGTTGCGGTAGCGCCCAGACCCAACATTGACGGACTTAGCCGGGGCACACTCGTCGTCATATCGCTTGTAGTACTGGATGCTCTTCGGCGCATCGGGCTCGAATGCGGACACGCTCGCGAACGGTATGTCCTGCCGATAGCACAGCACGTCCTTAAACTTGTCGTGCCCAGGCGGCGTCCATACCTGCTTGCTCGGAAGCGTGTAGTAATCGCGTCCCAACAAACGCATGTAGCGCAGATGGTTGATGAGCCCGTCGAAGTGCAACCACGGATGATTGATCGAGACAGGCATTGCCAATGTCATTTTCACGCGAAATGACTCTGTCATTGCATCACACCTCCGGTGCGTCAAACTTGCCGCCATCCAGCATCGCCGACAGGCGCCCGATAGTCTCGCATACAGCATCGCCGTGTTCGGCGAGCCACGCCACGTATGCCGCACCGTCCGGCATGCCATTGTACCGCCACGCTATGTGCCCATAGCCGCTTGATGACTTGCCCCCGATGTATGGCTCTTCTGCGAGTAGGTCCATCGCGTGGCCAAGGCAGGCGCTTTCCACGGCATTCGCGTAGCTAAGCACAAACTGGTGGGAGAAGCCTGTGCCAGCGATGAATGCCTCGAACTCTATCTTCATTTGGTGCGCCTGCTCGTCTTCTTCCCGGTCGGCCCGCAGGTCATCGCGGCGGGTCGCGAAACTCACGTCGGTGAACGTGCGAACGTCGTGCTGCTTGCGCGGGTCGTCTATGTCGGGGATACACGCCGCGTACTCGGAGCAGATTGGCATGGCGTGTCCGACGCGCAGGCAACCACTCACTATCTGGTTGCCAACGGCGGTGCCGAGGAGAGCCACCGGCGGCAAGTTGTCGCGTAGTGTTGCTCGCAGGTCCATATCGAGTTTCGTCGATGTCTCCTTCGTCTGTTCCAGTAGGCCGCCCGTGAAGAGCGCATGGTGTATCTTCGTGGATTGATTCTCGTAGCCCGCGCGATCAAGCATATCGCGCATGAGCTTGCGCCGCAGAATGCCTCGAATAGCATTGCCGCTGATGAACGGCAGGCGCACGTGCTCGTTGCGACCAGCATCCCAGTGCGTCAGGCTACGCAGTATCGGCGTGCTCCCGGTCTTCTCGTCGCCGTGGTGGACTATTGGCGACAGTGCTTCAATAATGCCTTCAATCTTCTGCACGCTCATTGTTCTTCTTCATCTCCTTCGCCCTCGCCACCGCCATCATGGCCATTGGTATATGCTCCGTGTGCATGGTGTTCAGGATTGATCTTTCGTCCTGCCGCAGTGCGCTGAGTATCGGAAGTGTTTCAAGCGGCAGGTGTTGCAGGCCGAAGTGGTTACAGAGCCGCGACGCGAACTCGTTCAGGTTGAGCCGCGTTGCCGACGCCCGCACGCGATGGTTCCAGATGTCCCAAGCATTCTTCGCCGTGTTGATCTTTGCCCACTGAATGCGTCGGTAGATATGCGCCAACAACTCAATCGCCAATGTGCGCTGCTCGTCAGTGATGGACATTCACAACAACCTCCCACGCTGGATTCCCGGCGAGTAGTCGCGCGCGTTCCAGTTCTGGCAGTATGCCGGTGTCCATCGCGCGTCGGTAGTGGTGCGGGCCGTACATGCCGCTCACGAGTGCGGACTTCGGTATCTTCTGCTCGCGCAGCACGTCAAGCAGTGCCGACCAATCTCGTATCTTATCAACGTGCATAGCCACCGCCGCATCGGCGAAGTCTGTCCCGCACCAGTAGTGATTGCCCGAGTACGACACCCGATTAAGCAGCGTTATCCAGCCCTGCTTCTTGTAGGACACTGTGACGTAGAATGCGAACGGAGGTTCCGGCGGAGATAGTAGCGCAGGCAACAACCATTCGCGGTCATCTTGCGTGGTATATCGAACCGTGCCGGGTGTCGCCATCCACGACCGTTGCCTGAAGCGTCTATCCTTGAGCATTGAGTAGCAGTACTCGCATATCACATCGCCACTGAAGCACTGCGCCCATGCGGTAAAACTACTACTCGGGTCTTTGGCGTGCCCGACCATCGTCTCCGCGCTACAGAGATAACAGACACCCGACGCGTCTCCGAACGTTGGCCTGTCAATCATCTGACTGAGCGTCACGGAACTCACCCGTCCTATCCATCCGTCTCAGCCGCGCAACGATGGCCCGGCGGCCATGGCCAGTTTCCTGTGCTATCGAGCCGACCATGTGCTTGAGCAGTTGATGGTGCCTGTCCGTCCACACCGATGGTCGGCCAGTCGAAACGTGCTTGACCTTCAGCCCGAGTGCGCTTGCGCGTTCGTATACCGCGCGTGGCGACCTCTTGAGTTCGTCTGCACAGGCTGTCGCCCCAGTTGCAGGGTAGTGCTTCCGCAGTAATGCATCTTCATGCGATTGCCATCGCCTGCCGCGCCGGGTGTGATTGCGTTCCATGATTTGCTCGATGATTTCAGCGGCCACTGATGCCTCCTGCCACGTTGTGTGCTGCCCTACTACTCCTGCATCCTACCCGCCTACCGTCCCGCGTTCAATCCGTCTGCCAGCCACCGCCGCTGCTTGACCTCCACGAATAGCCGATGCCCAGCGTTGTCGCGCACCCACACGCCGAACAGGTAGCCGAGCCCCAAGCAGAAAGGGCAGGGCTTGCGAACGCGATGTGTGCGCCACGGGTCCCATACCCCTAGCCCGCTGCCGCCGCATACGTCGCACAGGTGCCACGCGGGGGTGGATTCCAATGTTATCCAATCCCTTCTTCTGAGGCATCACCAGCAAGCAACACACTCGTCATGTTCAGCATTGAGACTACAAATACCACGGCCACGTCCAGGGAGACAAAGTGCGTCGCCATGACCAGCGCTCCTTGGCAGGCCCCGGCGATCCACGTTATGGCTACTGCCCAACGGACACGGTGTTTCATCTATCCACGCTCCTTCGCGCAGTCCTGGCACAGGTCGACCATGCGCCGTGCATCGCCGTGCCCCTCGGTGCGGACCACCCAACCGTCGAGGCGTGCTGATGCGCGTGCGTCCGCGATTGAAGGGGTTACGCCATCAGGCCAGAACGTGTCAGGCCCCTCGCCGATGCCATACTCGCCGCCGCACCTATCGCACTCAAGGACTTGCCGAATCACCTCATGCCACCTCCTCGCGCTGCTCGCCAATGAACCCCGCTTTGAACACGGACAGCGGTATCAGGCACAATGTGTCGTCTACGTCGGGCCAACCCGGCCAGTCCAACGCATCCACAATCACGAGATTCTGCGGGCTCTCGATGCTCGTGTTCGGCACACGCAGGACCGCGAACGCACGTGGCGGCAGGATGCCGTTGAGTGTGCCGTCAAGCGCCGCCCGGCCTACCGCCTCGACGCATTGGTCAAGCGCATTGGCGAGCACCTGCCACGGGCCACCACGGGCCTTGAGTGTATCCTGCGTGTATGACTTGCACTCACCCCACCAGTAGGAGCAATCGAGCCCCGGTCCCCGCAGGTCTTCGTCTTCGAGTGCCGGTCGGTGCGCGTTGCCAGCGAACCTGCTACCCGGCCACAGGTACTGCTGCACTTCGCGTTCAGCCTTCTTCGCGCGGGCGTTGATGCTACTCCGCTTTGCCATCCCGCTTTGCCTCCATCTTCTTCAGTGCCCGTAGGCACCGCTTGCACGTTACCCTGTCCCGCCAGTCGGTGTAGTGACCCAGCAGCACATCAGTCGGCAAGAACGTGCGCAGTGCAGCGTACTGCCCACAGGCATAGTTGGTTGGCGCATTGTATGCCAGCGAGAATGCTTGCCCGTGCGTCGTGCCCGTCTTAGTGTTCTCGCACACCGTCACTCGCATTGCCATCCCGCGCCTCGCTCTTGTCTAGCCACTGGATTTCCGTCCGCTGTTGCGCCGCCTGCATTGTCTCCCCGGCGGGCGTCGCGTTCAACCCGTCTGCGGCCAGCACCCGATCAACCGCGCACTTGACGAACCACTCTGCCGGGGTGCCGGGATGAGCGTCCGCCTTCCCGTCTGCCAAATCCAGCGCCACATCGCGCCAGAAGCCAGCCCGGCGGACCATCGGGTGCCGCGGTGCGCACCTGGACCTCCGCTTCATTCAGCTTTTCAATCGCCGTCTGTAGGCTCATCCTGATCTGCTCCTTCCGTGGTGGGCTCAAGCGTGAGCGTGCTCTCGTCTGGCGTCGCGAAGTCGTTGCCTGCTCCCATCTCTTTCAGGACCCGGACCAGTTGCGAATGCGCGCGGTCCACCTTCAGCCAGGTGGTGGTCTCGTCCTGCGTCAACGTTGTCAGGTGGGGGCACCGTCCGAGCGCCTCGTGCAGGGTCTGGCGCACGTTGTTCAACTCAGCTACCCACCCGTTGCACTTCTCGATGTTCGCCTGCAACACCTGGGCTACCGCCTCCCTGCTGAGACGCGGCAGTTCTGATGGCCCGTGCCAGTCCTCGGGCTGCGGGCTGACGAAGGTCGGCCCGCTGCCATCCGCGTTGGCCCTCAACCATCCGACGAATGACACGTCCGACGGAAGGCACACTGTACAGCCGCTCTCGGTGTACTCCGCTGCCGTGCGCAGGGCCGCCCAAACATTGCCGGGGAGGTCGCCATCGTACAGCGTGGGATTGGCAACAAGCGCCTTGTACAACGCCATGCCGTGCGTCAGCCATCTGGCAACCATTCCGTCCGGCGACTCGGCGGGGTCAAGTATGTTAACATAGTTCGTGAATTTGGCGGCGCCCTCCACGGCGGGCCGCGACACATCCGGCGGCAGGTGCTGGAAAACACGCTCCCGCTTGCCCACAGCCTCAAGGGCCTGTGTCGCCCCGGCGGCAAAACCATCACTGAATGCCTGTCGTTCCTGCTCCGTCATCTCGCACCTCCCGGGGTTTGCCGGCCGATGTGGCCGTGAAGTGTTCGGCGGCCTTCTCCGCTGCCCGGCGCGTGTTGTACCGTGGCATGCCGATAGCGTTGCCGTTGTCGTCTGCGAGGTAGAACTTGCTCGTGTGTGGATCGCGCCTGACTTGCATGCTCACTCGCCCCTCTCTGTGTCCGGTTTCTTGTGCCGTCCGTCTCGCAACCCCTCCGCCCGCCCGTCTCTCCACGCGCCATACGCCTGCCTGCCCCACGTGCCTCCGTGGTTGGAGTATCGCACGTAGGGGCACTCACTGCGCTTGCCGCCAGCGTAGCCCACCGCGTAGCCACGTGCCCAGCAGCTGCACAGTGGGTGCCGGTGGTCGTTGCGCCAGTGCCGGAGCCCGCGTGCGTAGGCGTCCGCGTCGAGCGTACGAAGAGTTTCGCGCAGGTGCGCCCTGTGGGCCTTCTGGTCACGCGGTCTGGCCATCACGCGCCACCCTCTTCCCGCGCCTGCTTCCGCGCCCAGGCGGCCCAGCAGGCGGCGCAGGTGACATGAAGCGGAGTGCCGTGATCGCACAAACCGACAGGCGGAGACCACTGTTCGCATCGCCGCGCCAGCACCTCCACCGCCCGGCGCTCCAGCTTCAGGGCGGCCTCCAGCTCGGCGACGCGCTTCGCCCGAATGCGCAGGCACTCACTCGCCTCCTGCAGCGCCGGGCCATAGCGAGCGCACTCAGTTCGTATCTCTCCAATACGGTCCCACACATCCTGTGCCGCTGCGAGCTTGCGCTCATGCTCGACTACACGACGCGCCTTGTTAAGTGCCATCCTGCAATCGTCACGGTTCTCGTCGACCTCCATCTGCCGTATTTTCCGCTCTGCATACTGCAGAGCCCCGCCGATGCTGGCCACGTCACTTTCCAGCTCGGCGACGCGCTTGCGCAGTTTGTCGTTAGTATCCATCACCATCCATCTCCTTCCTCAGCGCATTCGCCGCATCACCGAGCCCGTGGTGGTTGAGTATCCGCAGTGCCTCGTCTGGCTCAACAAATCTGTCTACCTGCGACCGATCCCGCCCATTCCGGTACTCCCACTCTTGTCCGTCGCCGCAGGTTTGCCCATACCACATGAGCCAGCCCAACCAGCATGCCCGGTTGATAGCTGGACACGCCGCACAAGCATCGCATACCCCGGAATAGCGGCTTTCATAGACGCCGGGAGGGCATGCGCCCAGCACCGAATCGAGTACGGCCAGCGCGGCCTCAAGTTCGGCAATCCGCTTGTTCGCCATCTCGGCCTCGCAGAGCAATTGCAACTTGTCCGCCGGGTGCAGGGGCAACTCCTCAACGGGCAGGTCATCCACCTCGGCAGCCACCATACCAGTCCCATTGCACGCGCGGCAGGGCGTCACCGTGCGCGTGTCTACCCCACCGGGGCTATGCGTCACCGTCTCCGTGCTCGCGCCTACCCCGTGGCAAACGGGGCACGTTGTCCACGTCCGCTCATCCGTCATCGTCGGCCTCCTCGTCTATCCCCGTGCATTGCCGTATAGCTCTACAGATGCTATCAACCCTGTCCGCCATCTCACGTAGTTCATATCCCAGCGACGCCAGGATACGCTCCTGCAGCATCGCCGTCTCTGCATCCCGCAGGTTTGTCTCTGCCTGTTCCAGGTGTTCTACTGTTCGCCGGATGCTATCCCTGCTCATCGCTCACCGCCTCCTCGTCGCCATAGAAGCAGCCCGCATCGCCCGTATCTGCAGGTCAAGCCAGCGCCAGTACCTCCGGCGTCGCGGGTCCGCCCCCACTCCTGACAACACTTCACGGTCTCAATCATCGGTCTCGCCTCCTACTGTAGCTCCTGCGCTCAGTCGGCATCGTCGGCCTCCCTCGAGCAGTCAGGGCACAGGTCCATCAGCACACTGCCCTGCGGTAGTCTCCGCACCCACTTGCGGACCCAGCCCGCCTCCCGCGCCGCTTGACGAGCACGACGGCGGGTGCCACAGCACGGCACCACATGCCCGCGCTCGCAGTCTGGATTGTCGCAGAGTACCGTTATGAAGCCGCAGCACTCAATTGTTGCCATCGCTCTTCGCCGCCTCCTCCATCCGCGCCCACAGCACGGCTGCCTCGGCATAAGTGTCCGCGAGGCCCCACTTGCCAAGCCAGCAGCAACGGCCCTCGTGCCGCGCAGCGCGCTGACAGTCCCCGTCACTATCGCAGCACGCGTCGGCAGGAAACTGGCAGTCGTGATTGAAATCCATCGGGCATTCGTCTTGTGGCCAGCTATTGTGCAGGTCCTCCACGGCCCGCCGGTAACCAGCCAGCAGCCGATTCTGCATCGGCCCGACGGCTCCCGCCACCGCCCTGAACCTGCGCGCGTCGCGCTCCAGGTCGGCGTAGGGCTCGCCCACGCGCGGCTCGCCGTCCACCACGCTCAGACAGCAGCCGCACTCGCCGGGGCAGTGCTGCACAGCATACTCACCGCAGACGCTCATGTCTCGCGTCTCGACGCAGGACCGCACCAGCCAGTCTTTGCCGTCCCACCAGCACGCCCCGCACTTGCACCGCTTCGGCTCCGGCTCCGGCTGCTCTCGCTGCTCACTCACCGCTACCAGCCTCCTCGCTGTCTATCCACTCCGGCAGCAGAACGCTCCCGGCCATGGCGGCTACGTCTACGCCAGCCGCCGCCACCCACGCGGCCAACACAACCTGCCGCTCATCCGGCATCGTCGGCCGCCTCCATCCGCTTCCACAGCGCCTGCGCCTCGGCGTAGGTGGCCGCGAGGCCGTAGTAGAGCAGCCAACAAAGTTCGACCGGCCCAGCCTCGCAGTTGTGCGTTGCGAGCGTCGCCGGGCATGTCCAGTCTGTGAACTCCCCCGGACAATCTTCGTGGCCCCCCAACTCCAGCGCAAGCGCCGCCAGCAGCCGGCCCTGCGACAGCCCCACCACCGGCTCCCCGTCCACCACACTCAGGCGGCAACCGCAGGTCTTCGGGCAGGTATCCACACGTTCGGCTGTGGTGCCGCGTTGCTCATGGCCGTCGTAGTCATAGCTGTATTCCACATCGAGCACCCAGCGCATCCCGTCCCAGCGACATGCCCTGCACTCGCATCGAGGCGCCTCGTATGGCACGTGCCCCGTGCCGTTGCAGGTTGCGCACATCCATATTTCCCCGCCGCGCTCAATGTGGCCGCGACCGCCGCACGCCCCGCACTCGCACCGCTTCGGCTCTTGCTGCTCCCGTTGCTCTCGCTGCTCCACCGCCGCCGGGTGCGTCCAGACACCTGTGCCTGTCCCGTCTCGCTGCTCACTCACTGTCATCAGCCTCCCATTCGGCATAGTGCGCCCGCCACTCGGCAAGCGGGACGAACTCCGGCTTGTGCTCCACCCGCCGCCACCACCCGCCAGCCAGTTCGGCGAGTTCCCGCAGCGCGTCGATGTCCTCCTGCTCGATGATGCCCGCGCCCCAGGTCTGCGGCTCCCCGGTAGTCACGGCACGCCACAGGGCATACTCGGTGCCCTGCATCCACCCGGCGGCCCAGCACGCCTCGGAAATGTCGGACATCCGGCTATAGAGCGCCCAACGCAGTGCGTCACTCACCGTCATCGGCATCCTCGTCTCTCCACGCATCCGGCCACGCCCCCGCGTCTATCCGCGCCACCATCAGCAGCGCCACGGCGGCCAAGTCGACAAGCGGCAGCCGCACCTCTTCCCGATGCAGCTTGTCCCCGTAGCAGTGCGCCTCCACAATCTCGCGGCTGGCCGCCGCCACCTGGTCCAGCACTGCCAGCATGGTGATCTCAATGCTATCCGGCAGTGTGCACTTGCACGCGCGCTCCACTGCCTCGGCAAACAATTCCTGCTGTATCTCGATCACCTACATCGCCACCATTGGCATCAACACGTACTGCCAACCCGGCAACTCGTCGCACTCCCAGAGCAGTGACTCATTCGGCCCGCCTATGGCAACATCGGCGATACCGCGACCAGGCAGGTTGCTGAGCGCATCGGCCAAGAACTGCCCGTTGAATGCGACCTCCAGCCAGTCCCCGTCGTACTCAATCCCGTCCATCCACTCGTCGGCCTCGCCTGTGTCCTGCCCGCGCGCCCGCAGATTGACGCCCTCTCCATCGGCCCGCAGGACAATCCGCTCTGCGTCCAGTCGGGCTATCGGGCGCAAGCGGTTCAGACAGTCCAACAGGTCACCAACCGGGAACGCTATCCGCGTCGGCCCCGGCTCCGGGATGACCTCGAGCCAGTTCGGGTACTGCCCGTCGATGGGCCGCGTCGAAATGACAGTCTTGCCGACCAGGAACGATACGCAGGCGTCGGCCACGTCGAGCACGCAGTAATCATCTGCGTTCACGTCCAGCACCGCCGCCACCGCCGCAAGCGCACGCGACGAGACGATGGTGCTATGCGTCCAGTCATCCCGCGCGTCCGTCTCACAGCGTGCCACGGCCAACCTGTAGGTGTCAGTGCTCGCTACCGTTAAGCCACCGCCGCCGAACAGGAACAGCGCGCCGGTCATTGTCGGCCTCGTCTCGTCGCTGCTCGTGCAGAACGCGCCCTGCTCGATCACGCGCAACAGGTCGGCCTGCGGAATGGCGACGTTGTAGTCACCCTCGGGCTCCGGCAAGCCCTGCCAGTCATCGGCAGGCAGGCAGCGAAGGTCAAACTGAGCACCTGCCGCCGTGACGCGCAGGATATGGTTCTCCTGCTCCTGTAGTTCCACCAGCCCGGACGGCAGCTTGCCAGCTATCTCACTCAGCAGCCGCCACGGGACGCATAGCGCGCCGCCGTCGACAATCTCGCACGGCATCGGCGTCACTACCCCGGCAAACTCCAGGTCAGTCGCCGCGAGCGTCGCCGATGGTTCCGTGTCGGCCTTAAGCAGCACCGCGTTCTGGACTGGTTGCGGGTTCCTGCCTGTCACGCCGCGACCGGCTATGGCAAGTGCTTCTCGGAGTGCTGAATGGTTCGTCTTCAGGTGCAGCATGGTCGCCTCCTCGGTGTCTGTGTCTATCGCTCTATCGTCTCACTGGTCGCCTGCGCGTTCAATCCGTCAGGACCGCTTGCGCAGCATCGCCAGACATCGCTCGCACGGCCGACGCGCGAATACCCATTGCCCTACCGTCCTGCACTCCCGCGCCAACTCCTCAGAATTAGCCGTGCAGCAACTGCCCTTCGGGATGACAGTTCCGCAGTCACCGGCCCCGCTATGTGCATATCGCGCCGAGTGGTATGTGCCCTCCGTGTGTGCATTGAATACGAAGCGTCTTGCGCCCAAGTCGGTCATCGGTGTCGCGCTCACGTCGTCACCTCCCGTTCTGTGTTCGCGTTCAAGCCGTTAGGACCAGTCCGCAGTCGTCAACTGCCTGCGCTTACTCGGCTCGTTGCTGTCCGTCACCACGCATACGCACGTCTCTCGCAGTCGGTCATACACCCGCGCCATCTCCCCGTCCGCCCGCAGGTCCGGCACGCTCAGGTTAGTCGTGATACAGGTCGCCAGCGCCTCGCTGTACCTGTGCTCCATCAGCGAGTGCCACTGCGCCTGCGCGAATGGGCTGGCATACTGCGTGCCGAGGTCGTCAAGCAGCAGTAGTCCGCAATGCCATTCGGCGAGGTCTTCGAAGCTCCATCGCTCGCCGTAGTCGCCGACAATCTCGCCGCGACTGCAACGGTGCAGCTTCTCGTACAGGTCGGGCAGGCGGATGAAATGGCACGAACACCCGAGCGCCTGCATATCGACTTCTGCTGCTATCAGTGCCAACGCACAGGTCTTGCCGACGCCAACCGGGCCAGACAATATCAGGCCGTGTCCGTTGGCAACGCGCTCCCGCAGTGTCTCGCAGTATGACCTGAGCACGTCGCGGAAACCGCCAGATGTCGGCACGTCTTCCCAGCGAGGGCGCAATGCCGTCGACGGTATGCCAACTCGCCGAAGCCATTCGGTTGTGCTCACGTCCATCCTGCTATCCGTCTCTGTCGCCGCGTTCACATCTTCACCGTCCCGTCCGGGTTGCGCTCAATGACTGTGTTCGCCCAATCACTCACCGGCTTCATACCGCGTCCACGTTGCGGAGGGTCGCGCTTCTGCCATTCCCAGGGCCGCTTCAGTGCGTCGCGGAACTGCCTGCAGAACCACGCCCACGGATCGGCACCTTCCGGGACAGTAGGCGGAGTGGTGCGTAGGTGTTCGATCCATCCATCCACCGCAGGGATACCGTGCTCCCTAACGAGCTTCATCAGGCCGGAGTAGCCCTTGCCGCTTGGCGTGCTTGTCTGCCCGTGTGCTTCCCACGCGCGGCGGATACATGCCTGCTCGGGAGTGTCTGCGCGTTGCGGCTTTGGTTCTGGGGGCAACAGCGCCGGTAAAGCATCGGGCTCCGGGGGCGGCGCAGGGGGCGCGTCCGCTTCGGCGGGCGCGTGGCCTAGACGTTGTAGTACTTCCCCTTCTACTTCCCCTTCTACTTCCCCTTCTACTTCAGGGCAGCAGAACGCGCCGTTTTCATCAGATTCGGCAGCAGAACGCGCCGTTTCGGTGCCGTTACGTCGGCGTTTCGGCGCCGTTTCGTCAGCGTTTCGGCGCCGTTTCGGTAAAACTGCAGCATCTTCTGCGCTATCATCTATATCACTATCATCTTCGCTATCAGCGCCGTATTCCAATTGCTGGTGCCAGCGAATAGCTGTCTTATACTGTGCTTTCGCTTCGTCTGTCTTGGTGTCTTTGGCGTATCTGGCGCGTATTCCGTCGGCAATATCCCATGTTTGTACTGGCGTCGGTGGTGGCGGAAGTGCGCTAGGGTCCCGGCGTCCACGGCGGATATACTGATGCTCATACCACCCGCGGAGGAAGCCGTAGCGAATGCCGCTGTGCTCATAGAGCAGCACGAGTGGATGCCCCCCTGATGACAGTTCGACCAGCGCCGCTTCGACATCCGCTTCGGTCACCGGGTCGTGCCGCGCGAATGCCCCTTCGAGGATGGAGTAGGCGTCGGCGATGCAGCGGCCCTCGTCGTCTGCCAGTGACGTTATCAGGTACATGTAGATATGCCGCACGTGCCAGGGTTGCCTCCTGAGCGCCGGGTGTTGCCATATCTTTGGATCGACCGTCCTGAACTTCGCCATACCGTTCAGCCTCTCATGCTGCTGCTGTCTGCCCGCCCTGCCCGTCGCCGAACTCGATCTCCCGCTGCACCGGCCTGTCGCCTATTAGGCGCAGGCACTCGTCGCATGCCGCCACGTAGTTTGCCCAGTCCACGTCGAGCATGATGCCCTGCCCGGTGAGCTTGCCCTGATGCCGCCCGCAGTAGTGGCAGTGCCAGCCAGCGGCCCGGAGAATGCGCAGCTTGTCCCTGATATGTTGCGACAGCGGCTCGTCGTCGTCGTCCGATAGCCCGAAGTCCACGCACAGGTCAAGCTGGGGCGACGCATGCACCTGCTGCCTGACCGGCACTCCGTCTATCGTCGCCTCGCATAGCGCGCAGGTATACTCTACGTCCAGCACGTGCGCGCCGCAGGTGTTGCAGATAGCCGTCGGTGCCGCGCCTCGCTCGATCTTGGTCACGTGGCAGGCAACCGTCCCGCAGGTGGCGCAGTAGCCTGTCGCCGCGAAGTCGCGGTATGCACGGCACTCGGAGCACCATACCTGCAGGACGGTCGCGGGGGCGGTCACTGGGTCGCAACCTCTTCGCACGCCGCGAGAAGCTCACTCCAGGGCGCTGCCATGACCCTGATGCAGGCGATTGTCTTGTCCTTGTCCGGGTCCCCGAACTCTATTCCGGCTCGCACAAGCACGCAGCGCAGGATTTCATGCGCCGAATCATCGTCATCGGGCGGCTCCGGGTGCAGTATCCGCACGGCCTCGGTCACAGTCATTTGGTCACTCCTCCGTCGGTGCTATGTACTTGCGTTCCATACACTCGCCTGCGTAGGTGATACCGCCGCAGGGCCCGGCGTAGTAGCGTCCGGCAATTGGTTCGGGCACGAGCGTGCGCAGGAAGAACTGGTCGCTGCCGCTCATGTAGTAGCACCAGACCCATTCGCCTTCCGTTGCCGGTGGGTAGGTCGCGAATGGTCATCCATCCCCAAGATCGTCGGGATCGAATGCATCATAGCCAGCGGCGAGTTCTGCCTCACAGTCACAACGCACACAGACCTGTTCGCTGCATGGCAT
>Ga0265297_10003323_pt1 | contig 29501 bp, 26 predicted proteins | sample Munlanlwell13791_FD_192502 | JGI IMG/M metagenome (GOLD analysis project Ga0265297, IMG submission 192502) | Leachate microbial communities from a municipal landfill in Southern Ontario, Canada - Leachate well 137-91 | ecosystem: Engineered > Solid waste > Landfill > Unclassified | place...
CAGGAAGGAGAACATCGTTGGCATACTATATCGCCGGCCGCGCGCCGGCGTCCAAATTTTCGAATCCAAAACGGCCGGACGTCGGCCCGGCCTTTGGCTGCCGGCCGGCCCCCTCCCGTGCGGCCCACCCAACGGGGCGCCCGGGAAATCACCGAAACCAATGCGGCGCTTGCGTTTCACGCCCAAACGGGTTATTCTTTAGGTACAGGGTGCGACGCCTAACCGGCCCGCGGCCCGGCCGGGCCGGAAAAAGAGGAGTAAGAACCATGAGCAACATTCTCAACTTGCTGGTGGAAAAGCAGACGGCCTTGTGGCGGATGAAGCGCCAGCTGGAGGATTTGCGCCAGCGGCCCGGCCGCTGCCTGGAAAACGACGTGGCCTACGGTCCCTGCCTGCTGGTGTCGCGCCAGCGCGGCAGCGGCGGCGGCGCCATTGCCTGCCTGGTGGGCGAACGGCTGGGCTGGCATCTGTTCAACAAAGGGCTCATTGATGAGATCCGAAAACTGCCCCAACTCCAGAAACAGCTGCTGGAGAGCGTGGACGAGGCGACGCGGGGGAAATGGGAGGAGACCTTTCACCATGAACCCAAGCCGGGCGACCGCGGGTTTGACGACTACCTGCGCGACCTGCGGCGGTTGGTGCTGACCCTGGGGCACCAAGGGGATGTCATTGTGGTGGGGCGCGGCGCGCAGTACATCCTGCCCGCCGCCTGCGCCCTGCGGGTGCGGGTGGTGGCGCCGGCGGCCGTGCGGCTGCGGCGGATGATTGATGCCGACAAGCTGTCGCCGGCGGCGGCCCAGGCCGAACTGGAAAAAAGCGACCGCGACCGCGAAGCCTTTGTCCAGCATGGTTTTCAGCGCGACTCCGGGTCCCCACTGGAATACGACCTGGTGATCAATACCGAACATGTCACCTATGAGGCGGCAGCCGGGATTGTGCGGCAGGCCCTTCATGAAAAATTGGGGGTGGCCCTGGAGAAGACGGCGGCCACCGTTCAGCAGCGGGCCGCGGAGGCCCGGTGGGAGTGAGGCGTAAGACGTGACTCGTGACCCGTGATTAGAAATTCCGCGTCAGGCAAAAGGGGGTGGGCGAGTTGCAGGCGGTGATCCAGCGGCTGATGGAAGCGGAGGACGAGGCGGCGCGGCTGGTGGCGGCGGCCCGTGCCGAGGCGGCGGCCACGCTGGCCCAGGCCCGGCAGACGGCCGCGACCCTGGCGGAACAGTCCGCCCGGCAGGCCGCTGGCGAGGCGGATGATGTGCGGCAGGCGTCCGCCCGGGAGGCGGAAGGGGAACGGCAGGAGCAGTTGCGGCAGGCCGCGGTTGCGATCACGGCGGCGGGCGGCCTGGAACCGGGCCGCCGGCAACAGGTGGTGGCGGCGGCGCTGGCCTGTGTCCGCGGCTGGCGCCCGCCCGCGACGGGATGAAACAGCCATGCATGTGGCGGCAACCAACCTGGATTATCTGGTTGCCCGCCTTCACGGCCGGCGCAGCCGGTTGGCGGAGGAGGAGCGGCTGGAGCCGTTGTGCCGCCTGTCGACGCTGAGCGAACTCAGCCGCGCCGTCCTGCCCGGCGCCGACCTTGCGTCCGCGGCGCTGCTGCAACGGGGGCTGCTGCAGGCGCTGCTGCGGGAATGGTCGGAAATCGCGGCGCAACTGGACGGCGCGGCGGCGGCCTGGATGGCCTGGCTGCCGGTCCGGTTTCAGGTTGAGAATCTCAAGGTGCTGGCCCGCGGCGTGGTCAGCCGCACGCCTTGGGCACGGCTGCGGGAGCACTTGGTGGCGCTGCCGGATGACCTGGCATTGGATGCGGCGGCGCTGCTGGCGGCGTCCGATCTGGAAGCGTTCGCCGCCCGGCTGCCGGCGGGACGCTGGAACGGCGGCCGCCGGAAGGTTTCCGAGCCCGGCCGGCCCGGGGCCGGCCTTCTTCTCTTGGAGGCCGCGCTGGACGGCGGCTATTTTCAGGAACTGCTGGCCCGCACCGCCCTGCTGCCGGCCGCGGAACAGGAGACGGTGCGGCCGCTGGTGTCCCAAGAGGTGGCCGGCTTCCTGCTGATGTTGGCCGTCCGGGGACGCTTCTGGTACCAGCTGCCGGCGGCGGTGCTGGCGCCGCTGCATGTCCGCGGCGGCGGTGTCACCCCGGAACGGTTCGCGGCGCTGCTGGCCGCGCCGGACCTGGCGGCGGCCGCCGGCCTGGCCGTTGGCCAGGCGATTGACGCCCTGCCGGCCGGCCAGGAGCCGGTGCCCGCCCTGTTGGAGGCGCTGGTGTGGAGCCGTTTCCGGCGGCTGGCCAACCAGGCGTTCCGGCGCAGGCCGCTGGGATTTGGCGCCGTGGCCGGCTACGCGGGGCTGCGGCGGGTGGAAACGGCGAACCTGATCACCGTGTCCGAAGGGATACGCCTGGGCCTGCCGGCCGGGGCGATCCGCGCACGGCTGATTCCGCGCGCCCATTGGGAGGCGACGGATGTTTAGGCCGGAACCCATGATGCGGCTGAGTGCGGTCGTCCTCCAGCGGGATGAGCGGGCGGTGTTGCGCGACCTGGGGCGGCTGGGCACGCTGCAACTGATCCGTAGCGGGGCCGGTCCGGCGCCGCGGCCGCCGCCGGACCGCGGTGCGGAGATCGCCCGCCTGGACGGTCTGCTGGCGCGGATCGCGGCGCTCCGCCGGACCCTGGACATCACGGTTCCGGCCGCCGGCGGGGCGGCAGTGTTGGCTGCCGCTGCGGCGGAACCGGTTGAGGCGGCACTGGCTGAACTGGAGGCCCGAAGCGACCGCCTCCTGCAGTCCCGCCAGCGGCTGCTGAAACGGCAGGCCGAATGGGCGGCGGTGGGCGGCCGGGTGGCGCGTTATCACGGTTTGGCGTTGCCGCTGGAGGGGCCGGACGCGTTCACGTTTTTGCATTTCGTCACCGGATTTCTGCCGGCGGAGAAACTGGGGCAGCTTGAAGCCGAGGCGGCCGGCGCGGTGGCGCTGCTGCCGCTGCCTGCCGAAGGGGGGCGGCGGCCGCTGATTGCCATGACCACCCGCCAGGACCGGCCCGCCTTGGAACAGCTGCTGCAGCGGCTGGGGTTTCAGGCCGATCCGCTGCCGGTGGCGGCCGGAACCACCACGGACGGCCTGGCGGCGGAGAGCCGGCGGGAACAGGAGCAGGCGGCGGCCGAACTGGCGCGGTGGCAGGCGGAGCGGCAACTCCTGGTAGCGGAGTCCGCACCGCGGCTGGCGGTCTGGGAGCAGCGCGCCGGCCTGGAACGGCAGTTGCTGGAGGCGGAGCAGCATTTCACCCGCACGGCGGCCGCCGTGCTGGTTTCCGCCTGGATTCCCGCCCGGGAGGCGCCGGCGGCGCTCCGGCGCGTGCGGGAGGTCACCGGCGGCCGGTGCGCGGTGGAGGCCGCCGCACCGGCCGCCGGGACGCCGGATGAGCAGATCCCGGTGTTGCTGCGGCATCCGCGCTGGCTGCAACCCTTTGCGGGGCTGATGACGGCCTATGGCGTGCCGTGCTACCGGGACGTGGAGCCGACGCTGTTCGTGGCGGTCAGCTACCTGCTGATGTTCGGCATGATGTTCGGCGACCTCGGGCAGGGGGCGGTGCTTGCGGCGGCCGGCGCGGTGGCGTGGTTTGCCGGCCGCACCGGCACGGTCCGGGACGCGGGGCTGCTGCTGCTGGGCGCCGGCCTGGCCAGCGGGGTGTTCGGCGTGGTCTACGGCAGCTGTTTCGGGCTGCCGCAGTTCCGGTCCTATGCGCTTTGGCACGATCCGCTGGAGGGGGATCCGGCGGTGCTGATGGGCGCGGCCGTCGGGGTGGGGGTGGTGCTGATCAGCCTGGGGTTGGTGCTGAATGTCATCAACCGTTTGCGGCGGGGCGATGTGGCCGGCGCCCTGCTCGACAAGTTTGGCGTGCTGGGGGCGCTGTTCTACTGGGGCGCGCTGGTCCTGCTGCTGAATCCGGCGCTGCTGCGGAAGCCCGGGGTGGCCGGGCCGGCGCTGGCCCTGGTGCTGGGCGTGCCGCTGGCCGGCTGGCTGCTGCGGGGGCCGCTGGAGCAGTTCCGGCACCGCCACGACTCGCCGGCAGCCCCGGGCGGCGGCCGTCTGCTGGAGGCGGTGGCGGAATCGTTTGCGGAGGCCTTCGAGGCCCTGCTGAGCTATCTCGCCAACACCATCAGCTTCGTGCGTCTGGCCGCCTATGCGCTGAGTCATGCGGCGCTGCTGGCCGCCGCCTTCCTGATGGCGGAGCAGGCCCGGCAGCTGCCCGTCGGGGGCGGCGTGGCGGCCGTGCTGCTCATCGTGGCGGGCAACCTGGCGGCGATCGTCCTGGAAGGGGTCATCGCCGCCATCCAGGCGCTACGTCTCGAATACTACGAGTTTTTTGGGAAATTCTTCCAGGGCGGCGGCCGGCTGTTCACGCCGTTCCGCCTGCCGCTGGAAAACGTGGCGGCGGCGCCGCCGTGACCACAGGAGGGCCCCATGAAGAATCCGGGAAGATCCAAATGGAAGACGGCGGCACTGCTGGCCGGGTGGCTGTTGCTGACGGGTTCGGCGGCGCTGGCCCAAGGGGCCGGGCCGGCGGCTGCGTCGGCGGAATATTCACTGGTTGACCGGACCGTCGGCCTGGGGCTGGCGGCCGCTTTGGCCATCGGCATCAGCGCCCTGGCCGCCGGCTATGCCGTGGGGCGGATCGGCTCCGCGGCCCTGGGGGCGCTGGCGGAGAAGCCCGAGCTGTTCACCCGCAGCATCCTGTTCATCGCGCTGGCGGAGGGGCTGGCCGTGCTCGGCTTCGCCATTGCGATGCTGTTGCTGCAAAAAATCTAGGGTGAAAAGGAATGGGGGGTCCCCATGTCAGCCTACTGCATTGCCGACGAGGACACGGTGCGCGGGTTCCGGCTGGCCGGCATTGACGGCCAGGCTGTGGCCGGCACGGCGGAGGCGGCCGCCGCCTTCGGGCGGGCGGTGGCGGATGCCGGCTGCGACCTGCTGATCCTCGGCGGGCCGGCGGTGGCCGGCATTCGGGCACCGGTGGAACGGCTCCGGCTGGAGTGCGACCGCCCGCTGGTGGTGGAACTGCCGGCGGCGGCCGGCGGAGCGGACGGCCGCCTGGGACTGCGCCGGCTGGTGCGGGAGGCGGTGGGGATTCATCTCGACAACGGGGAGGACCGCTGACGCCCATGGACAGTGCCGAACATGACCGTTCCGAACGCTTGCGGGAAGAAATCCTGGCCGTGGCGCGGCGGGAAGCCGGGGCGATCCGGCAGGCCGCGCAACAGGCGGCCGCCGCCGTGCTGGCCAAGGCCGAAGGTGAGGCGGCCCGGGCGCGGGAGGCCCGGCTGGCCGCCGCGCGGGCCGCCGCCGCCACCGCCCGGGAGCTGGCCCTGGCGGCCGTTCCCGTCGCGGTGGGGCGCCTGTGGGCGGAGCATGTGGAGGACCAGCTTGACGAGATCCGCGCGGAAATCCTCCGGCGGTTGACGCCCCCGGCGGGGGATGAGCGCCGCGAAACGGTGGTCGCGCTGGCGGCGGCGGCCGTCCGCCAGCTGGCCGGCGAGCGATTCACGCTGCTGCTGTCATTGGCGGACGCCGCGGCCTTCGGCGACGGGCTGGCGACGGCCGTTGCCGGGGGTGCCGGCCGGCAGCCGCTGGAGTTGCAAGTGGTCGGCGCGGCGGCGGTTCCGGACGGGGGCGTGATGGTCCGGGATGCCGACGGCCGGCAGGAATGGGACAACCGGCTGCCGGCGCGGCTGCAGCGGTTGTGGCCGGAACTCCGGCGGCAGATCGCCGGCCATCTGCCGGGCTGTGCCGCTGGCGCTGATGCGACGGGGGGAGGTGGCGCATGAGCACGGCGGCCAGCAGCAACCAGCCGGTGGTCGTCCGGGTCAGCGGCCCGATTGTCACGGCGGCCGGCATGGCGGACGCGCAGATGTATGAAGTCGTCCGGGTCGGCGAGCTCGGGCTGACGGGCGAGGTTGTGCGGCTGGCCGGGGAGCGCGCCGTCATCCAGGTTTACGAGGACACGGCGATGCTCAAGCCCGGCGCCCCGGTCGAGCGCACGGGCGCGCCGCTGTCGGTGTGGCTGGGGCCGGGATTGATCGGCAACATCTATGACGGCATCCAGCGGCCGCTGCCGGCCATTCAGCGGCGCAGCGGGGCGTGGCTGCGGCGCGGCGAGAAGACGGATCCGCTCGACCCCGCCCGGCGGTGGCCGTTTACCCCGTGCGTGCAGGCCGGTGCCGCCGTGACGGCGGGGCAGGCGCTGGGCGAGGTGGCGGAAACGCCGCTGGTCCGGCACCGCATCCTGGTGCCGCCGGCGGTGGCCGGCACGGTCCGCTCGATCGCCCCGGCCGGCGACTACGCCCTGCGCGATCCGGTGGCGGTGCTCGACACGGCCGCGGGGCCGCATGAGGTGACCCTGCTCCAGCAGTGGCCGGTGCGGGTGCCCCGGCCGATCCGGGAACGGCTGCGGATCGACCGGCCGCTGATCACCGGCCAGCGGATCATCGACACCTTTTTCCCGCTCGGCAAGGGCGGGGCGGCGGCGATTCCCGGCGGCTTCGGCACCGGCAAGACGATCACCCAGCATCAGCTCGCCAAGTGGTCCGATGCCGAGATCATCGTCTTTATCGGCTGCGGCGAACGCGGCAACGAGATGACCGAGGTGCTGCGCGAGTTCCCCGAACTCAAGGACCCGCGTTCCGGCCGGCCGTTGATGGAGCGCACCATCCTGATCGCCAACACCTCGAACATGCCGGTGGCGGCGCGCGAAGTCAGCATCTATACCGGCATCACGCTGGCCGAATACTACCGCGACATGGGGTTGAATGTCGCCGTGTTCGCCGACTCCACCAGCCGTTGGGCCGAGGCCTTGCGGGAACTGGCGGCGCGCCTGGAGGAGATGCCGGCGGAGGAGGGGTTCCCGGCGACGCTGCCGACCCGGCTGGCGCAGTTCTACGAACGCGGGGGCGCGGTCACCACCCTGGGCGGCGAGGCCGGGTCGGTGAGCATGGTCGGGGCGGTCAGTCCGCCCGGCGGCGACTTTTCCGAGCCGGTGACCCAGCACACGCTGCGCTTCATCCGCTGTTTCTGGGCGCTCGACACCGAACTGGCCAACGCCCGGCATTATCCGTCGATCCACTGGCTCCGGTCCTATTCCGAGTATGTCGGCGAGGTCGGCGCCTGGTGGGCGGCGCTGGCTCCCGACTGGCACGAGCTGCGCACCGAGGCGCTGACGCTGCTGCAGCGCGAGGACCGGCTGCAGCAGATCGTCCGGCTGGTCGGGCCGGACACGCTGCCCGAAACGCAGCGCTGGCTGCTGACCGCCGCCGAGCTGCTCAAGGACGGGTTCCTTGCGCAGAACGCGTTTGACGACAAGGACATGTTCTGCACCCCGGAGCGGCAGGTGGCGCTGCTGCGGCTGATCCTGATGCTGCACCGCCGGGGGCATGCGCTGATCCAGGCCGGGGTGCCGCTGGCGAAGCTGTGCGGGCTCTCCTGCCTGCCCCAGGTCATGCGCGCCAAGTCTGTTTTCGGCAACGATGAACTGGCGGGACTGGCGGAGCTGGAGCGCCGTGTCGGCGAGGAATTGGACGGGCTGGCGAAGAACGGGCAGGACGGAGAAAAACGGACATAACGGACAGAACGGACACAACGGACACAACGGAACTGGGCCGGCGGGCAACGGCGGGGTAGGGAGGGTGGTGCGTTCAACGGTGCAGCGGCGGGCAACGCCAACCGAATCCGTTCTGTCCGTTGTGTCCGTTCTGTCCGTTGTGTCCGTTCCCAAGCCCAAACAGGAGGTGAAACGACATGCCGGAGCTGACTTTCACGGTCGACGACCATGGCCTGGAATACTGCGGCGCGGCGCGCATTGACGGGCCGCTGGTGGTCGTGGAGCGGGTGCGGGACGCCGGCTACGACGAGCTGGTGGAGATCACCGATCCCGGCGGCCGGCCGCGCCTGGGGCGCGTGCTGGACGTGTCGGCGGCGCAGGCGGTGGTCCAGGTGCTCGAGGGCACCACCGGGCTGGCGGGGCGGACGCTGCGGGCGCGTTTTCTCGGCGAGAGTTTCCGGCTGCCGGTGTCGCGGCAGCTGCTGGGGCGGGTGTTTGACGGGCTGGGGCGGCCGGCCGACGGCGGGCCGCCGGCGCTGTCGGCGGACCGGCGCGACGTCAACGGCCTGCCGATCAATCCGAACGCCCGCCGGTATCCGCGCGAGTTCATCCAGACCGGGCTGTCGGCGATCGACGGCATGAACGCGCTGGTGCGCGGCCAGAAGCTGCCGATCTTCTCCGGCAACGGTCTGCCGCACGACCGGGTGGCGGCGCAGATCATCCGCCAGGCGCGGCTGCTGGAGGAGCAGGCACCGTTCTCGATCGTGCTGGCGGCGATGGGGGTGAAGCACGACGTGGCGGAGTTCTTCATGCGCACCCTGCGCGACTCCGGCGCGCTGGCCCGCTCGGCGATGTTCTTTTCCCTGGCCGACGCGCCGAGCGTGGAGCGGCTGCTGACGCCGCGCCTGGCGCTGACCCTGGCCGAGCATCTGGCCTTCGATTGCGGCCAGCATGTGCTGGTGGTGCTCACCGACATGACCAACTACTGCGAAAGCCTGCGCGAGGTCGGCACGGCGCGCGGCGAGATTCCCGGCCGCAAAGGTTATCCCGGCTACCTGTACTCCGACCTGGCCGGCCTTTACGAGCGCGCCGGCCGCATCGAGGGCTCGCCGGGGTCGGTCACCCAGATGGCCATCCTGACCATGCCGTCCGATGACATCAGCCATCCGGTGCCGGACCTGACCGGGTACATCACCGAAGGGCAGATCGTCCTCGACCGCGACCTGTTCCAGCGCGGCGTCTATCCGCCGATTGCCGGGCTGCCCAGCCTGTCGCGGCTGATGAAGGACGGGGTCGGCCGGGGCTACACGCGCGACGATCATCCGGCGCTGGCCAGCCAGCTCTTTGCCTGCTACGCCCACGTCAAGCGTGTCCGCGGCCTCGCCGATGTGATCGGCGAGGAGGAGCTGAGCCCGCTGGACAAGCAGTATCTGGCGTTCGGCACGGCCTTCGAAACGCGCTTCCTGAACCAGGGCGAGGACGAAAACCGCACCATCGCCGCCACCTTGGACCTGGGCTGGGACTTGCTGGCGCTGCTGCCCCGCGACGAACTGCACCGCCTCAGCGACACCCTGCTGGCGCAGCATTACCGGAAGGGGGGGTGACGCCATGCCCCGGCTCAATGTGTCGCCGACCAAGTCCGGCCTGCTGGCCCTGAAACGCCAGCTGGCCTTCGCGGAGGAAGGCCGCGATCTGCTTGAGCAGAAGCGCCAGATCCTGATTTTTGAACTGATGCGCCGCCTGGAGCGCACCGGCGAGCTGGAGCAGCGCGTCGCCGACGCCTACCGGCGCGCCCTGACCGCCCTGCGCGAGGCGGCGCTGGACATCGGTTCCGCCGCCCTGGAGCGGGCGGCCCTCGGCGGCGGTGCCCCGGCCATGGGGCAGGGGGCCGGACAGCGGCTGGCCGGGGTGCGCCTGCCCCGGCTCCAGGCGCCGCCGGCGGCGGACGCCGCCCCGTTCGGGGTGGGCGGAACCTCGGCCAGCACCGACGCCGCGGCCCGCCGTTTTGCCGCCCTGCCGCCGCTGCTGGCCGAGCTGGCGGAACTGGAGACCGCCGTGCGGCGTCTGGCCGGCGAACTCCGCAAGACCCAGCGCCGCTGCAATGCGCTGACCAAGGTGTTCATTCCGCGCTGCCGGGAAACGGTCACCTACATCGCCGAATCACTGGAAGAACGCGAACGCGAGGAGCGGATCATCCTGAAAATGACCCGCGACCGCCTCGCCGCTGCCGCGGAGGTGTCCGCCACGGCCTGAAACAAGCGCCGGACCGGGCACAAATCGGGGGGCGGATGCGCCATGGCGGAAAACGGTGCCAGCGACGTTTGGGCGAGGTCATTGCGCCAATTGCGGGACGGCCAGATTGATTTTGTGGTCATCGGCGGCGCCGCTGCGCGCCATGAAGCTGGCCATTGCCCGTCCCATTGACCTGGCGGATGTCCAGATGATCGACGAGTTGGCCGCGTTTTTGGGCGCGCCGCCGCGTCCCGCCGGCCAAGAACCGGCGTGACGCGGCAACATTGCAACCGCCTGAGTTGCATTTTTGCGACGACGGGCGATATTTTAGCCCTTTGTGTTTTTCCTCAATCCGTCGTTGGTGACGCGGACGGCGGGATCCGGGAAACAAACGCGTCGCAACCCGTTCAACCAGGTCTAGCTACATGGCGAAGCAGAGCAGCAAACAGGCGCCGTCCAAATCCATTGTCGACTTGAACAACCTTCCTGAAAGCATGGAAGCCTTGTTGGGGAGCACCGACAAGGGCAAGGGCATGGCCACCGGCAAGGTGGTCAACGGCAAAGTGGTGGAGAAGCGGGACAACGGCGTCCTGGTTGACATCGACTACAAGGCGGAAGGGTTTGTGCCCAAGGAAGAGTTCGGCGCCGAATGGGAGGCGCTGGCGGTTGGGCAGGAGATCCGGGTGTTCCTGGATCAGGTTGAAGACGAGAACAGCATGCCGCGGCTGAGCGTCCAGAAGGCGCGTCTGCAGCAGGCGTGGGAAAATATTGTCACCAACTGCGCCGAGGGCAGTGTGATCAAGGGCATCATCCGCCAGCGCGTCAAGGGCGGCGTGATTGTCGATGTCGGCGGCGTGGATGCGTTTCTGCCGGGGTCCCAGGTGGACATCGGCCCGGTGCGCAGCCTGGAGAGCTACATCGGCCAGGAAGGCGACTTCAAGATCATCAAGATCAATTCCGACCGGCGCAACATCGTGGTCAGCCGCCGCGAACTGCTGGAAGCTGTCCGCGCCGAGCAGCGCGCCGCGCTGCTGACCGAACTGCGGCCCAACGAGACCCGTCGCGGCGTGGTGAAGAACATCACCGACTTCGGCGCCTTCGTGGACCTCAACGGCATCGACGGCCTGCTGCACATCACCGACATGAGCTGGGGCCGCATTGCGCATCCGAGCGAGATGCTCAAGGTGGGCGACGAGATCGAGGTGATGATCCTGAGCGTCGACCATGAGCGGCAGCGCGTCTCCCTGGGGCTCAAGCAGAAGGAAGGCAACCCCTGGGATACCGCCGACGTCAAGTACCCGGTCAACTCCCGCATCAAGGGCAAGGTGGTCAACGTCATGCCCTACGGTGCCTTTGTCGAGCTGGAGGAAGGCATCGAAGGCCTGATCCACGTTTCCGAGATGAGCTGGACCAAGCGGGTCACCAAGGCCAGCGACATGCTCAAGGTCGGCGACGAGGTCGAGGCGGTGGTGCTGGATGTGCAGCGCGACGCCAAGAAGATTTCACTCGGCCTGCGCCAGACCATGGAGAATCCGTGGGAAGTGATCGCCGAGAAGTTCCCCAAGGGCACCCGCATCCAGGGCAAGGTCCGCAACATGACCTCCTATGGCGCCTTCGTGCAGATCCAGGACGACATCGACGGCATGATCCACGTCTCCGACATGTCCTGGACGCGCAAGGTGAACAATCCGGCCGACTTCCTGCAGAAGGGCCAGGAAGTGGAGGCGGTGATCCTGGACATCGACCCGGTGCAGCAGCGCATCTCCCTGGGGATGAAGCAGCTGGCCGACGACCCGTGGTCCAACATCGACGCCTACTTCAAGGTCAACGACATGGTCGAGGGCAAGGTGGTGAAGATCGCCTCCTTCGGCGCCTTTGTCGAACTGCCCCACGGCATTGAAGGGCTGATCCACATCTCCCAGATCGCCGACAAGCGGGTGGAGAAGGTCAAGGACGTCCTCAAGCCCGACGACATGGTGAACGCCCGGGTGATCAAGATCGACGCCGAGGAACGGCGCATCGGCCTGAGCCTGCGCGCCGCCGGTGCCGAAGCCACGCCCGAAGAGATTGCCGCCGCCACCGCCGCCAGCACGCTGCGGCCGGGCGAGGCGATGGTGGACTTGGGCGACGTGTTTGCCAGCGCCGAACGCGAGGCCGCGGCCCGCGAAGAGGAAAAGAGCGAATAATCCGTTCCGCCGGGGTTTGCAGTCCCGGCGGGCGATGCTACAGTACACCGTTTTTTCTTGCGCCCACGTAGCTCAGATGGTAGAGCGCGTCCTTGGTAAGGACGAGGTCACCGGTTCAATCCCGGTCGCGGGCTCCATTCTTGTTACCCCAGACCAAGGCCCCAGATAGGAGACGCAGAACATGGCGAAGGAAACATTCCAGAGGACGAAACCGCACGTCAACGTGGGCACCATCGGCCACGTCGACCATGGCAAGACCACCTTGACGGCGGCCATCACCAACGTGCAGGCCCTGAAGGGGTTGTCCAGCTTCATCAAGTACGATGAAGTCGCCAAGGCCTCCGAATCCCAGGGCCGCCGCGACCCGACCAAGATCCTGACCATTGCCATCTCGCACGTTGAGTACCAGTCCCCCAAGCGCCACTACGCCCACGTTGACTGCCCCGGACACGCCGACTATGTGAAGAACATGATCACCGGCGCGGCGCAGATGGACGGCGCGATCCTGGTGGTGAGCGCGGTGGACGGCCCGATGCCGCAGACCAAGGAACACGTGCTGCTGGCCCGCCAGGTTGGCGTGCCGCGCATCGTGGTGTTCCTGAACAAGGTCGACCTGGTCGACGACAAGGAACTGCTGGACCTGGTCGAGATGGAAGTCCGCGACCTGCTGAACAAGTACGAGTTCCCCGGCGACACCACCCCGATCATCCGCGGTTCCGCCCTGGCGGCGATGAATGCCAAGTCGGCCGACGAGCCGGGCGCCGCCTGCATCGGCGAGCTGATGGACGCCATCGACAGCTTCATTCCCGATCCGGAGCGCCCGATCGACCTGCCCTTCCTGATGCCGATCGAAGACGTGTTCTCGATCGAAGGCCGCGGCACCGTGGTGACCGGCCGTATCGAGCGCGGCGTGATCAAGGTCGGCCAGGAAATCGCGATCATCGGCATCAAGGACACGGTCAAGACGACCGTGACCGGCGTCGAGATGTTCCGCAAGCTGTTGGACCAGGGCCAGGCCGGTGACAATGTCGGCTGCCTGCTCCGCGGCACCAAGAAGGAAGACGTGGAGCGCGGCCAGGTGCTGGCGATCCCCGGCTCCATCACCCCGCACAAGAAGTTCAAGGCGGAAGTGTACGTCCTGAGCAAGGAAGAAGGCGGCCGTCACACGCCGTTCTTCAACGGCTACCGCCCGCAGTTCTACTTCCGGACCACGGACGTGACCGGCGTGCTGAACCTGCCGGAAGGCACCGAGATGGTGATGCCGGGCGACAACGTCCAGATGACCGTCGAGCTGATCTGCCCGATCGCCATGGAGAAGACCTTGCGCTTCGCCATCCGCGAAGGCGGCCGCACCGTTGGCGCGGGCCGCGTGACCGAGATCATCGAATAACCAGAACATCCGCCGGCCGGCCGGCGTCGTCGCAACCGTCCCCCGACAACGGGGGCAGGGCGGCGGCCACCGGTTCCGGCCCGACAGCCCCGGCGTACCCGCCACCCGCGTGGATGGCGCGCCGGGGCCCCGGTTTTCCTAAAGCAGGAGTTTCGCCATGCCCCGCGAACTGGTCATCATGGCCTGCACCGAGTGCAAGCGCCGCAATTATACCACGAACAAGAACAAGCGGACCACTTCCGGCCGTTTGGAAAAGAAGAAATACTGCCCCGCCGAGAAACGGCATACGCTGCATCGCGAGACCAAGTGAGCGTGACCGGCATGGCCGGGGGAAAGCAGGCGTCCAGCGTAGGCGAGTAGCTCAATTGGTAGAGCAGCGGTCTCCAAAACCGCAGGTCGCAGGTTCGATCCCTGTCTCGCCTGCCAATTCTATCGAGACGGAACGGGGTGCCATGACGGCTGTCCCGGCGCAGAGGGCGGAATCATCCGAGCATGCAGAATCCGATTCATCTAGTCCGCGACTGGTACCTGCAGGTGGTGGGCGAACTGCGCAAATGCGCGTGGCCGACCCGGCAGGAGCTGGTGGAATCCACCCTGGTGGTAATCATCTCGGTGGCCTTGCTGAGCATATATGTGATGGGGCTGGACTGGATCAGCGGCGCGGCTATCCGGCTGTTGATGGGAACCTGGTGACGAAGCGTCAATCTCCGGCCCTGGCGGGCATCCGCCGGTCCGGGGAGCATGCTAGGGCAGATAAAGACTATGGCTGAACATGAGCAGGCACAGGGCCAGTGGTTTGTGGTCCAGGCGTTGTCCGGGCAGGAGATGAAGGCCGCGGACAGCCTGAAGCGCCGCTGCCAGCAGGAGGGGGCCGCCGATTTCCTTTTCCAGGTCGAAGTGCCGACGGAAAAGGTGTCGGAAGTGCGCCACGGCCGGAAGACCACGATGAACCGGAAGTTCTTTCCGGGCTACATCCTGGTGCGCATGCAGTTGTATGCGGAACCCGGGCAGATCGACCCGCGCGCCTGGTACTTCATCAAGGAGACCCAGGGAGTGATCGGCTTCATCGGCGGCGAACGGCCGGTGGCGCTGGCGGACAGCGAGGTCGATGCGATTCTGAACCAGGCGCGGCCGGGCGAAGAGCTGCCGAAGCCGAAGATCGACTTCATCATTGGCGAGACGGTGACCATCAAGGATGGGGCGTTCGAGAATTTCGAGGGCAGTGTGGAAGCGGTTGATCCGACCCGCGGCAAGCTGCGGTTGTCGGTGGTCATTTTCGGGCGTTCAACGCCTGTTGAGGTTGAGTACTGGCAGGTCGAGCGGGGCTGAGTCGTTCCGCCCGGGCAAGGAGATAACAATCGCCGGACGACATCTGGCAGGGGGCTTGCCAGCCCGGACCAGGGTCGTTCGAGAAATGAGGGACAATGGCGAAGAAAGTCACGGCGCAGATTCGTCTGCAGATTCCTGCCGGCGCCGCCAACCCCGCGCCCCCTGTGGGGCCCGCGCTGGGTCAGGCCGGTGTCAACATCATGGAATTCTGCAAACAATTCAACGCGGCGACGCAGTCCCAGGCGGGCCTGGTCATCCCCGTGGTCATCACGGTGTACCAGGACCGGTCATTCACCTTCATCACGAAGTCACCCCCCGCGTCGGTGCTTCTGAAGAAGGCGGCCAATCTGGCGTCCGGCGCCAAAGAAACCGGACGTGAGAAGGTCGGGAAAGTGACCAAGGCGCAGTTGATGGAGATTGTCAAGGCCAAGCAGGCCGACATCAACGCGCGCACTCCTGAGGCGGCGATGCGCATCATCGCGGGCACGGCACGCAGCATGGGAATTGAGGTGGTCGATGAGTAAGCGAAGCAAACTCTATACGGCGCGGGCTGCGCTGTTCGACCGCGCCAAGGCGTATCCCGTGGCGGATGCCATGCAGCTGCTCAAGAAAATGCCGGTGTGCAAGTTCGACGAAACGGTCGAGCTGGCGTGCCGGTTGGGCGTAGACACCCGGCAGTCGGACCAGGTCATCCGCGGTGCGGTGAGCCTGCCCCATGGCACCGGCAAAAAGGTGCGGGTGGTGGTCATTGCCAGCGGCGATGCGGCGGAAGCCGCTCAGAAGGCTGGCGCCGACGAGGTCGGTTTTGAAGAATTGTTGGAACGCATCAAAGGCGGCTGGCTGGATTTCGACATCATGGTCGCGACGCCGGCGGCGATGCAGAAGGTGCGCACCCTGGGCAAGGTGCTGGGCCCCCGCGGGCTCATGCCGAATCCCAAGACGGGCACCGTCACCGATGACACCGCCGCGGCGGTGCGCGATGCCAAGGCCGGCCGGGTGGAATACCGGGCTGATCGCGGCGGCTGCGTGCACGTGCCGATCGGCAAGCTGTCGTTCCCGCCGGAGAAACTGGCGGAAAACGCCGGCGTGGTTCTGCAGGTGTTGGCCAAGAGCCGCCCCGCGGCGGTCAAGGGCACCTATCTGCTGAGCACCACGGTCAGCACCACCATGAGTCCGGGCATCCGTTTGGATTACCGGATCAGCGAGAAGGCGTGAACCCATGAGAGCGGAAAAAGAACAGCTCCTGAATCACTTGCAGGGACTGCTGACCGCTTCCAGCGGCGCGTTCCTGATGGCCTACAAGGGCATGAAGGTCATTGACTTCAGCGCCCTGCGCAAAAATCTGGCGGCGTCCGAGGCCGAATGCCACGTGGTTCCCAACCGCTTGCTGAAGCGGGCGGCCACGGGGTGCGGCTTCACTGAGCTGGCCGACCTGAAGGTGGCCGGTGAGACGATGCTGGTGAGCGGCGGCGCCGACCCGGTCAAGGTGGCCAAGGTGCTCGCCGATTTCGGCAAGGATCGCAAGACCCTGCAGTTCAAGGCGGGGTTGCTGAGCGGCAAGTTGTTGTCGGTGGCCGACTCCAAGGCCCTGGCCGAACTGCCGTCCCGCGAGGTTCTGCTGGCCCAGTTGCTGGGCCTGTTGCAGGCGCCGTCGCGGCAGCTGGTCACGGTCCTCAACGCCAAGGTGGCGAGCGTGGTGTACGCGCTGAATGCGTACGTCGGCAAAAAAGAACAAGCAGCTTAACCCATAAAGTCCAAAGAATAAGAGGAAGCACAACATGAGCGAAGAAACCAAAGTGGTCGTGTCCGCGGAAATGGAAACCTTCATTTCCTACATTGAGAAGCTGACGGTCCTCGAGCTGTCCCAGCTGGTCAAGGCCCTGGAGCAGCGCCTCGGCGTCAGCGCCGCGGCCCCGGTTGCGGCGGCGGCGGCGGCCCCCGGTGCGGCGGCCCCCAAGGCCGAGGAGAAGACCGACTTCACCGTGGTCCTGACCAAGACCGGCGACAACAAGATTTCGGTCATCAAGGAAGTCCGTGCCATCACCGGCCTGGGCCTGAAAGAGGCCAAGGAGCTGGTTGACGGCGCGCCGAAGCCGATCAAGGAGGGCGTTGCCAAGGCAGATGCCGAGAAGATGAAGGCGCAGCTCGAAGCCGCCGGCGCGGCGGTCGAGCTGAAGTAACAGCATCCGCCTTCGGGCGGGTGATCACGAGCGGGAGCGGGGACCCATGCCGGCATGGGTTCCCCGTTTCCTGCCGTTTTGTCTTTGTGGCGGGGGCGCCCGAAACGGCGTCCGGCAGGGTTCTCGAACAGGCACGCGGGGTGAGTCATGGCTGAACGGATCAGTTTTGGCAGGATCAAGGAAGTTCTGGAGATTCCGGATCTGGTCGGAATCCAGGTGGAGTCCTATGACCAGTTCCTCCAGGCGGACGTGCCGCCGGAGAAACGGCGGAAACAGGGGCTTCAGGAAGTCTTCCAGGAAATCTTCCCCATCGAGAGCTTCGACCAGCAGTCGGTGCTGGACTTCGTCCGCTACGACATCGGCGCCCCCAAGATGCCGCTGCTCAAGTGCCTCAAGGATGGCGGCACCTTTGCCTCCCCCTTGCACGTCACCTTCCGCCTGCAGACGCCGCGGGACACCAAGGAAGAGAGCATCTACCTGGGCGACCTGCCGCTGATGATGGACAGCGGCGGCTTTGTCATCAACGGCGCCGCGCGCGTCATCATCAGCCAGCTGCACCGGTCGCCGGGCATCTGCTTCGAAAAGGCCCGCCACCCCAGCGGCCGTCTGCTGTACTCGTACCGCGTCATCCCCGACCGCGGCTCCTGGATCGAAGTCCAGTTTGACATCAACGACCTGATTTACATCTACCTGGATCGCCGCCGCCGCCGCCGCAAATTCCTGATCAGCACCTTCCTGCGCGCCATCGGCTTCAACACCAACCACGAGCTGCTGCAGGCCATTTACGGCATCGAGGAGATGCCGCTGGCCAAGCTGGCCAAGGCGGAGAACCTCAACGACTACGTGCTGGTCGATGCGGTGGTCGCCGAGGACCAGCCCGACCACGTGCTGGCCCAGGCGCTCGATCCGCTCAACCCGCAGGTGCTGGACCTGCTGCGCGACGCCAAGGTCAAGAAGGTCTCGGTGGTCGACACCGGCGCCATCGGCCCGGCGTTCATCAACTGCCTGCGCAAGGACACCGCCCACGACACCGACGAGGCCCTGCGCGAAATCTACCGCCGCCTGCGCCCCGGCGACCCGCCAAACGTCACCAATGCCCGGCAGCTGCTCAAGCGGCTGTTCTTCGGCGCCCGCCGCTATGACCTGGGCGAGGTCGGCCGCTACAAGATCAACCAGAAGCTGCACCTGGACATCCCGCTGGACGTCCGCACCCTGGTCAAGGAAGACCTGGTGGCCGCGACCCAGAACCTGATGCGCCTGAAGATGACCAACGGCCAGGTGGACGACATCGACCATCTCGGCAGCCGCCGGGTGCGCACCGTGGGCGAACTGCTGCAGAACCAGTGCCGCGTCGGCCTGCTGCGCACCGAGCGCGTGGTGCGCGAGCGCATGACCCTGATCGACATGGAGACCGAGGACGTCGCCCCCTCCAAACTGATCAATCCCAAGGCGTTTGCCAGCGTCCTGCGCGACTTCTTCGCCCGCAACCAGCTCAGCCAGTTCATGGACCAGACCAACTGCCTGGCCGAGCTGACCAACAAGCGCCGGCTCAGCGCCCTCGGCCCGGGCGGCCTGACCCGCGAGCGCGCCGGTTTCGAAGTCCGCGACGTGCACAACAGCCACTATGGCCGCGTCTGCCCGATCGAGACCCCGGAAGGCCCGAACATCGGCCTGATTTCGTCGCTGGCCATCTACGGCCGCATCAACCGCTACGGCTTCATTGAGACTCCCTACCGCCGGGTGGACAAGGGAGTGGTGACGGCGCATCTCGACTACGTCACCGCCGACGTCGAGGAAAACTTCATTGTGGCCCAGGCCAATGCGCCGCTGGACAGCCACAACCGTTTTGCCAACGAGACCGTCCTGTGCCGCTTCCGCGGTGATTTCCGCGAGTACGCCGCGGCCGAGGTCCAGTACATGGACGTGTCGCCCAAGCAGCTGGTCAGCGCCGCGGCCGGCCTGGTGCCCTTCCTGGAGCACAATGACGCCAACCGCGCCTTGATGGGATCGAACATGCAGCGCCAGGCGGTGCCGCTGATCCGGCCCGAGTCGCCGATCGTCGGCACCGGGCTGGAGCGGATCGTGGCCCGCGACTCGCGCGCCGTGGTCTGCGCCACGGCGGACGGCACGGTTGCCGCCTCGTCCGCGGACCGCATCGTCATCACCCCGGACGGCAAGCTGCCGGCGGATCCCGAGAAGGAGCCGCGCGCCCAGGTTTATACGCTCTTCAAGTTCCTGCGTTCCAACGCCTCGACGCCGATCTCGCAACGCCCTGTGGTGTTCCGCGGCGACAAGGTGAAAAAGGGGCAGGTGATCGCCGACGGCGTGTCCACCGAGAAGGGCGAGCTGGCGCTCGGCCACGACCTGCTGGTGGCCTTCATGCCGTGGTGCGGCTACAACTTTGAGGACGCCATTGTCCTCAGCGAGCGGCTGGTCAAGGAAGACGTCTACACCAGCATCAATATTGCCGAATTTGACATCCAGGCCCGCGACACCAAGCTCGGGCCGGAAGAAATCACCCGCGACATCCCGAATGTCGGCGAGGAGGCGTTGCGCAACCTGGACGCCGAGGGCATCATCCGGGTTGGCGCCGAGGTCAAGCCGGGCGACATCCTGGTCGGCAAGGTCACGCCGAAGAGCGAGACCGAGCTGGCCCCCGAGGAGCGCCTGCTGCGCGCCATCTTTGGCGAGAAGGCCGCGGATGTCAAGGACAGCTCGCTCTACGTGCCCAGCGGCACCGCCGGCATCGTCATGGACGTGCGCCTGGAACGCCGTTTTGACCCGACCCGCGAGAAGCAGTCCAAGGCCGAGCTGAAGAAACAGCTGCACGAGGCCGAGGGCACCTTCAAGAGCCGCTACAACGAAATGGTCGAGGAGCTCACCGAAAAACTGGCCGCCTCCCTGCTTGGCTCCAAGCTGCAGACGGACGTGACCAGCGCCACCGAGGAAGCGGACGTCCTGATCCCCGCCAACCGCAAGATCACCAAGGTGATGTTGCGCAAGATCGCTCAGGGCACCGAAAAGTTCAAGATGCCGGCCGGCCCGGCCCGCGACCAGATCGAGGAAATCGTCAAGCCCTACCGGCCGCGCTTCCGCGACCTGGAGACCCGCCACCGCGAACAGCTGGCCCTGCTGCAGGCCACGGAGGGCGGCGACCCTGGCGTGCCGAAGTCGGTCAAGGTCTACATTGCCAGCCGCCGCAAGATTTCGGTCGGTGACAAGATGGCCGGCCGCCACGGCAACAAGGGTATCGTGGCCCGCATTGTGCCGGTCGAGGACCTGCCCTACATGGCGGACGGCACCCCGGTCGACATCGTGCTCAATCCGCTCGGCGTGCCGAGCCGTATGAATGTCGGCCAGGTGCTGGAAACCCACCTGGGCTGGGCGGCCCACGTGCTGGGCATGAAGGTCGCCACCCCGGTCTTCGACGGCATCACCGAGGAGAAGATCCACGAGCTGCTGGGCCAGGCCAAGGAGAAAAAGGTCAAGGACCGCAACTGGCTGGTGAAGGAAGACGGCCGGGTGGTCGACCAGCAGGGACGCGACCGCACCGATTCGGTGCTGGACATCGACGGCAAGACCCGCCTGTTCGACGGCCGCACCGGCGAATCCTTCGCCCAGCGGGTCACGGTCGGCCGCATCTACATGATCAAACTGGACCACATGGTGGTGGACAAGATCCACGCCCGCGCCGTGGGGCCGTACTCCCTGGTCACCCAGCAGCCGCTGGGCGGCAAGGCCCAGCACGGCGGCCAGCGCTTCGGCGAAATGGAAGTGTGGGCGCTCGAGGCCTATGGCGCCGCCCACGTGCTCCAGGAAATGCTGACCGTCAAGAGTGACGACGTGGCCGGCCGCACCCGCATCTACGAGTCGATCCTCAAGGGTGAGAACATCCTGGAGGCGGGCGTGCCTGAGTCCTTCAACGTCTTGATGAAAGAAATGCAGAGCCTGTGCCTCGACATCCGGGTGCGGCGCGGCCGGCCGACCGTTTCCGAACTGTAAGGACGGCGGCGTTCCGCCCCCCTGTCGAAGTCGATCAACCTGCGTGAATAGAGAAGGAGTCCTTCCCTTGGATAGCAGCGCGCTGAAACAAGTTTTGGGCATCGAGGATGCCGATTCCTCCTGTTGCGTGACCATTGGCGTCGCCTCTCCCGAGATCATCCGCTCGTGGAGCCGTGGCGAGGTCAAGAACCCCGAGACCATCAACTACCGGTCGTTCAAGCCCGAGAAGGGCGGCCTGTTCTGCGAGCGCATCTTCGGCCCGACCCGCGACTGGGAGTGCAATTGCGGCAAGTACAAGCGCATCAAGCACAAGGGCGTGGTCTGCGACCGGTGCGGCGTCGAGGTCACCCAGTCCCGGGTGCGCCGCGAGCGCATGGGGCACATCGAACTGGCCGTGCCGGTGTCGCACATCTGGTTCTTCAAGTGCATGCCCAGCCGCCTGGGACTGATGCTGGACATGACCGCCCGCTCCCTGGAGCGCGTGCTGTACTATGAGGACTGGGTGGTCACCGATCCGGGCGACACCAAGCTCCAGCTCAAGCAGCTGCTGTCCGACGCCGAATACCGGGAAGCCCGCGAAGCCTACGGCGACGCCTTCCAGGCCGGCATGGGCGCCGAAGCGATGCAGAAGCTGCTGCACGATCTGGACCTGGCCAAGCTCCGCGTCGAGTTGCAGGAGCAGATGGTTTCCACCAAGGCCGCCGCCAAGCGCAAGAAGATTGCCAAGCGCCTGCGCCTGGTCGAGGGGTTCATGAAGAATACCATGAAGCCCGAGTGGATGGTGCTCACCGTGCTGCCGGTCATCCCCCCCGACCTGCGCCCCCTGGTGCCGTTGGAGGGCGGGCGTTTCGCCACCTCCGACCTCAACGACCTGTACCGCCGCGTCATCAACCGGAACAACCGCCTCAAGCACCTGCTCAACCTGCGCACGCCCGAGGTGATCATCCGCAATGAGAAGCGCATGCTCCAGGAGGCGGTCGACGCCCTGATGGACAACGGCCGCCACGGCCGTCCCGTCACCGGCACCGGCAACCGCGCCCTCAAGTCGTTGAGCGACATGCTCAAGGGCAAGCAGGGGCGGTTCCGCCAGAACCTGCTGGGCAAGCGCGTGGACTATTCCGGCCGTTCCGTGATCGTTGTCGGCCCCGAGCTGCGCCTCAACCAGTGCGGACTGCCCAAGGAAATGGCGCTCTCGCTGTTCGAGCCGTTCATCATTCGCCGCCTCAAGGATCGTGGCTATGTGCACACCGTGCGCAGCGCCAAGAAGATGATTGAGCGCCAGGTGGCGGTGGTGTGGGACATCCTGGACGAGGTGATCAAGGGGCATCCGATCCTGCTCAACCGCGCCCCGACCCTGCACCGGCTGTCCATCCAGGCCTTTGACCCGATCCTGATCGAAGGCCAGGCCATCCAGTTGCACCCGCTGGTCTGCCACGCCTACAACGCCGACTTTGACGGTGACCAGATGGCCGTCCACGTCCCGCTGTCCTTCCAGGCGCAGCTGGAGGCCAAGCTGCTGATGTTGTCCACCAACAACATCTTCTCGCCGGCCAACGGCAAGCCGGTGACCACGCCGACCCAGGACATCACCCTGGGCTCCTACTTCCTGAACTATCTGCCCAAGAACAAGGCGGTGGCCAAGGCCGTCAAGAGCTTTGCCAACCTGCACGACGTCCTGCGCGCCCTGGACGGCGGCCGGATCAAGATTCACGAGCCCATCCGGCTGCGCAACCCGGACCTGGGGAAGAAGACCCGGTTCGGCAACGCCACCGCCAAGTTCATCGACACCACCGCCGGCCGCTGCATCTTCCACGAAGTGTGGCCGCCCGAAATCGGCTTCCACAACAACAACGTGGACAAGAAGGCGTTGGGCGCCTTGGTCAAGGCCTGTTTTGACGTGGTCGGTCGCGAGCGCACGGTGGTGGTCCTGGACAACGTCAAGGACCTGGGCTACGAATACGCCACCCGCGCCGGCTTCTCCATCGGCGTCAACGACATGATCATTCCGGCCGACAAGGCCAAGCGCATCGGCGAGGCCACCAAGGATGTGACCCTGGTGAACACCCAGCGCGAGCAGGGTGTCATCACCGAGCAGGAACGCTACAACAAGTGCGTTGACATTTGGACCCAGACCAACAGCGATCTGGCCGGCCTGCTGGTCGGCGTGCTGGAACAGAACAACGGCCGGGAGGAGATCAACCCGATCTTCGCCATGCTGGATTCCGGCGCCCGCGGCAGCAAGGACCAGATCAAGCAGCTGGCCGGCATGCGCGGCTTGATGTCCAAGCCGTCGGGCGAAATCATCGAGCGGCCCATCCTCTCCAACTTCCGCGAAGGCCTGACCGTTCTCGAATACTTCATCAGCTCGCACGGTGCCCGCAAGGGGTTGGCCGATACCGCGCTGAAGACCGCCGACTCGGGTTACATGACCCGCAAGCTGGTGGACGTCTCCCAGGATGTCATCTCCGTGGAGCGCGACTGCGGCACGGTCAACGGCATCCTGGTCAGCGCCATCACCCAGGGTGAAGACGAACTGCTGCCGCTCCGCGACCGCATTGTCGGCCGCTTCAGCGTTGACGACGTCCATGACCCGGTGCTCGGCCGGGGCGCCCTGATCGTGGCGTCCGGCCAGGAGATCACCCCCGAAATCGCCAAGCGCATCACCGAGCTGGGCATCGAGAGCCTCCGCATCCGTTCCGTGCTCACCTGCGAGAGCCGCCGCGGCATCTGCGCCAAGTGCTACGGCCGCAACCTGGCCACCGGCGACCTGCCGCAGGACGGCGACGCCCTGGGCATCCTGGCCGCCCAGTCCATCGGCGAGCCCGGCACCCAGCTGACCATGCGTACCTTCCACTACGGCGGTACCGTGGCGGCCACCTTCCGGCAGCCGATGATCAAGGCCCGCGAGGGCGGCGTGCTGCGGACCGAAGAGGTCACCCCCGTCGAACTCAAGGACGGCAGCCTCGTCGTGCTCAACAAGAAGGGCTATGTGGTGCTGGAAAACAGCGAAGGCGTCGAAGTCGAACGCTACGAGCTGATGCCCGGCGCCCAGATCTCCAAGGGCGTGGGCAAAACGATCAAGAAGGGCGAAGTGTTCGTCCGCTGGGATCCCTACAACATTCCGATCATCACCCGGACCTCGGGCCGCGTGGAATACCGCGACTTGGTCGAAGGGGTCACCCTCAAGCGCGAGCTGTCCCAGGCCGGCGGCGCCGAGGAAGTGACGGTCATGGAACACCGCGAAGACCTGCATCCGCAGTTGGTGATCATCAGCGCGGAAGGCGAAGTGCTGGACCATTACAGCCTGCCCGGCGGCGCCCACATCATGGCGGCCGAGGGGTCCACGGTCGATGTCGGTACCACCCTGGCCCGGACGCCCCGCCAGAGCACCCGTAACAAGGACATCGTCGGCGGTCTGCCGCGCGTGGCCGAGCTGTTCGAGGCGCGCCGGCCCAAGGAGGCCGCCGAGATCGCCCGTATCGACGGCATGGTCGAACTGGGCAAGATCGTCCGCGGCAAGCGCAGCATCATCATCCGCGACCCGGAAAACGACCAGGTTGAGGAACACACCATTCCGGCCGGCAAGCGCACCATCGTCTTTGACGGCGACTTCGTCCGCAAGGGCCAGCCGCTCACCGACGGCGCCGTGGTGCTTCAGGAACTGCTGGAGGTGTGCGGTCCCCAGGACTTGCAGACCTACGTCGTCAACCAGGTGCAGGAAGTCTATCGCCTGCAAGGGGTTGAAATCAACGACAAGCACATCGAAACGATCGTCCGCCAGATGATGCGCAAGGTGCGCATCACCGAGCCGGGCGGCTCCCGTTTCCTGTTCGGCGAGACCGTTGACCGCCACGCTTTCCGCGAGGAGAACGAGCGCGTCAACGCCGAGGGCGGCGAGCCGGCCAAGGCCCAGCCCGTCCTGATGGGCATTACCAAGGCCTCGCTGGAGACCGACAGCTTCATCTCCGCCGCCTCGTTCCAGGACACCACCCGCGTCCTCACCGAGTCGGCCACCCTGGGCGCCGTGGACGACCTCCGCGGCTTCAAGGAAAACGTCATCATGGGGCATCTCATCCCCGCCGGCACCGGCTTCAAGACCGTCAAGGAACTGCGGTTGGAGAAGATGGGTGCGCCCGAGGAGATGGAGATGCCGACCTCCGCCAAGGCCGATGTGGTTTCGCCGGCCGCGGCCGACAAGCTGGCGCAAGCCAAGGCATTTCTCGATTTGTGAGGATTGCATCCCGGACGAGTGCCGCTATAGTAGTCTGCTTTGCATAAAATGGGAGCCCAACAGACCCGATGCCGACCATCAATCAACTGATTCGCAAGGGGCGCGCCGACAAGACCGCCAAGATCAAGACCCGCGCCCTGGAGAAGTGCCCGCAGCGCCGTGGCGTCTGCCTGCTGGTCACCACCCGTACCCCGAAGAAGCCGAACTCCGCGTTGCGCAAGGTGGCCCGTGTGCGCCTGACCAACGGCCAGGAAATCACCGCCTACATCGGCGGCGAAGGGCACAACCTTCAGGAACACAGCGTGGTGACCGTGCGGGGTGGCCGTGTCCGCGATCTGCCCGGCGTCCGGTATCACGTGGTCCGCGGCACTCTGGACTGCCAGGGCGTCGAGGGGCGCAAGCAGGGACGTTCCAAGTACGGCGCCAAGACCCCCAAGGCGTCGTAACCTGCCTTAAAATCTCCCGTCGCGCTCCGCCAGCGATGGCCACGGCTTGGGCCGGGCCGGCGGCCGCGGCGGGACATTCCAATCATCAGCAACGATTAACCCAGTGGTGCGAACATGAGACGGCATAGCGCGGAAAAACGCCAGCAGATCCCGGACGCCAAGTACAACAGCGAACTGGTTGCCCGCATGATCAGCACGGTCATGCAGCGCGGCAAGAAATCGGTCGCCCAGCATATCGTGTATGGTGCCTTTGACATCATTCGTGAAAAGAAGCAGGACGTCGATCCGCTGGAAGTGTTCCTGCAGGCGCTGGAGAACGCCAAGCCGCGCCTCGAGGTGAAGAGCCGCCGCGTCGGTGGCGCCACCTACCAGGTGCCCGTTGAAGTGGCGCCGGCCCGCCAGGTCGCCGTCGGCATGCGCTGGCTCCGTGACTTCGCCAAGAAGGGGCACAAGGGCGTGGCCATGAAGGAAGCCCTGGCCGCCGAACTGCTCGACGCCTATGCCAACACTGGCAACACCGTCAAGAAACGCGACGACACCCATAAGATGGCCGCGGCCAACCGCGCTTTTGCCCACTTCCGCTGGTAACACCGGCGTTTGAGACGTGCCCAGTTGAGGCGCGACCGGATGCAATCACCCATGCTGACCCGACAAATCGTCAAAGAATTCACCGAGTCTCCGGAACGGGAGATCCCGATGGCGCGCATGCGCAACATCGGGATCATGGCGCACATCGACGCCGGCAAGACCACCCTCTCCGAGCGCATTCTCTTCTACACCGGCAAGACCTACAAGATCGGTGAAGTGCATGACGGCGCCGCCACCATGGACTTCATGGTCCAGGAGCAGGAGCGCGGCATCACCATCCAGAGTGCCGCCACCTGCTGCATGTGGGCCAACCACCGCATCAACCTGATCGACACTCCCGGACACGTGGACTTCACCGCCGAGGTGGAGCGCTCCCTGCGCGTCCTCGACGGCGCGGTCGGCGTGTTCTGCGCCGTGGGCGGCGTCCAGCCCCAGTCCGAAACGGTGTGGCGCCAGGCCCGCAAGTACAGCGTGCCGGTCATCGCCTTCGTCAACAAGATGGACCGCACCGGCGCCGACTTCAACAACGTGGTCGAAAACATCCGCGACCGCCTCGGCACCACCCCCATTCCGATGGTCCTGCCGATCGGCCAGGAGGATTCCTTCTCCGGCCTCATCGACGTGCTGACCGGCGAGCAGATCGTCTTCGATGAAAAGGACCGCGGCGTCACCATGCACCGCTCGCCCGTCCCGGCCGAGCATCAGGAACGCCTGGCCAAGGCCCGCCATCACATGTTCGAGTGCCTCGCCGAAAACGACGAGGAGATCATGGCCAAGTTCCTCAACGACGAGATGCCGGGCAACGACGAGTTCCGCGCCGCCCTGCGCCGCGCCACCCTGGCCGGCGAAGTGGTGCCGGTCTTCTGCGGCACCGCCTTCAAGAACAAGGGCGTGCAGTGCCTGCTGGACGGCGTCATCTCCTATCTGCCCAGCCCCGTCGATGTCTGGGAAATCAAGGGCATGAACGTCAAGACCGAAGAGCCGCTGCTCCGCCATGTCGGCGACCTGGAGCCGTTCTCCGCCCTGGCCTTCAAGCTGGTTTCCGACCCCTACGTCGGCAAGCTCACCTACCTGCGCATCTATTCCGGTTCGGCCAAGCGCGGCCTGACCGTGCTGAATCCCCGCACCGGCCGGCGCGAACGCATCGGCCGCCTGGTGCGCATGCACGCCAACCACCGCGAAGACATTGAGAGCGTGTTCAGCGGCGACATCGCGGCCGCCATCGGCCTGAGCGAGGTCACCACCGGCGACACCCTGTGCGACGAGGAGCACCCGATCCTGCTGGAGTCGGTGCATTTCCCCGACCCCGTGATCGCCATGGCCGTCGAACCCGAGACGACCGGCGACCGTGACAAGCTCCTCTACGCCCTGCTGCAGCTGGCCCAGGAGGATCCGACCTTCCGCGTCCGCACCGACAACGAGACCGGCCAGACCATCATTGCCGGCATGGGCGAGCTGCACCTCGACATCATCCGCGACCGCCTGGTCCGTGAGTTCAAGGTCAACTGCGGCGTCGGCGCCCCCGAGGTGGCTTACCGCGAAACCTTCACCAAGGTCTGCGACGCCAACACCAAGTACGTCAAGCAGACCGGCGGCCATGGCCAGTACGCCCACGTCATCATCCATGTCGAGCCCGGCGAGCGCGGCAGCGGCATCACCATCACCAACAAGGTGGTCGGCGGCCGCATCCCCAAGGAATTCCACAAGGCGATCGACATGGGGCTCCGGGATGCCATCGACAAGGGCATCATGGCCGGCTATCCGGTGGTCGACATCGCCGTCGAAGTGGTCGATGGTTCCTACCACGATGTCGACTCTTCTGAAATGGCCTTCAAAATCTGCGCCTCCATGGCGCTCAAGGACGCCAGCAAAAAGGGTCGCATGATCCTGCTGGAGCCGATCATGAAGGTCGAGGCCACCACCCCGGACGCCCACATGGGCGACGTCATCGGCGACATCTCCAGCCGCCGCGGCCGGGTGGGCGAACTCGAATCCAAGGCCAACAACACCCGCATCCTGGCGCACGTGCCGTTGTCCGAGCTGTTCGGCTACGCCACGGCCCTGCGCTCCTTGACTCGCGGCCGCGCTTCTTTCACCGCCGAGCCCGCCCATTTCGAACCGGTTCCGGAGAGCATCGGCGCCGAGATTCTCAAGAAAAAAGAAAAGAAGGCAACCGCCGCCTAACGTCAGCATAAGCGAGACCCGACATGGCCACGAAACAGACCATCCGCATCCGCCTTCAGGCCTATGACCATCGCATTCTCGACCAGTCCACGGCCGAGATCGTGGCCACGGTCAAGAAGACCGGCGCCCAAATCGCCGGACCGATCCCACTGCCCACCCGCATTGAACGGTTCTCGGTGAACCGCTCTCCGCATGTGGACAAGAAGTCCATGGAGCAGTTCGAGATCCGCACCCACAAGCGCCTGCTCGACATCATCAACCCGGTTGGCAAAACGGTTGATGAGCTGAAGAAGTTGAACCTGCCGGCCGGCGTTGACATTAGCATCAAGATCTGACGACGGGAGATTTACCGACCATGAAGGGCATTATCGGCAAGAAACTGGGCATGACCCAGGTTTACGACAGCACCGGCACCAGCCTGCCGGTGACCGTCATCGAGGCGGGCCCCTGCACCGTCCTCGCCCTGCGCACTCAGGAGAAGCACGGCTACAGCGCCGTCCAGCTCGGCTTCGGCAAGCGCAAGGCCAAGAACGTGGGCAAGGCGGTCGTCGGCCATGTCGCCGCCGCCGGCCTCAAGGACACGCCGCCGGCCGAGATCAGCGAGATCCGGCTGGACGCCGATCCGGAAATGGCCATCGGTGACCAGCTCACCGCCGCTATCTTCGCCGAAAACGAGTTCGTCGACATCTCCGGCGTCACCAAGGGCAAGGGCTTCCAGGGTGTGGTCCGGCGCTACCATTTCAAGGGTGGCCGCGCCACCCACGGCAGCGGCTTCCACCGCCGTCCGGGTTCCATCGGCATGAAGGCCCGTCCGGGCCGCGTGCTCAAGGGCAAGCGCATGGGCGGCCGCATGGGCGGCGACCAGCGCACCACCCAGAACCTTAAGGTCGTCGGGGTCCGCGCCGCCGAGAATTTGTTGCTGGTGCTCGGTGCCGTTCCCGGCCCCAATGGCGGCATCGTGATGGTCCGCAGTGCCCTGAAGAAGAAACCGGCGGCTCCCGCCACCAAGAAGTAACTGATTCCGAGAGGACGCGAATATCATGCAGACGACGTTGTCCATCGTGACGCCGGCCGGCGGCCAGGCGGGCGTCTTCGACTTGAAGCCGTGCTGGATCGAGGAAGAGAAGGGTGACCAGGCCGTCCAT
>Ga0265297_10003324_pt1 | contig 29499 bp, 29 predicted proteins | sample Munlanlwell13791_FD_192502 | JGI IMG/M metagenome (GOLD analysis project Ga0265297, IMG submission 192502) | Leachate microbial communities from a municipal landfill in Southern Ontario, Canada - Leachate well 137-91 | ecosystem: Engineered > Solid waste > Landfill > Unclassified | place...
AGTTCAAATTAATTCGTGATTTCATTTTCAGTTACGATAGAAAGAAACTGGAATATAAAATGAAATTACTCACCCTAGCCTCAGATTTTTATCTAAGTTATATCGGAGATTTGAACAAGTTCAAATTGATAAGTATAGTTTAGTGTATATATTATTATAACAATAATTAAAAAGCGTTTTTTGTTCAACGATTTATGACTGAAGAAAATAATTATAATCAAGTACTTTATCCCGTCGTAACTGGGTCAAATGGAGAACTTCAAATAAGTTATAGACTTGGCAAAAGAAATGTAATTACTGAAGGGGAAAATGTTTCTGTTCCTGTTGAAGCCCGACCGACTTTATGCGGTCATGATATTTTTTTTGAAGGGAAACATGTTTCATCAGTTACTGAAAAAGATTCTGAAAGGGTAGGAGCAGGACCTTTAGATTATTATGTTAGAAGATGGTTAGAACAAGAAAGTGTTCGTTAGTTACATTAATTTTAAGATTTATTTAGTTAATTTTTGGAATATTTAGGGTTTTTAGAGAAACATTTATAAACCCCTCCCAAAATCAAACCGAAAGGTTTATAAGGCAAGTTTCAGAATTATTTATAATTATAAAGTCGTTAAAGGAAATTATCGCATTTTAAATTGCACTATCCTAATTGCCTTTATCTAAAACATCCCAAAATGCACATTTTACAGCCTAAACACACGAAACTCGCCCAACAAGAGGTTGAAAAACTACTTACTGAACTTAATATTTCTTTAGCACAATTACCAAAAATTAAAATTAATGATCCTGCTTTACCTGAAAACTGTCAAATATCTGAAGTTGTTAAAATAGAAAGAAATGTCGACGGAAAAAAGACAGATTATTATCGAGTGGTATCAGTTTAATATTAATTTAGAACAGTTTGGGTGAGATAAATAAAACGAATACATGAAAATTAAAAATTTTCAAGCATTCATCTCGGAATACAAGGAACAATAAAAATGAACATAGAAAAAGAAAATCAGAAAGAAAGTCACATACTAGTAAAAAAGTATTTAGAAGGTCACAGCCTAGTTGAATCTAATATAACTTCTTTTAACAATTTCATAAACCATCGAATGCAAGAAATCATTGAAGAATTAAATGAATCCATGCAAAAAGAAGAAATTGAAATAAAACTTGGAAAAATAAAAGTTGGCAAGCCTCAAATTATTGAAGCAGATGGAAGTTCTCATTTAATAACTCCTGCTGAAGCAAGAATAAGAGGACTTACTTATGCTGCACCAGTTAATGTTGAAATAACTGTAAAACAACAAGACCAAATGGAAAGTCATGATGTTGAAATTGGAAAAATTCCAGTAATTGTTAAAAGTGAATCATGTAATTTAGCTGGAATGACTAAAGAACAACTAGTAGAAAATTATATTGACCCGTTAGAACCTGGCGGATATTTTATTATCAATGGAAATGAAAGAATAATTGTAATGACTGAAGACTTAGCAGAAAATCAACCATTTATTGAAAAATCAAGAGGAAAATTAATGTTAAGACTTTTTTCAAAGAGGGGAAGTTATAGAATTCCAATTTCGATTACTGACACTCCTGAAGGAATTGTTGAAGTTTCATTTTCAAGATTTAAAAATATTCCAATTGTAATAATGCTTAAAGCACTTGGAATGACTAAAGAAAGTGATATCGCAAAATATATTGGAAAAGAAAATGATTCTTTAATTGTTAACTTATATGAATTTACTGAAATTCAAAACGAAAAAGATGCTATGCTTGCTATTTCTCAAAAAACTTCACTGCAAGGAACTGAAAAAGAAATTCTTGACAGAATAAAACAAAGACTTGATTCATATTTCTTACCACATATTGGACTTAAAAAAGAAGATAGAATTGAAAAGGCAATTACATTATGCAAATTTATAAAACAATTCTTTATTGCTAAAGAAAATCCAAACAATTTAACAGATAAAGACCATTATGCAAACAAAAGAGTAAGAATGTCAGGAGACTTACTTGCTGATTTATTCAGAATAAATATAAACATTCTTCTTAGAGATGTACAACATTCATTACAAAAAATTCAAAAAAGAAAAAAATTCTATTCAATAAAAACTATTGCTAAGTCTACACTATTTACCCATAGAATTGAAAGTGCAATTGCAACTGGTAACTGGATAGGCGAACGAACAGGAGTTACTCAAAATATGGATAAGACAAATTATCTAGCTATTCTTTCACAATTACAGAGAGTGAGTTCTATGCTTCCAGGAGAACAAGAAAATTTCCTTGCAAGAACACTTCATCCAACACACTATGGAAGATTCTGCCCGGTTGAAACTCCAGAGGGTACTGAAATTGGACTTCGTAAAAACCTTGCAATCCTTGCTAAAATTTCAACAAGATCTGATTTGACAGATGAAAGATTATTGAAAGTTTTAGGCACTATGGGGATGAAAAAAGAAATGGAAAAGGAAGGAAATGATGTTTTCTTTAATGGAAGATTTATAGGTCATGTTGAAAATCCAGCTAAACTTGCAAAAGAGTTAAGAGAGAAAAGAAGAATTGGAGAATTCCCGATTGAACTTTCTATTAGATATAATAAAGAATTAAACAATGTGCTTCTTTCTACAGAAGTTGGAAGAGTAATGAGGCCTTTGATAATCCTTGATAATGGAAAATCGAGACTAACTGAAGAACATCTTAGATTACTTGATGAAGGAGATTTGAAATGGAATGACCTTATTAAAAATGGAATTATTGAATATTTAGATACTGCTGAAGAAGAAAATGCACTTGTTGCTTTAACCTCTAAAATAATGACTAATGAAAATACTCATTTAGAAATCGATAAAATAGACTTACTGGGTGTAGTTACATCTTTAGTTCCATATGCAAATTATGACCAGTCATCAAGACTCAATAGAGGAAGTAAAACTCAGAAACAAGGACTCGGACTTTATGCTGCAAATTTCCTCTGTAGAATTGATACTGATGTTAATATTTTACATACACCACAAAAACCAATAGTCAGAAGTTTTGTTTATGATACATTAAATGTTCATCCAGCAGGACAAAATGTTATTGTAGCAGTTATGACTCATGAAGGTTATAATATTGAGGATGCATTAATCTTGAACAAGGGTTCTGTTGATAGAGGACTTGGAAGAAGTACTTATTTTAGACCATATACTTCTCTTGAATTAAACTATGCTGGCGGACTTAGAGACGAAATTTGTATTCCTGAAAAAGATGTTTCAGGTTATAGGACTGAAGATTCATATAAATATTTAGAAGATGATGGGATTGCTTATGTTGAAGCAAAACTTCATTCAGGAGAAGTAGCAATCGGAAAGATATCCCCTCCTAAATTCTTATCAGAAGTTAGGGAAATTTCAATTAAAGCAAAAAAAGAAGCTTCATCAGTTATAAGGCAAGAAGAACAAGGAACTGTTGATGCAGTATTTATTACTGAAGATGGACAAGGAAACAAAGTTATTAGAGTTAGAACAAGAGACCTTAGAATTCCTGAACTTGGAGATAAATTTGCAACATCACACGGACAGAAAGGAATCATCGGAGCAATTATTCCTGAAAATGATGTACCATTTACTTCAAAAGGAATCAGACCTGATATAATATTCAATCCGCACTCAATCCCCGGAAGAATGACTGTTGGTTATTTGATAGAGTTACTAGCAGGTAAAGTTGCTTCACTTTCTGGAAAAATAATGGATGGAACAGGATTCTCAGGACAAAAGATTGAAGACTTGGAAGAAGAATTAAAGAAATTAGGATTTAGACAAGATGGAAAAGAAACAGTTTACAATGGAATAACTGGAAAAATGTTAAACTTAAAAATTTATATTGGAAATATGTACTACTTAAAACTAAAATACATGGTTTCAAATAAAATGCACGCTAGAGCTTCTGGAAAGGTAACACTGCTTACAAGACAGCCAATTGAAGGAAGAGCTAAGGGCGGAGCATTAAGACTCGGAGAAATGGAACAGCAAGCACTTGTTGCACATGGAGCATCATTACTACTCAAAGAAAGATATGATTCAGATAAAGTTGTCTTACCTATTTGTACAAAATGTGGTGCAGTTGCAATTGAAGACACAATAAGAAACAAAACATCTTGTCCTATGTGTAATAGCCAAGAAATCGAACCTATTGAAATTTCTTATGCATTCAAATTACTTGTTGATGAAATCCAGTCACTTCATATTAGAACTAAATTTAATTTAAGGAATAAATACGAATAAAAAAATGGTAAATAAACCCGTAAAAAAACAAGTTGAAAGTCTGCAATTTACATTGCTTGGACCTGAAGAAATCAAAAAGATTTCAAAAGCAAAAATTATTACTCCTGAACTTTATGATGTAGATGGTTATCCAGTTGATGGAGGACTAATGGATTTAAGACTTGGAGCAATTGACCCTGGAGTCAGATGTAGAACTTGCGGAGGAAGACTTAAGGAATGTTTAGGACATCCAGGAAGTATTGAACTTGCTAGACCAATTATGCATATCAAATATATTCCAATTGTTGAATTATTCCTAAGATGTTATTGTTCTGAATGTCATAGACTAATGTTAAAAGATAAGGATAAAGAAAAATATAAAACAATAAAAGACAGACTTAGAAGATCTAAAGATGCAAAAAAATGTCCTCATTGTCAATGTGAACAAGAAAAAATAAAATTAGATAAACCTTCAACATTTAGAATTGGAAAGAAAAGATTATTCCCTGGAGAGATAAGAGAAAGATTAGCTAGAATCTCTGATGAAGAAACAAAACTTGCAGGAATTGATCCAAGGATATTTAGGCCTGAATGGTCTATTCTTACATTGTTACTTGTTCCACCTGTAACAGTTAGACCATCTATTACTCTTGAAAGTGGAGAAAGATCAGAAGATGATTTGACTCACAAATTGTCAGATATTATAAGAGCAAATCAAAGACTCTGGGAAAACCTTAATGCAGGAGCTCCGGAAGTTATTATTGAAGATTTATGGGATTTATTACAATATCACGTTACAACATTCTTTGATAATTCAATCACAAAAATTCCACCAGCAAGACATAGAAGTGGACAACCACTTAAAACAATAACTGAAAGAATAAAGGGTAAAGAAGGTAGAATCAGACATAACTTGGCAGGTAAAAGAGTTAATTTCTCATCGAGAACTGTAATTTCTCCTGATCCTGCACTTAAGATAAATGAAGTTGGAGTTCCTTTTGAAATCGCAGAAATACTTACTGTAAATGAAAAAGTTAATTCAACAAACATTGAAAAATTAAAAGCTGTAATCAAACATGAACATTATCCTACTGCAAATTATGTAATAAGGCCTGATGGAAGAAGAAAAAGAATAACTTCTGAATTAAAGCAAGAAATTTTAGATGAACTTACTCCGGGTTATGTTGTTGAAAGACAATTAGTTGATGGAGATGTAGTACTTTTCAACAGACACCCATCACTCCATAAAGCAAGCTTGATGGCTCATTTTGTAAAAGTTATTCCATACAAAACATTTAGAATACATCCTGCTGCAGCTCCACCATATAATGCGGATTTTGATGGAGATGAAATGAATATTCACGTTCCTCAAACAGAAGAAGCAAGGGCAGAAGCAAAAATCCTTATGGATGTTAATCAGAATTTAATTTCATGCAAGGATAACAGTAATTTACTTGGATGTATCTCTGATGCAATCACTGGAAATTATTTACTTAGTAATGATACGCTTACAAGTGCAAATGCTTCTCAATTATTATATCAATCAGGAATTGAATTCAAAAGAGGAAAAAATCATATTAGTGGAAAAGAATTGATTTCTGAATTAATTCCATCTAAAATTAATTTTAAAGGAAAAACAAGAACAGGAGATTCATTTGTTATAAAGAACGGAAACATTGAATCAGGAGTTGTTGATGAAAATGTGTTTGGAGTTGAATCTGGAGAATTATTAAAAGAACTGGATAAAGACGTTGGAAGAACAAAAACAATAGAAGTACTCGAAAATGCATTTACAACTGGAGTACATTATCTTTCAAAGAACGGATTTACAATTGCAGTTAGAGACTTAAATGTTAATGAAAAGGTAAAAAAATCTACTGCTGATATTATAAATGAAGCTGAAGAAGAAACACAAAACATTATTAAAAGTTATGAAAAGAACACTCTTGAAATTATTCCAGGAAAAACTTCTGAAGAAACAAGAGAAATTAAAATCCTTCAAACTCTTAATGGAATTAGAACAAAGATAGGAAAAGTTGTTGAAAAAGAAGTTTCAAAATCAAATCCAATTAGTGTAATGATTAATTCAGGAAGTGGTGGAAATGTTTTAAATATTACTCAGATGGCATGTTGTGTAGGTCAACAGGCATTATGGGCAAAAAGAATTGGAATTGGTTATCATAACAGAACTTTATCATTTTTTAAAGAAGGAGATTTAAGCCCTAAATCCAGAGGATTTATTTACAATTCTTTCTTAAAAGGACTTGAACCTTATGAATTCTTCTTTGGAGCAATAACTGGAAGAGATGCTCTGATGGATACTGCACTTAGAACTCCAAAGTCAGGTTATTTATACAGAAGACTTGCGAATGCTCTTCAAGATATAAGAATTGAATATGACAAAACAGTTAGAGATGGAAGTGGATCTATTATTCAGTTTAAATATGGCGGAGATGGAAAAGATGTTTCTAGATTACACAAAAATGGAGATATTGCAGCTGGAGAAGCAATTGGTATTGTTACTGCTCAGTCATTCGGAGAACCTTCAACACAGATGGCACTTAACACTTTCCACTTTGCAGGAGTTTCTGAGATGCAGGTTACTTCAGGACTTCCAAGACTAATTGAGATCTTTGATGCAAGAAGAACTCCTTCAACGCCTACAATGGAAATTTGGTTGGATAAAGAACATGATAATGAAAAAGATGCAAGAGTTATTGCTGAAAAAATTCAAGAGATTAAACTCAAAGATATTGTTAAAGAAATTAAAATTAATTTTGCAGATAAAAAAATAGAAGCTTCGGTTGATAGTGATTCAATTAAAAGAGTTCATTCTTCTATTGAAACAATTGCAGGAAGACTTAAGGAAAACGGTAATGATTGTAAGGTAAATGGAAGTACAATTATATTTAATGGAAAGGATTTGAATTTCAAAGAAATCTACAAATTAAAAGAAAAAATAAAAGAATCTCAGATTTCTGGAATAAAAGGAATTGAACAAATTCTCGTTGTTAAAAGGGATGAGGGTTATGTAATACTTACTGCAGGAACAAATCTTGAAGAAATAATTAAGTTCAAAGGAGTAGATAAAACTAGAACAATTAGTAACGATGTTCATGAAGTTTGCGAAGTTTTTGGGGCTGAAGTTGCAAGAGCTACAATTATTAGAGAAATTCAAAAAGTAACAAACTCTCAGGGACTTGATATTAATGAAAGACACTCTCAGTTAATCGCAGATGCAATGACTTCTGAAGGAATTGTAAAGGGAATAACAAGAATGGGAATAATCTCGCAAAAAAGTTCAATACTTGCAAGAGCAAGCTTTGAGACACCGGTTAAACAGTTTGTTAATGCAACACTTAAAGAAAATAAAGATGAACTTAATTCAGTTATTGAAAATATAATATTGAATCAACCAGTCCCAGTTGGAACAGGACTTCCTGGACTTATGGTTGAAGTTACTGGCCCATTAACAGATCAAAAACCTAAGAAAGATAAAAGTGTTGCTCATTTAACTAAAGATACAAAAGATTCTTCAAAACATTCTACTGAACCGATTGTTGAAAAAACAAAGAAAAAAAAGTAAATAATTTTAATACCCTATCTCTTCAAATATCGAGGAGAAACATTTAAAAACTAAACATTCAATTCATTCTTATAAATCATTTTATATTCATAACACAACAAAATGGTAAAAATTTTAGATATGCAATTTATACGATATGCAAACTTGTTTGAAAATGTAACAAGAATAAAAACAAATCATTGTTTTGAATATAATAACACAATTATTTTTGTTGTTCCAAGAAAACTTGTTATGAGAGCAATGGGAATTAATAATAAAAATATTGATCAGCTCAGTTATCTTATTAGTAAGAAAATAAAAATTATTGCAATCCCAAACGGGAAAGAAGATTTAGAAAGTTTTGTTTCTATGATAACTAGACCTGTTAGATTTAAATCAATTGAAATAAGAGACAATGAAGCAATTATCACTGCAAACACCCAAAGCAAAGCTTCTTTAATTGGAAGAGAAAGAGTAAGACTTGCAGAAATGGAAAATATTCTTGAACAATATTTTGGAGTCAAGAAAGTAAGAGTTAAATAAAAAAGTTATTCTTTAGACGAGATCTATTAAATTAAAATATTATTTTGCTATAATTTTTTCCAGCCCTTCGACAACTGTCTTTGAAACATCAATTAAAATCAATTCATGAATTGATGAACTTAAACTGTTATCAGTTAATACTGCAGTCTGGCCATCATTACCCCTAAAACAAGAACCATTTCCATCCTTGTTTATAGGATGCCCATATTGTTTTTGAAGAGTACCCCAAACCCGAGAATAAGTTGAGTTTAAACTTTCAGGGTCTTTAATTTCATCATAAAAACTAATCACAGTTACTGTCATTTTTATTTTTACCTAGAATAAATTCTGAGGTATTCTCACCCTGAATTTACAAGACAAAACCCGTTTTTAAATTTAGTTATAATCCTTAATATAACTGGACAATAATATTTCGAGGGTATAGGGATTATCCAGAAGAGATACCCACACCGAAGACAAGAAAAAATTTCTTCGATAGCTTTTTAAACCCTAATTATTATCATTAATTATTACTATTTAGATTAAAAATGGGACTTAGAAACGCAACAAAATTAATGAAGAACAGAAGAAAGTTCAGATGGAAGGACAGACTTTACAAAGTTAGAACTCTAAATCTTTTCAAAAAATCAGATCCGCTTGGAGGAAAAAATCAAGCAAAAGGAATTGTAATTGAAAAAGTTCAAAAAGAAGCAAAACAGCCAAACTCAGCAATGAGAAAATGTTGCAAAGTTCAATTGATTAAAAATTCTAGAACTGTTACTGCGTTTATTCCTGGAAATCTAGCTCAAAAATTTATTGATGAGCATGATGAAATAGTTATAGAAAGAATTGGTGGAAAACAAGGAAGAAGTAAGGGAGATATTCCTGGAGTTAGATGGAAAGTTATTAAAGTAAATGATCAACCTTTGAAAAGACTTTGGAAAGGTAAGATTGAAAAAGGAAGAAGATAAGCATGAGACAACAATATGATGAAGATTTGAATGAAGAGCAATTAATGCAGCTCGAGAGAGAACTTAAAGAAGAAGAGGAAAAGAAAAAAGACTTAAATGGATTTAAGCTATTTGGAATATATGATGTTTCTGACATAAAAATCAATGACCCTGGAATGAGAAAATATCTTAATCTTGAACCAAAACTTGTTGTAAAAAGTTATGGAAGAATAAGGGAAAAATATTCTAGAGGAAAAATTAACGTTCTAGAATTATTTGCAAACTTAATTGCAGTTCCCGGACATCGAGGAAAAAAGCATAAGATACAAACTTTTTGGAAATCTGGAAAATACTCACAGAATATGAATATTGTTTTAGGTTGCTTAAAAATAATAGAAGAAAAAACAAAACAAAATCCAGTTCAAGTTTTAGTTACTGCAATTGAAAATGCTGCTCCAAGAGATGGGATTACAGTAATCGAATATGGTGGAGCAAGATATCCTCAAGCAGTTGATGTAAGCCCACTTAGAAGAGTAACAATGACAATAAGAATAATTGTTCAAGGAAGTTATGATAAATCTCACAATAAAAAAACTAAAATTGAAGAGGCTCTTGCAGATGAAATAATGAAAGCTTACAGGGCAGAACCTGATAGCTATGCAATGATTAAAAAAAGAGATTCTGAAAAGCAAGCTGATTCTGCTAGATAAACAAAATCATATTCACAACAAATTATAACTCTTCAAAAACCTACTAAAATAAGAAGGTTTTTGAAATACAGGAAATAAAATTTCCTGGCTGTTATTTTTGTTTCACAAAAACAACATGGCAAAAAAGGAAACACCGTTTGAGAAAATTCAAAGATTAATTTCAAGTCAAGATACAATTAGAAACATCGCTACTTCTGCACATATTCACCACGGAAAAACTGCTCTTACAGATAATTTGCTTGCTGCTGCAGGTATGATGAGTGAGAAACTTGCAGGAGACCTTGATGGAGGAATGTCAACATGGCAACATTCAGATGAACAAGAAAGACTTTTGACAGTTGATGCTGCAAATGTTTCAATGGCTCACGAACTTGAAGGAAAAGAATATTTAATTAATCTAATTGATACTCCTGGACACGTAGACTTCTCTGGAAATGTTACAAGAGCTATGAGGGCAATTGATGGAACAATAGTTCTGGTTTGTGCTTCAGAAGGAATCATGCCTCAAACTGAAACAGTTATGAAACAAGCACTTAGAGAAAGAGTAAAACCTATTTTATTTATTAATAAAGTTGATAGAATGATTAATGAACTTAAACTTACTCCTGAAGGAATGCAAGAAAGATTTATGAAAGTAATTGATCACTTTAATCTCTTAATTGAACAGATTGCAGAACCTGAGTTTAGACAAAAATGGAAAGTTAATGTTGCAGATGGGTCAGTTATATTTGGAAGTGCAAAAGACAATTGGGCATTATCTCTTGCTTTTATGAAAAAGAAAGGAGTTAGTTTTAGAGATGTGATTTCACTTTATGATGGAAGTATGACTGAAGAAGAAAGAAAAAAATGGGTGTGGGAAAAAGCTCCATTATTTGAAGTATTGCTAGATTCAGTAGTTAAACATTTACCTTCGCCTGTTGAAGCTCAAAAATATAGGATTCCTAAAATCTGGTCATCTGGAGATTTAAGTACTGAATTTGGAAAAGGACTTCTTAATTGTGATAGAAATGCAGAAGTTGCATTTGTAATAACAAATACCATTATGGAATCAAGATCTGGAAAAGAAATTTCTGCTGGAAGACTTTTTTCAGGAACAATAAAAGAAGGAATGGAAGTTTATCTTAATAATGAAAAGAAAAAACAAAGAATTCAACAGGTTTTAGTTTATAATGGAATAAAACCTGAACAAGTGACTGAAGTTCCTGCTGGAAATGTTATTGCAATTACAGGGCTTATTTCACAACCTGGGGAAACCGTTACAATAAACCCTCAAGAACCCTTTGAAAATATCCGACATATATTTGACCCAGTTATTACAAAATCAATTACAGTTCCAAAACCTCAAGATTTACCAAAATTAATTGAAGTTTTGAAGAAAGTTGCAAAAGAAGATCCAACACTTAAAATTGAAATTAATGAAGAAACTGGTGAAAACTTAATGAGTGGAATGGGTGAACTTCATTTAGAAATTATTGAAAATAGAATTAGAACTGAAAAAGGAGTTGAAGTTAAAACTTCTGAACCTATTGTTGTTTACAGAGAAACTGTTGCAAAAAAAGGAATTGAGGGAGAGGGAAAATCACCAAACAAACACAACTTATTCTTTATGCAAGTTGAACCTCTTGAAGATGAAGTTTACAAAGCAATCAAATCCGGAGATTTACCTGAAAGAAGGTTTAAGAAAAGAGAAGAAGATATATGGAAAAAATTAAATGAACTTGGAATTTCTAATGATGAAGCAAGACAATACATTGAAATTTATAAAGAATGTGCAATTATTAATAAAATTAAAGGAGAAGTTAATCTTATAGAAGTTATTGAACTCGTCCTTGATGGTATCGAACAAGTAATAAATGCAGGAGTCTTGGCTCGAGAACCTTGTACAAAATTAAAAATTACTTTAACCGATGTTAAACTTCATGAAGATGCAATTCACAGAGGTCCTGCTCAGGTTTATCCTGCTGTAAGAGATTCTCTTAGAATGACAGTTAATTCTGCAAGTCCTTGTTTATTTGAACCAGTCCAGACTTTACTTATTGAAGGTCCACTTGAATTTATGGGAGAACTTACAAAACTTGCTCAAAGTAAAAGGGGACAGATCCTAGATATTGAACAGGGTTCGGGACATGTTACAGTTAAAGTAAAACTACCTGTTGCAGAAATGATAGGAATAGCAAGTCAACTTAGAAGTGCAACAGAAGGAAGAGGAACATTCTCTATGGTTGACCAGAGTTTTGAGAAAGTTCCTGCAAACATACAACCTGAAGTAGTTAGAAAGATTAGGGAAAGAAAAGGTCTTGCTGATAACGAATAAACAAGTTTATTCGAATCATCAATTTCAAATAAACAAGAAATTGCTGATAACGAATAGAGAGAAAAGTCTAAATAATTCTGAGGAAAAGAGTTTTTGATAAATGAAACAATATGCAAAGATTTTATCCTGATAGCAGCAAATTAAAAGAAATAATTGAAAGTCAAGGATGGACTTTATTTGATGCAACAATTGGAAGAAAAAGGAACCGGCCACTTAGCTGGGATGAATTTGAAAAAAATGGTCCTGCAGACCGATTTGAAATCGGGCACAATTATATTTTTGCACCAATTCCAACTAAAGGACAAACATTAAGACAAGCTTATTCTGTTACAAAAGGACTTGGACCTTCATTATTTATTAAAGATGGAGCAGATGCAAGCAGGTGGGCAGGAATAGAACTAGTAACTGATTTTTATTTTGAGGGCAAACCCATTTTATTTTCACGACTTGGTTTTACTCCTGAATTTTTAGCAGTATTTTCTCCTAGGACAAGAGAAATGCCTGATTCAGATGTTTTAGGAATTTGGTATCCAAAAGTTATTGACACTTTTGAAAAATACTTTAGAATCGCAACTCCAGAAGAATATGGAATATCAGGCCCTATAAGAATGGTGCATAGACTTGAAGATAATTAATTATTTCTTTATTTTAATAATTCCCTAAGTTGATCCGGCTCTCATCTTTAGAGAACTCTTTTTTTGCAATATTGCTAAGTTTAATAAGATCATCTTTAGAATCTAGGGTTTTTTCAGGTAAATTATTTACATCAAACCATTTGTACTCATCAGATTCAGAGTTAATAGTTATTTTTTCGTCTTCATCCAAGATTGTGGCATAAACAAAGTGTAATGCATGAAAAATCTCAGTTAGATAAGGTGTTTCTTTAATCTCTATAAGTTTTAATTTTTCTGGATCTAAATCTACCTTAATTTCCTCTTTTGCCTCACGAATACAAGCATCAATTAGTTTTTCACCGAGTTCTACTCTTCCCCCAACATTTCCCCAATCAGCATTATTTCTCTTTCTTTTTTCTTCATTTCTTTTCAAGAAAAGCATTTTAGAGAAGTCTCTGTTAAAAATACATACTATTACTCCAAGTCCAAATTTTCGATCTAGCATTCTTCGGTATACTCTAAAGCAAATCCAGGGTTTTTATAATTTTTGATAATCTCCACTCACATTTACGCTAATAAAATTACAATCAGATAATGAGGTAACATTCTCACCAGGCAAGTTCTCTAAATTAAAAATCACTGAAACTTTATACCCTCTTTCTTTTGCAAGTGCAATTAATCTAGGATTTGACCTTTCAAAATGTGCCTTGCCCATAGAAAAAGCATTTATTTCTTTCTTATTTTCCTATCCCGAAAAACAAAATATTTTTCTGACCAGAAAAAAATCCAAACTACTTTGATTTTGAAACAGGATTTTTCCTGTATTCCAAATAAGAATAAATTATCAACCAAACTGATGAGAATATTACTGGAAGAAGAGTAAACCAAATAATATAACTCGGAAAGAAAACTCCGATAATTGTTATTATCCCGGATATTTTAAATAAAACACTTCCAAGTTTATGAGTTTTTTCCCAGACTTTATCACTACTTACTGTCCAAGGAGTTTTTATTCCAATGAACCAGTTTCTTTTTAGCTTATTTAAAATCATTCCAATATAAAAAAATAAAAATCCGAGTGCAGGAATCAGAGAAAGATTCATATTAATTTTAACTCCAAAATTCCATAATATAGTCAATAAATAGGCATAGAATAAAAAGACAATCATAACAAGTATAAATGAATCATAATAATTTTTGAAAGCCTTATAATTATTTTTCAGAGGGTCTAATCCTGGAAGGAATAAAAAAAGTAAAAAAAGAGCCATAGAAATCAGAGGCATTAAAAAAATTCCCCAGAACTTAGACATATAACCATCGACAAGTCCGTTAGAATTCCAATGGCTTGCTACTTTGTCAGGAAGGTGAGCATAAGAATAGATTCCAATTAAAAAGGAAAATACAATTATAAGTATTGCAGCCAAATATGTTTTTTTCATAATTTAATTAAGAATCAGTTATTTAATAATGTTTTTAATCTGTTTTTTATTGATAAATCAATGGAAGAGATAATTGAAATAATTGGATGGACAGGAGCAGTACTTCTTGCAACATGCGGACTGCCTCAACTTATTAAAACTATTCAGACAAAGAATTTTTCAGGATTATCTTTAACATTTATTGTATGGTGGCTTCTTGGAGAAATTTTTACACTTACTTATATTGTCTACACTGCTTGGAGATGGCCGCTTTTATTTAACTATGGAATAAACATAATTGTTTGTATTATAATGCTTATATTGTTTTTATCTGCAAAGAAAAAATAATTCTAACTAATACTTTTATTTACAACAATGCTTATATATTTCTAATTATTCCATTAATATAATGAAAAAAGAACTTCGGATTGGTATTTTAACAGTTTTAATTGTAGCCCTAATTGGAAGTGTTTCTGCAAGTTTATGCATGAATTCTAATGGATATTATGAGGATTGCAGTAAGGTTAAAGGATATTATTATGATTATGATAATTACTATGATGGTTCTAATTATGCATATGGTCAAATGGACTCTTGCAGAGATAGCAGAGGTAATTATTATCCTTGCTATAAACAATATCGTACTAATCCAAATTATGATGATGAAGATTATTATGATGGATATTATTATACATACCGTAATGAAATTTCTACAAACTACAGAGATGTTTATGGGAACTATGTTACTGAAATAAGGCCAGATTATACCCTAAGATATTGTGAAGATGATTGGAATTTACCCTGGCACCTAAGAACAAGTTCAAATTGTTATTCAGATTATGATCTGATTTACAATAACCCTTATTATCCTGATATTTATGTCAGCTATAATAGTCAACAAAATAACAACCAGAATAAGGTTATTGTTTATATTAGATAATTCTTTTAAAAAAATCAACAAATTTATTAACTAAAGTTAATTTAATTAAAAAGAGTGTGAACAATATGAAAAATATAAACCATTTTCCAAATCCTCACCATGGGAGGTATGGTTTCGTAATGTGAAAAAGCCGTATATAAAAAAAATAGGCAAATTTGGAGGTTATAATGTTTTTTATGTCAATGGTTATTTCATAAGAAAGAACCATGATAAAGAATTTACAAATTTTGGCAGCATGAGATATTTTAAGTTTATTCCAAAAAATGAATTCTGGATAGATTATGAAAATGGGAAAAAAGAAGCAAGATATTTTATAGAAAATTTTATTATAATCCAAAGAGAGTTAAAAAATGGAAAGAGCTATAATCAGGCAGTTAAAACTGCTAATGAACATGAAAAGAAAGAAAGAAATAAGTCAAAGTTTCTGCAAAAAATTAAAAAAATAAAACAGAAAGATGAAATCTTAAATAAGGTATACAAAAAACAGCTCTTTACAAAATATAGCAAAAAGATTAAAATATATTCAGTTAGGGGAGACCTTGTAAGAAGTCTTTTCTTTATAGATTTTACAGAAGGCGGTCATGATAAAGTCTATAAATTTATACCTGCAAACGAAGTATGGATTGATGATGATGTATATAAAAAAGAAATTCCATATATTCTTATTCATGAACTTCATGAAAGATATTTAATGGGCAAAGGCTGGGTTTATGATTCTGGAGGGATTGGAGTTTTTTCAAGAAAAGCAGAAAAAGGCAAAAAATCTGCTCATTTTGAGGCTGAGAAACTTGAAGAATATTCTAGAGACCATCCAAAAGAAGTTAAAAAAATCCTAATCAAAGAAATAAAAAATAATGATTTATTAAAAGAAGACTAAAATGTATTTTAATTATCTTTAAATACTTAAAATCAATATTAATTATATGAAAAAAGAGAGTAAATCAAGATTAGGACAGGTTTCTATTTTTATTATACTTCTTGTAATTATAGTTGCGGGCATAGCTATGGTTTTTGTTTTTAGAAATAATTCGACCCTTTCAAAAGCAACTGGTTCAAATACCTATTCTGCAGAAATTGGAGCTATAAATGACATGATTAAAGATTGTATAAATCAAAGAGCAATTGATGGGATAAGAATTGTGGGGCTCCAGGGAGGATATGTTAATTTACCTGAAAATTATCTTGCTACAAACCTCACAAATGTTGCCTATGGATATTTTATGGGTAAAAATATTCTTGCAACAAAGTCCACTATGGAAAAAGAAATAAGTTCTTATGTTGAAGAAAGTGTTCCATTTTGCATTGAAACTGACTTTAATAATTTTAATATAACCAAACAAAAACCCGTTGTAACCACAAAAATAAGTCCGGATTTTGTTTCAGTTCTTGTGACTATGCCAATATCTGCAAGTAAAGAAAGTAAAGCATTTACTCTTGATAAAACACACAATAATGTAATCTCAGTCAGGCTTGGCAAAATGATTGATGTTGCAACAAAAATTATTAATCGGGAAATAGCAGAACCAAATTATATTCCATTGAGTTATTTAGATGGAGTTGATTATAATGTTCTTGTAATACCCAGTGATAATGAGTTAATTTATGCAATCGTTGATGTTTCAAATAATTCAAAAAATGATATTGTTCCATATAGTTTATTATTTGCCAATAAATTTGGAGGAGAAAAATGATAAACAATAATTTAAAAAAAATAAGTATGATTCTTATGGGAATTCTACTTATGGTTTTTATGCTTAATTTGGTTAGTGCTAATGTTACAGTAGCAGTAGGAAAAAGCAGCCCTGAGGCGCCAGCAAGAACATACAATGACCTTAGTCCTGAACTAAAATCAAATGTAAATCAGGTTCAAAACTATATTACTAATAATTATCCTGATTTAAATCCTAATTCTAAAGATGCAAGGATATTTGTCAATTGGGATGGGGCAGTAAAATTTGAATATAAAGGAAAAACAGCTCTCTCAATTCCAAAAGGACTTAAAATAACTACTAATAATGGAAACATGGTGTTTAGTGGCAAGGTTGAACCTATTTTTACTCCTGCTACTTCAGGGCCTGGTGGAAATAGAGAAATTCCTGCGCTAGTTATAAACGGAAAATCAATTGGAGATTTTAAACAGGGATATAATTTCTATGCAGAACTTGAACAAGATAATAAAGCAGGAACTCAAAAAATACGAGTTGCAGGAGCATATTATCATTTACAGTTTAGTAGTTGGAAAACTGAAGGAAATACGATTCGTGAAAACTTTCTTCTTAATGGGATAAAAGATGCAACAATAACTCTTGATTCTGCAACAGGGGAAATAAAAAACTTTGATGCTAAATTTAATGAGCAATATGGAGGAAGTTTTACTCTTGATGGTAAAACCTATGAAAATCTAAAAGATATGTCTGTAACTCTAGACAAAAATGGCTCAATATCTTATGCAAAACTTACTTCGCTTAAAGGTGGAATTTACAATTTTGAATATGGGGGTAAAAAATTTATTTTCAGTGCTTCTCCAAAAGGAGAAATTGTATTTGACCCACTGGGCGGAAAAGTATCTGGAGAAAATGTTAATCTATTACTTGAAGGAAAAATCATTGAATCCAAAGGAACTACATTTAGTGCAAATATGGACAAAGAAGGAAATATTTTAGACATTAGTCTTGGAAAAAATGGAAAGTTTACAGAAGCCTTAGGAAACACTTACACTTCTTCAAAAGGACTTAATATATACTTTGATGGAAGAGATATTAAAAATGAAAAAAATGCAGTTTCTATATCTGCAGATGGAACTTCAAAAACTGCACTTAAGGGAGAAGTTGAAATTACAACAAAGCTGAATCTGCATTATAAAGGAGAAGGAAATGCATATACATTATTTGATGCAAGTCCAAATGGCGGTAAAAAATCATTTGAGGTAAAAGAAGGAAATGCTCAAATAGATAATGGAAATGCAAAGATACTTGTAAAAAATGGAGAGATTTTCCTAGAAAGAATGATTGGTAAGAATAGTAATGCTGAAGAATTTTTAGTTAAAGCATCAGGAGAAGGCAACAAAGAAACTGTTGCAGATATTTCAAGGTCAAATAATGATTTTTCAGTTTCTGTCAAATCTTTTGTAGATGGAAAAGAAACAAGCACAAAAGTTATTCCACTAAGCAAACTTCATGCACAAGTTTCTCTTTCAAATCTGTTAGTTGAAGACCAAAATAAGATGGCAGAGAAAGAGAATGCAAAGTCTAATATAGAAAAATTGGAAAAACTTCTTGAACAGGTCAAAAGCGATAGTTCTGACCCAAAAACAAAAGAAAAAATAGATGCAATAGAACTTGAAATAATTAATAATAAAAATAAATTAAATGGAAATACTGAAACTACTATTAGTGAATTAAGAAAATATTTGAGCTCTGGAGAAAGGGATGAATCATCAAAAATGAGGGCTCAGTTAAGACTGGCTGAATTAATAGATACTAAAGCAAGTGAAAAGTATGCTGAATTTAGAGCTTTAAATAAAAAGATAGGGCCTGAAGAAATGTATATGCTTGATGATGTTGGAGTTGAACTTGATGAAATTGCAAGTGAAGCTAAAGCAATATACAAAGAACTTAAAGAAAAATCAAAAGGAAATGATGAGAATATGTTTATTGCTGCTAGTTTTGGAGAAGCGAATTTAGCTGTAAGTTCTGGAAGATATAGTGAGGGAATAGAAAAATATAAAGAAATCGCAGGATCATCGGATTATTCAGATGTAGTCAAATCTGAAGCCATGAGAAATGCAGCAAGAATTGCTTATCAAACCGGAAGCAGGTCAGATGCAATAAGATTTCTTGAGGAATCAACAAGAATTTATTCAGGCAATGAAAATTCAAAAGAACTTGAATTGACTCTGCAAAAAGATTATCTAAGAAAAATGATTAGTTCAATAGGTGGTGAAACTTCTCAGGCTTATGAAGGACTTCTTGAAAGAACTACCTGGAGAAGAGAACTTCCAAGCCCTGCTTATTCTAATTCAGAACTACTGTCTACTGTAAACAAGGCAACTTCTCAATTAAATGACCAGCAATTTGGAATTTTTGCAAATTTGTATGCACTTGATAGCGGTCTAAATTTAAATGATTTCTACAAGATGGATCAAAAACAAAGAACTGATTTTATTTCAGATTATTGGTTGAGACAAGGCGTTGACCCTAATGTTAATCAGGCATTTATTAACAGACTTGTTGAGGGAAGTTTTTCAGTTGAGAAAAATGTAAATATAGCTGCAGATATGAATTTTATGAGGGATCCTGTAACAAACTCCAAAACAGTTTTAACGCTTGATACTCCTAACAAATATATTACTGAAATATTCTCACTCAAAGATGATTTGCTTGTGTATGCAAATCCTGTTGATGCAGCAATGCTTGCTGCTCCTTTTGCACCAGTTAGTGTTGGTGGAAAAGTAATAACTCTTGGAAATTTAGCAGGTAAAGGACTTAATGCAGCAAGTCTTGGAACTCTTGGAATTGCAAGAGCTTCTACTGCAGAGTTTTTAGGTTCTGAATTACTTGCTGACCTTTCTATTGGAACTGGAATTACTGTTGGGGCTAGTTACATTCCTGGAGAAATACCTAACTCCGGGGGGATAAAGATAGGAGAACTTGCTTCTGAACTTAGTGCAGGTATAACTTTTGAAAGGTTAGCTTCAGGAGCTATAAAAAAATTAGGTAGTGCTGCCCTTAAAGCTGAAGGCTCATTTGTAGAAAGATCTGGAAACATGGTAACTGCATTTAAAGTAGTTGGAAAAGATGTGGATGATGTTACTGCAGATACTTTAACTTCAAGCGGGTTTAAGATACTAAAAAATGATAATGGAGAAAAATTTATTATAGACACCAATAGCCTTGTTGATACAGTTGCTGAAGATCTTGGGCAAACTGAATTGGCATATCTAACAAAAGAAGCTACAAATAAAGCTCTTTACGAACGAATGGAATCTACACTTGACCAACTTGAAAAAAATATAGCAGCTCTTTCAAGAAACGAACTTCCTGAAGTTGCAGAGGTTTCCCAAGTTCTTCTTAAAAAAGGAACTAGTGTAGAACTTGCTTATGGGGGCGCTACAGTTAAAGGACTTATTGTAGACTCTGTTAATGCTGAAGGAAAATATGTTGTAAGTTTTACTAAGGATGGTCAAAATATAGTAGAAACAATGTCTGCAGACAAATTAAGAGAGATTAGAAATAGTGAAAGTTTAATTTCATATGGAGAAGTTGAAATGGCTGATGATGTGAGACAACTAATAAAAGAAAAGGATATGATGATTAATTATAAGATGGATGCGCAATGTGAATTCTTTTCAGGATGCAAAGCACTTGAAAATAGTCCTTTTAAAAACTGCGGATTTCCTGGAAATGCATGTGAATATCCGAGATGCAGAGAGTGTCCTCAATGGTTACAAAACAAATTGGGTTCATTTACTGGAAGTAAATAAATTTGAAAATTCAATTTAATCAGTATAATTTTGTTACCAGTAAGTACTAAAATTATTAGGAGAAAGGATATATATTAGCCGATACTCAATATAACATGACTAAAAAGCCAATTTTAGCTATTGGAATTTTAGGGGTCTTCTTATTAATAATTTCGTTATCTTTTGTTTCTGCTCTTTGCCGTGGAAGCAGTGGATATTATGGGGACTGTGATTTTGATTATAGTGATTATTATTCATATAAACCAAGTTATAATTTAGACTATTATCCAACTTATTATAGGCCGGTTTATTCAAATGATATTTTTAATGAGGAAGAAAATTCCTATTCGTATAATTACAACAGACCAAAATTGTTTGCAGGTTCATATGACAGATATACCCTTGCTAAACTAGATTATATGAATACTTATCATGGAAATTATTATGATACTGGATACAATGATTATGGATACAATTCAGGATATTTTTATGATGGTGCATCTCCTTACTATGGATATGGTAACTATGGTGGATACGGCGGTTACTATGGCGGATATGGATATTATGGATACTATTAGAAATCAAGATAAGAAACAACATAAAATAATTCATTGTCTGTTTTAAATGTTTTAAAATTCAAATTATTTCTTTGGAGCATAAGTTCAAACCATTTTCTATTTGGATAATTCATGGATTTTCTTGTTAAGGTTTTTGTTGCAAAACTAGCTACGATAAAGTTTGCTTTTTTATTTTTTAATAAATAGATGATTAGTTCTTCACTGGATTTGTGATTATCTTTATCAATCAAATCTATTACCTTAAACAAAAATACAATATCTGCAGAAGGCAGAGAAGAAAATAAGTTTTTGACTTTTTCAAAATCAAAAAGATTTAAAATTTGTGCCGTCCCCTTGAGTCCTTTATTTTTCATAATCTTAATGTAATCGTTAATATAAGCTATATCTTTTTCATTAATATCATATGAATAATAAGTCAAAGAGGGCAAGCCCATTAAGGGATATGAAAATATATTGAATCCTGCACCTAAATCGATAATTGTTTTGGGATTACTAGTTATTTCAAAAATTTGTTGGTAAATTTCTAGATAACTGTTTAGCCTTTCTTTTGTTGAAAGAGTTATTGACAATAATTTGTTTGTTACCGTCAAGTCATCTGGATTATTTTTTAATTCATTTAAATAAATAGCAATCTTGTTTTTCTTTTTGGTTTGAAAACTTGCGTAGGATTTATGCAATGAATTTCTTATCTCTTTAATATCTTGTTTAGTTATTTTTGTTAATTTATTTTTAGAAATATAATTTTTAATTTCAGGCAGGATAATCTCGTCGGATATTTCCGAATATTTTTTGTTTAATTTTACTTCAACTAATAATTCACTAATTAATTTGTTATTCATCGAATCAATAAGACTTGTTAATATAAAAATTCTCTTAAAAATTTAAAAAATAAAAAGTTTGAATATCTGGACTTTTTATTCTAAAAAAATCAAATGATTTTTTATCCTCGACAAGATCATAATATTTTCTAAAAAATAGAAAAGTTTATAAACCCAGATTTTTATCATATGATATCTTAAATATTTTATAAAAAAGATAAAACAAAAATGGCACAAATCAAACCAACAATGAATGTGGTATTCGTAGGTCATGTAGACCATGGAAAATCAACTTGCGTAGGTAGAATTATGTATGATTCTGGAGTTATACCTGAACAAGAAATGAAAAAGCTTAAAGAAGAAGCAGTTAGACAAGGAAAAGTTGGATTTGAATTTGCTTACGTTATGGATAAAGTTAAAGAAGAGAGAGAAAGAGGAGTTACAATTGATCTTTCTTACCAAAAATTAATTACACCAAAAAGACAAGTTACAATCATTGATGCACCAGGACACAAAGACTTTGTAAAGAACATGATTACTGGAGCTTCTCAAGCTGATGCTGCTTTCCTCACAATTGCTGCTAAAGAAGGAGTTCAACCTCAAACTAAAGAACACTTATGGTTACTTAGAACTATGGGAGTTCAACAAATTGCAGTTTCTATCAACAAAATGGATACTGTAGATTATAAAGAAGATGCATTCAATAAAGTTAAAGGAGAAATTTCTACATTGCTTAAAGGTGTTGGAATTAACCCTGAGAAAACAGTTTTCATACCAGTTAGTGGACTTATGGGAGATAATATTTTTAAAAAATCAGACAAGATGCCTTGGTATAAAGGGCCATCACTATTTGAACAATTAGACTTATTTGATGAACCAAAAAAACCAACTGATTTACCAATGAGAATGCCAATCCAAGATGTTTATGAAATTACTGGAATTGGAACTGTTCCTGTTGGAAAGATTGAAACTGGAATAATGAAAATCGGTCAAAAAATAAAGATTTTACCAGGAAGAAGTGGAAGAGGAGTTGATGGTGAAATAAAATCAATTGAAATGCACCATGAACAATTTACTGAAGCTTTAGCTGGATTTAATGTTGGAGTTAATATTAGAGGAATTGGAAAGAAAGATATTGCAAGAGGAGATGTTATCTGTGATGCAGCTAAACCTGCTACAATAGTTGAAGAATTCACAGCACAACTTGCAGTTATTAATCATCCAACTGTAATTGCAAAAGGATATACACCTGTATTCCATGTTCACACTGCTCAAGTTCCATGTCAATTTATAGAAATTGTTCATAAAATTGATCCAACATCAGGACAACCAATGCCTGGTAAAGTTGACTTTATCAAGAATGGAGATGTTGCAATAGTAAGACTCAAACCAATGGGTAATTTAGTTCTTGAAAAATCAAGTGTTAATCCACATATGGCAAGATTTGCTATAAGAGATGCTGGAGCAACAGTTGCTGCTGGTGTTTGTATGGATTTAATAGAGAAAAAGTTTGCTTAATTATTCTACTAGATTTTATTAAAACTTAAAATAAAAAGATTTTTAAACCATTTATTATGAGATAGTTTAAGTTATAGTAAATATAAAAGAGTTCTGATATAATTTAAGAAAATGACAAGAGATATAACATTTAGACTGAACATACCTGGATTTTCTCAATTGAAATTAGAAGGAGTAACCGGAGGTTCTGAAGCTGTTGACTTATCAAGAGCTGTTGAAATTATTGGACAAAGCCATAACCTAGCAATAAGAGAACCCTCTACAGTTCAAACAGTTATTGAAGATATGCTCACTGAAGTAAAACGAATAGGTTATAGTGGTAAAGACTATAATTTTTTAGTTGAAGTGGGAAAATACTTAGGATAAAATGGAAAGATATACTCATATACAAATGCCCCATATACAACTCTTAAGAATTATAGAGTTTGAAAAGATAGCTTCATTATTTCGTGATTCTGATAAAAGGCATGTTAGAAATCTTGTTGAGTTTTTAATAGATAAAAATTCTTCAGAATTATTCTTAGGGGGAAGTGTTATAGATCCAACTAAACCACTAGAATATGAAGATGTGGACTTACTAGCAGTTTATAATGAAGAACAAAACAGACTAAATGATTTTCAAAGACTTACAAAATATGGTCCAAAGAGAATAACTCCAACAGGAATTAATGCTCGTGAACTTCAAATTGGAAAATCAACTTATTTTGTAAAACTTAACAGTGGAGTTCAGCAATATTTAAACATGGACATTGATCAGTCTTTTTTACTTGAACCATTTAGAGAATCGCCTTCCCTCGGAGTTATTGCTTTTGGATCACCTATTGAGTTGTGTTTAAGCTCTAAAAATAAATTTGAACAAAAATATAAAAGGCTTGAATAAAATGAAATACCAAATACAAGAAGGCTATGAAGTTCCTAAAACATTAGACGAGAGAGATTTAAAATACCCAGAAACTCCTGGGATAAATAATGAATTCTTTGAAAGATTTAAAACCTGGGAACAGATAAGAGCTGAAAGATACAGGTGTTGAAATACATGCAAGACAAAAAAGCATTTCTTTTTATGTATCCTCAAAAAGATATTTTAGATTTTGAAATTAGAAATCATTCTTGGTCATATGATTTTTCTGAACTTCAGAAGGAATTTGAAGCAAGACTAAAAGCTACTGTGGGCAAGACTGGATTAAGAATGCTACAGAGGGAATATTCAGAAAAAGCTGCTCAATTATTCAGGCCAATTTATAGCCAGGCATTAAATAAATCTATTGACCTTAGATATAGAAAAAATGGATTTAGAATTTTTTATGCATTACTTAATGATGCTCAACTTTCAGAGACAATAACCTTGCATCCAGAAGACAGAGTTGTTTATACTGGAATGGATATAAAAACACATAGAACCCCTGATGCAAATGGAAATTATCCTTATCCAAGCGAAGATTTTATTTTAGATAAACTAGGAGAAATAACTAAACTTGTTGTATCTGGATTTCATTTAAATGATTGTGTACAAAGAGTAGCAAAAAGAGCATATGAAAGAAAAATAGATGTGCTTGTTGACGAAGAACTAACTGAATTATTTGGACATAATATTAGAAGGCCTGAATTTAATCCCCAGAGATATCCAAGTATTAATCTTTTAGAATTAATTGCGGATCCTGAATTTTTCAAAATTATAAATGAAAAAAGAAAGGAAAGACCCTGGCTTTATAACTGGCAGGAAGGAATATAAAATGAGAGACTCATATTTTATATATAAAGAAAATTATTATCATCCTGGTGAATCCTATTTCTATGACTTTCGAGAGGACCCACGACAACTTAGCGAAGAAGATGCTAATACTTCTGATGAGAGAGGACCATTTATAAGATTAAAACTTCTTGAATCTTTAGAAGAAGACTAGTTTTCTTAAACAGGGATAAAAATATTTATAAAGTCATCTTAATTCTTTTTTATATGAAAAAAGCAATGAATAATTTAACAGAAAGTTATTCTAGCTTTAGCTTCTTTTACTTTTGGTAAAATCCGGGATAATACTAAACCGGATTTGTATAATTCTTCTATTTTAGAAATATACTTCTCAGGTTAATATTTTTCTCGAGTGAAGTAAATGAAAGGTTTTAAAACATAAAATGACAGAAACACTTGAAGACAAAATGACTGAAGAAATATTTGATAATAATATTGCAGGATATGAAACTCTCCCTAGCCCTAAAGAACTTATGGAAGAAATCCCTTTATCAGGCAGGAATAAAAGATTTATTGCTAAATCTAGAAGAGAAATAGAATCTATATTTGATAAATCCGATAAAAGAAAAATTATAATTGTTGGACCTTGTTCTATTCATGATCCAGACACTTGTGTTAAATATGCCCAAGAAATAAAAAAGCTTTCAGATGAAGTTTCTGATGAATTTTTACTAGTCCTTAGAACTTATTTTGAAAAACCAAGAACAATTATTGGTTGGACAGGGCTTATTTATGATCCTAATTTAGACGAAAGTTATAAAATTGCAGATGGACTTAAAATGGCCAGAAGATATTTAAAAAATATTACTGAATTAGAACTTCCCTCTGCAACAGAATTTGTTGGTGCAATAGTTCCGCAGTATATTTCAGATATGATTTCTTGGGCAGCTATTGGAGCAAGAACAACAGAGTCTCAAGTCCATAGACAACTTGCATCTGGACTTTCTATGCCAGTCGGATTTAAAAATTCCACATCAGGAGATATTGGAGTTGCAGTGGATGCTGCAAAATCTGCAAGGTATGCTCATAAGTTTATAGGAATCGATGTTAATGGAAGTGCTTCGGCAGTTCAAACTTGTGGAAATAAATATTCTCATGTAGTTCTCAGAGGAGGGAATGGAGTTCCTAATTGCAAACCTGAACTTGTTTCTCAAACTTTACAATTACTAGATAATGCAGGAATTTCAAGAAATGTTATTATTGATTGCAGTCATGGAAACTCTGATAAAAAATATGAAAAGCAAGAAGAAGTTGCATATGCCGTGATGCAACAAATAATTAATGGGAATAAAGACATAACAGGGATTATGCTAGAATCTTATCTTTATGAGGGCAAACAACCTTTCCCAAAAAATCTTAAAGAAAGAATGACACTCAAAAAAGGTGTTTCTATTACCGATGGATGTATTTCACTTGAAACTACTCAAAGAGTTATTAGAAAATGTTATGAACTGTTAAAAAATTCTAAGAATTAAATAACAAAATAAAAAATTAAGATTATTTTAAAACTAATTCGAACTCATTTAGAAAATAAAATTGGTTTTTAAACTTTGTTCTCTTCGGGAATATAATAATTTTTTGATAAAAAACTTTAAATACCCTCTTTATAATATAAATTCATAAAAAAATGAGGTTAAAAAAATGCCTGAAGAAGATTTTGATGAAGAAGAGCTTTTAGAAGCGCTTGACGACTTTGAATCTAATGATGACGATTAATTTTTTATTTTCCCGAAAAAACTCAAAAGTTTTTACGGCGCCAAAAATCAGAGTTATAGACTTTTTATTTACAGTTGATTTTTGAGCGTTTCTTTTTTCTATTCAATTATTAAAACGGTTTCAGCTTATTATTTAATGTTAAATTAGTGATTAATCACACTCATCTAGCTATCCGAAAGTTTTATAAATCTATAATTAGTCAAATTAGAATATTAAGAAGTAGATAATTAGAAATTATCAATCACAATCACGTTCATATTTAATTTTTAAAGAACAATATAAAGAGAGCTAAAAGATTAGAATAAGCGAGATTAGAGGAGAATAATAGAAAAAGTCTATTTCTTTGTAAACTAGATAATAGTTTAAAACATGATAAAATGGCAAAAATCTACAAGATTTTTAGCTGTTTAAATTTAAAAAACACAAACAAAATTCAAACATGGCAAAAATATCACCAGTATCAATAAAATACATAATTCATGCTAAATTCGAGGCAGAAGGAGCAATAGAAAAACCAGATCTAATCGGAGCTATATTTGGACAAACAGAAGGACTTCTTGGTGAAGATTTGGAAATGAGAGAACTTCAGAAATCTGGAAAAATTGGAAGAATTGAAGTAAATACAGATTATGAGGGTGGAAAAACTACTGGAGATATAGAAGTTCCTAGTGCAATGGATAAAACTGAAACAACAATACTTGCTGCTGCACTTGAAACAATTGAAAGAGTAGGTCCGAGTGATACTAAAATAGTTGTTGAGAGTATAGAAGATGTAAGGGGAAGTAAAAGGGATTATATTCTTGAAAGAGCAAAAAAACTTATGGAACAACTTGGAGATTCTAAAACTGACCTTGGTGAGTTTACAGAAGAGATAAAAGAATCTGCAAAAGTGGCAAGAATGCAAACATATGGTACTGAAAATTTACCTTGTGGAGACCTTTCAGGGGATGAACTTATAATTGTTGAGGGCAGAGCTGATGTTGTTAACCTTCTTAAAAATGGAGTTAAAAATGTTATTTCAATGAATGGCTCAAAGCTCCCTGAAACAATAAATGAACTGACTAAACAAAAAAAAGAAGTTATCTTGTTTGTTGATGGAGATAGGGGCGGAAACTTAATAATCAAAAATGTTGTTGAAAATGCAAAAATAGATTTTATTACTATGGCTCCTGAAGGAAAAGAAGTTGAAGAATTAACAGGAAAAGAAATACTTCAAGCACTTAGAAAAAAAGTAAGTGTTTCAGAATATTCTGGAGAATCTAGGACCAGGGGAGTAAAAAGATATGATAGAGGATATGAGAGAAGGGCAGAACCAACTTATGCTGCTCCAGCTACACCCACTCCAAAAAAAGAAAGAAAAGTTAAAAAGATGACTGCAAAAGAAAAAGAAACTATAAAGGCAGAAGTTGAAGAATTAATTGGAACAAAAGGAGCTGCGATATTCAATGAAAAATTAGAACTTACAAGAAAAGTTCCAATTGGAAGACTCATAACACTTAGACTTGAAGAAGAACCTTATGTTATTGCGATTGATGGAACTGCTACTCCAAGACTAATTGAAGCTTGTGAAGCACTTAACTGCCATAATTTAATTGCTACTAATTTTGTATATGCAGATACTGATATTAATTTAGTCAGTATGTAATTTCTGAGCAGATTTTTAATAAAAAAAACATTTAAATAGGAATAAATACTCCTAATTAAATGAAAAAGGATGTGAATGATTTTAGCGAGCCTAAAACAGACTTGTTTAGTAAGAGAAATTTAATAATTATAACTTTTCTTGTATTATTTATCACACTTACAATTTATTTTTTATTTTTTCAAGTAAAATCCTGTAAAGATACTCAATGTTTTATTGATTCAATGAATAATTGTGATAAATCATTATTTGTAAAACAAGATACAAATGCAGATTGGGTTTATACAATTCTTGGAAATGGAAATAGAGACTCTTGTATTGTTAAAATTCAGCTATTAAGACTCAAAACTGGTTCTGTTGAAAGTGAAAAACTTGAAGGAGAAGATATGATCTGTGACATTAAAAAAGGAAATAATGAATATCCTGAAAGAGATTTAACTAAATGTACTGGAAAATTAAAAGAAGATATGCAGGAACTTATTATACAAAGAATGCATAATTATATTATTGAAGTCATTGGAGAAGTTAAGCAAGGATTTTCAGAAATTTAATAAAATATTTAAATAAAGGATTTAACTATATATTATGAAAAAAGGGGATGTAAAGGCGCAAAGTGGAATACTAGTGGTGGTACTTTTAATACTTCTAGTTATTGTTGGCATTGTTATTCTCTGGAATGTTGTTATGTTTACACTTAAAGGTGGAAGCGAACAAATTGGAATTGACCAGTTTCTTCTTAAAGGAACCCTAA
>Ga0265297_10003325_pt1 | contig 29493 bp, 28 predicted proteins | sample Munlanlwell13791_FD_192502 | JGI IMG/M metagenome (GOLD analysis project Ga0265297, IMG submission 192502) | Leachate microbial communities from a municipal landfill in Southern Ontario, Canada - Leachate well 137-91 | ecosystem: Engineered > Solid waste > Landfill > Unclassified | place...
CACCGGGAACGGCGGCCTGTTGCGCGGCTCGCCGCGATTCCCCTCTAGAGACTCTATGAGCGCGGTCTCCTCTCCGCATATGTAGGCGCCGGAGCCCATCCTGATCTCGATGTCGAAATCGAAATCCGAGAGACCTGCGACAGACTTGCCGAGCAGGTTCTGGCCGCGCCGTCTGTTCAGGCACTCCTCCAGCTCTGGCCGAAGGTACGAGTACTCGCCGCGCAGATACAGAATGCCGTACTTCGCACCGATAGCCAGCGCGGCTATGGTCATGCCCTCGAACACGAGGTCCGCGCACTCCTTGAGCACAACCCTGTCCTTGAACGTGCCGGGCTCGCCCTCGTCGGCGTTGCAGACGACGTATTTCTTATCGCCTGCCGCTGCCGCAGCGAGGTTCCACTTCACGCCGGTGGGAAAGCCTGCGCCGCCTCGTCCCTTGAGGCCCGACTTGGATATCTCGGCGATGATCTCCGCCCTCTTCATCTTCACGGCGGCCTTGAGCCCCTCCTCGGGCTTCGCCTTCTTGAATGTCACAGGACCCGCATGAACGCTCATATGGTATGCTCCTCCTTTTTCTCCTGCGCGTGCACGCCGTACGTCTGACGGCATTCCTCGAGGATCGCGTGCACGGACTCGGGCGTGACCTTGGTGTACGCCTTGGAGTTCACAAGCAACGCCGGGCCCTGATCGCAGAGGCCCAGGCAGTTGGCCCACTCGAGCGTGAACTTGCCGTCCGCGGTCGTGCGCCCGAACTCGACACCCAGGTCGGTCTGAAGCTGACGCGCGACCTTTTCCCTGCCCACCATGTCGCAGGAGATCGTGCGGCAGAGCCTGATGATGAAGCGACCCTTGGGCTCCGTGTTGAGGAAGCTGTAGAAGGAGACGACACCCATCACCTCCACCGGGTGTATCCCCAGCATGTCAGCGATGATCTGCATCGCGAACGGCGAGATGCGGGAGTACTTCGCCTGCACGCTCTGGAGCATGGGGATGAGCGCGCTGCGGCTCTGCTCGTACTTGGCCATGAGCGGCGCCAGCTCCTGCCTCAGCATATCATGATCGGTCATGAGCATCTTCCATCCCTCCTTTATTTTCTGCCAAGCAGCTCGCCCACCTTCATGACGAGCACGTCGGGCTTGATTGGCTTCTCCTGATATTCGTCGACGGGCACGAGCTCCGCGTCCTTGCCGATGGCTAGCCCGGAGGCCCTGCCCACGTTCGTGAGCATGAGTATCGGCTTTTGAAATCCGTCCCTGCGGAGTTTCTGCGCCATCGATATGCCGTCGTCGGGCAGCTGCATCATCACGTCGAGTATGAGCAGGTCCGGCTTGAACGAGCGCACAGCCGCCATCCCCTCATCCTTGGAGAGGGCGCTGCTCACCTGGTGGCCGGCCTTCTCGAGCACCAGCTTGCCGGCCTGCACCACATCCGGATCGTCGTCCACGATGAGGATCTTCGCCATCTGAGTCTCCTTTCAAAAACAGGACAAAACCCCGGTTTGACGAATGTGCAGCGAAATGGGGCCCCTTTCATATACTTTGAGGCACTGATTGCAAGGGGTTTTTCGCTGAAAAAAGGGGCTAACTCGTTGAAATAATGCCAACTATCTGAAGAGCATCTTCTGGACCTGCACGCCGTCGATTTTGGAGAGCTTGTCCGCCATCTCGTTGCATATCTTCTCATCGCCCACCATCTCAAGGATGATGACGCCGTTCGGCGCGCAGACGTTGTCGCTGGCGTCGTGCAGACCCAGCCGCGTCCTTATGTTGCAGCCATATTGGGTGAATATGCCCTGCACGTCCGTTGCCTTCTTCACCCGGTTCGAAACGTGGACCCCGAAGATCATGTGTTTTTCCATCGCTCCCCCTGTCATCGAATTGAGTTGATCGTTCGATGGGGATGTAATTATCAGAGAGCGCTTGACCCGGTCAAGCTGCGAAAATAAAGATCAGCCGGATTTAGATTGATTGTAAGCGCACAACTTGTTATCAGTGCGGACATATGGGTCTTCTGGATCAAAACAAGATAGAGGCAACGCTGGCGGAATGCGGCCCTGTCCATATCAACAGGGCAAGGGAAATACTGGCGCGCGGAAGAGAACTCAAAGGAGTGCCGCCTGGCGATGCCATAGCGCTTTTGTCTGTGGACGACCCGGCGATCCTCTCCGAGATATTTGAGACCGCGCACCATATAAAGGATGCGATCTACGGAAACCGGCTGGTCCTCTTCGCGCCCCTCTACATCTCCAACCTCTGCGACAACGACTGCGCCTACTGCGCCTTCAGAAAGGCCAACAAGGATGTCGTGCGCAGGGCGCTGACGCAGGAGGAGATACTGAGCGAGACCCTTGCGCTCATAGGCGAGGGGCAGAAGCGCGTGCTGCTCGTGGCGGGCGAGTCGTACACGGACGAAGGGCTGAATTACGTCTTCAAATCCATAGACACGATCTACAGGGCAAAGAGCGACAAGGGAAATATCAGGCGCATCAACGTCAACATAGCCCCGCTCACGGTCGAGGAGTTTCGCTCGCTGCACGAATGCGAGATAGGCACCTACCAGCTCTTCCAAGAAACTTACCACGAGCCCACGTACAGGCGGCTGCATTCGCGCGGACCGAAGGCGGACTACGCATACCGCCTCGAGACCATGGACCGCGCGTACCAGGGCGGATTCGACGACGTGGGCATAGGCGTGCTCTTCGGCCTCTACGACTGGCGCTACGAGATCGCGGCGCTGCTTGCGCACATCGAGCACCTCGAGAAAAAATTCGGCGTGGGACCCCACACGATTTCAGTGCCGAGGATCGAGCCGGCCCATGGCGCGCCGCTCTCCTACGATCCGCCGCACGCGCTCTCGGACGCTGATTTCAAAAAGATCATAGCGGTGCTGCGCATCGCGGTCCCCTACACCGGCATCATCCTGAGCACCCGCGAGGGCGCTGCCATGCGCAGGGAGGCGTTCGGACTCGGCGTGTCTCAGATATCCGCCGGCTCGCGCACGAACCCGGGCGGCTACACGCACGGGGACGCCGAGGAAGCGGCAAATCCCGAGGCGCGCGACGCGCAGTTCTCGCTGGGGGACACGCGCCCGCTCATGGAGGTGATCCGCGACGTCGTGGAGCACGGGCACATCCCATCCTTCTGCACCGCGTGTTACAGGCTCGGCCGCGTGGGAAAGGACTTCATGGACCTGGCCAAGCCCGGCCTCATCAAACACAACTGTCTGCCCAACGCGCTGCTCACCTTCGCCGAATATCTCCACGACTTTGCGGACGAGTCTCTCCGCTACAAGGGTTTCGAGATGATCGAGACGATGATCGAAAGGGACATCGAGCAGAAGCCTGTGAGGGAGCGCATTCGCGGCATCCTCGAAGAGATCGAATCCGGCAAGAGGGACATCTTCGTCTAGGTCAGGAGCTCAGGGCCTTCTTCAGATTGCCTATCGCCCGGTTCACTGCGTCGCAGACCGCGCGCGAGGAAATGGTGGCTCCGGTGATCGCCTCGATCCGGCCGCCGTCCTTGTCGACCTCGACCGGCGTCTGCTTCCCGTCGAACCCCAGCTGAAACCATGGTCTCAAGGCCGACTCGTCCGGGCTCTCTCCCGCGAGCACGGTTCGCCACGTCTTTTTAGACTTTATCTCCACGATCTTATCGCCGAGCCCAGGCGTCTCGTTCTGGTAGAGCACCTCTACGCCCTTGATGACGAAGTCTTTGTCCACACCGACCATGACCCTGAGGACGCTGGAGTAACCGGTGGCCGAGCCGACTGCGACATAGCCAACCTCCTCGCCCTCCCTCTTCGCCACGCAGTATTCGAAAGATCTGCCGTCGATCTTCGCCTCTTTCACCTCGAACTCGCTCGCTTCCGGAAACACGACCTTGAGCGCCGATTCGATCCCCCGAGCGGCCTCCGCCTCTTTCGCCGGCTGGGTGAGGATATACAGCCCGGCGAGCGAGGCCGCCGAGATCACGGCGACCAGCGTGAGCACGAGGGGGAATTTTATGTACTCAGGCATTTTTCGCTGCATGTCTTCCGGCTCCGAAGAAATTGGGCGCTGTGAAGCGGTCTATCAGCCACACCACTGTGTTCATTATGAGTATCGAATAGCAGACCCCCTCGGGGTATCCGCCGTAGAGCCTGATGAGCGCGACCAGCACGCCGCAGCCTGCGCCGTAGATCGCCTGTCCCTTCGACGTCAGCGGGCTCGTCACCATGTCGGTGGCCATGAAAAAAGCGCCGATCATGAGTCCGCCCGAGAGCGCGTGTGCAAGGGCCCTGGCCAGCGCCGCGCCTACGGTGAGGGTGCCCGCCCATATCGAGATCGTGCCGCCCGAATCCCCGGCCTGCGGCAGCAGCGCGGCAAGCGCCATCACGGTCAATATGTACGAAAGAGGCAGCCTCCAGTTGACGTATTTTTTTACGACAAGATACGAGGCGCCGAGGATGAGCGCGAGCGCGGAAGTCTCGCCTATGGAGCCGGGGATCGCGCCCAGGAAGAGCCGGCCGAGCGAATACTTGCCGAAGAAAGCGAGCGGCGCATCCTTGAGCACGAGGCACGGCGTCGCCATGGTCACTGCGTCCACTCCCAGTATCGAGCCCCTGAACGCCTGTTTGAGGATCGGCCACTGCGGCATCACGATCGACCCTGAATAGGCCGCCAGCAGGAATGCACGGCCGGCGAGCGCCGGGTTCCATATGTTGCAGCCAAGGCCGCCGAACGCATGTTTGGCTATGATTATCGCGAACGCGCTGCCGACCGCGGGGATGTAGAGCGGCACATTGGGGGGCAGGCACATGGCGAGCAGCAAGCCGGTGAGCACCGCCGAACCATCGTTCACCGTTATCGGCACTCCGCGGAAGCGTTGCGCCGCGGCCTCCGAAGCTATCGCAACAGCGATCGAGACCACGACCACGAGCATGGCGTACCACCCGAAGTTCATGAAGCCGACGAAGAGCGCGGGCAGGAGCGCTGCATTCACGCTCCACATGATGCGCGGGATAGAGTCCTTTGTGCCGAGGTGCGGCGCCGGACCTACGATCAACTTGTTTTCCAATATAGTGTCGCTCATTTCTTCTTTGCCTTCCATGCCGCGTATTCCGCCTTCGCCTTCTTTATATAGTGCACGATCGGCCTGCGCGAAGGGCACTCGAACGTGCACGTGCCGCACTCCATGCAGTCGAGGACGTGCAGCTCCTCGTAGCGCTCCACCTCGCCCGCCTCTATCGCCTTTATCATCTCGGCCGCCATCCCCCGCAGGGGGCATACCGCAATGCAGCGGCCGCATCGTATGCACGGCCCGGGCATGAAGTCCGGCATCTTCTTGAAAGCCAGGATCCCCGAGGTTCCTTTGACCACCGGGAAGTCGAGGTTTGGCAGGGCGATGCCCATCATCGGTCCGCCCAGCACCACCTTCTTCGTCTTCGGATCGAGCCCCTGCCTCACGAGGACGTCCTTTATCAACGCGCCGATCGGCACAATGAGGTTCGCAGGGCGCGCCACTCCGTCGCCCGTGACCGTGACCGGCCTCTCCACAAGGGGTCTCGCCTCGACCACCGCGTCGTAGACCGCATATGCGGTGGAGACGTTCTGCACCACGACGCCGACGTCCAGCGGCAGCCTGCCCGGAGGGACCTGGCGGCCGGTCAGCGCCTCGATCAGCTGCTTCTCCGCGCCCTGCGGGTATTTGACCTTGAGCAGCTCGATCCTCACGCCCTCGTCAGCCCAGACCGTGTCGCGCATCTTCTCGAAGGCGTCCTGTTTGTTCGATTCCACCCCGACTATCGCACGGTTCACCCCCAGGGCCTTCATCATGATGCGCAGCCCCTCGGCGATGCCGCGCGCGCGTTCGAGCATCATGCGATAGTCGCATGTGAGAAACGGCTCGCACTCGATGCCGTTGAGTATCAGGGTGTCTATCGGCCTGTCGGCCGGGGGCGAGAGCTTCACGTGCGTGGGGAAGGCCGCGCCCCCGAGGCCCACGACGCCTGCATCCCGCACCGCTGCGCGGATCTTCTCCAGCCCCATGTCGCGCCATTCGCGCTTTACGCCCGTCCCCTCGGCCCAGTTGTCCAGGCCGTCCGATTGTATGACGATGTGGTCGCAGACCGCGCCGTTCTGCATGGGCCTCTGCTCGACGGCCACGACAACGCCGGATACGGAGGCGTGCACCGGCACCGAGACAAAGCCGTTGGCCTCCGCCACGACCTGGCCCTTTGAGACCTTGTCGCCCTTCCCGACCACCGGCCTGGACGGCGCGCCCGTGTGCTGAGACACCGGGAGCACGACGACGGAAGGCGCAGGCATGCGCTCGAGCGCTGCGCCCTTTGAGAGATCCTTGTATTCCGGAGGATGAACTCCGCCGCTTTTGAAAGTCTTCATAAATATCGCGATGCGTTCACGACTCGCCGCTCACAGCATTTTTCACGGGCCAGAGCCCGAGACCTTTTCTCGTCTCCCTGTAGCTCATTATAGTTCCGGTCGGGCACTCCTTGACGCACAGCCCGCAGGAGGTGCACTTTTCGTAATCGAAGACGGCGAGGTTGTCCTTCACATGGACCGCATCGAACTCGCACACGGTCTCGCACTTCTTGCACGCGATGCAGCCGACCTTGCAGATCTTTCGGACCGCCCTCCCGGATTCTAGGGATTTGCACCTCACGTGCACGAGTTTGGAGAGCGGGATCAACTCGAAGAGGGCCTTGGGGCACGCCGCCACGCACTTCGCGCAGCTGACGCACTTCGCCTCGTCCACCTCGGGGAATCCCTTTATCATGTGAAGCGCGTCGAAGGAGCAAGCCCTGGCGCAGTCCCCGAAGCCTATGCACCCGAAGATACACTCCTTGGGGCCCTTGTGCATGAGGTTCGCGGCCTGGCAGGTCGCAATCCCCTCGTATATGAAGCGATCGCCCACATCCCTGCCCTGGCAGCGCAGGACCGCGACCCTCTTCTCGGCGACCTTCGCCTCCACGCCCATGATGTCGGCGACAAGGTGCGCCACGTGCTCCCCGCCCGGTATGCAGGAGGTGACATCGGCGGAGCCGTGGACCACCGCCTTCGCGAGGCCGTGGCAGCCGGCGAGCCCGCAAGCCCCGCAGTTGGAACCGGGCAGAGCCCTCTCCACGCGCTCGATGCGCGTGTCCACCGTCACCCGAAATACGCGCGAAGCCACGTAGAGACCGATCCCGAAGAGGAGGCCCAGAAACCCGAGTATGATTACAGGAGGCAGCATCTATTGTCCCATCCCTGCGAATCCCATGAACGCAAGGGCCATGAGTCCCGCGCAGATGAACGCGAGCGGCGCGCCGCGCAGCGCAGGCGGAATGTCGTACTTCTCGAGCTTCTCCCTGATGCCGCTCATGAGGAATATCACTATCAGGAAACCGACTCCGCCGCCGAAACCTTGAAGAACGCTCTTCGCAAAACTCTCTGAGAGGCTGTTCATGATCCCGAAGTCCTTCACGTTGAGCAGTGCCACGCCGAGCACCGCGCAGTTGGTGGTGATCAGAGGCAGATAGATGCCAAGCGACTCATAAAGCGGCGGGATCACCTTCATGAGGAACATCTCCACCATCTGCACCAGCGTGGCTATCACGAGGATGAACACGATAGTGGTCAGAAACGTGAAGTCGAAATCCGACGCAGGCCTGCCCGCGCCCATCAACATATAGAAGAGGTTATGCTCGGTCGGGGCCAGCAGAAACTCGAAGACCACCCAGGAGACCGCGGAGGCCATGGTCATGACGAAGATCACCGCGAGCCCCATGCCGACCGCCTGCTTGCGGCGTTTCGAGACCCCTATGAAGGGACAGAGCCCCAGAAACTTCGCGAGTATGAAGTTGTTTACCAGGGCGATGGATATGAAGAGCAGTATGTAGGATCTCATACGTTGCGGGCCAGCCTCCGCGCCCTTCTCCAGTTCATGTAAGCCATTATGAACGCGATCACGAAGAAAGCCCCCGGGGCCATGACCATGACCGACGCCGGCGCCATGTAGCCCTCCGGCGCATAGGCCTCGGCGATCCTGATACCCCAGAACGTGCCCGACCCCAGCACCTCGCGTATGGATGCTATGATGAGCAGCGCCATGCCAAAACCCAGCCCCATGCCCAGGCCGTCCAGTATCGAGGGGAGAAGCATGTTGCGCTGCGCGAAAGCCTCTGCGCGACCCAATATTATACAGTTGACCACGATCAGCGGAATGAAGATGCCCAGCGACTGGTTGAGCGCCGGCAGATACGCCCCCATCACCATCTCCACGACCGTGACGAAGGTGGCGATCACCACTATGAAGCACGGGATGCGTATCTTCGAGGGGAAGAAGCGGTTGAACAGGGAGATGAACGCGTTGGAGCCGACGAGCACGAACGTGGCGGCGAGCCCCATGCCGACGGCGTTCTTGACCGAGACTGAAACAGCGAGGGAGGGGCAGAGCCCCAGCATGAGCACGAAGACCGGGTTCTCGCGGAAGAACCCCTTTATCACCTCGCTTTTCATCAGCCCCTCGAAATTTGCGGCAAATTGGCAGAAAGCCCGCCAAATATCAAGCCCCTCAGAAAAGTCTGACGCGAGAGTCCCACTCCTTCGCGAGCATGAGCCTGGGCGCAAGGCCGGCGGAGACCCATGCGATGGGGCCGTCGGGGCCATGCTCTATCATCATGGCGTCATAACCCTTGAGCGACTTTATGACCGTCCGGCCTTCCTCTCTGCCGAGGACCATGAGCGCGGTGGCCAGGGCGTCGGCGCCTGCGCCGGTGCCTCCCACGACCGTGGCCGCGATCATCCCGTTCTCCACCGGCCTGCCGTCGCGCGGGTCGATGATGTGCGAGTAGCGCTTCCCATCTATCTCCACGTACCGCTCGTAGCTTCCGGAGGTCACCACCCCGCCCATCGCGACATCGACCGCCCCCATGAGCTCGCCCCGTTCCTTCATCGGATCCTGGATCCCGAACCTGAACGAGCCCTGTCCAAACGCCAGCGCGTTGCCTCCCGCGTCTATCACCCCACGCGCCACCCCGCGCCGCATGAGGAGGCGTGCGATCTCGTCGGAGATGAACCCCTTTGCGATCGCGCCGAAGTCGAGCGCCATGCCGTCCCCGGCGAAACGAATCGTGCCGGATTCCACCTCCACCTTGTCGAAGCCGACATCCTCGAGGGCGCGACGCAACCCCTCCGCGCCGGGCATGGCACCTTCGCTGCCGGCCCGTCTCCACAGCTCGACGAGCGGGGTGATGGTGGGATCGAACGCCTTATCGCTCGCCTCATTCCACTCGCGCGATAGCGCAAGCATCCTCTGCATGTCCTCGCTGATATCTATCTTCTCCCTGCCCGCCAGAGAGTTTAAGCGATGCAGCTCGCTCCCCTCTTTGAATCGGTTGAAGATCAACTCGAGCCTTGCCACCTGCGCCTTCACAGACGCCATATCCGCCTCGAACTCCTCCGCGCTCCTGCCGTAGGCCACCACCTTGAACGGAATGCCGCCCATGGGGAAGAATGTGGCCTCGCGCCTCGCTGGCTCGCTCCTCATGACCAGGAAAGCCAGAAACACAAAGGCGCCCGTAACGACAGCGACGGATAAAACTTTGGATGCGCGCTTCATACGCCTGCGACTCTTATGTGCAAAACACAAGCTGTCAAGGCAGCTTTACATCCCCCTCCATATGAATATAGTGCATCCCGATATGCGCAGAGCATCCGTCATAATCGCCTTCTTTGCAGTTCTCCTGCTGCCCTCCCTTGCGCCGGCGGCCTTTCCAAAACCGCAGGGCTTTGTGAACGACTTCGCCTCCGTCATCTCCGCCAAAACCAGGGGAAAGATGGAGTCCATGCTTGTCGCGTTCCAGGGACAGACCGGGATCGAGGTGGCGGTCGTCACCCTCCCCTCGCTCGACGGCGAGCCGATCGAGAACGCCGCCGTGAAGCTCTTTCAGGAATGGGGGATCGGAAAGAAGGGCCGCGACAACGGCGCGCTCTTCCTCATCGCCCCAACCGAACGCAAGGCCCGCATCGAGGTGGGCTACGGCCTCGAAGGCGCGATCAACGACGCGCTCGCGGGGAGATTGCTGGACGAGGCTGTGTTGCCGAAATTCAGGGAAGGCGACATGGACGCGGGAATCGCCTCCGGAGCGATCGCGATAGTGGACACGATTTCGAAGAAAGAGGGGGTCGCGTTCGACGCAGCTTCCGCCTTCGGCTCCGGCGCACCCGCAGTCTACGGGAAAGAAAAAGAGAAAAGCGGGCCGCTCCAGAAGATTTTCAAGGTTATCGTGATGATCATCATGATCATCGTCTTCATCCGCCACCCGTGGCTGTTCCTGCTCATCATGAGCAGCGGAAGAGGCGGAGGCGGTGGCGGCGGCTTCAGCGGGGGGTTCGGAGGATTCGGCGGCGGGATGTCCGGCGGCGGAGGGGCAAGCAGGGGATGGTAACCTGGCGGAGGAAAAGATGACACCACACGAACTTGCACGGGAACTCGAGCGGGTGTACGGCGCGGACCTCAAGGCGGTCGTGCTCTACGGATCCGCGGTCGGCAGGGACTACTCCAAGAAATACTCGGACTACAACGTGTTCTGCGTCCTCTCCGAAGCCACGCCCGCGCTGCTGGCGAAATCCAACGCGATCCTGCGCAAATGGATGAAGAAGGGAAACCCAGCCCCCCACTTCTTCGACTCCGCCCACATAGAACGCTCTCTCGACGTCTTCCCGATGGAGTTCCTGGACATGCAGGACCGGCACGAGGTCCTGCTCGGCCGCGATCCGCTGACGGAGGTCAATGTCGCCCCGGACAATCTCAGGCATCAGTGCGAGAGCGAGCTCAAGGGAAAGCTCATCCACTTGAGGACCTTCTACGCAGCCAACTGCAACAGGCCCAAAGAGATCGCGAAGATGATGGTCGATTCGTTCCCGACGTTCATCGCCGCCATGCGCGGCACCCTGAGGCTCCTGGGCAAGAAGCCCCCCGCCGACGCGCGGGCGGTCGTCGAGCTCGTGGGCGGGCTCATAGACGTCAACCCGACAATATTCTTCGACATCCTGGAGATCAGGAGCGGCGTCTCGCTCCTGCCCCGCGGAGACGAAGCCCTGTCTGCGTTCGAGCTCTACTTGACAGAACTCGCCTCGCTAACTAGGTTCGTGGACCAGATTCAAACTGCATAACATCCGTAAATGATCGGAGGACGCATGCAAAAGAAATGGATAATACTAGGAGTTATATTGCTGGTGCTCATAGCCTTCGGCGGCAGCTGCGTGGGCAAGTATAACCAGCTCATGACGCTCAACGAGTCCGTGACCACGGCCTGGGCGCAGGTGGAGAACGTGTTGCAGCGGAGGAATGACCTGATCCCCAACCTCGTCAACACGGTGAAGGGCTACGCGGCGCAGGAGCAGAAGGTCTTCATAGACGTGACCGAGGCGCGCGCAAAGGTCGGCGGCGCGACGACCATACCTGACAAGGTCGACGCCAATAACCAATTGACCGCGGCGCTGGGCAGGCTCATGCTCGTGGTCGAGCGCTATCCGGACCTCAAATCCAACCAGAACTTCCTGGCCCTCCAGGACGAACTCGCCGGGACCGAAAACCGCATAGCCGTGGAGAGAATGCGCTACAACGAGACGGTCAAGGCATACAACGTGTTCGTCCGCCACTTCCCGAACAACGTAATAGCCGGGATATTCGGCTACGCGCGCGAGAACGTGTACTTCAAGGCGGAGGATGAGGCGAAGGCTGCGCCTACGGTGGATTTCGGAATGGAGCCGCAGGGCCCAAAACAGTAGTCGATCCCATGAAGGACGCAGAGCAAGGCCGGTCGAAAGACCGGCCTTTTTTTACATCAAAAACGAAAGGGCAAGATTGGAGAGCGCGCCTGCGGTGATCGCCACGATGAGCATGATGATCGTCGAGAGCATGAGCAACCTGAGCCCCAGCTCCTTGGCGATCATGACGAACGTCGCCACGCACGGAAAGGTCATGGCCAGGGCCACGGTCGCCACGATCAGCTGCCTGGTGGAGAGCCCTAGCGGCGAGAGCATGCCCATCGCGATGTCCTTGCGCAGGAAACCCATGGCCATCGAGACCACCGCCTCGCGCGGAAGCCCCCACAGCCTTTCCACCACGGGAGAAGCGGCGGCGGCGACCCATTCGAACGCGCCCGCAGCATAGAGCAAGTTGACGACCAGCACTCCTGCCAGGACCACCGGCAGCGCCTCTTTGAGGAAATACATAGTCCTCATCCAGAATTTCTTCATGAACGCGGAGGCGTTGGGCCACCTGATCGGCGGCATCTCAATTATATGCTCGGGGCTGAAGCCCCTCTTCACGAGCCTCGCCAGCACGAGACCCGTGAAGAGCCACGACAGGAATATGATGAAATAAACGGTGAAGACATAGATGAGTCCCCTCGCGCCCACCAGCCCGATGATCATGGCCTGCAGCGACGCGCACGGCACGCCGATGGATATCAGCGTGATGGCGATGAACCTCTCGCGCCTGGACTCGAGGTTGCGCGTGGCCATGATGCCCGGAACGTTGCAGCCCAGACCCAAAAGATGCGGCACGATCGCGTAGCCGTGAAGCCCCATGTGGTGCATGGTGCGGTCGAGCAACACGGCAAAGCGCGGCAGATAGCCCAGGTCCTCCAGAAAACCCAGCACGAGGTAGAACCCGATTATGTACGGCAGCACGGCGGCTATCTCGATATAGAAGCCTGTGGTCAGAAGCCCGAAGGAATGGCCGAAGTCGATCTGTCCGTCCACCAGCCTGCCGATCAGCACATCGTGCAGAAACGGGTATCCGGCTATGGCGGCGGAGAGGGACTCGAGCGGCCCCCTGGCCAACTCGAACAGCGGATCGAACACGTGCCGGATCAGCCCCTCGCCGATCGCGCGTATGATCGCAAACGAGGCGACGAGGACGATGGCCGCGATGAAGAGGCCGCCCACCGGATTGAGGGCCACGTCCTCTATCCTCTGCCTCAAGGTGTGGCGGTGATGCGTGAGGCTCTGTACCTCGGAGATTATTTCGCCGATCGCCTTCCAGCGCTCCCCTTCCCCGATGCTGCGCAGGCTTCTCTCCGGCGCCGCCTCCAGCGCGTCGATCGCCTGTTTGATCCCCTCGCCCGTCACCGCAACAGTGGGGACGACGGCGCAGCCCAGGCGCGCAGCGAGTTTCTCCACGTCGATCTTGATGCCGCGATGGGCTGTCTCGTCCCACATGTTGAGCATGATCACCGTGGGGAGGCCCTTCTCCACCAGCTGCAGCGTGAGGTTGAGGTTGCGCTCCAGGTTGGTGGCGTCGACCACGTTGATGACGAGGTCGGCCTTGGAGAGCATCGTCGCGGCGACCTCCTCGGCCTTGCACGCAGGTTCGATCGAGTACATGCCCGGCGCGTCGATCACCTGGGCCCTCTTGCCCTGAAAGAGCATCTGGCCGCTCATGAACTCGACGGTCGTGCCGGGATAGTTCGAAGCGATCGCGTGGACGCCGGTGAGCCTGGTGAAGACCACGCTCTTGCCCACGTTGGGGTTGCCTATGAGGACGATCCTCTTCATGACCAGGGCCCCCCGACCATGATCTTCCCGGCCATGCCGTGGCCGACCGCCAATTGCCTTCCGTCAACCGAGACGACCACGGGTCCGCCCATGAGCATGGCGCTGATCTTGGTGATGAGCTTGCCCGGCCTGATGTTCATGGCCGCAAGCCTATTCTCAATCCCGCGGCCTCCATCGATGCGGCGGACCACGCCCCTCTGGCCCGGCTTGAGCTTCTCCAGCGGCGTGAGCTCTTCCTCGACGGAGAGCGCAGAGAGCGGCTCTTTGACCGCCTTCTTCGCACAGCGGCTGCAGACCCCGTAGAGCGAGAGCGTGTGATCCTCGACCACGAAGCCGTGCCGGCCGGCGACCTCCTCCTGCAGCTCCTCTATGTCGGGGTTCGCAAACTCGATCATTTCGCCGCAGCGGCGGCATATGAGATGGTCGTGGTGGCGGTGCGCGAAGGCGTGCTCGTAGATGAGCGAACCGTCCTCGAGTCTCAGCTCGCGCGCGAGACCTGCGCCGACCAGGAGGCACAGCGCGCTCTGCACGGTCTTGAGGTCGAGCGAGCGATGATCCTTTTTGAGCTTCTCCCAGAATTCGGCCGCAGTGATATGATGCTCGGAGGAGAGGAACTTGAGCAGTATCATCTCGCGCACGCCGCTCTTGTGCAGCCCCTTTGAGGTGCAAAAATCCCTCAGCATGTCCAGCTGTCTTCGAAACCTTCCCTTCACAGGAATCAATCCTTCCTTTTTTAGGAAACTTTACCGAATGCGCGGGGATAGTGCTCAGGATAAGGGCCCGTTGTCAAGCCGACCGACGGAACACCGGAGAGCTCCCTTGAAAGTTTCTGGAGTAAAAAGCTTATTTCCTGAGCAACTCCTCTGCGGCGATAAAATGGGTCTCAGGTGCAGAACAAAAACCCCTGGCCGGCATGACCGCAACGGAGCCCTTGTCTTTCAAAGGTCCATCGGGCGGCTCGACAGGCTGGACGATTACCACTTCCTCGGTCAGGAAATCCCTCAGATTTAAATCAAAGAGAGGTTTCAGCTCCGGGCCGAGGTAGATCTTGAACTTGTCATCTCCATTGTAAACATCATGTCTGTTGCCGAAGACAAACAGCACGACACCCCACTCCCTCATCTTAAACGTCCTGAGCCCCAAACCGCTGCTCCACAAGAACAGCGATCCGGAGTGAGCCTTCTCAAACGATTTCCAAGCATACACCTGCTCGGCGGCATCGTAAGCATTCGCTCTCCAAATTATGGATGCGGACGAAATCCAGGGAGCGCCTTCATAGCCGGACAACCGACTGAACTTACCGGCCCACCCGGACGTATCTATGGCAAAGGATCTCAGCGGCGCATCAGGCCCCACTTTTGCCTCCTCCGATTCATGCAAAGGAGAGAGCCCATCTGAGACAGGTTGAAAACTATCATGCTGAACAGGAGATCCTTCTGAGACTAACGGAGAATCCTCAGGCAAGTTGAGGCAATACAAATCAAGATTTGCGGAAACATCCCTTGTCGATGAAAGGCTCGTCTCAGCTCCGCACATATTCATTCCTCCCTGTACCGTAACTGATTTCGAAGATATCAAAATTGATAATCATGTCTTATGCGACGTCTTCGCCTCGGTCAACGATGATCTTCAATGCCTTGAAGAAACAACCCATTTTGCTCAAATGTGCCTCGACACCTCGTCCAGGAGGTCCTGGCGGTCGATGAAGTCCTCGAGGTAGTCCTTCCTGGCGCTGGAGATCACGAGCACAGGCGAACGGTCATACCTCGCGAGCCAGCGGCGGTAACAGCGCTCCAGGCGCCTCAGGTATTCGCCGGGGACGTCCTTCTCGATGGCGCGGCCGCGGCCTGAGATGCGCTTTTTGAGAACGTCCAGCGGGCACTCGAGGTAGATGAGCAGGTCCGGCGGATTGATGACCTCGAGCATGACCTCGTAGAGCTCGCGGTACGTCCTGTATTCCTCTTTGGACATGCACCCCTGCCGATGGAGATTCCTGGCGAAGATCTCCGCGTCCTCGTAGATCGTGCGGTCCTGCACCACGGTCCCTGGATAGGCGTCGAGCTCGCGGTGGATGCGGAACTTGTGCGTGAGGAAGTGCATCTGCGAATGGAAGGCCCAGCGCTTCATGTTCTTGAAGAAGGGTTTGAGAAACGGGTTGAGATCGTTCGGTTCGAAGAACGGCTTCAGATCGAAGTGGTCGCAGAGGAACTTGACCAGCGTGGATTTGCCCGCCCCCATGTTGCCCGCGACCGCTATATATTTGGTGGCCATCCCGGAGAGGCCTATTCGTCCTCGATCAACTCGCCCGGCTTTCCTCCGGGCTTCTCGAAGTAGTCGAGCTTGTCGATCGGCATGGTGACGCTGGTGCAGATGTTGCCAAGGTGCGCAGCCACCCTCTTGAAGAAACGGATGATGAGCGCCACAGCCACCGCATTGCGCTCCTTGTTGTCGCGCGCCAGTTCCCAGACGTAGCGGTCGCAATCCTTCTCGAGTTTGTATGCCTCCGCGCGGGTCGAGCGGGCTATCTCCTTGTCTTTGTTGTCGAAGGCGAGCTTGGTCCTGTCGAACCAGGAGAGCATCTTATAGCGCATGTCCACCAGGAGCGTCAGGAGCGGATCCTTGAGCAGATTGGGGGCGTTGCGGTAGATCTCGTCTATGTTCTTGCAGTAATCGCCGATCCTCTCCACATCCTTGGAGAGGCTCATGAGGATGAGACACGGCACCACGTCGGCCACCCCCTGCACCGTAAGATGCGTTACGATATCCCTCCGTATGACCTGCTGCAGGGTGTTGAGTCTGCTGTCCATCCTCGCGAGCTGGACATGGGACGACTCGATCTTCCCTGAATCGGTCAACGACGCGGTGGAGCGCTCGAACATCTCCTTCGCGATGACGATCATCTCGTCGAATTGCTTGAAGATCTCCGCGAGCGGCGTCTTATCATGCCAGATAGCCAGAAGCTCCTTCAAGACCATATATCACTCCTTTCTCTCAAAGCCGCTCGGTGATGAGCATGCCCAAGAGGGGTATGAGGAAGAACATCGTGATTATGTAAACGAACACCAGCTTCTTGTGCCTCACGAAATAATGAGCCAGGAACCTGGAGATGACGATCGGTATCCTGCGCATGAACGGCGGCACGAAGAATACGAGAGTGCCGCAGATGTTGAAGAGCAGGTGAACGAACGCGATGGTGAGTCCATTCTGGTTGCCTGCCAGCGTGGCCAGCAGCGCGGTCACCGTCGTGCCTATGTTGGCGCCGACCGTTACTGGGAAGGCCTGCTCCAGATTGATCAGACCCGCGCCCACCAGCGGCACCAGCATCGACGTTGTGATGGAGCTGGACTGGATTATGGCAGTGAGTGCAAGCCCTATGGCGAAGACGAAATAGGGGTTGGCGGAGAATACGCGCTGTATCCAGTGCTCCGCCCTGGATGATGTGGCCCTGCGCATGAGCTTCACGATGTAGGCTAGAGCGACAAAGACCAGCGCCAGCGATATCGCAACGCTGATTATGCCTGTGACGCATTCGGAGAAGCCGGCCCTGTCGATCATGAAGCCGTGGGTCAGCTTCACCAGCGGCTGGATCAGCGGTTTCAGCGGACTGTCGAAACCGCCGGCCTGGGAGCCGTAGAACACGGCGGAGAGATAATGCGCAGCCGTGTCCAGGAAACCGGTCGCCAGCTGCAGCGGCAAGAGAACGATCACCGACAACACGTTGAACATGTCGTGCACATTGGCGCCGGCGTACGCGCGCTCGAACTCGTCGTTGCGTCTTATGTGCCCGAGCGAGACGATCGCGCACGTGATCGTCGTGCCGATATTCGCGCCCATGACTATCGGGACCGCGTTGTGCACTGTTATTCCGCCTGCCGACACAAGCGCCACAATCAGCGACGTGGTGAGCGAGGAGCTCTGCACTATCGCGGTCGTGAGTATGCCGATCATGAGCCCTGCGAAGGGGTTGGTCGTGGCGGAGAGCAGGCCCTCGGCAACGCCCTTACCCAGCATCTTGAATGAGCTTCCCAACAGGTCGATTGAAAAGAGGAACAAATAAAGAAGTACGAGGAATAGCAGCCCCCGCACGAGACCCGGAATAAATCTCAATACGCGTGGAGACATAGGCCGCCCAATATAACAAAGGGAAATCTAAGTAAAGATCATTTCCGGCGCATCTCCCTTATGAACTCCTCCAGCGCAGGCACGACCTCGAACATGTCGCCCGCGATCCCGTAGTCAACGCGCGAGAATATCGGCGCCTCAGGATCGCTGTTTATCGCGACGACGACCTTGGAGGAGCGCATGCCGCTCATGTGCTGGATCGATCCCGAGATGCCGCAGGCGATGTAGAGCGCAGGGCTCACCGCTCTGCCCGACTGGCCGACCTGGTGGTCGTGCGATATCCACCCCTCGTCCACCGCCGCCCTGGAAGCGCCGACCGTTGCCCCGAGCGCCCTTGCCAGATCCCTTATCATGCCGAAGTTCTCGGCGTTTCTGATTCCGCGGCCTGCGGCCACGATCCTGTCGGCCTCCGCCAGGTCCACCATGCCGGGCTCCGACTCCTCCACGCGCTCGATGCGCACGCCCTGTGCATCAACGGTCTCGACGACTGAAACTGCAGGCAACTTGTCGAACGCCGGTGGGATTGAAAATGAATTCGGCCGCACGGAGGCGAACGCGGGGCTCGATAAAAGCCTCACCGCTGCGATCGCAGCCCCGCCGTAGACAGGCCTCTCGAAGAGGACCTTTTCCCCCTCCACTGATATGCCCGTGCAGTCGGATGCCATCCCAACGCCCAGCCTCATGGAGGCCCTGACCAGGAGGTCTGCGCCGAAGGGGGTGGATGAACCCAGCACGCAGTCGGGGGCGAAGCGAGCTACGGCAGCGCACAGAGGCTGGGCGAGCGCCTGCCCCGAACGCGCATCGTTGCCCGAGGCATTCGCAGCAAACACAGTGTCTGCGCCTGCCCTCCCCAGCTCTCGAGTCAGCGCATCTCCGGACGCGCCCGCGACGAAGGCCGCAACTTCGCCTCCCGGCGCCACGAGCGACGCCGCCTTGCCGATGAGCTCGGCCGAATGGCGCTTGAGAGCGCCCCCCTCTGACTCCGCCACTACGAGTATCATCATACTCAGATCACCTTCGCCTCTTCCCGCAAGAGCCTCACCAGCTCACGGGCCGCATCTCGCGGCCGGCCCGCTATCATCCTCCCCCTCCTCCTCTCGGGAGGAGGCGCAAGCCGCTCGATCGACATCGCGCTCTTGACCTCAACTCCGAGCTCCGACGCATTGGTCTCAGCGATCGGCTTTGATTTCGCCTTGAGTATCCCGGGGAGAGAAACGTATCTCGGCTGGTTGAGGCTCTTCTCGCAGCCGATCAACGCGGGAAGCCGGACCCTTATCATCTCCTTCACTCCTGCGCCCGCGGCCCTCGTGCATACGGCCTCCTTAAAAGCGGGATCGCACTCGAATTTCTCTACCGGGGAGACATGCGGAAGCGAGAGCATCTCGGCCACGCCGATGTGCACCTGGCCCCAACCTGCGTCCGTGGAGATCTTGCCCGCGAACACGATATCGAACCCCTCGCGCCTGCAGGCTGCGGCCAGCAGCGTCGCCGTGAAGAAGGGGTCCGGCAGAAGGCCCTCGACGTCGATACGCAGGCCGCGGTCAGCGCCCATGGCGAGCGCCCGGCGCATGGTTTCCTGCGCGTGGACGAGGCCGGCCGTAACGATCACGACCTCTACCGCCCGGCACGCCTCCGGCGAAGCCGTGGCGGTCGGGCCGCACAAAGATTCCCTGAGGCGCAGCGCCTCCTCGAGCGCGATCTCGTCGTATGGGTTTATCACCCATTGGATGCGGTCAGCGATTATGGATTTTCCGTCAGGAGCGATTTCGATCAGGCTCTCTGTGTCAGCGACTTCTTTGAGCAGGACGCCGATCTTCATCAATATCTGTAATGGTCGGACTTATACGGGCCGTCGACGTTGACACCTATGTAGCTCGCCTGCTCCTGTGTGAGCCGCGTCAGCTTCACGCCCAGCTTGTCGAGATGGAGCTTCGCCACCTCCTCGTCCAACTTCTTAGGCAGCGTGTAGACGGCGATCTTCGGCTTGTCCTTGGCCAGCGCCATCTGGGCGAGACACTGGTTCGTAAAGGAGTTGGACATGACGAAGGAGGGATGCCCGGTGGCGCAGCCAAGGTTCACGAGCCTGCCCTCCGCGAGGATGAACACCGAGCGCCCGTCGGGGAAGACCCAGCGGTCGACCTGCGGCTTGATCTCCACCTTCTTTATGCCGGGCGTCCTCTCGAGCCGGTCCATCTGGATCTCGTTGTCGAAATGCCCGATGTTGCAGACGATCGCCTGGTCCTTCATCTTCGACATGTGATCGGCCGTTATCACGTCGCGATTGCCGGTGGCGGTGACGAAGATGTCCGCCTCCGAAAGCGCATCCGCGACCGTCGTGACCTCGAAGCCCTCCATCGCCGCCTGCATCGCACAGATCGGGTCTATCTCGGTGACCAGCACCCTGGCGCCGAAGCCGCGCATGGACTGGCAGCAGCCCTTGCCCACGTCACCGTAACCGCAGACCAGGACGACCTTGCCCGCGACCATGACGTCGGTGGCGCGCTTGATGCCGTCAGCGAGCGACTCGCGGCAGCCGTAGAGGTTGTCGAACTTCGACTTGGTGACGGAATCGTTGACGTTGTACGCGGGGAAGAGGAGTTTGCCCTCCTTCATCATCTGGTAGAGCCGGCCCACGCCCGTGGTTGTCTCCTCCGAGACGCCGATGATCTCAGGCACGATGCCGTGCCAGAACTTCGGGCTCTCGGAGTGAATCCTGCGGAGGAGGTTTTCGATCACCACCTCCTCTTTGATATTCGTCGTTATCTCGGGGAGCTTCTTGTTCTTCTCGAAATAGTTTTCCAGCTCAAAGCCCTTATGCACGAATAACGTGGCGTCCCCGCCGTCATCCACGATGAGGTTCGGCCCCTTGTCTGCGTGGCTCAGCGCCTGATAGGTGCACCACCAGTACTCCTCCAGCGTCTCGCCCTTCCACGCGAAGACAGGCACGCCGGTCGCCGCTATTGCCGCGGCGGCATGATCCTGCGTGGAGAAGATGTTGCACGACGCCCAGCGCACAGATGCGCCGAGTTCCCTGAGTGTCTCGATCAGCACAGCGGTCTGGATCGTCATGTGCAGCGAGCCGGTGACGCGCAACCCCTGGAGCGGCTTTTTGGGACCGTACTTCTCGCGCACCGCCATGAGGCCGGGCATCTCCTTCTGCGCCACCTCGATCTCCCTGCGCCCGAAATCGGCAAGCCCCATGTCTTTGACTTTGAAGTCTTTGCTGGTCATCTCGAACTCCTCTATATAAATATATAATGATACGTGGAGCGAAGGCGTATATCGCGAATTATCCCGTGATATCAAGAGTTAATATCGCGACCAGAAACCTCTTCAAGCAACGCGCCGTCTATGTGGCCGGGCAGAGGTCTGCCCAACATCGAAAGCACGGTGGGGAATACGTCGACCGTGCGCGCCGGCCTGTACTTGAGCTTCTGGTTAGTGATCAGCGGAACCCGCATGTGGCTCTGATGGAGCGAACCGTGAGAGGCCCGATGCTCCGGGTGCTCGTACTTCAATCTCAGATCGAACCCAGGGGTCGCCGATATCATCACGTCGCCCGACCGCGGCGCGGTGATGAGGTGCGCGATCTGGAACAGGGCGTCCGGGTAATCGGTATCCAGCGTGCGCACGAGCGACTGCTCGGAGTCGAGGTCAGCGGGGAGCGGAGGATAACCGAACGGGTCGGCGCCCTTGACCCTGTAGTGCAGCGCCGCCCCGTCGAGCCTCACCTCGGCCTCGCCCCGCCTGCTCAGTATGTCCGCACCCCCCTCGTTGTTGCGGACGGCCACGATGTCGACCGCCTCCTCCTCGAGCAGCGCATCTATCAGCGAGGGGGAACGTCTCTCGAGCTCGTCCCGTACCGTGTGGCGCGCCCAGCCGTCGCTGTTTTTGAAATACAGATGCGCCATGCCGTTTCCCGAAACCATGTTGGCCGAGAGCTTCCCCCTCTTTCGGAAGATGAGCGGGTAGAAAAACGCCGGCAACCCCATCCTCTCCAGGAACGAGTTCACGCAAAAATGCGTGTGCGTCGCGGAGAGCCCGTGGTCCGAGACGAGGAAGAACGCGGTCTCTTCCCACAGCCCCGCCTTCGATAGGTCGGAGACCACTTTGCCGACCGCGGAGTCGAGCCATCTGTATCTGGCAAGCGCGCTCTCGTGCCTGGGGTGAGCGAGGTGCGAATATTCGTCTATCCCCGGCAGGACGCAGAACACGTACGAGGGCGCTTTCCTGAGTTCGGCCCTGAGCTTCGAAAGGGCGGCCTCGTCCGTGAACGCCCAGCGATCGGTCAGATGCGAGTAGTACCAGTACCATATCCTGCTGATTCGAGTCGCGTTCCGTGAGCCCTCGGCGCCCCTCGCGATCGGGTTGAAGATCGAGACCGAGTCCGGTATCAACTCGAAGACAGTGCGTATGTGTTTCCACATGTCCCGCGCCATGCAGAAGCTTTCGAGGCCTACGTAGGATCGGTATCTGTCGAAGGAGGAGCCGGAGTCGTACTTCGCCTTGTCGAACCAGCGTATGCCGGGAACGTTGCACGTGCCGGGAAGACAACCTGTGAGAAAGGGAAGATAGGCGGGCCCGGTGGTTGAGGGGAAGCTCGTGACGGCGGGCAGCGAGCCCCCCTGCTCCACGAGGCGCCCGGCGATGTTGGGCAGGTTTCCCCGGGCGAGCTCCTCGCCGAGCACGTCGGCGCGCGCACCGTCGGCGAGCATCACGACGGCAAGTTTCTTTCTAGGCGTAGGCATCTTCAGCTAGGACTTTCTCTTGGAGCGTATATCGGAAAGTTTCTCGTTCATGCGCCTCACGAGATCCTGGTACCCGTGCTTCTTGATTATGGAGTCGAACTGGAATCGGTAGTTGTCCACGAGACTCGCCTCATCGACGATCACGTCGTAGATCTTCCATTGATCGCCCTTCTTCGTAAGCCTGTAGTTGAGCGCGATATCCACCCTCTCCGACGGCACCACGACCTTGGTGCGCACGAAGGCGCGCGTCTGCTCGGGGTTGTAGAATTTGTGGCCGTTGTAGACCACGTAGTATTTTCCCCCGCTCTTGCTCTTCGCAGCCGACTGCTCCTTCGAGAACAAAGCCTTCTCCTCCAGCAGGTCCGTCAGTATCTGCACGAACTGATCCTGCTCCTGGACCGTGCGCTCTTTCCAGTGAGAGGCCAGCGACTGCTTCGAAAGCTCGCGGATGTCGAACGTCCCGTGTATTATATTTTGTTTGATCTTGAGGTTGTGCTCCTCATCCTCCGCCGTGAGAGAGCCGCCCTTTGGCGCGACCTTGAAATCGTCGAGCATGTCGTCGAGTTCCTGTATCGCCCTGGTCGGCGTGCCTGCGTTATAATACTGCTTTTTGCTGCGCATCTGGTCTACGTCCACCTCCGCGCCCATCGCTGCAAAGGCAGGCGCGAGCATCGCGCAGAGGACCGCGAAGAAGATGGACGCCCTGAGAAGAGAGGGCCGTCTTTTTTCATTCATCGACATCACCCATCGAGGTGCCGCCGTCCACATTGTCCCTGCCATACGTGTCTTCCTCCTTGCCGTAATAATAATTGTCCGTCGTCGTGAAACCGCCGCCCTCGCCGCTCTGCATGTCGTCCAATACGACCGCCGCCTCCGGAACCACTTCCCTGAACCTGTCGCGGCCGACCCTCTTCTCCAGGGAGGCCAGCGCCATGTTGTAGTCGAAGACCGACTTGTAATAGACGCCCCTCGCCAGCAGCATGGCCTTGAGCGAGTCCGTGTATTTCTCGTTGTCGCCAAGGCCTATGTCGGTGTTCACCTTGGAGAGGAACATCATCTGCTCGGCCAGCGACTCGCCCCTCTTCGCGCGCTTCAAGTTCTCCTGCGCGCGCTTCGCTTCCAAATAGGCCTTGTGCGCATCGACCGATATCGCCCTGCGCGCGATCATGCGCTCGTACATCGCCTTGTGGTATTCCGCGCGCGCCTTCTTGATCTTCGCATAGGACCCGTGGAAATCGATCGTCCCCTTGAGCTCGAATCCTAGGCCCGCCCTCGTGAAATTGAAGGGGTCATTGAAGTCGTCGGTGAGCTGCAGGCCCCTTATCTCGCCGGTGGTGCGGCCTACGTCCACGAAGAAGCCGACCCCGGCCGTGGGGAGGACCTTTCTCTTCTCGAGCTTGTACAGCTTGTGTTTGGTCTCGACACCCAGGTCCATGAGTTTGACTTCGGGTTGAGCGGTCATCCCCGCGTCCACGAACTCATCCGCCCTGTCGAGTTTCGCCGGCTCAGGCGTGAGCGAGAGGCTATCGAGGACGATCTTCGTGTCGGGCTCGAGGTCGAGATGTATGAGCATCCCCTCGTAGGCAAGTTCCTGATTATGGGTGGCCTCTTCGAGGCGCTTCTCGAGCTCGAGCTTGAAGACCTTCAGCTGCGCCATGTCGTAGGGATCGATGCCGGGCAGATCCCCGATATCGTTCTCGCCCTTGGCCTTGTCGCCCTCCCCCTTTTTGCCCTCAGCATCCGCGGAGCCCTCCCAGTCTTCGTCCTCACCCCAGGCCTGCCTCGACTCCTCGTCTTTTATCCTCTTGTCGATCTTGCCTATCGCATCCTCGAGCAGGCCTATCGTCTCCTGCGCGAGCTGCACACCGTAATAGATCTGCTTCACCTGGTAGACCACGTCGGACTCGGTCTGGGCCCTGCGTATCCTGGCCGCCTCTATGCCACCGTCGGCGATCCTCTTGGCGAGCACAAGCTGGCCGAATGTCGAGACCGGAACACCTATTCCGACGTGAATGCTGTTGAAGAACGTGAGCTGCCCGTCGAAAAACGCGTTGAAGGCGTTGTCCACGTCCGTGGGGACAGGCGCCATCCTGTACTTATACTCCATCACCGGCCAGAAGGCCGCCGCGGCCTCGGCCCTCTGTCCCCTCGCCGCCTCGATGTCCTCGCCGGCAGCCCGAAGCCTCATGTTTCTGGTCAGGGCGATCCTGATGCAATCGGCAAGCCCGAGCTTCACTTTTCCGGGCCAATCCCTTCCCGCGACAGGGTCGAGCCCGTACTCCTCCTCGATGTTCGCGGGCCTGGATGGATCGGCCGACTGCCCCGCCGCCTGGGCCGATATGGCGAGGATGAGCGCCGTCGCACACAGCGCGATGAGTCGCGAACAAGAAATTTGGGGCCGCCATGACATGAGGTCGTCTCCAGAAATTCCCATCTCGGCGCCAAGACCGAAAGTCCAAAGCCTCTAACAGAAGAATATTGCGAACGCAACGCTTATCGAATGGCAAAAAATACTGGATAAACAGCGAGTTGAAGCTCTTATGGAGGTGTAAAAGCTAGACGCCGGCGGGCTTCAGGGGAAGCGTAAAATTGAACTCGCTGCCCAGCCCCACTTTGCTCGTGAGCCACATCCTGCCCCCGTGAAGTTCCACCAGTTTTCGCGAAATCGTGAGCCCAAGGCCAAGGCCGTCGTGGGAACGCGTAGCGCTGCCGTCGGCCTGCACAAAACCCTCGAATATCTCCTTCTGCTTTTCCGGCGGTATCCCCATGCCGGTATCCTTGATGCTCACCTGGAGCATCTCGCCGCACTTCTTGGCACCTATGGAGATCTTGCCGACATCCGTGAACTTGACCGCGTTGTCGAGCAGATGCCTGATGACCTGGCCGAGCCTCTTCTCGTCGCCGTAGATCCCGGGCGTGCCGTCGCTCAAGTTGTTCTCGAACGAGAGCCCCTTCTTGAGGTTGATCTCTTCCGTGATATTCTCAACCAGGCGCCTGAGGTTGATCTTCTGCACGTCGAGCTCGAGCTTGTTCGCCTCGATCCTGGAGAGGTCCATCATCGCGGTGACGGTGGCCAGCAGCCTCTCGCCGCCCTTCTTCACGAGACCCAGGTGCCTCTTCTGCTCATCGCTCAATTCGCCGTCCGCTCCGTCGAGCATCAGCTCGGAGAGACCGATGACGCTCGTGAGCGGAGTCCTAAGCTCATGCGAAAGGTTGGCGAGCAGCTGCGTCTTGAGCGTGGATGCTTCCTGCAGCTCCCGGTTCTGCCTGAGGAGGGCCTGATAGAGGTTGGCGTTGTGGATCGCGGTGGCGAACTGGACTGCCAGAAGCTTGAGCAGATCCTTCGTCTCCGCGTCATAGCCGCCGTTCTTGCGCTCGCCCAGGTTGATCACCCCGTATAGCCGATCGCTCACGAAGAGCGGTACGCACGCCTCGGCGTTGAACTGAACGCAGTAGCGCAGCCCGTCGTTTTTGACGGCGCGCACCGACTTATCCCTGACGAAATCCTCCCTCGTAACGACCTTGCGGTGGGACTCGATCCAGGAGAGAAACGGCGCAAAGCTGTCGAGGTCAAAGCCGAACGGCCGAAGCCCGCAGGAAGCCTTCATCTGGAACCGGTCCTTGGAGTCCCTTATCACCAGAGAGGCGCCGGACGCGGAGAGCATGCGGCAGGCCGCGGCCAGGAGCGCCGGGTAGATCTCGCGCCTGTCCGTGATGGCGTTGAAGCGCTCGATGTATTCCTGGAAGATGCGGCGATAGTCGTAGCGGCTTCGGCGCAGCACAAAACGCCGAAAGAGCGAGCAGACCGATCTCCAGCGCAAGGCGCATCCGCTGATCGCCAGCAGCGCCGCCAAAACAGGGGCCAGGATGCTTATGGCGGGCATGGCCGCCGTCCAGAACCGCATTGAGATTTGAGCCAGATTCAAGACGCCCCCGACGAGTCAGGGCATATAATATACTAAAATCAATAGGTTGACAAGCCGTTCCTCGTATTCATATGAAGAATTATGACAAAGCGGCATAAATTACATGGCGAACTTCTTGACTCAGCGCCCGCGCGGTCGCATCATTATCAGTTAAAATCAAACCCACATAATGGAGAACCCACAGAGATGATGCACGCCCCGAGAAAAGACCTGACGAAGAGAGTATCCGCACTGATCATCGCGCTCGCGATTTCACTGGTTGCGTCGGCGCACTTCGCAAAAGCAGCTGGAAAACAAGGCTCCGACGAGAGAGGCGAAATCCTCGACCGCACGCTTATCGCAGTGGCGCAGAACTATTACGACCCCGACAGGATCGCGCCGCAGGAGATGCTCGGCAGCGCGCTCGATGAGATCCAGCTCGGCATCCCCGAGATGCTCGTGACCAACAGGGACGGCGCCAAACTGGGAGTCACCGTGGGGCTCGCATCGAAACAGATAACCGCCAAGCCGATGTCGAATCTGGCCGATCTCTCGAGGACTATGCTCGAGGTGCTGGGGTTCACGCTGGCCCACTATCGTTCCGACGAGGAGACGACGCCCGAGGAGGTGGAGTACACCGCGGCGGAGGGGATGTTGAGGTCGCTCGACCCCCATTCCGGATTCCTGTCTCCGAAGGTCTACAAGGAGTTCAAGATAGGAACAAAGGGCAAGTTCGGCGGCCTGGGGATCGTGATCTCGATCAAGGACGGGATGCTCACGGTGATCGCGCCGATCGACGGCACGCCCGCCTCGGCAGCCGGGATAATGGCGGGCGACAGGATACTCCAGATCGACGACGAATCCACGATCAACATGTCGCTGACCGACGCGGTGAACAAGCTCAGGGGCGACGTGGGCTCGAAGGTCACGATCGCGCTCGAGACGCCCGGCAAGCCGGTGCGCAAGCTCTCGCTCACGCGCGCGCTGATCAACATCGAAAGCGTCAAGAGCACGCTCCTCTCCGAGAACGGCAAAAGGATAGGTTTCCTCAGGATCAAGAACTTCCAGAGCAACACCGACGACGACGTCGAGAAGGCGCTCGCCGATTTCCATAAGGACGGCGCAAAACTCGACGGCCTCATCATCGACATGCGCAACAACCCCGGCGGCCTGCTCAACGTGGCGGTCGACGTGGCCAACAGGTTCATGCGGCAGGGCATCATCGTCACCACCGTGGGCCCCCGCAACAAGATAATGGACGTGGACGAAGCCACGGCACTGGGCACAGAGCCGAGCTATCCGATCGTGGTCCTCATGAACGAAGGTTCGGCTTCGGCCGCCGAGATCGTGGCCGGCGCCCTGGCGCTCAACGACAGGGCGGTGACCGCAGGACAGCGATCGTTCGGCAAGGGATCGGTGCAGACCATCATAGAGGTGGGCGAAGGGGCGGCAATCAAACTCACGATCGCGCAGTATAAGCCGGCCGGGAGGCAATCGATCCAGGTCCGCGGGATCGCGCCGGACATCGCGCTCATCCCTTCGACCGTCGTCGTCGATGAGATCAACATAGTCGAGGACAAGCCGATGACGGAGAAGGACCTCGACCACGCGATCGCCGAGGAGAAGATCGAGGGCGGCCCCCTGTCGGAGCCGAAGTTCAGGATCCACTACTCCTCCCCCAAGAGGGATGAGAAGTGGCTGGAGCAAAGATCGCAGCGCGAGTATTCGAAGGATCCCGACCTCGCCGGCGACTTCGAGGTAGAGCTGGCCCGCAAGCTGATAGCGCAGGCCGGCGACGCCGGCGCGGAAGCGATGCTCAAGAAGGCGGCGCCAGTCATCAAGTCTCTGCAGGAGGAGCAGCACAAGGCGATCGCGAACGAGATGGCGAAGCTCGGCATCGACTGGAAAAAAGCGCCTGCCAACGGCAAGCCGTCCATCTCGATCTCGCACAGATTGACCCGCGGAGGGCAGCCGATCCAACACGCCAAGGCCGGCGACAAGCTGAAGATCGAGATCTCCGCGACCAATTCGGGCAAGGGCTCCGCCTCGCAGCTCATCGCCGTCGGAGAATCCGAGACGTCTTACCTGGAGGGGCTGGAGTTCCCGTTCGGCAGGCTCGACCCGGGACAGACGAGGAGCTTTTCGGTGCCGGTCGAAATCCCCGAAGGGGAGCCCTCCGCCATAAGGGTCATGAAGCTCAAATTCGACGAGGCCAACGGAAACGCGCCGGCTGCGGGCGAGATATCACTCCAGGTGGAGGAGTTGCCCTATCCCGCCTTCTCGTTCGAGATGAAGCTCCCGACCCTGTCGCAGGGGAGGCCCATGCCGAAAGGAGCATCGATCCCCATGTCCGTCGACGTCGCGAACACCGGCAAGGGGACGAGCAGCGAAGAGACCGTGGTGACGCTATCCAACGAATGCGGGGAAAAGGTGTTCATAGAACGCGGCAGATCGAAGGTGGGCGCGCTGGCGCCGGGGACCAAGAAGAGGGTCTCCTTCAGCTTCCACATCACGGACGGCGAAGACGGCGAGGACGGCTGCGCCGTAAAACTGTCGATAGTCGACCTCAAACGCCTAGCCATCCTCTCCAAGAAGATAGAGCTGGCGATCGCGAACGGGACCACGAAGCCCGCGGCCGACAGGGCGTACGGCCCGCCGACTATAGAGCTGGAACCTTTTGCGAAGGCCACGGACGCGCAGTCCGTGAACATCTCCGGGACGGTGAAGGACTCCGACCCGGTGCGCGACTGCTTCGTCTTCGTCAAGGACCGCAAGGTCGCCTATGTGCCCAACGCAGAGGAGTCCGACTCCATGACCTTCTCCGTGAACGTCCCTCTGGAAGAGGGTTCCAACAACATCATAATAGGCGCGCGCGACATGCAGGACATCACGGCGCGCAAGATGGTCGTCGTCGAACGCCGCAAGGCCAAGCCGGCCTCGGGCAACCCGTGAGGTGAGCCGGTGGAGCTGTTCGAAGGCTCTCAGAGTTTCTCATCGAGAAAGTTCGATTCCCCGGTCGTGGCGATCGGGATATTCGACGGCGTGCACCTGGGGCACCAGGAGCTCATGCGCCGCGCCAGGATGGAGGCCAAGAGGCGCAGATGCGCATCCGTAGTCTACACGTTCGAACCCCACCCCGTGAAGGTGCTCTCCCCCGACCAGTGCCCGAAGCTCC